>Ga0310121_10004492_pt1 | contig 12297 bp, 11 predicted proteins | sample CB27_Tmax_986_MG_FD_203504 | JGI IMG/M metagenome (GOLD analysis project Ga0310121, IMG submission 203504) | Marine microbial communities from Western Arctic Ocean, Canada - CB27_Tmax_986 | ecosystem: Environmental > Aquatic > Marine > Oceanic | place: Canada: Western Arctic Ocean | collected...
AGACAAACCAACCACCGGTGGACCCGAAGTGGTCAAAGCCACCCTTGCCCAAAAGCAGATGTACAAATCACTATCACATGCTCTTGCCGCATAAAATATCCGCTACGGCGTTGCCCTCTGGGAGGGTAAAATCAGTTCTAGTATTTGTGTAGATACCAATGCCTCTGGGGAGAGGGTAGCGTGAGGGGACAATTAATCTACCAGTTATTGATGCGCCAGTCCTAAGTCAAGTCGCCCACGACCACGCGCGCGCCGTTTCGGCCGCGCATCGAGAGCCGTTCAGCTTGGACCAACAGCGAGCTGAGACACGAATGGACCGTTTCCAGCGTTAGCTCCGTGCTTATCGTCGTCATTGGCGATGTCAGAGCCGCAGCGCTTGGAATAGATCCCTTTTGCCCAGTTCACTCTGCTAAAAAAAAACGATAAGCTGGTAACTGTGCGGTTGATACGTCACCGCCAATGCCTAATCTGATTCTCATCGGTAGCCGCCGATCCAGAATCGCTGACGTGGTGGTGCCCCATGATCGTGAATACAGCCCAACGGGAGCTCGCTTCCTGGTTCCGGCCTTTCGCGGTTGCGCTTCAGTTTTCGAATAGACGAAGATGGCCAAGCGATCGATCCGCTGGATCACACCGATGATCTCCAGAGCGATGTGGTCCTTTCCTCAACGAACATGACATCTTTCGCAGTCGACAACGAGCTCTATATCCTTGGATTGGATTCCGGACAAATCTATCGGATCAACTCCACCGTTCTCGCTGGCGATTACAACAACGATGACCTAGTCAACGCCCTCGACTTCCTGGTTTGGTGGAATACACTGGGTTCCACCAGCGATCTCCGCGCCGATGGCGATAGCAGCGGCTTGATCGACTACGCTGATTTCAGGTTGATTCGACGTACACTGGGATTTGTCACGGTTCTGCCGCGTTGTCCACTTGAGCGAAATCGGAACTTCAGTAACCAAGGACTACGGACCTGAGCGCCTTCGATCAAATCATCACCGTCTCGCTCAATCCAGCGATCGACCGCATTGTGGAGGTCCCGAATTTTCGGGCGGGCGGCCATCAACGTGGCCATCGACTCGCCCGCTATCCCGCGGGCAAGGCGATCAACGTGACGCGCGCATCGGTGGCACTGGGACATCCACCGGTGGCCACGGGATTCATTGGCGAGCCCGAGGCAGAGTGGTACCGGCAATTCCTACTTGAGCATCACGTTGAGAACTGCCGGCTAATACCGGTCGCTGGCCATACCCGGGAAAACATCACCGTCGTTGATCCTCAGTCGCCAGATGCCGATACGCATCTCGTTGAACAGGGTTTCTCGGTCAGCTCCGATGACATAACGAGGTTGCGTGATGAACTGGGTTTGCTATGTGAGACGGGTCGGTTGGTCGCGTTCTGTGGCTCTCTGCCGCCTGGACTTTCCGTAGAGCGATATGTCGGACTGCTGACGTTCTGCCTGGATCTCGGCGCCGAGTTGGTCATCGATTCGAGCGGCGAGGCCCTGCGCGCCGCAACGGAGCTTCCGCTGTGGCTTGTGAAGCCAAACCGAGAGGAGTTGGCCGAGTTGACCGGCAGCGAGATAAGAACCCAAACGCAGTCGAGGGATGCCGCCACCGATCTGGCACGGCGTGTTCGCTGGGTGCTTGTCTCAGCCGGCGCCGAGGGTGCGCAATTGGTCGATGCACGGGGAAGCTGTCAAGCCGTTCTCCCACTAGCATCCAAGGAGGTCGTTGGCACGGTGGGGTGCGGCGATGTGCTTTTGGGTGGTTTCCTGGCGGGATGGCAGGGGGCGGACCGAGGGGAGGAAGCGCCTCCACCTGGTCAATTCGCGCTCCGCCGTGGCGTGGCCGCCGCGACGCTCGCCGCCACCCGGATGATGCGGGCCATCGACGTGGCAAGCGTCACGGCGATGGAATCGGGTGTCAGAGTCGACGGCGCGGTCGGGCGCTAGTCGCGGTTCATCCCCGCTCGCACGAATTTCAAAGCCGTTCTCACAAATTGGTCGCCGTCGGGGCAAACGTCATGAAACATGCCACGCGAAATGGCGAAATCACCTACCGAAGAATTGTACGATTCGAAGACAATGTAATCGTCAAATTCCGTTTCATTGAGAGCGACAAATATGTCATCCCACGGTACCAACCCACCACCCGGCGCGCCGCGGTCATTTTCACAGGCGTGGACCGCCCACAGCCGATCGCCACAGCTGCGAATCGCGGCTCCAAAGTCTCGGACCTCGGTGACCAGGTGATAAGTATCGAGCAAGATCCGCAGCTGGGGCGAGTCCGCCATTTCGACCAATTGCATCGCTTGGGCTGGTGTGTTTACCACGTGCGTCCGAAAGTGACTCGAAGGTTCCAGCACCAAATGTACATTTCGTTGCAGCGCGTGTTCGGCCAATTCATGCAGGTTGTCGGCTGTTCGCCGCAATTCGTCCGCGGATCTGGGCCGGCGCTCGACACGTCCCGGGTGGCCGTAGATCGCGCCCGCGTACGCCACCGCACCTGATTCAGCCGCTTGGTCGATCCAGTGCCGATGCCAAGTGACGGCGGCTCGACGACAACTGGCGTCGTCGTGTGAGATGTCCATATCCATCGGCCATACGGCCCCAGGACTCAGTACCACGTCCATCTCCAACTGGGCCGCGCGGTCTCGAACCGCGGCCGCATCGAACCGAATGTCGTCTCCAATCGAGATCTCGAGACAGTCAAGTCCCAGCTCTTTCACACGATCGAACAGGTTCAATTGGTCGCTGGACCAATGATCGGTCCACAGATAAATATGTGCCCCGTATTTCATCTTTCACTCCAACTATGCCGAGTCCGTTACCGAGGGTGGTTGCCTTGTGCCATCTCGGCGATCGGGTTCGATCAGTTCCATCCTCCATACAAACGGCCCATCCGCTGGAACGCAACGATACAACCCAGGAAGAACTGGATACCTTCCAATTGTCATCGGCCCAACTTCGTGGGACCGATCTTACGAATTCGAATCGCCTTCAACTCCACCTTCATCGGTGGACCGTCGTGCAATTGAAATCCAATCCAACCCTGACGCCGCCGATGTTTGTCATCCTCGTCGAGGACGTCGACGGTCTGCTGAGAGTCGATCCAGTGGATGAAATGGTAGTCGCTCGCGATGATGGTGTATTCATACCAGCGTCGCTGTTCGATTTTGATGATCCCAGCTTCGTCTCGGCTGAGGACTTCACGAGAATACTTGAATTCCTCCGCGGGAGCTTGGTCGGCTCGTAGGATCACCGTCTCTCCAGGCTGGGTCATGACACCTCGGCCCCAGGCATCGTAGAGCAATCCCGTGTACTCATTAGCTGAATCAAAGTCAGCTTGATATCCGGCGAGCTCCCATTTCCCCCGGTCGTTCGCCCAACCGCTGCGGTACTGAATTCCGGAGTTGGCACGATCCCCCTCAATTCGAAACTTGACCCGCAGCTCGAAATCCTGGAACTCTTCACCCGTGTAGCCGATAAACGAGCTGCCCTTTAGCGAGATCTCCGCGGTCGACTGGCCAACAAGAATGCCGTTTTCCACTCACCAATATCGTGGGTCGCCTTCCCAACCTGTCAGGTCATGACCGTTGAACAGTGACCGAAACGGCAGCTCATCGTTACCGTCGGCGTCACTATCGGGACGGCGGCCTGGGTCTCGAGGTCTGTTTGTGCCCGGACGACGATCCTCCTGTTCGGCGCCGGCCGCCGGACGGAGTAGGCTGATCCCAAAAATTGCCTGGGCCCCTAAGATGGCCTGCCCTCCCAGGATGATCCTGGCCACGAATCTTATTATCATGCGGTTCATGATCAACGGCCGCGCACGTATATACTGCATCGATGGTTTCCTAGTTCGCTTACTGGCGGTATGGCTTTCAATGTCGGTGGGACTCTCATCGCCACTCGTTGGCGAGGATCCCCCGACTCCACCCGCGACACCGTTGGGCCGCGAACAGTTTGATCCGGAACATCCCGAATTCGGCGCGCTCCGTCCGCTGCTGCCGTCGTCGGATCCGAATTTACGATTTGACGTTCGACTCCAGATTGGAAAGACAGATCAAACCGTGGTCTTTCTGGGTGGCACTGCCACTCTGAATCGCGACCGCCACGGATACGTTGAAGCCAGCCTTACGGTCGCATTTCCCGATCGGCGCCCGCGGTTCCGCAATCTGGCCTGGCAGGGCGACACGGTATTCTATCAGCAAAGACCTCGATTCTTCTATACGTCGAGCCAGTTCGAGAAGGGAGTCGCCGACGGCCGTCGCAAGGTACCGGCCGACATTGTCTTTGTAGAGTTCGGAAAAATGGAATCCTTGGCTGGGGCGGACGCCCTACAGCCATTTACCGTGGCCTACGAGCGGCTGTTGGACCAGTTGCAAGAGCTAACGGGCGGGTCGTGATCGTCGCGCCGACACCGTTTATGGCGGTAGGCCCAGCGGCGGGTGATGCACCAGCACGCAACGAAGTGCTGGCCAAGTATGTGGCCGCGTTAGGCGAAATCGCCGCGCGTCGGGAATTGATCTTGGTCGATCTGTTTAGCGCGCTTATGGGTACTTTGCACACAGGCCTATCCTCAACGGCGGCCGCGTCAGCCGCCGCGCGACAAACTCATCATCCTGAGCGACGAAGACGGCGATGGCCGCGCGGATCACACGCACCTGTTCGCCGATGGACTCGACATGCCGACTGGTTTCGCACTCGGCAATGGCGGTGTCTATCTTGGCGAGGGAACGGATCTGGTACACCTCGCCGACACCGACGGAGACGAGCGTGCCGACCGGAGACGGATCCTGTTTTCGGGATTCGGCACGGACGACACGCATCAGAACATTAACTCGTTTACCTGGAGTCCGGACGGCGAATTGCTGTTTTGCCAGGGGATGCATGCGTATTCTCGCGTCGAAACAGCTTGGGGCATTCGCCGCGCTGACGATTCCGCTGTGTGGCGATTCAATCCACGAAATCTCACTTTGCAACCTTACCTCAGCCCCAAAATCTCCTGCGACAATCCATGGGGAATTAATTTCGGCCGATGGGGTGAGATGTTCCTTAAGGGCTATGACTATCAGGTCTATGACGCGTCCCCAGCCATGATCCCCACCACCCATCTGTTTCGCATGCAGGATGGATACGGACTCCTGGGCCAAACCGCCTCCAAGAGCATGGCAGTGGAATTCGTGGAGACAAGTCATCTCCCTCCAGACATGCAAGATTGCTTGCTAATTGCCGGTTACAAGGAACAATCCATCGAGCGGCTGTCGCTCGTTAACGAGGGCTCCGGGATCAAGGGTCATCGTCTGCCTAAACTGGTCACCAGCCAACATCGATCATTTCGACCGGTGGATATTCGCATTGGACCTGACGGCGCGATCTATGTGGCGGATTGGTACAACGCAATCATTGGCCACTATCAGGCATCCTTCCGCAATCCGGCACGTGATCAACTCCATGGGCGCATCTGGCGAATCACCGCGAACGGACGACCACTGGTCAAACCGCCGCGCCTCGTCGATATCCCAGATGCTGAACTGGTGGACCAAATGCGGCACGAGGAACGTTGGGTGCGATACCAGGCGAAGCGATTGCTGGCCGACCTGCCGACGGACCGCGCGATGGCTGCGTTGAACCAGTGGTTGGAAGAGCTGCAGCCGGATGATCCGGCGTATGAGCACCACCTTTATGAGGCACTCGGGATCGCGGCCAGCCACGGCGTCGTGGACGAAGAACTGCTCGGCCAATTGCTTCGGGCCCGCGAACCCTACGGGCGTGCTTTCGCCACCAGAATGGTCGGCCGATGGCACAGTCGACTGCCGAACGCGTTGAAGTTGTTGCGCCAGCAAATCGTCGATTCGCATCCGCGCGTGCGGATGGAAGCGATCGTGGCGGCGAGCCATCTTCGGTCACCGCGGGCCATCGAGGTTGCGGTGCTGGCCATGAACAGACCACTCGATCGACCGTTAGAATTCGCGTTAACACAAACGGTTCACGCGTTGGCGCCTCAGTGGTTGCCGGCCTTGGCCCGTGGCGACGAACTTTTTGCCGGTCGCACGGATCATGCCGCATTCGTTTACGGACAGGTTGCCTCGGAACCAACCGCCCGCGCGCTGCGGTCGATGGTCGAGTCCACCGTGGACGACCAGCCGAACCGTATCGGACTGCCGAAACAGTTGGTTCACGTCGGCGATGCGGACGACCTGACGCTGGCCTTGCAGGAATCGGTTGAATCGCCCGAGCTGATCCATGAGCTGCGAATTGCGTCCAGCACTCGACCTATGGCGCCCAGTGGCAACATGGCCGAGCCGATCCGGCAGCACTTGGGAACTACTCTCGCGTCCGTGAGGATTTCTGCCCTGTCCATTGCCCGAAGATGGAAAGTTCGTGGTCTTGAGGCCTTGATCGATGTGCATCGGAATCCAAGAAAACCGACAGGTTCTCTCTTACCAGTTCCTAACCCAACCCAAACAACCTAGCAGCGTTGTTGTAAAACAGGTCCTCCACCGCCGTGTCCTTGAGATGTTCCGACCAACAGGCCCACTTTATGGATCGGAGATGCTCCAACCCGACCAACACCGCGGGGATTTTGGCATAGGATGCTTCCCAGGCAATGTTTCCTTCGTAGATCCAGAGAAACGAGTCCGCGGCGCCAAGTGAGAGTCCGCGCATGTGCGAGACCGGAAAGTCGCTACCGTACATGAGCTTTTCGTGGCCCATGTTGCGAATGATCGCCTGGTGTGCGATCGGCTCGCAATTCACGCTGGTGTCAAAATATAGGTTGTCCAATCCACGCAGCTGAGGAAGTCCTTCGAGATTATGAGACGGCTGGAATCCTCGCGCTGAGTGCGCCAAGATGAGTTTCATGTTGGGATAGGTTTCGCAGTAATGCCGGATCCAATGGATGTTGGCTGGGTCAGCCACCCCACGCGACTTGACGATGTGGAGCGTGATGACAAGGTTCTCTTCGTGGGCGACCTTCACAATGGACTCGGGCAAGTATTCCGGAATATCCGCCTCCCAGGTCGAATCGCAATCCGCGAACGTATGATAGCACTTAATGCCTCGCATCCCCAAGCGACGCACCTCTTGCTGAACCCACTCGGGATCGTCTCGGGGCGAAATGAAGAAGTCGGCGAAATAGCTTGCATTCCCATCAATTTCTTCTGCTACGAACCGGTTCGCCCGCGCGGTGGCGTCATCAATCAAGACGTCCGCGAACGGTATCATGAGCCCCCCTCGCTGGCGCCCCGGATGGATCTCTTCCATCCTTTCACTATATTCGGCCAGCCCTAGATTGTCTGGCATACCGTCCAGCGACCAACCTGAATGTTCCTTGCGCCAAAGATGCGCGTGGGCATCGAAAACATGATCTGGCAGAAAGGACGCTAACTCACGGTCAAAGAATGCGAGATCTTCATCGTTGGTCATGGGATTCTCGTGTACTGCGTGGCCAGGATGGTTCGCCCATCGCTCCAGTCGATGGTGCTAACAAGGTCGCGGCCTATTGTCTCATTTGGGAGAGTTGGTGACCAGAGCTCGAAACCCTGGGCGTCCTGAATTTTTTCGCGTCCTCCGCGTCTCTTCGACGGCACGCTGGCCTATGGATGGCGGACAACTTTTGGACTAGACTGCGGGCAGATTCCATATCCAAATCAACACGTTGCCAGGATACCAACTCATGCAACTCGGCACATTTCTCATGCCGGTCCATCCGCCGGAAAAACCTCGCACCGAATGCTTTGACGAGGACGTTGCTTTCATCGTCCGAGCCGACGAACTTGGTTTCACGGAGGCGTGGTGTGGCCACCATGTGACACTGGAGTGGGAACCGATCTCGGCCAACGACGTGTTCATGGCCAATTTGATCGCCCGGACCCAGAACATCAAACTGGGGATCGGCGTCTCGATTTTACCGCAGCACCATCCAGCTAACGTGGCGGCGCGCATCGCGTTGCTGGATCACCTTTCACACGGACGAGTTTACTGGGGTTTTGGCCAGGGAGGCGTTCCGACCGATTGGGAACTGTTCAACCTTCCTGAACCGCCGGTCCAGGCGAGGATGACGGCCGAAGCCCACGAGATCATTCTGATGTTGTGGACGCAGGATCCGCCGTTTCATTTTGATGGCGAATTCTGGAAGATCGACATGAAGAATCACAGCGAAGAGCTGCGCATGGGCTACCCGCTCCGGCCTTACCAACAACCGCATCCACCTATTGGCATGACCCTCATGAGTGGCAACTCCAAGGGGGGTACCATCGGCGGTGAGCGTGGATACATCCCCATGTCGACCAATCTCGTGCACCAAAACACGGTTGCCGAGCATTGGAAGACGTATTGCCTGGGTGCGCGACAGGCGGGACTTCCCGAGCCAAGCCGAGACATTTGGCGGATCTCCCGCAGCCTCTATATCGGCGAGTCGAATGATGAGGCCTGGGACTTTTGCCTCAACAGTCCTTTTGGCCACTCGTTCAACTATATGCTGACACTCTTGCGCAACGCCAACATGCTGGATCTGGTCAAACCTGATCCGAGCATGCCCGACGAAGAGGCAACGGTTGAATACATGCTCAAGGAATTGTGCATCATCGGGGACAAGCAATCCTGTCTCGAACAACTGGAAGAACTATCGGAAGTCACTGGTGGTTTCGGCACGCTCCTGTTCCTGAAGCACGATTTTGACGATGCCGATCGCTGGCATCGTTGCATGCAGGTGTTGGCCGAAGAGATCATCCCCGCGCTCCCTTGACACGACCGTCCGTCCCTTTCTGCCGTCCGTCCCTTTCTGATTGAGGGCGCTAAAACCCAGGCCACCGAGTGGCGTGCAAGGCTCTGCCGCAAAAAGTTCGGAGATGGCGGCCAAAAAACCGACGTTATGACCGGAGCCTCCGCCTGCTACAGAGCAGCAGGCCAGCCGTCCATAGTGGCAGGCAGGACATTGGCTCCGGAACCGGAGTATAGTCCCAGGACTCCAAAAACGACTGCACTGTGGCACCAAATGATACCGCCACAAAGGAATAGGTGGTACCGCTTTGTAAGCTGAGCGGACCGACCTCGAAGTCGTGAGTTTCACCGCTGGCGATCGCCGTGTTGCTCGACGACATTGCGTTGGCACCTTCGCGTATATCGAACACCGGGTTGCCCAGGAACGAAAAACTCGTTCCCAAGGTATAGGCATTGAGCTCGATGTCTCGATCCACTGAAAAATCGAAGGTGAGCGCGCTGCCGCCACCGCCACCAAAACGCAATCCGGTCGTGGCACGCAGATGAAACCGGTCGAACCCTACCAGATTGCCTGTCGGCGTCATAGCGAATGTCGTCCCATCCGATCCGATCGGCGAGAACTCCGCTCCGCTAATAAATCCGTCCATATCGCCATCGATGGAATCAGGATCAACGAGGAAACTCATCGTTTCGGCGCACGTATCACCAGTCGCCACGGCAAATAGAATCGCCGTCGTCAGAGATATTGATTTGCAAAGCTGAACGTGCATCGCCGACCTCATCCATCGTAAAACGTGCTCGTCAATCCCCACCGACCCTTCGAGGTGCCTACCTCCGGATAAGCATCCGCTAAAGTTAGGCTAATTCGTCGGAAACGGGAAAGAGCAGTTTGGATGAAGCGACCAACGCTCGAATCTTAACTCGACGTCAGTTCATCGGAGGCAATTCGTATCCCTGCTTTTTTAGGCGAATTCGATAGAGGCTCTTTCCCGCGGTAATGTACAGCAGGTTGCGATCGGCACCGCGCCCGAACCCTACATTCGTGGGGATCTCCGTTGGGATGTAGGCCAGTTCTTTTCCCGACGGCGAATAGACCGCGATACCTGGTCGTGTCTCGTCGCGGACCGCTACGTACAAATTGCCATCCGTATCTGCCGTGAGTCCATCAGGTCCGTCCCGTGGAGCATAGTCAACGAACACCTTGCGAAAACTGGCCGAACCGTCAGTGTGAAGATCGTACGCCAAGAGTGCCATGCGTCCTTTGTAAAACGATGTTTCATTCGTGGTCCGACCGATCGCCGTGTTGCCATTGTCATTGCTGACGACGTAGAGCGTCTTTTGGTCGGGAGAGACACACACCCCATTCGGCTTGCCCGCGTCCACAATAATGCGGTGCAGTGAACCGTCACGATCGATGCGATAGACCGCTTCCACGGGTTGATCGACGGGTTCATGTCCTAGGTATCGCGGATCGCTGAAATAGATCCTTCCCTTTTCGTCGATGGATATGTCGTTGGGTGAGTTGAGCGGACGTCCGTCATGGAGCCCGGCGATGACGTAGCTCTTCCCGGTCTTCATGTCCGTACGGGAGATTCGCCGCCCGCCAAAATCAGCTCCTTCGGCCACGATCATGTTCCCAGCGGCATCGAACTTGATTCCGTTCGACATGCCACTGGGCGAACGAAAGATCGACGTCACACCGCTTCGCGGATCATGCTTCCAAATGTGTCCTGCCTCGCTTACGCCCAATTCGTCCTTGGACGAATAGGTGAACGTGATGTCGCTAAAATACATCGTGCCGTCCGGCGCGGAGGCGACCCCCTCGGTCAAGACGGAACCGCCACCGAATACCAATTCCAACTTAGCTCCAGTCGGCACGATGCTGGGGTCACCCGTCGGTTGGGATTGAGCCTGTGACACACCGGACCAAACAGTGAAAATGAGGGTCCCGCAAAAGCAGCAGAGTCGGTGTTGGAACATGATGTTTTTCTCCTGAGATACTTGGGCGTTGATTTAAACGCATGCGGCGATACTCATCAGTGAATCATACCGCCAAGGATGACTATGCTACGATGTCCAGCGCACAAGTCAACGTGCTGTCGGAGCCCGACAAGCAGCCTGTGTAACGATCGCAACGCATCGAGCGGTCCGAAATGATCCGCGACTCAGCGTTGGCGGACAGTGACGTATCACGTCACTAGCGTGGCGGGCCAGGTTTCCACGAAGCTTTGACTCAAGGAATGGATGGACGAGTCCACGTGGACCGACTACTACGGTGGCGGATTCGGACGGTTGAACGAAAATGGTGGAAAAATCATTCACGAACTGCTGGTCTGACCGAGCGAATTGGGTGTCGGTCGCGGGTGTGCCAATGTTAGAATCAGGGCTGGCGGCATCGCTACCCCCGCGACCATTGAGTATCCACATGAACGAATCGAATCGACAACCCGCCCAAGCGCCGTTGGACGCGGAACTCCAACGGCGCTCGTTCCTATCAGGCCTGGCTTACGGTGCCTCAGCCTACGTCATGGGCAATGGAAACGCCCCGGCGCTGGCGAAGCCAGCGGCACCGGGTGTCCATCTCACAGCGGTTGAACCGCACGAGGATCTGTTCGCATATATCCAGCGAATGAACGGCACATTCGATGCCACGCTCTACAAACAGCTGCTTGGTGCGAGCAACGAGTTCAAGGAAGGAGATCAATATCAAGGCGTCGCTGCCGAGGATGACACGTCCCGCGAGAACGCTCGCCGTCTCTTGAAACAGACGAGCATTGGAGAATTGTGCGCCCATCCGGTTTATGAAGACGAGCTGTCGAAATACATCAACGCAAATGTGGATACCGACCTCAGCCACGAATTGGCCGAGTGGACGCTGGGCGATCTGCATCGCTTCTTGCTCGCATCGGATGAGTCTCGGATCAAGCGGATCTTGCCTGGACTTTTTAGCGATGTGATCGCCTGCGTGGTCAAAGTGATGAGCGATGAAGATGTCATCGCCGTCGGAAGTAAAGTTTATAACGCACTGCCGGATACGAAGATCGGCGCCCGCGGGTATCTCGGTGCGAGGATCCAGCCCAATTCGCCCACGGACAATGTGGAAGACATCCAGTGGCAGGTATTCAACGGGTTTTCGTTTGCCGTGGGGGACGCGTTATTGGGTACCAACCCAGTGTCGAGTGAAGTCCAGTCGGTGATGGCCATCGAATTGGCACTCGCGGAGATTCTGGAGACCTTCGAGCTTCAAGATGTGATGCCCCACTGCGTATTGGCCCATGTCGACGTGCAGGCGGACGTGGAGCAATGGCAAAGCGGTGCAACCGCTCTTTGGTTTCAAAGTCTCGCTGGTGTCGAGGATGCCAACGAAACGTTTGACATCAGCGTAGCCAAGATGATCCAACATGCGTCCACGAGAACAGGCAAGTACGGAATGTACTTCGAAACGGGGCAGGGTGCCGACGCCACGAACGGTCACGGCAAGGGATTCGACATGCTGATCCACGAGTCCCGCAAGTACGGCTTTGCCCGAGCCTTGACTCGCGAAGTTGCGTTGGCCCAACAGAGTG
>Ga0310121_10004493_pt1 | contig 12296 bp, 8 predicted proteins | sample CB27_Tmax_986_MG_FD_203504 | JGI IMG/M metagenome (GOLD analysis project Ga0310121, IMG submission 203504) | Marine microbial communities from Western Arctic Ocean, Canada - CB27_Tmax_986 | ecosystem: Environmental > Aquatic > Marine > Oceanic | place: Canada: Western Arctic Ocean | collected...
GGTCGGGGGTTCGAGTCCCTCCGGGCGCGCCACGCAAAACTGCCAAGGCATGGGCGTTGGGGGGGGGATGCCGGCCGTCGGCGTTGGCTGAGGTTCCGCAACAGGTGACGACTATTTGACAACTATCGTGCCGGAAGCGGGTAACGCCGCGCCCTGTTTTAGGCGCGGCGACGCGGCGCCTCGTGATCGACCGCCTCGTCGAATCGGGTGAACTCGTTGTGGCCTCGCATTTGCCCGAACAGGGACTTGGCCACTTGTCGCGGGTCGGTGGGCGCGTCGTCTGGACGTCGAAGCCCGACTAGGGCGCATCTGCGCACGAGTTCGGCGTTACTCAGTACCACTTTGTCTTGTCCACGACGTTGACGAACTCGCCGCCGTCGATCAGGCGGCGGGCGTTCTCCAGAATGAGCGCAAAGCGCCGTTCAGGGATGTCTGCCGCGTCGGCCACGGCGACATGCGGAGTGATCAGGACATTTTCCATCTGCCAGAGCGGATGGCCATCGGGCAGCGGCTCCGTCTCGAAGACGTCCAGTCCTGCGCCCGCGATCTCTCCCTGCTCGAGCGCCGCCGTGAGATCATCGAGCTTCGCCGTCATACCGCGCCCGATGTTGATGAAGTAGGCCGAATTCTTCATCGCGCGGAAGCGGGCCGCGTTCCACATGCCTTCGGTCTCGGGTGTATGGGGCACGGTGGTGACGACGAAGTCTGCCTCGGGCAAGCGCCTATCCAGCTCGCTGGGTGGCACGAGTTCTCCCGGCGTTGTCTGTTCGGGCCGCGGATCGACGCCGATGACGTGCGCGCCAAACGCCGCGCTGAGTCGCGCCGTTTCGGCCCCGATGCCGCCGACGCCGTTGATTAGGACCGTCGACGCGGCCAGGTTCACGTACCCGCGCTTGCGCGCTTGCGGATCCCAGCGACCCTGCGATTGCGCCGCACTCCAATAGGGCAAGCCGCGGGACAAGGCCAGCATGAACATCAAGATGTGCTGGGCGATGTGGTCCGAATAGATTCCGCGGGGGTTGCAGATCGTGACCGGGTGGTCAGCCAATTCAGGGTAATAGTAGCCCGGTGGCGGGCCGGCGAATGGGTTTTGCAATAGCCGCAGTCGCTCGACGGTTGGCAGCACATCAGGCGGTACCCAGCCATACGCCCCATCTGCGTCGACGAGTTCGCGGGCCGCGATTTCGTCGCTCTCCGCGACGACGACATCGAGCTCGGGCAACGCCTCCGCGAGCTGATGCGCCCAGCCGCGAATAAGATCGTCAATCGGCGGCAACATGACGTACTTGGACATCGCGATCTCCTCGTTCAGCCGCTCAGCTTCGTTCGCGGGCGGCGGTGGTGCATGCCTTAGACTCCTGGCGTCGCGACCGACGCGTTGACCGAAGGTGCCGAGCCAACGGTCATCCGGCGAATGCTAGATCGTGGGCAGAGCAACGATGACGCGGATCCTGACTTCGATCTTCGCGGGAACGGCCTTCGCTGGGCCGGATCTCAGCGGTCGCCGCGGGCCGGTCGTCGGCATCAGCGATGTCGCCGGCGAGGAGCTGACGGAGCGCCTGGCAGCAGAGGCTTCGCAGGCCGAGGCGATCGGCATCGATCACCTACTAATCGCGCAACGCTGGTGGGGCAACGCGGAAGAGATCGAAGGCTCCAGCTACGACTGCCTCGCGGCGACCGCCTTCTTTGCGGCCCACACCAAGCGGATGCGTCTGATCACCGCGATCCATCCCGGCTTCTTCCAACCCACCCAGATCGCCAAGTGGGGTGCCACGATCGACCGTCTCACCAATGGGCGTTGGGCGATCAACGTCACCTCTGGCTGGAACGAGGAAGAGTTCCACCAATACGGGGTGGACTGGCTGGAACACGACGAGCGCTATCGTCGCTCGCGTGAGTTCCTGGAGGTGGTGCAGGGGGCTTGGGCCAACGCTTCGTATGACCACACAGGGCACTTCTACCGCGCCAACGGCCTGCGCCTGGAGCCCCGGCCTGTGCAGAAGCGCTTAGAAGTCTGGCAGGGCGGCCAGTCGCCCGCCGCGATGTCGATGGCCGCCGATCTCTCGGACTGGATGTTCCTCAACGGCGGTCCCCCGGAGAAGATCGCGGGCATCATCTCGAAGGTCCGTGAGCTCTGCGCAGAGACCGGGCGCCAGGTCCGATTCGCGCTCTACGCGCTGCCTGTCTGCCGCGCAACCGACGCTGAAGCAGAAGAGGCCGTGACGGCGATGGTTGAGGCCACGGACGCGGCCGTGATCGAACGGCGACGGACGCGCGTCGCTGGGGCGCAAGGCATGTGGGCGCCCAGCGACGATCCCTTGACTCACCTGGACACGAACGAGGGCTTCGCGAGCCGACTGATCGGGAGTCCGGCGACGATCCTCGAGCGCATCGCGGAGTTCCACCGTCTGGGAGTGGATTGCCTCCACACCGCGCTCTCCGATCCCTTCTTCAATACTGAGGTCCTGCCACACCTCGGCGATCTTCCGCACTCGCACGACTGAGACGTGCCGCATGGCCAGCGCGATGGCTCAACGGGCCGAATCGCCTAGTCTGCAGCTCGCGTATGCGGTCAGGACTGCATCGCAGTCGATGAGGAGGCGAAGATGGCTGAGCTCGACGGGAAAGTCGCGATTGTGACGGGTGCTGGGAGGCTGCGTGGGATTGGCCGGGCCGCGGCGGTCGCGCTCGCGCGCCTCGGCGCCGATGTTGCGGTGACTGGTACCGGGCGAGACCCCGCGAGCTTCCCTGACGACGAGAAGGCAGTGAACTGGGCCGACGTGGAGAGCACCGCGGAGCAAATCCGCGCGGAGGGCAGGCGGGCCCTGCCTCTGGTGTTTGACGTCACGGACGGGGCCCAGGTTGACCAGGCCATCAAAGCGACGATCGACGCCCTCGGCCGGGTCGACATCCTGATCAACAATGCGGCCGTCGCGCGCGGGGAAGACCGGACGCCGATTGGGGATCTCGATCGCGATCTGTTCCAGCGCGTCGTCGACGTGAAGCTGCGCGGCACGTTCCTGTGCACGCAAGCCGTCGTCGAGCGCCTGTACGCCCAAAACGAGGGCGGGAAGATCGTGAACGTGGCCTCGATCGCCGGAAAGCGCGGGAGCGCGAACACCCTGGCCTACAACGCGGCGAACTTCGGCATGGTCGGCATGACTCAATCGATGGCGCACGAGTTTGGCCCGCACGGGATCAACGTCAACTGTGTCTGCCCCGGGCCGGTGGACACTTCGCGCATGGACCAGGTACGCCCGAGCGAAGCCACGACCGCTCGCCGCGGCGCGGATCCCGTCCAGCGCTGGGGCTCCGACGATGAGGTGGGCGATTTCATCGCCTACCTCTGCACGGATGCCGCCTCCTGGATTCAGGGGCAGTCGATCAACCAAGACGGCGGCCTGGTGATGGAACACTGACCCTCGCGGGAGACCGAGCCGCTCGCGATTCGGCCCTCGATTCGGTCGTGTGTGAACGTAGCGGCGCAGCCGTCAGACTGGGCCGATGCCCGCCCATGGACCAACAGCCATCATCCGTGTCTGAGCCTGGCGCGTTCGGATTCGGCAGACGTACTACGGCTGGTGGATTCTGGCGACGGCGGTGCTGGCCATGGCGGTCGGCGAGGGGATGGCATTCTCGTCGTTCGGCCTCTTTGTTGAGCCCCTAGAGGAGGAGTTCTCGTGGGCGCGGGCGGAGGCCGCCTTGGGTTTCTCGGTCTCGCTGTTGGTCAGCGGGATCACGGCACCGATGGTGGGGCGCGCGATCGATCGCTTCGGTACGCGCCGCCTCCTAGTGTTCGGGACGCTGTTCACCGGTCTGTCCTTCTTGCTCCTCGCAACGGTGAGCAGCCTTTGGGAGTGGTACGCCTTCCTCGCGATCAACGCGGTCACCAGGCAGGCGATCTCCTACATCCCCTTCCAAGTTCTGATCGCGCGCTGGTTCGGGAGGCGCCGCGCGACGGCGGTGGCGATTCTGGGCACGGGGCTCTGGCTGGGAGCGGTGGGATTCAGTGGGACGCGGAGGGAGGGTGACGCCGGAAGTCTCCAATGCCATGGGGCCACGAATCACTGCCTCACTGATGGCACCGAAGAGGTAACAAAGGACCGCGCCGTCGAGGGTCCAGGTGGACAGCAGCTCGGTAGCACCGTCCGGTAGTCTTTTCCGTGGTTGCGCGAGTACGGCACTGCGCGCGAAGGAGGCGCACTTGGTGACGACTAGTCCGATCTTCGGTCGACTCTCGATCCTGTTCGGCGTGCTGCTGGCGCTGGCCTTGCTAGCCTCCGCGTGCGGCTCCAACGGCGCGGTCGATGTGACCCCCGCGAAACTCGACGAGGATGCAACGGGAACAGGCTCACCCAACACGGCCGATCAGCCAGCAGAGAGCGAGCCTAGCGACACCAACGGCCATTCGACAGAGAGCGATCCTGGGGACGCCGAAGAGCAGCCGGCAACCAGCGAGCCCAGTGACACCAGCGATCGGGCGCCAGAGGGCGATCCCAGCGACGCTGACACTCAGGAGCCGAGCAGCGAACCTCCTGAAACACAGCCGGGACCCTCCACGCCAACTACCTCGAATGGCTGGACTCGGCTCTCGCCCGCGGCTGATCTGCTGTACGTCCAGACCGTGCCGGGCAGTCGGGCCATCGTAGCGGGTGGGCCAGGGGAGGGGCTGTTGTCATCCGATGGGGGTGTGACATGGACACGGCTGGATTGGCCCGGCGAAGTGCGGTCCGCGGCGCACGTCGATCCGAGCGGCCAGGTGGTGGTGGTGGCTGGGTCCTCCTCGCAGTTGGGACTTGATGAAAAAGCCGCATTTCGTTCAGAGGACGCCGGTGCGACGTGGGATCCCGTCCTGATCGACACGCCAGTTCTTGGGTGGTTCGTGCTCGACTCATTCCTCCACGCGGTTCCCGGACATGGCGTGTTCGCGAGTAATGACGCACTGGAAACCCGCACACTCCTGTCCCCAGCGAGCATCGCCTGGGCGGAGAAATTCGACCCGGTCCTGATCACGACCAATCCCGACAATCTTGCGGTTTTCGCGGTAACGAGCATCGGGCTAGGTGGATCGGCGTCGGTGCGGATGACGCGAGACAGCGGCACGTCGTTCGTGCAGCTCGCGCCAGAATTCGACCTCTGGGGGGTGACGATACCGATCTTCACTGGGATCGGGCCGCTGATCATGTCTCAAGGGGTAGGGGTGTTGTTCAGCTTCGACCAAGGACAGAGCTGGTTCGTTCAGAACCAAGGCTTGGAACAACTGCGATCGCTGAGTTTGTATCTGGGACTCGTCGATTTCGTCTTCCCTCCACAGCGTTCGCTGCCGGTGGTTGCCTCACAGGAGTCGATCTTCACGTTCAACCCCGGCGGCTGGCAGGAAATGGCGGGGCCCGGCCCGGAGATTCGCGCGTTGGCTGTGGTGCGCGCGGACATAGATGGAGGTGAGGAACTACTCCTAACGGCGACCGACGAAGGCGTCTGGTCAATCCCGACGGCGGCATTGGGGCGGAACGAGCCATAATCCTCCGCGTCTGCTCGCTCTAGTCATGGGGCAACGGAACTTGCGAGACAGGGAGATTCCCCCGGCGGTAGGCCGTGCGCTGGTGGTTGACCCACCTCCCGAGCTGCCGCCCGTCCGCGGTTCGGAAGCTGGCCATTGCGCGACCCCGCATGCGAACCGCTAGCGCGCCACCATGCGGTACCGACTAAATCTCTGGCGCGGACGCCCCGTCACCGTGGTCCTGCTATTGGCCATCGGCGGCGCGCTGATCGTGACGGCGTGTGGCGCGGGCCGACCAGATGATGCGGATGGAGCCTCCACCGCCGTCGCTGAGCAGGCGGGGGGGCAAGCCGAGGATCTTGAGATACAGAGCGACACGCCGGTCGATGCACCGGCCGAAATCCGTGATCCGCAGGGCGTTCTACTTCTAGGCATTGGCATGCATATTGAGCCGTTGGGCGAATCGATCTCACCGGCCATCAGTGGAAAGCCTCGCAGCTTGGAACCGTCACCCCCAGTCGGTGGCCGTGGTCGGTGGGGCGAGCAAACTTATGCGTCGCCGCAGCTGTTTGAGCGCTTCGCAGAGTCCATTAACTCCGTCGCCGAGGTGATCGAATCCCATAACGGACGGATGACGGTCCAGACCAACGGGATTTTCGCGGCGGCAGCACTGAAATTTGGGAATCCGCTCCTGCAAGATCTAGCGGATAGAGGCCACGAAATCGGCTTGCACTTTCATGAAGACGTGTTGATGGGCGACGACTCAGAATCGCTGCCCGTGGCGACCTGGTGCGATGCGATCCGAGAGCAGATCGAGACGATTCGCGCGGCCGTGGACACGCCGGTCGACTATTCCAGCGGTGGCAACCTTTACCAGGGCCGAATTGCGGCCTCGGAATGCGCCGGACTATCGGTGACCGGGGAGTGGAAGAACCCAGAAACGCAGGAAACTCCTCCGGAGTTACTGGGGACGGCACCCTGGCGTCCCTCAGGCGGCGCTGCCGGAGACGACGTATCCGCCTTGATGACGCACGACCCGGATGGCACGGTGATCTTCCTTCCCGAAGGGATCTTCACCGATCCCAACTCCGCCGTCCGCCTGCGCCAGGAGTTGGACGGAGGCGTCGCCTACTTCGAATTTCTCGCTGATGCGTTGCGAGATTCATTGGAGGAGGCGCGCAGCACGCCTGGCGTACACGTGTTCCACTTCACCATTCATCCCTTGGAGTTCCAGAGCGACGGGCAACGGCCTTTCACAGTGGTCGACGAATTTCTGCGGAAAATCGTTGACCCCTTGGTGGCCAAGGGGGCGGTCCGCTGGGCAACGTACGCGGAGATGGCAGAGGCCTATCGCGCATGGGAGGCGAAGCATCCGGGTATCGGTCCGCGACGGGCAGCTGGCCAAGAGAACGGCATCGACGTGTCCGCTTCGGGCGGCGCCACCACTGCGGACACGTCGAGCGAAAACGAGCCCAGCACCAGGATGACACGGGGGCGCCGGTCGCTCGCGCGCCCGAGCGGCCCTGGGGTCCTGACCGATCTTCCCTTCTGCGCCCCCCTCGGGACGCCCCTACTACTAGACCTCCACTTCCCCAACGCGGAAACGAGACCACAAGCGCTGGTGCTCTACATCCATGGTGGGGGCTGGAGCAGTGGCGACAAGAGCACCGGCATCGGGTTGCGCTATCTCGATGCCCTGCTCGATGCTGGCTTCATTGTGGGCTCAGCCAACTACCGGCTAGCCCCGCAGCACCCGCATCCAGCGGCCGTCAATGACGTGCAGTGCGCCGTCCGCTTCCTGCGCACCTGGGCAGAGGCGTTGGGCATCGATCCGGACCGGATTGGGATCATGGGTAGCAGCGCCGGAGGGCATTTAGCCACGCTCGCCGCCGTGCTCACGGAGCCGCTGGAGACGCCCCATGAGTGGACTGGGGTCTCGAGTCGTGTGCAGGCGTTAGTCGACTTCTTCGGCCCCGTGGATTTGACGAAGGATTTTCCAGGAGCGAATCAGGCGATCATCACGCGTGTGTTTGGAGCGGAGGATCGCAGCGATCCCGTGGTTTTCCAAGCAAGCCCTGTGATGCATGTCAGCGCTGACGACCCGCCAACGTTGATCATCCACGGCGACCGCGACCCGCTTGTGCCGGTCTCGCAGTCCGTGGCCCTATTCGAGTCCCTGAAAAACTTCGGGGTCGAAGCGACCTTGCTGATCGTGAAGGGCGCAGGGCACAGTTGGGCCTCGAACGGCGACGCAAAACTGGACCCGCCGGACGAAGTGATCCGCGCGGAGATCGTGGCGTTCTTGGTGGAAGCCCTGCGCTGATACGATCGATCGTGGTGCCCCTCGTTGCAATCGCGGCGGAGGCGGTCCGGGTTCCATCAAGGAGTCAGAACAGGTGCGGAGCGACGGGCTCACAATCGCTTAGTCGCAGGCAAAGTCGGCACTCACGCCGTTCGTCCCTGCAGCGGCCACGAGGCGGGTGCAGGCCAACTCAACATCCGTCATGACTGGAGACGTGGACTCAGCGAACGTCTCCACGAACTCCAAGAAGTCCTCTTCGGATTCAATCGATTTAGCCTCTTCGGTAAATCCATCCCAGAGAACCACAACGGCCTCAATGGCTTGCACGTAGGCATCATGCTCGGCGGCAAGCTCCTCCGGCGCCCGAAGCGATTGCATTGACTCGACAAACTCGCGAAAAATAGCGCCTGCCGCATGGAACAGGTTGTGCAAGGCGTCAGCGTCCATTTCCTCTAGAGCCGAGTCGAAAATCGGATCCAGGGCCGACATCTGCTCATCAGCTCGGTCGTTACTCGCTTCGACGGCCGAGACATAGTCTTCCAGAGAAAGAACGGTGGTGGTCGATCGGTCGCCCGTGGACTCGCCTCCCGTCGCACTCCCTCCGCCGCACGCCGCGAGGATTACGGCTCCTAGCAAGATCACTGGAAAGCTCACGGCAGGCAGTCGTCGGAACCGGAGACTCATGTTTTTCGCCTTGAAGAATGCTCGGATCCTACTCGAGTTGAAGCGGGTGAGCCAGATGAATCAGCCCACGATGGAGAGGCACTGGCCGACGAGCCGGCCCACCGGCCCGTTACGGCGTCCAACATGCAGAAGGGTAGGCGGAGCCCACGCAACCGAGACCGGGAATCCCTGCGGCGCACACCGCTACAACGCCGGAGCTATCTCCTCACCCCCCTAGAAATCAAGGAACCCTTCAAACAGAGCAAAAAATTCCGGCGAAATACCCTCCCCCATCGCGCGTCCAATACCGTGCAATCGATCGCGCATCTCCTCGCCACGAGCGAGATCGTTCGAAGAGATCGCATCGAGTAGAGCCCGACGCGCATCCACAATCTCACGGGCAAGAATGAGAAATCTCCCGTGAGCATCGGCGAACTGACTGGGCGGCTGCAGCGCCGACAGCGTTCCCAGCACTACCTCGAACTGATCCACCAGCGTTCGCTGACGATTCGCGATTTCGGCCTCGGAGGTGGCCTCTTGCTCGAGAATCGCGGTCGCTTCGGACCGATACGCGACAAGGATCGCCTGGACGGCCTCCTGGTATGTCGCTACCTCCTCAGGCATCTCCGATGGGGCTCCGGGATCGACATGAGTCTCTCCGGTTTCGTCGATTGCTGCCGGCACCGACGTGCCCGCCGTCACCCCCCGCGCTTCGCCATCAGAACCCTCGCCCGAAGCGGGCTCGGCGACGTCGTTTGTCGCGACCGACTCCGCCAGCGGCACCTGGGGGTCAGGGCTCACGTCCGCGTCCTGCTGGCTGCCCTGAGCCGTGCCCGGTGGCGCGAGCGCCTCATGCGCTGGCCCAGCATCGCGAGACACTAGAAGCGCCGTCGCCGTGATCGCCACCGCGGCACTCGTGAGGCCCGCTGCGAATCCGACCTTGACCGTCATTGTGGCGGCACCCCACCACCCCACGGAACCGTGCCCGATCTGCGAAGCGACGCTCCCAATCCAAGCGCTGGGCCCGGTGCCACCTCCTCCGGTCGCCGCGGCAGCACCGCCGCTGGTCGCGGCTGACGAACCACCCGGTCCAAATCCGATCTGTGCCGTCACCGCGTCCCAGACGCCACTCTGCAAACCCGGAACCACACCAATGAGGCTGAGGCCCGTGAAGATCTCCTCGGGCGAGGCGAACCGGTCGCGATTCGCAGCGCAGATCTCGCAGGCATCCGCGTGGGCCGTCACCCGCCGTTCGACCATTTCTGACCACTGCTGGTCTGCTGCCGTCAGCATCCCGTCCAGATCAGCACACGCGTGCCGTCCACGGAGCGCTAAGAGTCGCCCGCGAACGGCGCCCTCGAGCGCATCGCGTAAGCGGGAGAGGCGCGTGTACACGGCGCCTTTTCGAAGACCTAACGCCGTGGCAATTTCATCGACCTTAAGCTCCTGGCGCAGGTGCATGTCGAGCAACGAGTATTCGTCGGCGGAGAGGGCCGATGCCGCATTCCACACCAAATCGGCCGACTCTTGGGTCTGCGCCCGGGCCTGAGGATTGGTCCCGGGTCCAAGGTCCACGGCCGCGAAGTGTGGACGCTCCTCATCGTGTTCGTCCCAGCTCGTTTGTGTCTCACGGGAACGTTTTCGTAACTCATCCAGTGCTGCATTGCGGGCCACGGTGAAAAGCCAGGCCTTCAGGTTGTGCGACCCATCCCGTTGGGGAGGGCGCTCCCAGGCGCGGACGAAGGTGGTCTGGACGACGTCCTCGGCGAGAACCGGATCTCGCACCGTCCGCTGCACAAAGTCATAGACCGCTTGGAAGTAGCGCTGGTACAGCGTCGCAAACGCCGCCGCGTCACCTGCCGCCAGTTGCGCCGCCAGGGCGTCGTCACTGGAAACTACGGTCGCCACCGCTGCGTCCACTTCCTCTTGCATGCGCGAATTAGTCCCCCGGCTTTCCGATCGTGGCCGACGCCAAGCCGCATGAGGTCGCGTGCCGATCGACCGGGGCCGTCCGTCCGTCGATTCCCCGCGAAAGCGCGGCGAGCAGATCCGCTCTCGCCGGGGGCACCCGCAGCGTCCGCAACAGTTCCCCCGCGATCGGGGCGACGAAAGCGGCGCACCCTTCCCGCGCCGTCGCAGCCAGAACCCGCACAGGTTATCTCGAGAATGTCCAACTGGCGCTCACCAAGTTGACCCCTCCGGGCGGTCCACTGAAGGGGTGGTCCTTCCATATCGTCAGTTGATCCCACGAACTGCTGATCCAATAGCTGTAGTGGATCGCAGGATCCGGCTCAAAACCGTTGGACTCCGCCACTCCCGTCCCTAATACCGAAACATTCGCCGGTCCCTCCTGTACCAGCCCGCTCGGGTAGGTACAGACCTGCCACGGGTCCGGGGCCGGGACCTGCTCAACCACCATCTCCAGGATGTCCTCAACGATTATCGACACTGCCCCGGTCGTGATCCGAATGCGGTCGGCGCCCGCAGCACCTGTTGTACCCGCAAGGGTGACGCTGGTAACGGAGCTGAACTGTTCCTGCGTTGTCAGGCTCTCCGTACCTCCCCAGCCGAACGTCTCCGTGATCGTCTGGAGCAGCCCATGTTCGTCGGCTCCGGTGATCGTCACCGCTATCGGCCCTATCGAGGCATCTGCATCCGTCAACTCCACCTGTAAGTGCGATGCGGCGTTTGGTTGGTTCGCGATCGTGAGCATCCCATCCGCGGGCAATACCGATGAGACGATATCAGTGTAGTCGACCCACAGATATGTCCCTCGCCTCCAGCTGCCCGTGGAGGTCCCACTGTAGTCACAACTTGAGGTTAGACCCAGGACATTAATCTCGATGCCCGCCGCAGTGTCCCAACTCTCCGAGAAAAGCATCTCATATTGACCAGTCCCGGCGTTCAACAGCTGCGAGAAGTTAAGGCTTGTCCCGATTTCCCCTGGCGAGTCCATTGCCCCCCCCGTCGTCCAAATGGTCATGTTCGTCAGGAACCATAATCCCTCGAGCGACGAATCATGGCCCGACCCGTCAACGCAGGAGCCCCAAGCTGTGATGAGTATGCATCCGTCGGGCACGGTGAAGAACGGATACGCCGGGATTGTGACGTGGCCTGCCGTCGAAAGCTCGGCCCCGGCGCTCGTGGCAATCCCATCCGTCAGTTGGTGCCAGGTCACGGTCGTGTCGGACTCCAGATGCACCCAGAGGGCGTCGAGCGGGTCGACGCTGGCGAGTGTGTTGAAGGCGGCGGGAAGCTGTGGTCGATACGATTCGAACGTGGCAGCTACCGGATCGTACCGATAGGCGCCAGTGAAATCCGTGCCGAGTTGATCGAAAGTCGTCGCGGCCCCGGCGGGCTGCCCCGGGAGCCAACCGACCAAATTCCAGCCAGGTGCCATCGAGACGCTCGCTTCCAACGGGCGGGAAATCATCCCAATATTTAAGGCACGCTGCATCTTGATCCAGATGGCGTCGCCCGGAACCACGTCCGTGAGGCTATTCAAGAACGCCGGAACGCCGGCTCGAAATGATTGCCATTCTTGCGTCACCGGATCCCATTTGAAGAGGGATTCGGCTCCGTGAAGTTGCGCGGCCAGTTCGGCTGCCGTCATCGGGTCGCCGGAATAAACGATCGTGTTCCAGCCCGGCGCTAAGCCCAGCGCCCGCTTCGGAACTGCCGCGGAAGTACCCGCTGAATCTACGCCGACTGTCGGTGCCTCGGGTGGATCATCCCTCAACGGCGAGGAGGTGGACGCCGGTCGAGCCACACAGAGCGCCGCCGCGACCTCCGCTGTCACGGGAATGCCGCTGCTTCCAGCGGAGGGATCGA
>Ga0310121_10004494_pt1 | contig 12296 bp, 5 predicted proteins | sample CB27_Tmax_986_MG_FD_203504 | JGI IMG/M metagenome (GOLD analysis project Ga0310121, IMG submission 203504) | Marine microbial communities from Western Arctic Ocean, Canada - CB27_Tmax_986 | ecosystem: Environmental > Aquatic > Marine > Oceanic | place: Canada: Western Arctic Ocean | collected...
GAACCACGCATCAAAAAGAAGCGGCCGAAACCGTTTCCGTTTCTCGATCTACCCCGTCAAAAATACAAAGAAATGCGAGAATCGGGGGAACTCGTTCCTGTCTAAAGTTCGTGCCATTCGGGTTGAGCAGGAAGACGAGGTTCTCGCCGCCGGTGCCGTCGATCGGTCCGTTCAGGTTGAAATCCGCATCATCCGCGGAGGGCGATCCCTGAGCACTGATCTCGACATTTCCTCCGCCGGCGAGCGTGATGGTGCCCGTCAGGCTGGTGTCGCCATTGCCAAAACCTTCGTAGTCCAGTGCGCCACGATCACTGCCAAAGTATGTCCCGCCGGTTCCCTGCAGGGTAATCTCCTCCGCGGTGGTGAGACCGCCGCTGAAACCCAAAACTGCAGCGCCTCCAAGGGAGAGCACCACGGTCCCGTTCCCGGCACCGGTCGCGCCGAGGCCCGCGCTGTCGTCGGCCCGCAGGAAGCCATCGACAACCCCCGTCTCCCCGGTGTAGGTGTTGACGCCGTTAAAAATGATAATTCCGTTGTTTGTGAGCATCCCGTTGACGTCCACACCATCGCTCCCGGCGATGACCGCGTTGATATGGGAAACCGTGCCGGGGGCACCCCCAATATCCCTTTGGTTGGCACCAAGAACCATGGTGAGCGTACCCGGACCATTAATGGCGTATCCAGTGGTATCGAACTGGACTTCAGTCGCCGACACGCCCGCCGCCGCGATGGTGACGTTCCCACCGCCCTGGTTGAAAGTGGCTTCGTCGTTGTTGACCCAGACGGCGCCTGCTCCCGGAGGAGCCCAGTTTGTTGTGGCAAGATCCCAGGGGCCGGCACCGGCCGGAAGGTAGGTTCGCGGCGCTGCACTGGTCGTCGCGGCCAAGGCGAGGATCGACAGGATTCCAGCCGCGGTTGATTTAAGGGGGACCCCGGAGCGGCGCGCACGTCCGGAAGGCGACAGGTGAGTCCTGGACTCAGAGTGGTAGCTTTTCATGAGTATGATGTGTTGAGGAATTGCTCGGGCGCACCGACCTGAAGTCGCGCGCCATTGCAACGTGGCGAGAGATAGACCCTCCCGCAGGATGGAAACGAGAAAAAAAAGAACTAAGGATATTTGGATTGTTAACGACAAGGTATTGGGGTCCATACGTCCTGCTGGGTACCGCGAACCGGTGAGGGTAAGAAGACCAACTGATTACTGGATGGCAACGGATCCAGCGCGACCCGTTCCGCTTTCGACAATCAGTCATTCCAAGGTGTGACCGACCCGAGAAGAGGGCGTCGACGATGGGGAGATTTCGAATCCCGTGAGACCCCTGTCAATCGGGCCCGCGGCGACTCTTCGCTGGTTCCAAGCGGGGTCAAGAATGGCGCGCGGTTGAGGCCGGTTTCCGGAGCGGAAGACCCCCGCCACCCGGAAGGAGGTGATCCTGCTTCGAAGACAAACGGGTCGATCCCCTGTGGCGCCTGGGTAGCGAGAAAATAAGGCAATCCCTCACGGTTACCGATTCGAATTGCTGCGGGGATCCGCGCGAACCTGAATGGGAAAAGAGAATTCAAGGCGGATGAGCGCAGCTATGCGCCGAGAGGCGCAGATACAAATTCCGCGGTGAGCACTCATCGTTTGTTGCCCTCCGGCCCCGCGATCATTGTTAACCTAACAGATTCCGATCGACTCCTCATTGCGGACCACGCCGGGCCGGGGTGGACAGAATGGAATCAGCTGGTATTCGTTGTACGAAACTGAGGCCGCCATGGCATCAAGAACTGAGCGAAAACCGGCATGCGCCGCGCAGCGAGAGCTGCCACGATCGGCTCCTGTCAGCCTTGCCCCGGTGCGGTACGAAACATCCACGGCGAATGTCCTGGCTCACAAATCCGCCGCCGAGATCCTGGCGGATTTGCGGACCCGGACCTTGCGGGTTGAGTCAAAGGATTTTCGCTACCACGCCATTTCTGCGGAGACGCTGGCTGGTCAGTTTGAACATTTTTATCTGCGACTGGAGAACAAGCAATCGGGCCGGATCGCATGGCAGCCGGTGTTTGTCGCCGACCAGGATTTGCTGGACGGATTGCCGGCGCGGTTCGCCAGGACACTCGCCGCGCCGCGAAAACTTTTTCCGCGCTGGCTCAAGGCACGCATGCTGTTCGCGGGCTGCTCCGCCGGCAGCGGCGCGCTGGATTGTTCCGAACCGTGGGCAGTGACGGCGTTTCAGGAGGCGCTCGAAAAATTTGCGTGCGAGTCCAAAGCCACGATGATCCTGTTGAAGGATTTTCCCGCGAAGTATCGGACCGTGCTGGAACTCTTCGTGGCCGCGAAAAAATTTCGTCGTGTCCCGAGCATGCCGGGCTGTGCGCTGGAATTCGATTTCAAAACTTTCGAGGACTACATGAGCAACCGGCTGGGCCGCAAGCTGCGTTACAAGTTCCTCAAGCTGAACAAGCAGCCGCCGGTGCCGTTTGAGGTGCTGACTGACGTGACACCAATCGCGGACGAGTTGCACGCGCTCTATCTCCAAACGCACAACCGTTCAAAGATGCGCTTTGAAAAACTGACACCGGAATTCTTCGCGCGCATTGGCCGCGAAATGCCGGATCGCGCCCGGTTTTTCGTGTGGCGCGTGGACGGGAGGATCGCCGCTTTTGCGCTCTGTCTCGTGCATGGCGGCGTGATGGATCACTTGAACATCGGATTTGATTATCCAGTCGCGCTCGAGCGGCAGCTCTATTATGTGCCGATCCGCGACATCTTTCGCTGGGCCATCGGGCACAAGTTGAAGCGCTACCAAACCGGCCAGCTCAATTACGATCCGAAGCTGCATTTGCAGATGAAACTTGCGCCGCTCGATTTGTATGTGCGCCATGTTTCGCCGCTGCTCAATCCCCTGCTCAGACTTGCGCTCGGTTTTCTGCAACCGGTCCGGCACGAGCCGATCCTCCGGGAGTTTCCCAACGCAAACGAGCTTTGACGATCGAGCCGCCTGCGCCGGGCCCGCGGTGCTTGTGCAGTTCTTGCATCAAGGGTGCGAGGCGCAACTTGTGAGCCACACGACTCTCAAAATTCGAGGGGATCGCGGGAAGGTGCCGCCGGGATGGGGGCGCTTTCCCGGCCGATGAGTTCTGCTCGTGCGGCGTGAGAGGATCGCCGCGGCGTTTGGGGGCCCGCTCCATTTTGTTATTCCCATCACGCCCCGGGGAATCTAAACGGAAGATTACATGAATGCCTGCGCCCGATTCCTGAGAACTTCATTTACGACCTCGCTTTCGGGAGTCGTTATGATCCCGGCGGCATTTTGTGAGGAGCCGATCGAAGTCGGCAGCCGGCTGGAGTTTTTTGTCGACGACCACCTGGTCGGCGGGATCGAGGGCGAGGTCCGCCGGGAAATGAAGAGGCCGCGCCCTGAAGAGGTCGTGTTCGTTACCGACCAGCCCTGGGAAGGCAACACCTGTGCCTATTATTCCATTTTCCAGGACGGCGACCTCTACCGCATGATCTACCGCGGCTCGAATCACGACGCAGAGAAGAAGTCCGGCCACAAGGAAGTCACGTGCTACGCCGAAAGCAAAGACGGCATCCGCTGGACGAAACCGAAACTGGGTCTCTTCGAATGGGACGGTGCAAAGGAGAACAACATCATCTGGACCGGTCCCGGCACGCACAACTTCACGGTCTTCCGCGACCACAACCCGGCGGCGCCGGCGGAGTCGCGCTACAAAGCGTTCGGAGTCGGACGGGGCGGCCTCCTGCCGTTCGCCTCACCGGACTGCAAGCGCTGGAAGCTGAGCGGGGAGAAGCCGGTCATCACCCACGGTGCTTTCGATTCGCAGAATCTCGCCTTCTGGGATGCGGAGCGCGGCGAGTATCGCGCCTATTGGCGATACTTCGGTAGCGGCGTGCGCGCGATTCGCACCGCCACATCGAAGGACTTCCTCACCTGGGAAAACGAAGCCGACTTGGCCTACCCCGAGGGCACCCCCGTCGAGCATCTCTACACGAACGCCATCCAGAAGTACTTCCGGGCGCCGCACCTCTTCATCGGATTCCCGACGCGCTATGAACCGAAGAGCCAGCAGGTCGAGCCGATCCTGATGACAAGCCGCGACGGGAAGAGCTTCCACCGTTACCCCGAGGCCGTGGTGCCCCGCACCGCTCCGAAAGACCGCGATCACAATCGCAGCAACTACATGGCCTGGGGCATCGTGCAGCTGCCCGGCAAGCCGCACGAAATCTCGGTGTACGCCACCGAGAACTACTACGAGCCCAGCCCGGGGCGGGTGCGGCGCTTCGTCTACCGCACGGACGGATTTGTGGCCCTGGCCGGCGGCCCCAAGGGCGGCCGCATGACAACCAAACCGTTGCGCTTCACCGGTCGACGCCTGCTCCTGAACCACGTGGTGCAGAAGGAGGGGACGCTGACGGTCGAGGCGCTCGACGCCTCCGGGAAAGTGGTCGGCAAATCGGTTCCGCTGGGCGGGGACGCGGTGGACGCCCCGGTGGTTTGGGAACTCGATCCCAAGCTCAGCGGGGGCACCATTCAACTGCGCTTCACGTTGAAGAATGCGGAGGTGTTTTCGCTCAAATTCGAGTGAGGATCATTCGACTCGTAAGTTGATTGGTTGGCATGTCCAGGCTCCAGGGACCTGGGAACAGGCTCAGGGCAAATTCACGGGCCGCAGCCATTGAGAGCTTTGCGGCCCAAGGCAATGCCGAGGAGCGAGGCGGGATGGCAATGCGATCGTCAGGAACAACTTGACCGCCCGGCCTGGTGGGCGAAACTTCCCCGCTATCCCAAACCGATCCGGAATGCCCCCCGGGGGGTAGTCTTTTTGCCGATGTTCCGTCTCCCTCAATTCCTGAGTCTCATGGGGTCACTCCTGTGGGCCTGGCCGGGTGTGGTGCGCGCGGCCCCGTCGCCCGATTGCGTGGTGGTCTTCAACGAAATTCAATACAACCCGGCTGGTCCTTCCGAGGCCGGCGAATGGGTCGAACTCTTCAACCAGATGGGCATCAAGGTGGACCTCTCCGGCTGGCGGCTGGCGGGCGGGATCGATTTCACCATCCCGGCCCGCACTATCATCGATCCGGGCGGCTATCTCGTGATCGCGAAGTCCCCCGGGCCCGGTCAGCTCGGCCCCTTTGGCGGCAACCTCGATAACGGCGGCGAGCAGATCACGCTCATCAATCACTCCGGCCGGTTCATGGACTCTCTCGCTTATGGCGACGATGGGCGGTGGCCGGTCGCCGCGGACGGGTCGGGAGCAACCCTCGCCAAGCGCGATCCCTACACCGCCAACAAGCCGCCGGAACACTGGACCAGCTCCGCCGATGCGGGCGGAACTCCGGGCACGGCAAACTTCCCGGATCCAAATGATTCGTCGCCGGACGACGGCGTGGAGCTCCTGGCAAAAGGAGCCACCTGGCGGGTCCACCAGTCCGGCCTGGCGGCCCCCGCGGACTGGGCTGCCGACGAGCACCCCGCCGGCGTGGGGGGGTGGGAATTCGGACCCGGCATCCTTGGCTATGAAACCCGTCTCTCCGAGCCGATCGGAACCGAGCTGAACTGGCCGGGGGGCAACGTGCCCTATGTGGTCACCTCCTATTTCGAATCCGAGTTCAACCTCACCGGCGGCCAGGCGGCCGGCCTGCAGTCGCTTCGACTGCGCCACCTGCTTGACGATGGGGCCGTGTTCTATCTGAACGGGGTGGAGATTTATCGGGCCAACATGCCCACCGGGGCGGTCGGCCCTGCCACCTTCGCCGCCTCGGGGGTGGAAGCGGTCTGGTCGCCGGTCATCTCCCTTTCGCCCGCCGCAGCGGTGGCAGGCCCCAACCGGATCTCGGTGGAGGTGCACCAGGAGTCGGCCACCAGCGGTGATTTGGTCTTCGGCCTCGAACTCGACGGCTTGCTCGGAGAGCCCACCTCCGGGGACGTGTCCGCCCTTCGTCTCAACGAACTGCCCGCCTGGAACGTGGCGGATTACTGGATCGAACTGGTCAACACCGGCTCCGAGCCGGCCGGGGTCGGCGGGATGATCGTCTCCGCCGAGGCCGATCCACAACGTTCCTTCGTCCTGCCCGCCCGGAGTTTGGGCGCCGGCACCCTGCTCGTTCTCACCGAACAGGAACTGGGATTCCGTCCCGCGGATGGAGAGAACGTTTTTCTCCACTCCCCGGGCGGCTTCGGGGTGCTGGACGGGCGGCGCGTCACCGGGCGCCTGCGGGGACGGTCCGAATCGAAAGGCGGCGCCTGGCTCTACCCGGACGCGGACACGCCGGGAGCTCCGAACACCTTCACCTTCCACGACGAGATCGTCATCAGCGAGGTGCATTACCATCCCCCTGCGCTCCCGGCCACCCCGGGAGGGCCCGCCACCACCCCCAGTGAGGAACTGTTCGGGATTGAGGCGGTATGGCGCTACAACGATGGGGACGAAAACCTGCCCGTGAACTGGGCCGCCACGGCCCACGCAGTGGGCGGCAACTGGAAGTCCGGAGGGGGCCCGATCGGGTGGGAAACCGGGACCGTGAATCCGGCCGTCGCGACCAACCTCACCCCTCCCATCAACACGATTCCGTACGTGTTCACCTACTATTTCGAACGGGAGTTCACGCTGACCTCGCAGCAACTGGCGGATCTCGACACCCTGCAGATCGTCCACCAAGTCGACGACGGCGCGGTGGTTTACTTGAACGGAGTGGAGGTGGCGCGATACAACATGCCGGGTGGCGCGGTGGGTCCGGAAACCGCCGCGTCGACGGTCGTGAGGGACGCGGTGCTGCAGACCCTGCCGGTGGCAACGGGAGCGCTCGTTGCGGGGTCGAACCGGATTTCGGTGGAAGTGCACCAGGTCTCGAATGACAGCACCGATGTGCTGTGGGGGATGAAGCTCGAGGGTGGCTTCCGCGATTCCGGCAACCGGACGGCCGGCAGCCCATGGATCGAGATCGCCAATCGCAGCGCCACCTCCGTCGATCTCGGCGGGTGGGAATTCGACGACGGCATCGCCTTCACTTTTCCGGCGGGCACGGTGCTCGCTCCGGGCGAACACGCCTGCGTGGCGGGCAAGGCCTCCGCCTTCACGGCGGCCTACCCCGGGGCCCGCCTCCTGGGGGAATTCGGGGGCAGCTTGTCGCGGTCCGGCGAGCGGCTCTCCCTGCGTGACGCCAGCAAGAACCCGGCCGACGAGGTTCGTTACTTCGAAGAAGGACGGTGGCCGCAATTCGCGGACGGGGGCGGCTCCAGCCTGGAACTGCGCGACCTCCGCGCCGACAACAACGTCCCGGAAGCGTGGGCGGACAGCGATGAAACCCACCAGGCCACGTGGAAGAGCTACTCCTACCGCGCCTTCGGGACCTCCAACGGGGGACCCCACGGCGCCTGGCGGGATTTCGTGCTGGGAATGCTCCAGGCGGGCGAGATCCTCCTCGACGACATCAGCGTGGTCGAGTCGCCGGACAGTGCGAGGACGCAGTTCCTTTCGAACACCGACTTCGAAACCGGCTCCACCGGTTGGCGCCTGGTGGGCAACCACCGGCGCAGCAGGGTCATCACCGACCCCGACGACCCGGGAAACAAGGTGCTCCACATCGTGTCGGAGGGGGCCACCGAGCACATGCACAATCACATCGAGACCACTCTCCTCAGTGGGCGGAACGTCAGGAGCGCACGCGAATACGAGATCTCGTTTCGTGCCAAGTGGCTCACCGGTTCGAGCCAACTGCACACCCGCCTGTATTTCAACCGGGTGGCTCGCCACACCCCGATCGACCGTCCCCTCCAGGTCGGAACCCCCTCCGCCCTGAACTCCCGCGCCGAAGCCAATATCGGGCCGACCTTCACGCACTTCCTTCACGCGCCCGCCGTCCCGAGGGCCCATGAGGCCGTCACCGTGACGGCCCGTGCCTCCGATCCGGACGGGGTGGCCGCCATGGTCCTGAATTACGTGGTGGGGGGACGCTCATTGCGAAGGATTTCCATGACTGACACCGGTGGTGGTTTGTACCGGGCCACCATTCCGGGGCAGTCGGCTTCCGCCATCGTCCAGTTTTATCTCGAGGCCGCGGACGGGATCGGGGCCGCCTCGTTTTTCCCGGCGCTCGGGCCGGACTCGCGCGCCCAATACAAGGTGCAGGACGGCCTGGCTTCCACCACCGGGATTCACAACTTCCGCATCGTCATGCAAGAGGCAGATGCCGATTTCATGCACACTCCGATCCGTGCGATGAGCAATGGACTCATAAGAGCCACTGTCATCGACCGGGAGGAAGAAATCTACTACGATGTGGGGGTGCGTCTGAAGGGTGGCGAGCGGGCGCGCACGACCGACCGCAATATCGGCTACCGAGTCCGCTTCGACGATGAGCGGCGATACCGGGGCGTACACCGCACGGTCGGGGTGGACCGTTCGGGAGAGAACGGCTCGGGACCCGGCGTAGCCCCCACCGAACTCATGTTCGACCTCGCGATATCGAATGCGAGAGGCTCCCCGAGCCGTTACACGGACCTCCTCTACGTCATCGCCCCACGGAACCGGTACACCGGCCCCGCGATGCTGGAGATGGCGCGCTACAACGACGTCTTTCTGGACTCCCAGTACGAAGACGGTTCGGATGGCCATCTTTACGAGTACGAGTTGATCTATTACCCCCACACCGCCGACGCCAACGGGTTCAAAATCCCGCAGCCGGACAGTGTCCTGGGGCAGGATGTCGGGGATCTCGGGCCGGACGAAGAACGCTACCGCTGGTTCTTCCTCCTCAAGAACAACCGGGCCGACGACAACTTCGAGCCGATTATCCGTTACAACCGGCACTTCGGGAAATCGGGGGCCGCCTTCGAGGAGGGGCTCGAGGAGGTGATCGATGTCGACGGCTGGTTTCGCGGGTTCGGCTACGCGGCGGTGGTGGGCTCGGCCGACAACATTTCGGCGGGCTTCGAGCACAACGGGATGTATTACGCCCAGCCGGACGGCCGGGTGGTGGCCTTCCCGCACGACATGGAAAACAGCTGGGTCGCGGGTCTCTCGATCTGGGCCAATCCGGAGTGTGCGCGGCTCACGCAGGACGGCGGGCGGCGGCGGATCTATCTCGGCCACCTCCACGACATCGTCACCACCACCTTCAACCAGAACTACATGGCGATGTGGAGCAGCCACCTCAACGAACTCGATCCGGCCAGCTATTGGGAGTTCACCAGGAATTACATGAACTCGCGGGCCAACAACGTCCTCTCCCAGATCAACAACTCCATCCCGCCGGTGAGTTTCCGAATGACGACCTCCGATCCCCACACCGTCAACCGCAGCACTGCCACCATCTCCGGCAAGGGCTGGATCGAGGTCCGCGATATCCGGGTGGCCGGAAACCCGCAACCGCTCGAGGTGACCTGGACCGACTCGACTTCCTGGCAGGCGGCGGTGCCCGCCGTGCCCGGCCGGAACCGGGTGACCCTGGAAGCGCTCAACTTCTCCGGAGAGGTGATCGCCACCGATAGCATCGTCATCGACAACACCTCCCCGGTCGAACCGGCCGCCGCCGCCAACCTCGCCATCACCGAACTCATGTATCATCCCGCCGACCCCGCGCCCGCGGAAATGGCGGCGGGTTTCCCGGATGATGCCGCCTTCGAATATGTCGAGGTGATGAACATCGGAACGGCTCGGATCGATTTGACGGGCGTGAACTTTGCGGGCGGGATCAGTTTCGCCTTTCCGTCCATGACCCTCCCCGCGGGCGGGCGGGCCGTGGTGGCCCGCAACCGGGCCGGCTTCCTCTCGCGCCATCCGCAGGCCGCCCCCGCCCTGGTGGCCGGCGAGTACGGCATGGGAGATGGAAACAAGCTCGCCAACGGGGGCGAGGAAATCGTCCTGAACACCGCGGGCGGGGCACTCATCCGCAGGTTCACCTACGGAGATGCCTTTCCCTGGCCGGAGAGTCCGGATGGACGCGGGCCGAGCCTGGTCCTGATCGCGCCCGAGACCAATCCCGACCACGCCGTGGCCTCCAATTGGCGGCCCAGCGCTTCGGGCGGGGGGGCGGCCGGAAGAAGCGACGCGACCGTCTTCACCGGCGACCCCGGGGCCGATCCGGACCGGAACGGGCTGAGCGCCTTCCTCGAGTATGCGATCGGAACCTCGCGCCCGCCGGTCGCGAGGTCGATCGATGTTGCGGGCGGAACCGCCACCTTCACCGTCACGCGCAACCTCGCGGCGGACGATGTCCTCTACGACTTCGAAGTCTCAACCGACCTCTTCCTCTGGAACCCGGGCGGTGCCGTCAGAATTTCCTCCCTCGACAACGGCGACGGGACCGCCACCGAAACCTGGCGGACTCCCGCCCCCATCGCCTTGCAAAGCGCCTGGTTCGCACGCCTGGCCTTGCGCCAAAGAGCACCTTGAGAGTTGACTGATTGCCAGGGGATCGCTACCCTAGCTTCCACCCTTCCCGATACTCTCGCCCGAGAAAGCGCTCCGCGTCGGGCGCATTGGGAATCTTCATGTTCTTCGCATCCCACTCGAGTTTCTTTCCGGCACGAGAGGCGACGTTTCCGAGGTGGCAGGCTTGGCTTCGGTGAGGGGGCCGGAGTAGGAGAACGGACAGGTCGTCAGAAGTTCATGTTAAGTTCATGTTAGAGTTAAGTTCATGTTAGACACCCATAAGTTCATGTTAGACACCCACGTTTGGTTAAGTTCATGTTAGACACCCACGTTTGGCACTTGGCAAGGGGTGCAAGGAGTTCCGCGCTTCAGGAAATTCGGGGATTCGCCCCAGTTTCGGGCAATAAATCCTTGCGGAAATATGTTCATATGAACAAAGTAACTCATGGCCACGCCTCGCCGGCTGCTTGTCGACCCCTCCCGCAGCGGGGTCTACCACTGTGTGTCGCGCTGTGTGCGCCGCGCCTTTCTCTGCGGCCGGGATGCCTACTCGGGCCGGGACTTCGAGCACCGCCGCGGCTGGATCCGCGACCGGCTGCGCGAACTGTCAGGGCTCTTTGCGGTGGAGGTCCACTCCTACGCGGTGATGTCCAACCACCTGCACCTGGTGGTGCGCACCCTGCCCCAAGAGGTCTCGGGCTGGACTGCTGAGGAAGTGGCTCACCGCTGGTTGTGGCTGTTCCCCGGACGGGGCGGCAAACGGGGCCGGCCGCCGGAGGAGGACGCGATCCGGGCCCTGTGCCAGGATCGCAGCAAGCTGGCGAGCTGCCGGGAGCGCCTGGCGGACCTCAGCTGGTTCATGCGCTGCCTCAACGAACCGATCGCGCGCCGCGCCAACCGCGAGGACGAGTGCACCGGGCGGTTCTGGGAGGGGCGCTTCAAATGCCAGAAGCTCGAAGATGCGGGCGCGGTGCTGGCCTGCATGGCCTACGTGGATCTCAACCCCATTCGCGCCGGCATCGCGGAAACTCCGGAGCAGAGTGAATTCACCAGCGTGCAGGATCGTGCGGTCGCCTGCCGGGCCCGTCGCCAACTCGAGCGGGCACCTGGAGATCCGAACCCGGTGCAAGCGCGACTCATCGCGCAAGCCCGGACCGAGTCGCACCGCGACGACTGGCTCGCGCCCCTCGGTCTCCCCGCTTCAGCAGGGGCGAACGGCAGCAAGTGCCGGCTGAACTCCGGGGGCATGGCGCAGGGTTCCGCTCCGGAGGCGGTCGACCCGCCGCCCATGCTGCCGACCATCAGCGTGGAGCGCTATCTCGAATTGCTCGACTGGACCGGCCGGCGAATCCGGTCGGGCAAACGCGGCCACCTCTCCGCGCACCTGCGGCCGGCACTTGAGCGTCTCGACCTCGACGTCGAGAATTGGGTAGAGAACGTCGAGGGCTTCGGCGGATTGTTTTACCGGGTGGCCGGTAAGCTCAGGCGCTTGCGCGAGCGGGCACAAGCCATCGGACGGATCTCGTTGCACGGCCACGCCGGCGCACGCCGGCTTTACGCCGGGGCCGGTTGAACGACTCCAGCCGTTTCACCACCCTTCCCAGCACCCCGCCGTCAAGCTCCCGCACCCCGGCACAGCCCGGCCTGTGCACCCTCTCCCCTCCAGCACGCTGACAACCACGGAAAAATTGCTCAGGCCGAGGCAGGCTGTCGGGCCATGCGGAAGAACCCATCCGAAAAGCTCTGATCCAGTTCCTCCGCGCCCGACTGCTTCCATACGTGGGTGTCTTGCTTATACGCCCTTCTCCTCGCTCTCCAGGCTCGTGATGAAGATGCGGCTTTCCGCCTTGAGCGCCCCGGTCTTGCGGCACTCCCAAGTGCGCGTCAGGCTGATGAGTTGGCGAGCCTGGGGGAAG
>Ga0310121_10004495_pt1 | contig 12294 bp, 8 predicted proteins | sample CB27_Tmax_986_MG_FD_203504 | JGI IMG/M metagenome (GOLD analysis project Ga0310121, IMG submission 203504) | Marine microbial communities from Western Arctic Ocean, Canada - CB27_Tmax_986 | ecosystem: Environmental > Aquatic > Marine > Oceanic | place: Canada: Western Arctic Ocean | collected...
ATCCACTCCACCGGTCTCGGCTTTCTTCCGGGCCTCAGCTACGATGCGAATGAGTACCCTAGTTCGGGCGGCCATAATACGTAAAGCCGCAGAACTCGCAGTTGCCAAAACCGGGGCTCTTTTTGGGGCTCTCAGTCATTGCCTCATTATAGCCAATCGCAGACCCATGTGGCTAATTCCCAGGGATCGAGCTTTGCTCTAGCTTCTGCCATGCGCTTCGTCCACTTGGCCGACGTCCACCTCGACACCTCCTTCGCGGGCCGTTCAGCGACCGTGCGACGTCGACTCCGAGAGGCGTCCCGGGATGCCTTCCGCCGCACCGCCGACCTGGCGATACGAGAGGACGCCAACGCGCTCCTGATCGCCGGCGACCTCTTCGACGGCGACCGACTCTCCTTCCAGACAGAGCGGTTTCTCCTGGAGCAGATGCGCCGCCTCGAGCAACACGGTGTCACCGTGGTATACGCGACGGGCAACCACGACCCCGGATCGCCGCTCTCGGGCCCACGGCAGCTGGATTGGCCGGCGAATGTACATGTCGCCTGGGACGCCACCCCTAAGCGGATCCTCATACACGACCGGGAGGGTGGGCCTGCGGGCTATGTATCGGCCGCGGGCCACGCGAGCGACCAGGAGAAGCGAGACCTCTCTCGACTTCTTCCAGATCCGAAGGGTGACCTGCCAGAAGTGGCGTTGCTGCACACTCAGGTGCATTCGTCCCCCGGAGCTGACGCGCATCACCCGTACGCACCCTCGGAACTCACGTATCTCATCCGTTCGGGCTTCGACTACTGGGCGCTTGGCCATGTGCATGTCCGCCAGGAGCTCTCCCTGGACCCTCCGGTCGTGTACGCGGGAAGCCTTCTGGGGCGTACTCATACCGATACCGGGGCGCGCGGAGCGCTCCTGGTCGACGTCACCGACCGCGAGGCGCCCGAGATCTCTTTCCGGGCCCTGACGCCAGTCCGGTGGGAGACGATCACCGTCGACCACTTGGAAGGGGCCGATTCCCTCGACCGGATCGAGCAACGCATCGGAGCCGTGTGGCGGTCGTTCCGCGACGGGCAGGCGGCCGCACGGGAAGTCGAGTGGATGGTTCGTGTCCAGCTCGCCGGACCCTGCCCTCTCTGGAAGGAGCTCCAGGACGACGAGAACCGGGACGTGCTCGCTCAGGAGTTGGCGGAGGTGCTGGGCGCTCTCGACGTCGTCGTCATGGCGGACCGGGTTCACCCGGTCGTTGAGATACACGAGCATCGCGTCCGCACCGACGTGCTCGGAGAGACGCTGCGGCTCAGCGAATCGATCCGCCGGGGCGAGGCTCGGCTGACGGTGCTCGACGCCGGCACCCTCGCGGGTGTCATATCTGAAGACGCGACGGCCGTAGACGCGTACGTTCGCGAATTACTGCGAGACGCAGAGGGGGAGCTCGCCGCGCGTCTGCTCGGATCAGAGGGTGACGCGCCCTGAGGATCGAGCGCGTCCATGTCCGCGCGTTCGGACGGCTCAACAACTTCGACTCGGGAGCTGACGTCCTGCCAGGCATCGTCGTGGTTCTCGGCCCGAATGAAGCGGGGAAGTCGACGCTCTTCCACTTCCTTACCACGATGCTATATGGGTTTCACCCAGCATCCCGGGAGAGGAATCCCTACCTGCCATGGAACGGTGAGGACGCCTGTGGCAGCGCACGATTACGACTGGACGGGGAGGGGTATGCCGAGGTCGAGCGTCATCTGCGCTCACAGCCCGGAGGGAGGCTCACGATCGATGGGCAGGTCGATGAGCTACGCAATCGCGCCCTCCCGTGGGTCGATCATGTTCCATGCTCGGTCTTCCGACAGGTCTTCGCCGTCACGCTCGGGGATCTCGCGGGTCTGGACTCCGAGACGTGGGCACGCATTCAGGATCGCATCCTCGGCTCAATGGGAGCGACCGATCTCTTGCCTGCTCGCAGTGTCGCGCTCGTGCTCGAACAGGAAGCCGGCGCGTTGTGGCGACCGCACCGACGCGGCAATCAGCGGATTAGAAGACTGCAGGACCACATCCGCACCCTGCGCTCACAGCGCCGCCAAGCGCTCGAACGCGATAGGGAGATCCGGTCGCTCGCCGAGGAGCTCGAGCGGACTCGCACCGAGTTGTACGACGCTCGAGAAGCGAGAGCGCGAGAGCGGGTCGTGCTGGAGCGCGTACAGACTCTCACCCCGATCCGAGCCCAGCTCCTCCGAATCGCGACGCTTCGAGAGGAGGGCGGGCCACGTGAGATGCTACGGTCGCTGCCGGCCGGCCCGGGTGCGCACGTCAGGGACCTCGAGGCTCGGGTGCGCGAGCTGGCGGAGCGTACATCGGAGACCGACAGGGATTTGCAAGAGCCGGAGGCCGCGGTTGCGAGCTACGACGACAGAGCCCGATCACTACTCGAGCGCTCCGAGGAGGTCGAGTCCTTCCTGGCACTGGCTAGCGGCACCCTTTCGTACCGAGCGCGCCGTCAGAGGTTGAAGCAAGAGACGAGCGACCTCGCCCATCAAGTTGACGAGCTGGGCGGGGAACTGCTCGCCGTTCCCATGGCAGAGGCTCCGCAGGGAGCGATGTCGGCGCTGTCCGCCCGCGCGTTGGGCGCTCGAGTCCGCGATGCTCGCCGGGCCCGCGCCGAGCGCCGAGTACTCGACGACGCCGATCTCGAAGCGGCAGGAGCCGGGATGACCACCCCTGCTGGCGCCGTGCTAATGACGCTGTTCGGAGTCACGCTGGTGGCAGCGGGCACTCTCTCAGGCCTCGATATTCTTACGGCGCTCGGGGCCGCCACTGGTGCGATCGGTCTCACGTTGTGGACCCAGTGGCAGAGGGCCCGAACCGCGCATGCGACGGTCGGGCGCAGTCCAGCCGCTAGACTCGCTCGAGCGCGGCAGCACGAGCGAGAGACTCGCGACCTCGTTCTCGAGCTTTTGAGGGACATCCCCACCGAGCCCGCTCTGCTCGACGAGCTGTCGGAAGGCCTCGCCTCCGACTTCGAACGGCTTCAGGGGCTCATGAGAGATCTAGGGGAGCGATCGGAGGAGAGAGATGAGCTCATGGAGCGGGTCGACCGGGTCGATGCGGAAGCGGCCGCTCTGGCCGAGAGTCTCGGGCTGGAAGCGCCTCTCGAGGCCGAAGCCTTGACGCACGTGCTCGACCGCGAACTCCGGCGTGCGCAACGACTCCGAGAGGGTGAGGCAGCGGCCGACCGCGAGCTACGACGTCTCCACCGCGAGCGAAATCGGCTCGTAACGGAAGCCGAGAAAACGGAAGCGGCGTTGGGAGAGTTCACCAAGTCCATGACCGCGCTCGGAGGAGGCGAGCTCGAGCGAGGTGTCAACGTGACGACTACCCGGCTCGCCGCGCACATCCGAGCCGACGAACTCGAGGACGAGCTGGAGCGCGCTCACCCTGACCTCAACGAACTGCGCGACCGCATCGGCGCCTCCGAGGAAGCCGGTGAGTCGTGGACCATCGTCGAGGACGACCTCGCCAGCCGGCGCGCGGCGGTCGAGCGGTTGAGTGAACGAATAGAGCTACTGGCTACCCGCGCCAAGGGGCTCGACCGAGACGTCGCACACCTGCATGGAGAGGAAACCGTGGACGCGGTGGACGGTGAAATCGCCGGCCTTCAGGAAGAAGAGGCGCGGCTCGTCCGGGAACGGGACCGACGCTGGGTGCTGGCCCAGCTCATCCGTGACGCGGATCGGCGCTTTCGTGAGGAGCATCAGCCGGACCTGATCCGGCGGGCAGGGTCGTATCTGAAGCACCTCACGGGCGGACGCTACGATCGCATCCTCGTCGACGAAGCAGGTGCGGGTGACGTCTTTCAGGTGCTCGGGCCCGGCCTGCCCGCACCGGTACCGCTCACGCCGCCGGTGTCCACTGGCACGCTCGAGCAGGCGTACCTGTCGCTGCGACTCGCGATCGTGGACCACCTCGATCAGGGAGGTGAGCGTCTTCCCCTCTTCGTCGACGAAGTCTTCGTCAACTGGGACCGTGAGCGACGCGGCCGGGGCATCGAGGTTCTGAGTAGCCTCTCGCGCAACCGGCAGCTCTTCGTCTTCACCTGCCACCCGGAACTGGCCGAGCAGTTTAGCGGCTGCGGGGCCGCTGTGCTTGAGTTAGAAGGGTGAACGGGAAGGAGCTTCCTCTCCACGTGGAGACGCTGGGCCTGGAGCCCACCCCTGACGCGGACACTGTGCTCATGATCCACGGTTATGGAGCTTCCGCCTTTTCCTGGCGCTGTTGGGCACCGCGCCTCGCGGAGCGCGCCCACGTGGTGCTAGTCGACCTCAAGGGATCGGGGGCGGCGCCCAAGCCGGACGACGGGCGGTACCGGCTGGAGGACCAGGCCGAGTTGCTCCATCGACTCGTTCTTCAACGAGACCTCCGACGGCTCACGATCGTCGGTCATTCGCTCGGCGGCGGAATCGCTCTACTGCTGGCGCTGCGACTTCACGACGACGAAGAGGATAGACTCGCACGGCTCGTCCTCGTGGCTAGCGCCGCATACGAGCAGCGACTGCCGCCCTTCGTCAGTCTGGCGCGGTACCGCCGGATCGCGATCGCGCTGTTTCGACTTCTAGGCGCGCGATTCGTGATTCGAAAGGTCCTGCGCTCCATCGTGTACGATCCGCACGCGGTCACGGGAAACCAGGTCGAGGGGTACGCGGCGCCGCTCGACGACGCCGGAGCGCGACGTGCGCTCATCGATTCGGCGCTCAGCCTGGTGCCAGAGAGGATCGAGGCCCTCAACACTCGCTTTTTCGAACTGGCCGTGCCGGCGCTGATCCTCTGGGGACGATACGACCGCGTGGTCCCGTTGTGGGTCGGAGAGCGGCTGCTCGAGGTGCTGCCCAACGCGACCATACACGTTTTCGAACAGTGCGGACACATGCCCGCCGAAGAGATCCCCGAGGAGTCGTTTGCGCGCCTCGCCACCTTCTTGGACGAGACCGCCCCTACCTGAGCCGCTCGCGAGCGAGCGTATAGAACATCTTCGCGCCTACCTCGAGCGAAGTCGCTAAATTCCCTGAAATCTTAGATACAACTGCAGTTCGACGCCGATGGGTCACCTCGACCCCTGCTTGGCGCATGTCTTCGAGTACGGCCTCGAGTGCCGGCAGGTTGCCATGAATATCGTAGATTGCCGCGACACGCTTGGCCGAGGTTGTCGCTTCGCTCATGGGAGTTCCTCGTCCGCGTCTTCGGCATATTGTGCCCGGGGATCGGCCCCACCGGGCTCGTAGCCTTTGCAGTCGATCACCGGGAGCGGTGGATACTGAGGGAATCGTGGATCGGCGTTCGCTCGGCCACAAAGATAGAACCGCGATCCCTTTCGGTTCCCTGTCACCCTGTGGTGCACGCAGTCCCGGCACTGGCCGACCGCGTCGAAGGCGCGAGCATCGCCGGGGGTCATGCACGGATCCCGATGTACGCGACCTGCCTCTCACGGTCGCCGGCCCTGTGCGAGAACAACCCGCTGCCGGTGCAGCGCGTGCAGTGTTCGGACAGCGTAACCTGGTCCCGTGGGATGCCGAAGTCGATCGCTCTCTCCGCAATAACGGCCCGAAGATCGAGCGGCATGGGCCTCGCCGGAACCGGCTGCTCCAGAGCCTCGAACACCTCGGGGCCCGCCTCGTAGCAGCGACCACAGATCGCCGGCCCCAGATGCAGGTGCACTCGGGCGGCGTCTGTACCTACCCACTCCCCCAGAACCTCCAGGCCTTGCTCGAGCACGCCGGCTGCGGCTCCACGCCATCCCGCGTGCAGGACTGCCACCGCACGGTTCTCCGGATCGACGACGTACACTGGGACGCAGTCGGTGGTGGTTATGCCGAGCAGAAGGCCGGGCGCGGTTGTCGCGTGACCATCACACGGCTCGGAGAGGTGTAGACCGGGCGATCCCGACTCGTGGAATCGAACGTGAGCACCATGCACCTGGTGTGCGTGCGCGACCCGCGCCTGACCCGTCGTGGCGCGCAGATGCTCCCAGTGACGGAGCACGTGCCGGACCGGGGAAGCGTCACTGAATAGACCCAGGTCGTAGGGATGCTCGAGTCCAACCCCGCGTGTGGTACATCCCTGGATCAACCAGGGAAACGCAGCCGGCCATGCAGCGTGCACGAGAGCCGGCGGAGCGTCGACAGAGACCTCGCGAAGGTGCTTCACTCGCACTCCTACGCGCCAACCATTCTGGGTAGTTTTTGAGTCTATGGACAACCCACTTTTTGACAGTCTGAACACCGCCTATGCTCAGGAGATGTTCGAGGAATACGCGCGTAACCCCGAAGGGGTCCCGGCGGAGTGGCGGACGCTCTTCGAGACCCGAGGCAAGCAGGCGGTCGCGGAGGGACTCTTCGTCCCCGACCAGCTCAACGGCAACTGGACCGGTGCCGTCGAGGCCGCGCCGGCCACTCAGGCGTCGCCGACCTCGCGGGCGGGCGAAGACCTCCGTCGGGCGTTGCCGGTCGTCTCTCGGGCCACCGCTTTGGTGCAAGCGTTCCGGGACCACGGGCACCAGCTAGCGCGTATCGACCCACTGGGCAGCGAGCCGGCCGGCCATCCACAGCTCACGCCCGCCTTTTTCGGGACCTCGATGGAGGAGTTGGCCGAGCTGCCTGCCTCGCTCGTCATGGACGAGAACGACGAGGGCCGCTCCGTCGCGGACGCACTTTACGATCTCGAGAGCATTTACGCGGGCAGCATCGGCTACGAGTTCGAGCACCTCGACGACCATGTGAAGGTCGACTGGCTTTGGCGACAGATCGAATCACGGAGCCATCTGCCGGAGATGAGCCCCGAGGAAAGGCGCGCGCTCCTCCAGCGCCTCTCGGAGACGGAAGGTATGGAGCAGTTCCTACACCGCGCCTATCTGGGCCAGAAGCGCTTCTCCCTGGAGGGAAACGACGCGTTGGTACCCATGTTGGATCTCGCCATCGAGCTCGCCGCCCGCGAAGGCGGCCGTGAGGTGGTACTCGGCATGGCACACCGCGGCCGCCTCAATGTGCTTACGCACACGGTCGGCGTGTCCTACGGTGAACTGCTCGCAGAGTTCGAGGGCCCGTCGTACCAGGGCGGACAGCTCGACATCGCCGGCACCGGAGACGTAAAGTACCACCACGGCGCCCGGAGCGAGCGTGAGATCGACGGCGTCGGCACGATCCTGGTCCGTTTGGTGCCGAACCCGAGCCATCTCGAGTTCGTGAACCCCGTTGTCGCAGGAATGGCACGCTCGAGACAGTTCGACAGCGGCAGAAAGTATGCGGAGCCCGACTTCCACGCAGTCGTGCCGATCCTCATGCATGGGGACGCCGCCTTCGCGGCGGAAGGCGTCGTCGCGGAGACGTTGAACATGTCGCGCCTCGATGGATACACCGTTGGCGGCACCATCCACGTGATCGTCAACAACCAAGTCGGCTTCACCACCGATCCACGCGATGGCCGCTCGACGGTGTACTCGAGCGACCTGGCCAAGGGGTACGGGATCCCCGTCGTGCACGTGAACGCTGACGACGCTGAGGCGTGCCTCGCCGCGGTCCGGCTCGCCATGATGTACCGGGCTCACTTCCAGGATGACTTCCTGATCGACCTCGTCGGGTATCGCCGACACGGCCACAACGAGGGCGATGAGCCCGCGTACACGCAGCCGCTCAAGTACAAGAAGATTGCCGAGCACCCAACCGCTAGAGCGATCTACGCGGATCAGCTCGCGGCTCAGGGCGTCTTCAGCGCGGCGCAGGCTCAAACGATGCGAGAAGAAATCGCGAGTCGCCTGCGCGACGCTCAGAATCACGTGCGCGCATACGAACCGGTACGCGACGACACGCCCGACGGCGATCGCGAAGTGCCGGTGGTGCCCGAGAGCACCGGCGTCGACCTCGAGCTGCTCTCACGGATCAACGAGACAACGCTCGAACTTCCCGACAGCTTCACGCCTCATCCGAAGCTGTGGAGGCAGCTGGAGCTCCGCGGCAACGACTTCGATCTAGAGCGTGCGCTCGACTGGAGCCACGCGGAGACATTGGCGTTCGGTTCTCTGCTCGCAGCGGAAATCCCGATCCGCTTCACTGGCCAAGACATCCAGCGCGGCACGTTCAGTAATCGACACTTGACGCTACACGATGTGGAGACCGGCGAAGAGTTCACGCCGCTACAGCAGGTCTCGGACGCCCGACTGGAGCTCTATAACTCCCCGCTGACCGAAACCGCGGTAATCGGCTTCGAGTACGGCTACTCCGTCGGCGCCGATACCGACGTGGTGCTTTGGGAGGCCCAGTTCGGGGACTTCGTGAACGTCGCGCAGGTCATGATCGATCAGTTCCTGTCGTCGGGTCTGACGAAGTGGGGACAATACTCGCGCCTGACACTGCTGCTCCCGCACGGATACGAAGGGCAAGGACCGGAGCACTCGAGCGCCCGCCTCGAGAGATTTCTCCAGATGTGCGCCGAGGAAAACATGCGGGTCACCTACCCGACGACCCCGGCCCAGTACTTCCACCTCCTCCGCTGCCAAGCTCTCCGCCGTCCTGAGCGCCCGATGATCGTGATGACCCCGAAGAGCCTACTGCGACACCCGATGGCTTCGTCCACCGTCGCCGAACTTACGGAGGGTAGATTTTACCACGTTCTGGACGATCCGACCGTCGCGGATCCGACCGCTGTCGAGCGGGTCGTGTTCTGTAGCGGCAAGGTCTACTACGATATCCAGGCCCATGAGCGCCGCGCCGACGCGAGCTCGACGGCGGTCGCCAGGCTGGAGCTGCTCTACCCGTTCCCGGGAGACGCACTCACAGAGCTGCTGGCCCGCTACCCGAGCCTCAGGGAGGTAGTGTGGGCGCAGGAGGAGCCCCGCAACATGGGTGGACTCACGTTCATCGGGCCGCGGCTGCGGGGTGTGGTACCGCGCAATGTACCGCTGACGTACGTGGCGCGGCCGGAGCGCGCGAGCCCTGCGGGGGGACAGGCAACTGACCATGCGGCGGAGCAGGCGCTCTTGGTGCTGGAGGCGTTGGGGCTCTACACGTAGTCACCTCTCCAAACGACCTCGCCGAAGTTCTGGTTCGATTCCGTGCAGCTGTGAGCAGCTACTCATGGCGTCACTGTAGTCCTGCCCATACCCCCCCCACTACCTTGCCCGTCCCATGAAACTACCCTTCGAGCTAGTCCGGCCCCTCTGCTTCTTCGATCTCGAGACCACGGGACTCGATGTGAAGAACGACCGGATCGTCGAGCTTGCGCTCATCAAGGTCACACCCCAGGGGGACGTGCTCGAACGCGTGCGACGGTACAACCCCGGCCTGCCGATTCCGCCCGAGGCCACAGCCGTTCACGGCATCACCGACGACGACGTCGCCGACGAACACCCGTTCTGCCGAACCGCCAGGAGCCTAGACGACGAGCTCCTCGCGGGCTGCGACCTATGCGGGTTCAACATTCGGCGCTTCGATCTGCACATGCTCATCGCGGAGTTCAAGCGCTGTGACATTCGCTTCGCTCTCGACGGCCGTCGGGTACTCGACATGCAAAACATCTTCCACCGCGAGGAGCCACGAGACCTCTCCGCCGCGGCACGCTTCTATTTGGGCCGTGAGCACGAGGAGGCGCACACCGCTCTGGGCGATATCCGGACGTCGGCGGCGGTGCTCGGTGCCCAGCTCGAGCGGTACCAGCACATCCCGCAGGACCTGGATGGGCTGCACGCCTATTGTGAGGAGTTCTCTCCGTTCCGCACAGAGGTCGACCGTTGGTTCAGCAGCGCCGAAGAAGGATGCGTCTTTCGGCGTGGGAAGCACAAAGGCCAACCGCTAGCAAGGGTTGCGGCTGAGGCGCCGGACTACTTGTGTTGGATGCTCGGCGCCAAAGACATGGACGAGGACGTGCTGAGCATCGTCCAGGAAGCCGTCACCGCTGTCGCGCCACCCAAATTACCGCTTGCAGACCCAAGCGACGGGGGTTAATCGGCATGACGTGCATGAGCCGTCTCTCCAGCACGCTGCTAGCCTGCGTCGCGGTCGCTTCGCCCACTCGATCGCTGTCGGCTCAGACGCCGATCACTAGTGAGGACATGGTTGACTTCCACCCTCGCGCGATCGGCCCCGCGGTAACCGGGGGGCGGGTGCACGACGTAGAGGCGATCCCAGACGACCCTTCGACGATCTATGTAGCCTCCGCCTCCGGCGGCCTTTGGAAGAGCGTCAACCGCGGCCAGACGTGGACGAACGTTTTCGACGACAATCCGGTAAGCACGTTCGGGGACGTGGCGCTCGCTCGCTCCGACCCCGAGATCATTTACGCGGGCACAGGTGAGCAGCAAAACCGGCAGAGCTCGTCGTATGGGAACGGCGTGTACCGCTCGGACGACGGCGGCGGGACGTGGCGACACCTCAGGCTGGAGGAAACGCGGCACATCGGTAGGGTGCGCATCCACCCCACCAACCCCAACGTCGCATACGTAGCGGCTTTGGGGAATCTGTGGGCGGCTTCCGCGGAGCGCGGCGTCTTCAAGACCAGCAACGGCGGCCGCTCGTGGCAGAAGGTACTGTACATCGACGAGTACACCGGTGCGGTGGACCTCGTGATGGACGCCTCCGACCCCAACACGCTATATGCCGCAACATATCAGCGGCTACGTCGCGCATGGGGCTTCAACGGTGGCGGGCCCGGAAGCGGCATCTACAAGACCATCGACGGGGGAGCCAACTGGAACGAACTCGAAGGCGGGCTGCCGGCTGGTGACAAGGGCCGCATCGGCATCGCGATCTCGGAGTCCAACCCGCAGGTGCTCAACGCGCTCATCGAGCATACCGACGAGGACCTTCAGGGCACCTACCGCACTGGAGACGGCGGGCTCACCTGGGAGCGCGTCAACGCTCTCAATGATCGGCCCATGTACTATTCGCACATCTTCATCGACCCGAAGGACGAGAGCCGAGTCTACGCGCTCGCGACAGACTCGTACGTGAGCCGTGACGGCGGCCGAAACTTCACGGAGATCGGCCGGCGGCCCACGTACGACGTCGGGATGCACGCAGACCATCACACCCTCTGGATCGACCCGAACGACTCGGAGCACCTCTACCTGGCGGGGGACGCCGGCTTGCACGAGAGCTACGACGGCGGGGCGAACTTCCGGAGGATCAACAACTTCGCCATCGCCCAGTTCTACGCGCTCGCCGTGGACATGCGCGATCCGTACTGGGTGTATGGGGGACTCCAGGACAACCACTCGTTCATGGGGCCGTCCGAGACGCGCCGTTGGGCCGGCATCCTCAACGACGACTGGATGCAGTCCGGGTTCGGCGACGGCATGTACTGGGCATCCGACCCGCGGGATGCCCGATACTCGTACGGCAGCTCGAACGGCGGCAGCTACTTCCGCTACGACACGAAGACAGGCGACATGCTCGACATCTCGCCGATCGAGCCGCCCGGAGAGAGCTACCGCTTCGACTGGACATCACCGATGATGCTCTCCCAGCACGATCCGGACGTGCTGTACGTGGCCGGCAATCGACTCTTCATCTCCCGCAACCGCGGCTCGACGTGGCAGCGCACGGCGGACCTGAGCCGGCAAATCGACCGCGACGAGCTCGACATGATGGGGGTCAAGGGTCGCGACATCGTGATCTCGAGGAACGACGGCACGGGCAGCTTCGGGGAAGCCGTGACCCTGGACGAATCACCCGTCGACCCGAGCGTACTGTGGGTGGGCTTCGACGACGGCAACCTGCAGGTGAGCCGCGACAACGGAGCGACGTGGAGCGAGGTCTCCCGAAACGTTGTCGGAATCACGGACGGCACATACGTGAGCCGCATCACAGCCTCGTATCGCTCGCCGGGCACGGCGTACGCCGCCTTCGACGGTCACCGCGACGGAGACTTCGCTCCTCACGTCTTCCGCACAGAGGACTTCGGCGGGTCGTGGCAGCCGCTGGAATCGATGTTGCCAGAGCTGGGCGTCGTGAACGTGATCGTCGAGCACCCCGACAACGCCGACGTGCTCTTCCTGGGTACTGAGCACCACGCATTCGCAAGCACGGACGCCGGCACGAGCTGGGCCGAGATCCCCAACCTGCCGACTGCGCACTACGACGACATGCTCGTCCACCCGCGTGATAAGGACCTCGTGCTCGCGACGCACGGCCGGTCCTTGTGGATCCTGGACGACACCCGCGCGTTCGCCGAGTGGGGGAACGCCTCCGGCCCAGTGACGGTCTTTTCGGCCGACCGGGGCACGATTCAGATCTACCGCAAGGACACCTCGTACCGCGCGCAGGCCGA
>Ga0310121_10004497_pt1 | contig 12292 bp, 9 predicted proteins | sample CB27_Tmax_986_MG_FD_203504 | JGI IMG/M metagenome (GOLD analysis project Ga0310121, IMG submission 203504) | Marine microbial communities from Western Arctic Ocean, Canada - CB27_Tmax_986 | ecosystem: Environmental > Aquatic > Marine > Oceanic | place: Canada: Western Arctic Ocean | collected...
TGTTGTGCGGGTCCTGTATCCACTTGTCATCAACGACCAGCCGGTAGAGGTAGCGCCCCGGGGGCAGCGGCAGGCAGACCTGAAACACCCCGAGTTGATCGTCTCGCTTCATCGGCGTGGACGACGGCTTCCAGTCGTTGAAATCGCCGGCAATGCTGACAGATCGGATCGACTCGTCGGCTGGATGAACGAATAACACCCCCTGCGAGGTCATGCGCACGCCATAAAGTTTGGCCAATTTTTCGTCGAGGTCCTTGGGCGGAGGTGCGGCGGTTGCCGGCTCGATGTGAGTATCGGTGGTGATGTCATCGTCAGAGGCGATGCGGGCGGCGAGGGCGGCTGTGCGGGCGTTGAGCATTTTGGCGCGTTCGACCAACTCGGCTGCGCGGCTGACGACCGGGCTGGTCATTTGCGGCGCTTCGGGCGTATCCTGCATCGAGGTGGGCGGATTGGTGAGCAACCAGATCATCAGTTTTTCAAAATCGAGCATGCCTCGGCTGGCAGGGTCGTATTCCGTGATCGGCTGGCCGAAACTGGCGGCTTCCTTCAGCTTGCTGTTGAAGTGAATGACCACGGGCAGCAACTTCTCGCCGAATTCACGGCGTAGTTCTGACAGGATCTCGCGCGCCAGCTTCGTGCGCAGGTCGTACATTGTCGCCAGCACCTTGAAGCGAACGTGGTGCCCGACGCGACGGGCGAGCATCTCGATCGTCGCCTCCTGTTTCGTCGAGCCCTGAAGCGCAAAGTACCCGGTCTCGACAGGAACGATCACTTCCTGCGACGCGCGAAGCGCGTTGAAAGTGAGCAGCCCGATCGCGGGTGGACAGTCGATCACGCAAAAGTCGTATTGATCTTCAACACTGCTGAGCACCTGCATCAGCCGTCTATCGCGGTCGGCCTTGGCGGCAAGTTCCTGCTCGATACCGGCCAGCGCCATGGAACTCGGCGCCAAGTCAAGGTTCTTGGTGATCTGCCAGACGATGTCACTCAAAGCGACCGATCCGTCAAACCCTGCGCGCAGCACATCGCACATCGACCGTTCGATCTGCGCTTCGGGCACCGCCAGCCCCAGCGCGCAGTGCGCTTGCGGGTCCATGTCGACCAGAAGTGTTTTGTGGCCCTTGCTGGCGAGTACGGCGGCAAGGTTGACCGACACGGTCGTCTTGCCGCATCCGCCTTTCTGATTGATGATTGCGATTACTCGCAAGGAGCTCGCCTTTCGTCCTTGAAAGGTTCGACCGGCCTTTGGCCGCTCCAGTCGCCCAGTATTGAAGATTATCGGGGGTGGCGGCCGCGAATCTTGAATATCAGCATTGACAACGCGGTTTTATGTCTAAATATCGGGTGACTGGATACGACGCCCGGACTTACCCGATTCACAGGCGATCGACGCGGTTACAATGCCGGTCATGCGATATTTGACGGGTCTTGCGACACTGATCCTGGCGAGCCGCTCGGCGCGCCGAGCACAACTGTTGCGTGACGCGGGCTACGAGTTCGAGCAGGTTCAGCCGCCTTTCGCCGACCCGCCCAGCCCGGGAGGTGGCTTGGCGGTCTCGCCAGCGGGGTTGACGGGCGAATTGGCGGCCAAAAAAGCGACCAGCGCATTGAAATTAAAGGAATTACGAGATAGGCCGGGGCTCGTGGTGCTGGGTGCGGACACGATATGCGTGGCCCATGACGGGCGACTGCTGGGCCAGCCTGTTGACCGCGATGAGGCGAGGCGGATGATCTGCAGCTTCATTGGCAGATCGCATCACGTGTGGACCGGTATCGCCCTGATGCGGAATGATAAGCCGGCCGTCACCCTCACAGACGAGGCGGAAGTGCGCTTCGGCCCACTCGACGATGACCGGTTAGATGCGTACCTGGCCGGCGAGGCCTGGAGGGGCAAGGCCGGCGGATACAACCTTTTTGAGCGGCAGGCGGACGGTTGGCCTATCACGGTTCGTGGCGACGCAACCACCGTGGTCGGCTTGCCCATGCACCGGATGGAACGACTGCTGGCCAACTTGGCGATCCTGCCGACGGCGAGCCAACGGTTGGGCGGACCATGAACCGGCAGCGATGGGTTGCGATCATGGGTGCAAGTGACCGCTGTCCCGGGACCGTAATTGTGCGATCGGGTCTATCAGTACTGGCTGGCGGGTATCGAGCCATCGTGGCCGGTCGCAATACACTTTTCGATTGTGGTCTGCGCGGCGGGCACCGGCTGCCACGTCCGGTGATCAGCATCGGCAACATCACCACCGGCGGCACGGGCAAGACACCGATGGTGATCGAACTGGCGCGGCGGCTGCGCCGTACCGGGTGTCAACCCGCGATCGTGTTGCGAGGGTACCGAGGCGACTGCGACAGATTGCCGATGGATCCGAACTACACCGGCCCGCCGGTGCCGCGGTGCCGGCGCAGCGATGAGTTGAACATTTATCGCCAATGTTTTGGCGATGACGTGCCCGTGGCCGCCGACCCCGATCGCACCCGCTCGGCCGCGTATCTGCTGCACGAGCATCCCGGCATCGACGTGTTCCTGCTCGACGACGGGTTCCAGCATCGGCAGGTGCATCGCGATCTGGATGTGGTGTTGATCGACGCGACAGAGCCGTTCGGGTTTGGCCGGTTGCTGCCGCGCGGCCTGCTGCGCGAGCCGGTCGAAAATCTAACGCGGGCCGACGCCGTGATCGTGACGCGGGCCGATCAGGTAGGCGCCCAAGACCTTGCCGATCTTGATGCACGGATCACCACGCTGACCGGGCGCCCGCCGCGGGCACACGCCGCCCACTGCTGGACCGACAGGTTCCGCTCGACGACCTGGCCAATCGAAACTTGCTGGGCGTGTGCGGCGTGGGCAACCCGGAGGCGTTTGCCGCATCGCTGGAGCAATACTGCGGTCGCGAGACACACCAGATGACCTTCGCAGATCATCACCGTTACACCCTGGGTGATCTTCACGGCGTGTTTTCGCGAGCAGACCGGTGCCATGTGGATGCCGTTGTGACGACCGACAAAGACTGGACCAGTTGGAAACCGTTGCTGACCAACAACTATCCGGTTCCCGTTTATCGCCCCGTGCTGACGATCGACTTTCTCGTCGGCGGCGATGAGTTGGCCAGCACTCTCGATGCAGTTGTCCGCCGCACCGCCTGACGTATCCTGATAACCATGCCAGCATGCCCCGACTACGACAGCGATGATCTGATCCGACTGGTGGACCGTTGGCAGCGGCGCAAGATTGTCGTGGTCGGCGACTTCATGCTCGATCGTTACGTGTACGGCAACGCCGACCGGCTCAGCCCCGATGCGCCGGTGCCCGTGCTCAAGATTTTGCGTGACGAGAGCCAGCCCGGTGGCGGCGCCAACGTGTGCCGATTTCTCAGTGCCCTGCGTTGTGACGTCGCAGCGATCGGTATCGTGGGCAATGACGCGTCGGCCCGGGTACTTCGCCGCGCGCTCAAGAAAGACAAAATCGACCTGTCCGGACTTATCGCATCGACCGATCGGCCGACGACGGTCAAGCACAACTACATCGGACTCGCCCAGCACCGTCATCCGCAGAAGATGTTTCGCGCCGACCAGGAAGACTCATCACCGATATCGGCCCAAATGTCCCGCCGCCTGCTCCACCACGCGCGGCAACACCTGAAAAACGCGGCAGTGCTGTGCCTAGAAGACTACGGCAAGGGCGTGTTGACCGAGGAATTGTGCCGGTCCCTGATCGATTTGGCGCGTAGACTGAAGGTTCCCGTGCTCGTGGACCCGGCGGCGGTGAGGCGGTATGACAAGTACGCTCACGCCACGTGCCTGACGCCCAACCGTTTCGAGGCGGCGCTGGCGTGCGGGTATGGTGGCGCCGTTTCGGACGAGGGCGCCTGGGCCGATCTGGGCCGCAAGCTGATGCGCACGCTCGGGCTTGAGACCGTGGTGATGACGCTCGATCGCCACGGGCTGATACTCGTCGAGCGCCGCCGCCGTGCCCGACGCGTGTCGACGCGGACCCGCTCTGTGTACGACGTCACCGGCGCGGGCGACATCGTGCTGGCCATGATCGCCGCCGCGATCGCCAACGGGGCCGATTGGCCCGCCGCGGTGCAATTGGCCAACGTCGCCGCCGGACTTGAAGTCGAGAAGTTCGGTGCAGTGCCGATCGAACTCGACCGGGTGCTGCTCGAACTGCTCAAGCAACGGCACGAGCAACTGGGCAAACTTCGCAGCATCGAGCAACTGTTGCCCGAATTGGCGGCGCATCGCGCGCAGGGCCGGAAGGTTGTATTCACCAATGGCTGTTTCGATATTCTCCACGCCGGACACGTCAGCTATTTGCGTCGGGCGCAGCGAGAGGGCGACCTGCTGGTCGTCGCGATCAACAGTGATGCGTCGATCAGGCGGATCAAGGGCGAGGGCCGGCCCGTCAATCGCGAAACGGACCGCATCATGGTGCTCAGCGAGTTGGAGAGCGTCGACTATGTCGTCATGTTCGACCAGGACACGCCGATCAATCTGATCCGCAAGGTCAAACCACAGGTGCTGGTCAAGGGAAACGACTACCGTCGCCGCGACGTGGTGGGCGGCGACTGGGTCGAAAAGCATGGCGGCTGTGTCGTGCTCGTGCCGCTGGTCAAGGGTCGCAGTACCACCAACATCATTCGCAAGATCGCGCGCCAATAGACGCGGACGGCAGCCCGCGGTCGCGTCGAAAACATCACCCGTATGCCCAAGTTTGTCCCGGTTCCAGCACCTTCACTTCGACGCCGCTCGGTTCAAACCCGCTGGCGTCCGGCGCCAGCAGCGGCCAGGTACCGTAGTGAATCGGGACCGCGATCTTCGGCTTGATCCATTCGGCGGCGCGGCTTCCGTGTTCGGCGCCCATCGTAAGACGGTCGCCGACCGGGATGGCTGCCACGTCCGGTCTGTATATCTCGCCCAGCATCTTCATGTCGCTGAACAGCGCCGTGTCGCCGCAGTGATAGAACGTGAAGTCGCCCATGCGTACGACCACGCCGCAGGGCATGCCCATGTACCTGCCCTCGTACGACGAGGAGTGAAACGCCTGGGTAAACGCGATGTACCCGAAGTCGGTCGCGACCTTGCCGCCGGGATTGGCCGGCTCGGTCTTGTCCACGCCCTGCTCGTCTAGGTAGGTGGCGATCTCGAATGCGCCGTACACGGTTGCGCGGTTGGCCTTGGCGATCGCCACGGTGTCGCCCAGGTGATCGGCGTGCCCGTGTGTCAGGGCGATGTGCTGGCAGGTGACGTCGCCGGGCTTGATCGTGGCCACCGGGTTGCCGGTGAGAAACGGATCAATCGCTACCGCGGTCGATCCGTCGTCGAGCACAAAACCCGCGTGGCCCAGGAAGGTGATGTTGACAGGCATGGTCGTGCGCCTCCGATTGGATATTGCCAAACACGTTTCGAGCCGTGATGATAGCCGGTGATGAAGATCGAATCGATCGACCTGTTTTATTTTGCGCTGCCAAAGGTCCGCGATATCGCCGACGGATCGCAGGACAGCTTCGTGGTTCGCGTCCGCTCGGACACGGGGCTGGAGGGATTCGGCGAATCAGACAGTTCGCCGTTGGTCGCGTTTGCGTGTTATTGCACGCCGACGTCACACAGCAATATCGTGCCCTTGCAGCAGATACTGGCGGGCCAGACGGTTGATTCGCCCGATGACATTCGCCGGATTTACGACCACGCGCGGCGTCGTGCCCTGGATATGGCGCACCTTCCGCACGCCTACGCCGCGGCGGACATCGCCCTGTGGGATCTGTTGGGCAAGCACCTGGATCAGCCGATTTACCGGCTGCTCGGTTACGATCGCCAGCACGCCAAACGCGCCTACGGGTCGTACCTGTTCGGCGACACGCCCGATGAAACGCGCGATCGGGCCGCGGTAGCGGTGCGTGACGGGTTCACGGCCGTGAAGTTTGGATGGGGTCCGATGGGCAAGGTTGATGAAGAGTTCGACATCGACCTGGTGCGCCAGGCGCGTGCCGGGCTGGGCGGCGACGTGGCGCTGATGGTCGACGCGGGTACGCCGTGGCAATACGACGATGACACGGCGCTGCAACGCGCCCGCGGGTTCGAGCCGTTCGGTGTCACCTGGCTGGAAGAGCCGCTGGCGCCCGACGCGGTGGCCGCGTACGGCCGGCTGAGCAGCGCCTCGCCGATACCGGTCGCCGCCGGCGAGGGCTGCGACACCGTCCGTGCCGCCGAGGACCTGCTCGAGCACGGCGGGGTTCATTTCCTGCAGATCGACTCGGGCCGAATCGGCGGGATCACGCCCACCATGCACACGGTCCGGCTGGCCGCGCAGCACGGGGCAACGTTCGTCAATCACACCTTCAAGAGTCATATCCTGCTGGCTGCGATGATGCACACGTTTGCCGGTGAGCAGCAAGCGTCGTGGCTCGAGTACTGCGGCTCCGGATCACCGCTGATCGAGGCGATGGTCGATACGCCCATCAAGGTCGACTCCGCCGGGTTCGTGTCCCTGCCGGAGGGGCCGGGCCTGGGAATCAAGGTCAACCTGCGGCGGGCCGGCGAGTTTGCACGGCACATCGACATCCGCATCGATCGCAAGTCGATCGGCACGACCGCTGACCCGTAACATCTGGCAGGCGGTTCATGCAGGTGCTAAGGTGGAGGCATGCGGATTCTGATCACGGGTGCCGCCGGCCGGATAGGCGGGTATATCGCACGGGACATGCACGACCGCCACGAAGTGCGTGGCCTGGATCGCGTGCCGATGCCGGACCTCGCCGACGCCGTCGTCGCCGAGTTGACTGATTTCGATGCCGTCGAACGTGCCGCGCATGGTATGGAAGCGGTGCTGCATCTGGGCGGCATCCCCAGCGGCGGTGCGCCGTGGGAGGAGATACTCAACAGCAACATCATCGGGACGTACAACGTCTTCGAGGCGGCGCGTCGTCAGGGCGTCAAGCGAATCGCGTTCGCCAGCCGGGCCGGCATGTTCAGCAAATATCCCAAGACCATGCAGCGAAAGGCGGACACGCCACCGCTGCCGGACAGCTACTACAGTTGCTCCAAGGTGTTTGCCGAGAGCCTCGGGCACATGTACGCCGTCCGATTCGCCATGGGGATGGTGGCGGTGCGCATCGGCAACTGTCATCGGGATCGTGTTAACCCGACCCACCCGCACCAACTCACTCCCCGCGATGCGGTGCGCATATTTGAGCAGGCGGTTACCCACCCGGGCGTGCAATATGAGGTGGTGTGGGGTGTTTCTAACAGCGACTGGCCGCTCTATGACGTCGATCACGGCCGACGCGTCATCGGCTACGAACCACAAGACCGATCAATTGTCCCACAATCGCAACGGAAATAATCGGTCGCGCCGTGCGCATCGGCGCGGCTCGGCATGGCGGGTGATCTGCATCCTAGCGTGCGCACTTGCGGTCTGCGGACAATCGGCGTCCCGGGCGCAGGCCGCCGAACCGCGCAACCTTGTGACGGACGCCTCCTTCGAGTCACCGTTGCCGTCGTGGTTTTCCGAAGACGGAGCACAGAGTTACGCCGCGGGCAAGCAGTTGCTCAAAAACGCGCCGGACGGGCGATTCGTATTGATGATAGAGGGCTGGAGCCGCGCCGGCAGCCGAATCCTGTCGCCCGTCATCGATCTGAAGGCAGACCGATACAGCGGCGCCCTGCAAGCGCGCGCCGTGGGCAGACTCGAAGACGTGTCCGTTGAGCTTGCCCTGTTCGACGAAGCGGGCAAAAAGAAGCTCGCCTCGTTCGGCAAGGAATCGCTGACCAAATCCGGAATATGGCGGGCGCTGACCGGCAAAGATGCGGCGCCGGACGCTAAGAAGGGTCGGCTGGGCATTGTCGTCGGAGGCGCGCACAAGGGCGCACACGTCGAGGTCGATCGCGTGGGACTGTTCGAGGGCGCCCGGACCGCCGTGGCCAAAGACAACTCGTACTTCACATGGTTCGAGGCCGAGTCGCTCGCGGACGGCAAGGCCTGGCGCAGCTCTGACCACTATCGATTCTGGTACGCCGGTCTTCCCAGCGGCGGGAAGATGCTCGCCGGCGCTCACCGCGTGAAGGAGCCGAACAACACGCCCGCCACGCGCAGCGTCAAACTACCGCGCCCGGGACAATATCGGCTGTGGCTGCGCTTCGTCACCGTCAACGCATCCAACGCCAATACGTTCGCCGTGACGCTAAGCCAGGGCGGCAACGTGATAGCTACGAAGGAGATCCGCGACGGCGTCGCCGATCACGGCGGCGGGCTGCTGCGCTGGGTTTGGGATTCGCTCGACGCCGACCTCAATGCCGGTGAAGCACAGATCGCGCTGACCCGGCCGAGCCCGGGCGGATCATGGGTCTGCCGCAAGATCGATCTGGTGGCGCTGACCAACGACACGGATTACACGCCGACGATCCAAGACTTTCGCCCCAAGGGTTTCATGCGTTTCACGAACCTGTCGAGGGATCAGGATCCTTTCTGCCTGTATCTTTTCATCCGTCGCCATCAGGGGCCCAATTATCACGGCAACGTCGCCATTTTCACCGCCGCGGGCAATTCACGAAGCGCCTACGTGCCCGGTGACAAGTCCAAATGGTTTTCACCGGGCGACCGGTCCCCGTGGTTTCGCATCAGCGACGAACTGCTGCCGGGTGGCGGCCGCAACAACCTGACCGTCACGGCGACGCGCAAGATGCACACCGACGGGTTCGTCGAGGGCCGATTGCGCGGCCGGCTCGAGTTCGCGGTCGGCGCTGCCAAGCGAGTCGTCAAGACCATCAACATCGACCAGCAGGGGCCGCGGCTGTGTGTGACCCTGCCGGTCGATTTCGACGGGCAGCGCGATGAAATCCGCAGTTCGCTTGACTTCGTGCGCCAGAAGGAGGCGTGGGTCAAGGCGATCGGGCCGGTGCGCGGCAAACGGGCCAAGCATCTCGAACTTGTCGCGCAACTGGCATTTACGGTCGGCGTGGATGATCCGCGGGTCATCGAACGCGAAATCAAGATCCTCAAAAAGCTCGGGTTCAACGGGCTTTACTACCTGATCGCCGAGCCGGAGTCGGCCGTGAAATACTACCGCCGTCACGAGATGGCCCCTCGCTTCGGCATCAGCGTGCGGGGGCTATGGTACGCCCGGCACGAACGGTCCATGCACCACCCCAATCTTGAAAAGATCGATGCGCACATGCGCCGGGCCGCCGAGAAGAACAAACCGATTCTGTCGATGATCCGTCGTGTGGACCTGATGGACGAACCCGGCGGCGTGTCGTACGAGTCGATGGTCAAGTCGCCGCTTTGCAGGAAAACGTTCGCCGAGCAACTGAAAGCGGGCGGGCTCACCCCGGACGATCTCGGCGTGGATTCATGGGATCAGGTCGTTCTCGTGGGCCCGGCCCAGAGTGACAGGTTCCCCCGGCTTTTCTACCACAGCGGCGTGTTTCGCCTGCAGGGCTTTGCGACGTTCGTGCGGGCGATCGCGCAGGCGAAGCGCAAGTATCTGCCCGACACCGCCGCGACCTATGTCAACTACTCACCGCCCTACTCCGGGGGGAGCTGGACGATCCGCGGCACGGACCCGTTCATGGCGCATCGCGACGGCGGGCTGGAACTCGGCTGGACGGAGGACTGGCGCGGCTACGGCGCTGGGCCGCAGCACCTGTCGGACACGCTCGCGCTGCTGCGCGCCGCGGGTCGGCACCGACAACCGATCGGATCGTATTGCATCCCGTCGGACGATCCGGTGATGCTGCGATTGCAGTATTACACGCTCGTCGCCGGCGGGGCGCGGCAGATATCGTCGTACAACTACGGGCCTTGGTACGCCGGCATCGATTCGTGGAGCCGAAACCGCAAGATATACAAACCGCTGGCCGTCATACAACACGAACTGGGCACGATCGATGAAGCGCTGCACGACACCGTGCGGCGCAAGACTGACGTCGCGATTCTCTACAACCGCACCGCCGCGATCTGGGCGAAGAGCAATTACACGTCCGAGCAGAACGGCTGGTACACCCACTGGGCATTGGCGCACGCCGGCTACGACGCCGACTTCATCGCCGAGCAGGACATCGAGGCCGGCCTGCTGTCGAACTACAAGGCGTTATACGTTGCCGGCCCGCAGCTTCGCCGCCGCTGCGCCGCAGCGATCGCGCCATGGGTCGAGGCCGGGGGCGTGCTCTTCGGTGCCGCCGGCGCCGCCACGCGCGACGAGTACAACCAGCCGACGGACGTACTGGAAAAGGTATTCGCCGCCGCCAGCCGTGACCTGCAACTGGTCCACAATGTCGGCCGACCGAAATACGAGCTGCGCACCCAGAAAACGCTCGACACGCTCACCACCGTGAAAGGTACCGATGCACCGGCGGTGTCGTTCGATCAGCTATGTTTTGGCGAATCGCTCGAGCCGCTCGACGGAACGCAGGTCATTCTTCGCAATTCGCGCGATCAACCCGCCGGCGTCTGGCGTCGCATGGGCAAGGGCGCGACGATCCGCATCGCCGCGATGCCCGGGATCGCCTACGCTCACGAAGCGGTGGCGGGCAAGGATTACGATCCCGATTCCTATCGTCCGACGCGGTTTCCCGCCGAGCTTCGCGACCTGATCGCCTGGCCCGCCCGGCTGGCCGGCGCGGCCCGCGTCGCCGACACGGACATGCCGATCGCCGAGATTGTTCGTTACGACGGGCAGGACCGGGCCGTCGTGTTCGTCATCGATCACGAGGCGGTGCGACGCGACGCGACGACTATCACGCTCCCGGACGCCGGGCGATTTAGCCATGCTTACGCCGCATCAGGCGCCGCGGTGCGGATCGCGCCGGCGCCCGACGGGGCGCTACGGATGACCTTTCCCCTGTACGCCGCCGACGCCATCGTGTTGCGCCAATAGCGGATCACGATCATAAAAGAGATGACCCTGACGGCACCCGCGCTGCGTGGTCAAGGCCGCTGGGGGTCGTCCGCCGTCGCCCGCACAGCTCGCCCGTCGATGCCCGGCATCAGCACGGCCCCGGCGCAAACGCAAGCGACCACGATGCTCACCGTCAACGCGGTGCGGATGTCCCAGGTGCCAACAACTTTTGCACTGAGCAGCGGCATGACCATGCCGCGCACGCCGAGCACGATCATCAAGGCGTTGACGTAGAGCGTTGTCTTGCCCGGCGGCGCAAGGTTTATCCCCGTGGTTTGCATGGCGAGACTGAACCCGGCGAGGGAAATACCAAACACAAATGCACCAATCCCCATCATCGCAAACGACCATGGGCCCGGGTCATTGAACGCGACGGCACCATACACGAGCATCGCAACGGACGAAGCCCCAAAACAGAGCCGGTAATTCGAAATGCCGCCGGCGAATCGCAGCCGCGGTGTGATCAGCAGCAGCCCCAGCAACGTGCCGACTGTCCCAATCGCCACGAGCTGTCCCACCTGCGCCTCGCCGAACTCGAGACGTTTGTACAGCACCGTCAGAATCGGCTGCGACCCGGCGCCGACCCAGCCATACAGCGTGAGAATGATCACCACCCGTCTGAATCGCGGGTCGCCCAGCGCCGTGCGCACCACGTCCCACGGGTGAAACGGCTCCATGTGGTGCTCGGCGCGCATGGGGATGCCGTGAAACACCGCCGCCGCGCCGCCCATGATGACAGCCGCCACCAGGAACGCCGGCAGATGTTGCCCCGATGCCTCGCACATGGCGCCGAATCCCAGCGCGAAACCCGCCGTCGCCACCGCAATGGCAAGATGTCGCCTGCTGAGCAACCGGGGGCGACTGTCCTGATCGTAGAGATGTCGCACCAGCGTGCCGTACTGCACCTCGTAGAGACCGAGCATCAGCAGAACAACCATGACCAGCAGACAGTATGGGCCCGCCGTGTCCTGCCATGCGGCCGCCGACAGCAGCAACGCCGAAGTTGCCATCATGACGACGATCCCGCGTCGCAGGCTGAGCCGTGCCGTCAGCCTGTTGAGAAAGAAATTCCAGAAATAGCCGCAGTAACCGGCCGACGCGATGACGCCGACCCACAACTCCGACGCCCCCAGATTCTTGTAGGCGATAAAACCAAACAGGAGCGAAAGGCCGTGCATGGTGCCGACGAACAGCACGGCGCTGGCCACGTCGCGCTTGAATATGCCTTGTGATGAAATAATTTCACTGCCGTTCGTGGTGACATCCGGTGGCACGGGGTGTTAATATCGCCCGGAGGCGACATTGGCAGGGCCGCGGTCCGCTTCATTGTATGAAGTAAAGCCAAATCCGCGATGCGCAGTGCGTTGAGGCAACACCTGGGCGTGGGATGACTC
>Ga0310121_10004498_pt1 | contig 12291 bp, 17 predicted proteins | sample CB27_Tmax_986_MG_FD_203504 | JGI IMG/M metagenome (GOLD analysis project Ga0310121, IMG submission 203504) | Marine microbial communities from Western Arctic Ocean, Canada - CB27_Tmax_986 | ecosystem: Environmental > Aquatic > Marine > Oceanic | place: Canada: Western Arctic Ocean | collected...
CCAATTGCGAAGGCGACGGTGTAGTTTTGTAGGAGAATAAATAATGGCAGTTAAAGATTTTATTATGCATGGCGTGATGCTTACAGAGCAGCATGAGGGACACAATCCATATACGAGCACTCCTACTAATTTGAAATATGAGGGGTCGCAGTTATGGATTGATTTCACGGAAGAGGACAAGTACTCCTGTAATCATCCGCAAGGAGTTGCAATTGAGGTATATGAGGGGGACTTGCGCGTAATTGTATGGGCTGACTCAGAGTCTGAAGATCCTACTCATACGATTGTTATTAAAAAAGCAGAAGTGAAGGAAAGTAACAATGACTGAATTAACACGGGAAGAGCTTGAGGCACGATGGAGAAAGAATCGCGAGGAAGAGGCTGTTAGACAAGCGGAAAAAGAGAAGGCAACTAAACCTCTCTTTATGCAGATGTGTAAAATTCTTTTAGAGAAGGGCGTTCATTTTGTGGAGGTAGAATACGACGGGCAGGGGGACAGCGGTTGTATCGAGACCGTTAGTTATTCAGACGAGCATGGGGAGTACTCGTCCCTTGATAAGTGTTTGTTGCCGGGCTGGAAGACTTTTGGTGGGCAGGAGTTGGATTTGGAAACTGGTGTCCGGAAACGACAAGAAGTCGATGGTACTGTCGAAGATTTCATTGAAGACTTCGTGTACGAGAAACTTCCTGATGGTTGGGAAATCAACGAGGGAAGTTTTGGTACTTTCAAAATTGATTTGAAAGAGAAAAGCTGGGACAGTTCTCACTTGGTTCGTACGTATGCGGAAGAGGAATCTGGCATGAGTGGAAGTTATGAGGACTAATATGGCACATCCATATCACCACGCAGAGAGTTCTGTACTTAAGTGGGGTGGTGACGTAAAGGACTACGTTGCTATCCACAGCTGGTTTGACGAGTCAAAAGCACATATGGCTGACTTTCGTCATCGAGCTTTACGACATCATACTGAGGGTATTTTCATGTGCGAGAGTATCTTTGGTATTACGGTTGTTAATTCGCAAGGACGTAAGGTGCCTGTTCGATTTATTGGCGAGCAGCATGTGAAGGAGGATCTTGGATGGATTCCAACTATACAAGACTGGTTTAAGAACATTCAACCTGAATCTTGGATGATGAAGCGTGGTGCTAACGTAGCGCGAGATGTTATGGAAGAGGTTTAATTTAAAGGTGTAATATGAGTGATTTAAAGCTTGTGATGGAAGCGCAACAACCGACCCCGCAGCGTCTAGCCGCGAGTTTATCTATTCGCCAGCTGGCACCCAAGAAGTTCGCGGCGGCGGTGAAAAAGAAGGACTTTGTTTCGTTTGCGGAAGGGATTCAAATTAGCTGGCGCATTTGGTTGGCAGTTTTAAAGAGAGGTCACTACGAAGTATTGGACTCCAAGAAGTTTGGTTACGCGCGTAATTGTCCTCCCGTGTTAGTATCGTCATCAGTTCCCGATGTAGTTGGTTGTAGGGTTCGTTTAGTCCCTTGCCGACTTTTGGCGTGTCCTTTTTGTTATGGCCGGATGGTAATGAAAGTACAAGACACGGTAACTTCCGCATTAATTAGCGATGTCCGAAATAGCGCACAAATCGCGTCCGATTCTCCAGACGGTACTTTTAAAGTTTCTGTGCGGTTTGGTTTTTTTGACGTAGAAGGCTCTTCGTGGGATGCGTGTTATACTCAATTGGAGGAGCTCTGGGATGCGGTAGCCTACGAAGGAACTATTAGTAAACGAATTTTTTGGTTAGAAGGTGGTTCTGTAAGGGGAAGGTTATCGTTTGCTGGGATGAACCCTCGTTGGCCATTACTTGGTGAGTTTAAAGAGAAGGTTTGCGGCCTTAACGAATGGAGTAGCAGCGAGTTTTGTGGCAATCGCCCGTTGGCTAATACAATTGCGAAGCGGATTGGATCTGCTTTTGTGTATCCCCCAGCGTCTTTGTACGTTGACGCTGACCAGCATCAGGCTTTGGGTGTTTTCTTTAACGATATTCAAAATAAGAAACGGCGGCTTTACAGAACAACTGGGCGTCTTCGCGGTGTTAGCACAGAGGCTCTTTCTACTCGTAAAGCAAATATAACTACTTGGCGTGAAAATTTTAACGAGCAACTTGGTACTATCCTCACCGAGTTGTCGGATATTAAAGAGGTATTACAACAATTTAAAGGAAATAATGATGGCTGATGATTATCATAGTCCTCCTTTTCCTAGTCAATTAACGAGTCCAATAAGCATGCACAGATTGCTTATTAGGGTGTCGGATTGGATTACGGTTAACGAGGAGTGGGTCAAGTACGAAGCAGAAAGGTTAGGCGCACCTGGAGATCCGTTTCTGGGGTCGATGTCTGTAGTGCCTTCGTCTTTGGCTGATGGCGCACTAATGAACGTGTCTATTCCATCTCTTTTTCGAACATGGATGACTTTACGCGCTACGCGAGAGCGTTGGGACATGATTTTTCGTACATTTGAAGAAGATTGGGATTCTGATAAATGTATCAAGTGTCGGCTACTTTGTTTTAAGGCGGCAGCTGTGGCGTTAGATAATGCTTTTTTGGATCCCGAAACATTCGAAGCAAAGCAAGAGGAAGAGAGCGAGAAAAATAGAATTGATATGTTGGAATCGCTCAAGACTCTGGGCTTGCCGGACAAATTACTTAAAGTAATGGGAGTATTGCACGATGACGACGAAGACGAAATCGACTTTGACCGCTTGTTCGATCCCGAAGTATAAGCGTAATGGTAGTATTTCTCCTTACGCAGGGAAGCGAGGAGTTACTCGGATACATGTCAATCAGCATAATATTCGGGCTAACAAGAAGAACGGCTCTACATTGCCTGTAGTTACAGTTAAACGAGGTAAACAAAATTTATATGGACATGTTGTAGAGATAAATGGTCCTTCTGTTGTTGTTTATAGTCCGAATAAACCGCTGAATTGCGGCGCTCGAGTTTGGGTAGAGACCCTTTCTGCTGTTCAAGTTATCAAACACACAGGGAAACGTGTATGTCGTACAGTAGTGGGGGGTAAATGATTTATGGTTACAACTTCCACGGTGCAAGGAAGTGCCTCGTTTAGACTAGCTTGTCGTAAGGTAATAACCGATTTAAAAGAGCAAGGGTTTTGGAGCCGAAGATTAGATACTGTTTTAGTGCGGCAAAAACTTTTTGGTTTTGCGTATGGATTGCAATATTATCAAGGGTGTGGAGATATAGTTATACCGAAGCTGTCGGTATTTAAATGGATTTCTAGTCTTCGTGGGGAGGTTATATCGTTGGGTGATATACTTAGACATGAGTTTGGTCACGCGCTTGTGGACAATCATCCTGATATCGTGCATTCTTCCAAGTTTGAATCTGCTTTTGGTAGTGAGTATGCCTCTACAGAGTATTTTTCATACGACAAAGAGAAACATGTTTCTACATACGCGGCACATAACATGGGTGAAGATTTTGCGGAGACGTTTGTGTATTATGTTAAATATAAGGGAGAATTACCGGATGTTTTTAACACATCAATAATTAAGAAGAAGTGGGAGTTTATTGGCGGCATTCCGTTTTTGATGGAGAAAAAAGATGAGTTCAAGTATTCGTCCTAGAGAGCAATGCATACTGGCCGATCCGTGGGAGATTGTTAATCATTCGGATATCGCCAATCATGTAGGCCCCGGTATCCTCATGTCGTTGTCTTGTGGGTGGTCTAATACGGCTAAGTGTTGGCATTTGTTTGGAAATGTTGGTTATGCTGATGGTCGTCGCCAAGACGAACAGATGAGTGCCCATGTTCCAGACGGACAAAAGATACTTGTTCCAGGAGAAGTATTTATTAATTTGATGGGGCCTTGGAAGAAAGGGTGTGATTATTTGCTGGACAAAGGCATTCTATCTAAGACTGGTAAAACTTTTCGAGTGACTCATATTGAGTATTCGGCTTGTCGATTCCACAAGGATAAATGTGCTCCTCGTTTTAAATGCGATCAGTGCGGTATGTTAGCTGATTCTTCTCAGGCTTATTACGACGAGCAAATAGGGGGAACTCGTTGCTTGAAATGTGAGGCAATTTTATCCGGCGATATTGATGTGGAGAGCGCATTGGAGATGAAAGGCATGGAAATTATTAACAAAATTGACGACTTGGATTTTTGACAGGGTAGAGCGTATGTATCATGGTTATGAAGAAGAAGATATGCCTCACGGATTTTGTAGTGATTGCAAGGAGGAGTGCACAGGTGTTCCGAGAGATTTTGGAATAGGAGCTTATGAGTTTTGGGGGGATAAGGGCGTGCACAAGGATGTGCGTATTGTCTCACCTTGTTGCGAGGCTGATATCGCGGAAACAATAGACGAAGATGAGTATGAAGATGACTGATTCGTCGAGATTAAAAAGACTTGTCGATGCAACTATTATTACTACTGTGTCTACGGTGGTGGCTGCTGTTTTGGCAGGAGCGTTAGTTGGTTTATATCAGCAGATGCAGGCGACATCTCAATCCATTGTGGAGCAGAAATTGCTTCTAGAGGGACTTCAGAAAGATGTATTAATAACTCAGCAGTTAATCACTAAAGAGTTGGCTCCTGTTAAAGCCCACTTGGATCACTTAGAAGCAGAGCACGAGACATCGTGGCAGGATTTAAGAAAGCACGAAGAAGAGTTGGGACATAAGTTTTACGGGGAAGCTAACAATTATCAACAAATACAGCAACAACGAATTCCGTAATTATTTCGCGTAATTCATTTTGCAGTCTTTGAATCCGTCCCCTGTTAGCTCGATGATGTCGTTCTTGATTTTCATTCGACTTCGATTGAGATCTCGAATGTGTAATGCACGGCGTCCGATTTCTTCAAGGCCGAGGTTTTCGTCCTGGCCTTTACGAATAGCATGTTCGGCCTTCCACATTTCCCCGTTTATGTCGTATAGATTTTCTACAAGTTGGGCTAACTCAGGGTCTTTTAGGTTAAGCCCATCCCTGTAATAATCTATTTGTTTTCGCATGTCATCCATATCGATTTCATCAGCACGAAGCCGTTCAATTTTGAGCAGGGCTATAGTGTACCGGTCTGCAATTTCAGGGATGGGCATGAAAACAGGTTTAACCATGGTTTCAATTCCACTATTTAAAGGAGGTTAAAATGGGTGATATTTTTGCTTTGGTTGCGGGCGATTTACATTTGAATTTACGCACATGGAATAGTCGTTCAATCGAAAATGACTCTTATTTTGCGTGGGAACAGATCGTGAGCAGAGCGATTCGTGCGGAAGTTGAGGTTGTTATTTTAGCAGGCGATATCCTTGACAAGCAGATTAATGGGTCTGGGCCAATTGGCAAGTTGCAGGAAGGCATTGAACAGTTAGGTTCTGCTGGCATTAAAACGTTGTTTATTCAGGGGCAACATGAATACCAAGAGGTGCCCTGGGCGTCTTTATCAAAGCATGCTATCCATTTACATCGTAATGAGTCAACATCTCTTGACCCATTTGTGGGGGTAGCTGGCTACACCATAGCGGGTATTGATTTTCAGGCAAAAGAACGATTGCAGGATGAATTAAGTTATGTGGTTGAGACGCTCAAGGAAGACCCTGAGAAGACCATTTTGGTGATGCACCAAGTGTGGGAAGAGTGGATGGGCGAACGTGCGCTTCCTCAGGGAAAGATAGAAGATGTGAAAAATTGGCTTCCTGGTCTGGGATTATTAATTACAGGTGATTTACATGAATCTCGGTTGCATCGGGATCCATTACCAGTGCTTTCTCCGGGTAGCACATGTATGCAGAGTATTTCTGAGCCAGAAGACAAGTATATATATTTTTTGCACAAAACGGAAGGCGCTCCGAAAGTAAGTAAGGAATTGCTGCTAGGAAGGCCGTTTATTGATTGGCCATTCATTGGAACGGCAGCTGATATCGAAGATTGCATTCGTGAATATTATACCGTGTACGAGTCTTCTCAGGCTCATGCTGAGCAACATTCACTGCCTCCCGAAATATGCGTTCCTCTGGTAAGATTTCAGTATGATCATTCCGTATCTGGAGACATGTGTCGTCTGGAAAAATTGGTGGGTGATTCAGGGCACATTTTTTGGAAGGAGCATTCGCCAGAAGTTCTAGAAGAGCAGACAGCAACCGCTTCTGGCAAGCGTGTAACCATGGAATCTTTGTTAACGTCGCTTGAGTGTGAGGAAGACGTGCGGCAGGTGGCGGAGCGTTTACTGTCTGCTGTAAATCCTGCGGAGGAATTACGCAGGTGGCAAAAGGAACAGCTCGATGAAAGTAATTGATATCGGCACCAAGCAGGGTATTTCGGCGGCTATTTTTTTACGAAAAGTAAAGAAGTTTTTTCCGTCATACGAGCATTCTTTGTCTGCTGAGGATTGTCTTGGAATAGACGTTGATGAGCTTTATCGTCACGATTTGGAAGGACAAGGGTTTTCTTTCGCGTGTGGCGATATAACTGATTCTACTTTTCGTGGAACGTTGCCGTCTTCAGAGTTTTTTCTTGTATGTAACATGCTTCATCATTTTCCAAGCAGGCGGATAATTGAAGAATTGTTGCTTTACGTGCTTGATCGAGCTCAATACGGAGTTTGGTTTAGGCTTAAAAGTTTTGAAACAGATAATGAAAACGGAGAAGGTGTTTTATTGGAGCACGGGCTTCGATTCAGCTGGTCGGAGAATCACACTACATACAGTTGTGTAGAGGTTTTTCAAGTCATACGCGAATGTTGTCCCAAGGCAACCATTCGTATTGAACCCGGTAAGTTTATCCGTCATACCAAGGATACTCGTGTGGTTCCCAAAGAAACGACATCTAATGCGTTTTATTACGATGCTTCAATGGGACCGAAGGAGTATATCGAGCTGTCGAAGCCCGTAGTGTGTGACTGGGATATTTTTGTGGAGAAATAGCATGCAATTGACGAAAGTGAGGCTCCGTAATTTTGGGCCCTATGAGGATACGACATTTGAATTAAGCCAAGGATTGGTTGGTATTATTGGGCCGAATGGATCTGGAAAGTCTACTTTAGTAAACGGTATTTATGCCTGTTTGACTAATGATTTTTCTCGGTTTGGTGGACGTAAGCCCGGCATTATTAGAGATACAGCGGAGGAAAAAGCGAAAAGCTCCGTAGAAATTTACGGCGAGCATTATGGCGTGTCTTTTCGGCTTGTGCGTAATTTACGTCCTAACAGTTCTAAGTTAGTGATGGGAGATTTTTCTTATACGAAGGCTGTTGACATAGAGAAACATCTTATTCGAGATTTGGGTCTAAACCGTAAATTGATTGACGCGTACGTGTTTGTTAATCAGTGGGATATGTTTTCTTTCTTGAGCCAGACAGATAGTAAGCGAGCTGAGGTGTTTCAATCATTATGCGGGACCGAGAAATCGATAGATATTTATGCTGCTTGTACTAAGTTTGCCGAGGACGATAAGTTTTCTACAAATGTGATAGATAATGGCGATGAGATTAAGTCACAATTGTCTTCTCTACGGAACGAGTTGATGGAGCTTCAGTCTCAACGTGAGAATCATTGTAAGTACTTGATGAAGGATAAAACTCGAGAGAGTGCTGAAAAGATTGTTCGTCGTCGTGATATTTTGGTATCGCAACAGGATGAGTTTTTGGCTTGTAAACGGTCTTTCAAGATACTGAACAATAAAACTCGAGAATTGAAAGTTACATTAATCGATAAAAAGCAGGAAGGCGAGAAATTAGATGGGTTTATAGCGAGCGCGTCGGAAAATTTGTCGAAGCTTGATATAGATCAGAGGAACTACCAAAATGCTCAGCACGAAGACGCTCGTCGTCGAGAGTTGTCGACTGCTTTGACGAAGCACGAGAGGTCGAAGCCCGAGTTGAAAATTTCTAAGAAGAAGGTTTGTCCAACGTGTGGGCAACAGGTTAAGAACGATAAGTTAATTGAAATTATGAGGAGTCAACATCTAGAGAAGTTGCAGGCTTATTATAAAACAGCCAATGAGATTCAGTCTTTTTTAAATGATATCGAGGTGAACGAGGAACACTTAAAATTTAACCACGATGTTTGGAAGAGCGCTAAAGACACGTGTTATGATTTGGAAGTTGATCAGGAGGAGCTTCGTGACCACATCGTAACTATTGAAAAAGATATGGCCCGACAAAGCGGAGAGACACATGCGTGTTTTCAGAGAATTAAAGAATTAAAGACTCATCTCCAAGGCTCGTCGGTGGATGAGTATAATAAATTATATGACCGTGCTAAGCGTCGGTTGCGAGATCATTACATTAACAAAGCTAAAGTTGATTCGCTTGACGGTGCTATTAGTGTTAAGTCGGAGTCTATATCTCTTTGTAAAAAATTACTTGTTTCATTACGAAAGCAGACAGAAAAACGTGCTAAGTACGATGATTTGTTATATGTCGTTAAAAAAGCTCGTGAATTGTTCCATTGGCAGAATCTTCCGAGGCAGGTTGCTCAAGCGAATTTGGCCAGCATTACTGGAGAAATCAACGTAGCTTTAGAGAGCTTTGGTGATCCTTTTTGGGTGGAGGCTGATACGAATCTTAGCTTTAAAGTTCATTTTCCTGGTGCTCCTTCGCGTTCGGCAGCAGCGCTGAGCGGAGGACAGAAAGTTATCTTAGCGATTTGTTTTAGGTCGGCGGTAAACAAGTTGTTTGGTGATAACATTGGAATGATGTTTTTAGATGAGCCTACTTCCGGATTAGATGACGATAATATTGAGTATTTTAAAACGGTATTAGCACATATGGCTAGCAAAATTAAACATAAATATCAGCTGTTTGTTATCACTCATTCTCGAGCGTTATCGTCGGCTTTCGATAAAACTATTTCAATCGGTGTGTGATGAACGATATTCTGCGATTACATACTGACTGTGACGGAGTAGTTTGGTGTGGCCAAAATGGCGTTCGTGCAGTTAATTCTAAATTGCTTCCGGAAGAGTTTGTTTCTCGCAATACTTTTAAAACGGCTAAACGCGTTCGTGTGCTGGGAACAAGCAGCAACGCATTGCTTATTGTCAGGGCTTATGACGCACAGAAGAAGAACAGTTTGGTACAGTTACCAACACACACTGCGATGAATATCCCTGCCAGTAGGCTGGAGGTTGGAAGTCCCGCAATTTGTCCGACAGCTTCGCTACGGATGGATCCTGTTGAAGCGCTTCAACGGATGTGGCAGCTAGACACTAGTGCTAGATTGTCGGCAAATTGGCGGTTTGTAGATAGCAATATTTTCAATAGTTATTTGCTTGTCGTGAGCATGTCGGAGTCTGATGACAAGGCGAGAGTTGTTTTTCGTTATCACCCGTTAGTTCGTTTCTTTGGATTCTTTGGGCATTTTGACGTTCAATCATGTATGAAATGGGTATCGGAAATAGTAGATCCTCGCTGGTTCATTCATTCGGACAAGCCTCATCGGATGACAAAATTAATGCGGTTTCTGGGTCTTACACCAAGTAACTTTAAATTACTTACATCGGGCAAGACAAAATCTCTACAACATAAAAATGGCGGTTATCGTGCTCAACTGACTTATCTATGCTGGAATACTGAAGACAGCAACACGGTGGATTATGATTCTTCCAGTAATTTTTTATGGCGCATATATCGTGACCATGATTATGGCTGGGAGGGGGCTTTAGCTGCATCTAGGGCTTTTGTTAGATTTGCCAGTTTACATTGGCAGGATAGTATTAATCTACCTCGACGTAAACTTTTTGATCCAGATATATTTTTTAAAAGTTCGGAAGAGGCTGAGGCTTATTATTTTTATACTAATAGTAATCGTGTGCAGGGTTAATAAGGATGCGAGAGCTTACGATTAGGATTAGATTTTTGACGCCTTCTTTAGGTAATCAAAAAATAAACGATGGATCGGGAAGGTTTGTATTTCAGCGAAGCCCCGATAATAACATTATTTTTTTAGCTAGTTGGCACCATTCTAATATGCGACTGGCGTCGCAGCTTTTAAATCGATTTCAGTCTAGTGTGACTGGTATTCATTGGGACATAAATATTGACGGAAAATTAAGAGAGGAAAAATGGTACAAAAATTATCACCGAACCGATAGCATGCGAGCTAGAATTCGTTACTCACTTCATGAAGCTTTTCACGAGAATCAGATTATTGGAATCAATTGCATTGTCCCCAATCCTATTTCGGATGAAGATTTTTGGCGGTTGATGAGTAAAGCAGGGCAGTACAAAGGGTTGTCCCCTTGGAAGCCTGGAGAGTTTGGATTTTATGACGTTGTATCTATAAGACCACGTCGTGTTCATCGTGATCTTGATGAACCGGAAGAATTGAGGGAGTATCCTCCCGCTTTTGAGCCGGATTGAAAGAAGAAGAGCCGATCAGTGTGGCAGCTGACCGACTCTTCAATGGCACGTATGGTTCCGGTGTGTATGGCGAAGGAACCAGCTTCTGTATATTTTAGCGGGTAAAAATGAGATTAGTCAACCCAGGAAGTTTAATGTCAATACCAAAAACAAGAAAAATTATAACGCTATTGAAGCATGGAAACAGGTTGCTAGTAGAGCCCACTACCTCTCAAATACTGGATATATTAGCTCCTAAGCTTACATTTACTGAAATGCAGTCGCATGTGGGGGAGTATAGTGACGGAGGAAAAAGTAACAAAGAGTTTATTGAGCGTCCATTGTTTGTGTTGGACCATAGATCGAGGATTGTTTGCCCGTATGGTCTCTGGAAGATAACGAAAACCGCTTTAACAGCGGCTGGCTATGTAGTGAAATTTAAAGATTTGGCTCCGTGGCCTCCTGCGGATGTAATGATTCCGCAGTGGGATAACATTCGTCATATTACTTTACGCCCCGGACAGAAAGAATTTATCTCGAAGGTTTTGTCACATCGGTGCGGTCGTTTTGACTGTCCGCCGGGGTTTGGCAAGTCAAAATTGATCGCGATGATTTGTGCGTTGTTACCAAAAGCGAGAATTGATATTGTGACGAAGCGCATACCGGTTCTCAAAGATACTATTTATCCAGAGTTATGTTTGATGCTTGGTGACGTAGGTTTTGTTGGAGATGGAAAGAAGAAAATAGGTCGGCGCGTAATGTGTTATGTAGCGGCGAGTGCGCATCGTGCATCTAATGCTGGCTCGACACATATTTTGTTTGGAGATGAGTGCCATGAATTGGGGGCAAACACTTATTCGAAGAAGTTAATGATGTGGGACAGGAGTCGCAATTATGGGTTGTCTGCGAGTCATGATATGCGAATTGATGGTAAAGACTTGCGAATAGAAGGGATTTTTGGTCCGCTTGTTTATCGGGTGGATTACGCAGAAGCGCAAGCACATGGTTTGGTCATTCCTATCAAAGTTTATTGGTCAGATGTTAAAATGGACTATGACCCAGTGGCCGGGCATCTTGGATTTGGTCCTGATTTTGTTAATCGTAAGAAGTATGGTTTCTGGCGTAATGACGTACGGAACGCCATTATTGCTCAGGATGCAAACAAGTATGATGATGATACTCAAGTACTTATTACATGCGAGACATTAGAGCACGCTGTGCATCTTAAATCGCATCTTCCAAATTTTACTCTAGTGTATCGGGAAGGTTCTTTAACTTCCCGGAAGCGCGCGAGGTTTGCAAAACTTGGTCTTATTCAGCCGGACGAGCCGTTAACTAACATTAAGCGTCGAGGGTGGTTGACTAAGCAGTTTGAAAGAGGAAAATTGAAGAAGGTTATTGCGACTACGGTATGGAATGTAGGTGTTTCGTTTAATGCGTTGGAAGTTCTTATTCGTGCGGACGGGGGAGGGAGTCCGATTAATGATATACAGATACCCGGTCGAGTGTCCCGGATAAGCGAAGGAAAAACGCACGGCATAGTTCATGATTATTTGGATCAGTTTAATTCTTCTTTTCAGAGACGAGCTAAAAAACGGTCCAGTATGTATGCAAAAAATAGCTGGGAGCAGGTGATGCCTCAGCTAAGTGTGTTGGAAGAATTATTAGTATCAAACGGGGACTGACTGGAAATGTTAACTATGACTCGTTATCGGAAGCAACCAGTGCCAGGAGGACGGGCTGTGCCCATAGAGGACGCTACTTCTGGCAGCGCAGACGAGCGCGATTTATGTAATCAATTGAAGATTACTTATACTTTGGAACGTCGTCTCCACGAGACGCGGTTGGGGAAGTCTCAGGATCGTCTTTATTCTCCACACCCTCGTTATGAAGGAAAAGTTACGGAGGTAACGATTGAGGATCGTAAAAGACGAGTGAAAAATACTTGGCTCGACATTGTTCGGGTAT
>Ga0310121_10004500_pt1 | contig 12289 bp, 10 predicted proteins | sample CB27_Tmax_986_MG_FD_203504 | JGI IMG/M metagenome (GOLD analysis project Ga0310121, IMG submission 203504) | Marine microbial communities from Western Arctic Ocean, Canada - CB27_Tmax_986 | ecosystem: Environmental > Aquatic > Marine > Oceanic | place: Canada: Western Arctic Ocean | collected...
CAGGCGCGGGTCGACGCTCGAGGCTACGACCCGCGCGGCGATTTCGTCCCCGTTGTCGAGGACGACGCCCCGCGCCTTGTTGTTCCGCACAACGATGCCTGACACAGCGGTTTCCGCGCGTATCTCCGCGCCCGCCTCACGTGCCGCGCCGGCGATGGCATTCGAGATGGTGCCCGTGCCGCCGCGCGCCAGCCCCCAGGAGCGGAAGGCGCCGTCGATTTCTCCCATGTAGTGGTGCAGCAGCACGTACGCCGTGCCGGGCGATCGCACTCCAAGGAAGGTGCCGATAATGCCCGACGCAGCCATCGTCGCTTTCAGGACGTCTGTTTCAAGCCACTGATCCAGGAAATCGATCGCGCTCATCGTCATGAGCTGGACCTGGTTGTACTGGTCCTGCGTGGACAGGCGACGGAATCGCTGGATGAGGAAGAGCAGCTTTCGCAGATCGCGCGGATCGAGCGACGTCGGATCCGGCGGCAGCATGTTGAGGATCGGCTTGACGAACCGCCCCATCTCGACCATCGCGCGGCCGTATTCATCGTAGGCCTCGGCGTCCACGAGCGAATGCCGTGCGATCTGCCGGCGTGTCTTCTCGTGATCGTTGACTCGCCACAGGTAGTTGCCGTCGTGCATCGGCGTGAATGTGCCGTCGAGGGGCAGAATCTCCAACCCGTGCTTGGGTAGATCGAGCTCGCGGATGATTTCGGGGCGGAGCAGTGAGACGACGTAGGAGCAGACGGAGAATTTGAACCCCGGGAAGACTTCCTCCGTGACCGCGGCGCCGCCAAGCACGTGGCGCCGTTCCAGCACGAGGACCTTGCGCCCCGCGCGCGCGAGGTAGGCAGCGGCCGTCAGGCCGTTGTGCCCGCCGCCGATCACGATGACATCGTACGTCACGGCGGCCATTCTATACGGCGGCTGACGTAGACTCTGACCGATGTGCTGTGTAGCTCGACGACCGGTGGCGTGGGCGTGCAGCGTCGCACCGGTTGTCTGGGCCGCCACTCCCTCCGACGATCACCAGGGTGGCGGGGATTCCCCTCGCCCGCAAGCCATCGCCTTAGCAGGGCTCGCGCGGTCGGCCGTTGTGACGCGGGTGACATCGGACATCACCGTCGATGGCCTGCTCGACGAAGAGGTCTGGCAAACGGCGCCGACAATTGGCCCGTTGACGCAGCGAGAGCCTGATACCGGCGAACCGGCCACCGAACAGACGGAAGTCACCCTGCTGTCGCTTTCGGACCAATTTCATGAGCGCGTCCAAGCGCCGGTGGCAAGCGAACGTGGCGTGGAGCCTCGGCAACTACTGGTCGGGGAGTGCGCATGAACTCACCACCAACGTCACCTACAAGATTCCGCCAGGCTTCACCCTCAACGTGAACACCAATCAGACGTTCGCACGGTTGCCTCAGGGCAATTTCGACGCCATCATTCTCGGCGGGCGGGTGAGCTATTCCGCGTCTCCATTCGTGTCGCTGTCTAACTTGATTCAGTACGACAACGCGTCCCGGAATCTGGGGTGGCAGGCCCGCGTCCGCTGGAGCCTGCAGCCGGGAAACGACCTGTTCTTCGTGTTCGGGCAGGGATGGATAAAAGAAGCGATCGAAGACGACCGCTACCGATTCCTTGCGCAGGACAGCAAGTTGTCCGCGAAGTTCCAGTACACGTTCCGCCTCTAAGACTCCTCGCTATTCGGATCCCGGTAGGGGTTTGAGCGCCCTATAATTCCGCTTGTGCCGATTGGGACGGCGTTTCACGAGCGGACCTTCGCGTTGTGCGAGTCCCTGAACTACCGCGAATGGTCGGGCTATTACGCGGTCAGCGCGTATGAAACGCATCACGAGCACGAGTACAACGCCATTCGCAACGCCGCGGCGCTGATCGATATCTCGCCGCTTTTCAAGTACCGCGTCAGCGGGCCCGACGCAACCCGTCTTGTCGACCGCGTCATCACGCGGGACACCCGGCATATGGGCATCGGGCAGGTCTGGTACACACCCTGGTGCGACGAGCACGGCAAGGTAATCGACGACGGCACGGTGGCGCGGCTGGACGAGCAAACGTACCGGTGGACCGCGGCGGATCCGAGCCTGCGATGGCTACGCCAGAACGCCGCCGGCCTCCGGGTCGAGATCGAGGACGTGTCGGAGCGGGTCGCAGCCCTTGCGCTGCAGGGACCCACGTCTGCGAGAGTGCTTCGCGCAGCGGCCACGGCCGACATCGATGCACTTCGATATTGTCGGGTGGACATTTCGCGTACCGGATATACGGGCGACCTTGGCTATGAGATCTGGATGCCGGCCAATTCGGCAATCGAAGTGTGGGACACGTTGATACAGGAGGGTCGGCCGTTCGATATCAAGCCGGTGGGCATGCTGGCGCTTGATGTCGCACGTATGGAAGCCGGACTTCTGCTCATTGACGTGGATTTCAACAGCAGCCGGAAGGCGCTCGTCGACGCGCAGAAGTACACGCCGTTCGAAATGGGCCTCGGACGACTTGTGGCGATCGACAAGGCGCCGTTCGTCGGCCGGCAGGCGCTCGCCGAGGAGCGGCGCCGCGGACCTTCCCGCATGGTCGTTAGCCTCGAGCTGGACTGGCGGGAGGTTGAGGCGCTCTACGAGCGTTTCGCGCTTGCGCCCGTCGCGCCCGCGGCCGCATCACGCGTGCCTGTTCCGGTGATGCGCGACGGACAGCAGGTTGGCCGCGCTACGACCACCGCGTGGTCCCCGACGCTGAAGAAACTGCTGGCGCTGGCGACGATCGACGCGCCGCTCTTCGTGGAAGGCACGCGGCTCGAGGTCGAGGTGACCGTTGAGGCGGTCCGACAGTACGTTGGCGCGGCCGTGGTCAAGAAGCCGTTCTTCAATCCGCCACGCAAGACGGCGACGCCCCCCGAATAACGACGGTCTCAGGGCCAGAAAGCAGGCCCGGCAGGCCCCGTGTTTGGGCCTCCCGATCACGGATAGGCGGCCCTCTTACAAAGCGAGCGTGCGTCATGCGGACCATTGCCAAAGAGGGGAGAACTGTGAATGACTATGTAGAGTTTAGCTGGCGTTTATAGGACTTTAGAGACACATAACAATGGGGTCCAGGTATTGTGGTCGGCCTCCACTCGGTTCTCTTTCCATGCGAATAGTGTTCGGCTTAGATGGTGTACTCGCTGATGTCAAGCAGGCCCTTGGCAAGCTTGTCATTCAGGTCTTCGAGACAAAGCCTTCGAGCATGTCGCCCGAGCAGCATCGGCTCCTCTGGCGGGTGGTGCACGCATCCGAAAACTTCTGGGAGCATCTCGATGAGATCGAGCCTGGAACCGTCGCCGAGCTCGCATCAATCGCCAGCAAGCGGCGCTGGGAAGTAATTTTCCTCGTAAGGCGAATTCCTACCGCAGGCTGGCCGCCGTAAGTCCAGTCACAGCATTGGCTCGTAGCCAACGGATTCGAGCGACCGAGCGTCTATGTCGTGAATCGTGCCATTGCGACCATCATTTCCGCACTCGATCTTGACATCGTTGTGGACAGCCCATTCGAGTATCGGTTCGAAGCGGCTGATCGAGCGTTCGCCGAGCGCAGCGGAGGCCCACAACCCGAACAGGCGGTTGCGCAACAGTTCGAAGTTAAGAGCATCGAATCAGTGCACGAGTGCCTTCGTCGGTTGTGCGACCTGGACGACGGGCAGATGTCGTGGTGCAAACGTTTCGCGCGGAGGCTCCGGTCGCCAGAGCGCCCGCATACCGTTCCGACCGCAGCAGCCGATCGATCCATTCCGACGCTGGTCTAACCAGAGCGCAATCTGAAATATCGATACTGATGAACCGCCTTCACCGAAGGCTGCAACTGCGCAGTGTCTCCGGGCCCGGTGAGAAACGCCATCGGTCGGATGCGAAGCGACTTGTCAGGCGATCTTCGGCGCGATAGCTAGTCCGTGACGCCGGGCGTCAGGCCTTGCCGGTGCGCGCGCGCCGGACGTCGATGAAAGACTTGACGCACAGGCCCACGAACACCGCTGTCAGCACCGCCATGGCGGCCTGCGAGAAGAGCGCCACCGGGGAACGCGGGCTGGCAGGCGTGCGCAGCAGGCTGAAGAGCGCGCCCGCGCATCCCACCAGCGCGGCCGTCGCAGCGGCGTGCATCGGGTGTTTACGGATTGGCTCCGAGCGGGCGAGGGCACCCAGCATGAGCAACAGGAGTCCGAAGATCGTCGGAATCAGCGCCGTGGGGCTGCTGGCGCCGGTGAGGAAATAACCCCCGAGGCCGAGCAACGTCAGGAGCACGCCGAACAGAATAGTGGTGGAGGACATGGCCGTCATTGCAGTCCTCCGTGGCGTCAGGTGGGATCAACGTCGAGCCCTACGGTGCGCATCAGCGCGATGGCGTTGCTTCGGGTCACTTGGCCCGGCTTCATACGGTAGTCGAATCGAATCTCGCCGCCCTCGATTTGATCCTCGAAATGGACATTGGCTGCGCGCGGAGCGAGGTCGTCGGCGATGGCCGTCAGTGCGAGATCGTGCGTGGTGACCAAGCCGATGGCCCCGCGATCGAGAAGGCTCCGCAAGATGCCGGAGGCGCCCAGCAGCCGGTCGTGCGAGTTAATGCCGTGAAACAGCTCGTCGAGAAGGAACAACAGCGGCACGGGCCCGCGCGCCTTGTCGGCGAGTTCGCGGATGCGTGTGATCTCGGCAAATAAACGCGACCGCCCTTGCTGCAGGGAACCCTGGATGCGGAGCGTCGCCCCGAGGGTCAGGGGCGTCATCCGCAGCCTTGCGGCTCGGACGGGAGCACCGGCGAGCGCGAGCACGGTGTTGATCCCTACCGTCCGCAGGAGCGTGCTCTTGCCCGACATGTTGGAGCCGCTGACGACGAGCAGGCGGGTGTGGCCCCAGAGCCGAATGTCGTTGGGCACCATGCGCGCCGCGGGGAGAAGCGGATGACTGACCGCGTCCCCATCAAAGCCGGCGCCTTCCGCGACAATCTCCGGCCACACATCGTTGGGGTGCTCATACCGGTACGCGGAGAGCGAGTTGAGCGCCTCAAAATCACTGACCGTCCCCTGCCACGTGGCGACCTGGGAACCGTGCAGTCGCCGCCAGCGCTCGATCGCCCAGGCGAGATGTGTGCCCCATAGCAGCGCCGCAGCCACAGGCGCGAAGAACTGGTTGTGCTGCCAGTCGTGCAGCTCGACGAGCCGGTGAAGGCGGCCGATGGCGACCGACGCATGAACACCGGCCGTATCGAGGTCGCGACGGAGGGAGGTGAGGCGCGCGGCTTTGAAATCCTCACGCCGGGGCTTCCGCCGCATGGAGTGCCTGCTGCACACGCTGGCGGTGCGGTATCGAGAACGCCGCCTCGAGCAGGAGCACGGCGATCAGGTACGCATAGTCTCCGGCGATTGCGCCGTAGGCCGCAGTGCCGATGCCGCCGGCGGTGAGCACGGCCGCCACCCCCCCTCAGCCAGCGACGTTTAAGCATGGGTGCGCTTTCGGCCCAGGTGACGAGCACGTCGCTATCGACGCCCGCCCTGACGTCTGCGCCGGCCAACGCCACGGCCTCGCGCAGGTCGAGCGCCGATGTCAGCTCCGCGACCGCGTCCTGCCGGTCGTGCACTTCGTCCAGCGAGGCCGGCTGTTTGAGCCATTCCGCCAGTCGCTCTTCACCCGCACGCGTACGGGCGATCGAGAACAACTCGAAGCAGGAGCCCCGCCCGAAGAGGTCCAAGTCGTCGGCGTACAGGTGATGCTCGTCGCGGAACCGCTCGCCTGGTTCACCGGTGCCGATCCAGCGGTCCTCGATCCGACCGAGGCCGAGTTCGTAGAAGCTGACCGAACGTTGAGCCTCATCAAGCGCGCGAATGACCCGGGCGTGGCGATGCAGAAGCACCGCGAAGAGGATGACGGGCGGAGCAAGCCACCCGGCGGCCGCAGTCCCGCGCCACCACAAGGCGACCAGAGCAACTTCCGTGAAGAACGTGAGGAGCCGGGCGCGGCTGAGCAGGCGGTCGCGCGTCGCTAGGGCGCGACAACTGGCCTGCCGGCTGGCAAGGCGCGCGCGGTACTCGTCTCCGGGGGGCAGGGACACCTCGCCATCCCCTCTTCGCCCCGGTTCGTAACGCGGGATCCGGCCACCTGGCGCCTCTTACGGTCGTTACCTGTTTCTTTGGTTCGGAAACAATAGGTTATAGTACAAAGATAGTTACGTAATAGTTCAAATATGTGTGTATCCGGGCGAACGGCGGTCGCGATTGCGGCTTCGCTGGAACAGAGCCTCCACACCCAGAAGCGGGGGCCCGGCGAGGCGCTCCCGACCGTTCGCGAGTTGGCGGTCACCCTCCGCGTCAGTCCCGCGACGGTGGCGGCCGCCTACAAACTCCTGCGCGCGCGCGGGTTGGTGGCCGGCCACGGGCGTCGCGGCACGCGCGTCGCCCCTGGTCGCGTCACGCCGGCTTCAGCGGCACCTCCCGCCGTGCCCGCCGGCACGATCGACCTGGCCACCGGCAATCCCGACCCGGACCTGCTTCCCCCGCTCGAGCCGGCGATTCACGTCATTGAGGGCGGTCTGCAGTTGTACGGCAGCGCGCCGGATCGCAGCAGCCTTGTCGCCTTTGCCGCCGGCGAGTTTGAAGCGGACGGCATTTCGTCCGGCTCGATGGCGGTGCTCAGCGGCGCAATGGACGCAATCGAGCGCAGCCTCCGGGAGCACCTTCGAGCCGGCGACCGCGTCGCCGTTGAGGATCCCTCGTTTCCAGGCATCATCGATCTGGTTTCCGCTTCCGGATACGTCCCGGTTCCCGTTGCGCTGGACGGGGACGGTCCGCTGCCAGACGCCGTTGCGGCAGCGCTGGGGCGCGGATGCGGGGCGATGATCGTGACTCCACGGGCGCAGAACCCGACAGGCGCCGCGATCACCATGGAGCGCACGGCCGACCTGCGGCGCGTTCTGCGGCGTGTCCCGGACATCCTGCTGATTGAGAATGACTACGCCGGACCAATCGCGGGGGCCGCGATGCACACCCTGCGCGGCCCGTCTCACAACCGGTGGGCTGTCGTCCGTTCGACTTCGAAATTCCTGGGTCCCGACCTGCGTGTGGCCGTGATGGCTGGCGATGACATGACGGTCGCTCGTGTGCGGGGCCGCCAGGCCCTGGGGGCGCGCTGGGTGAGTCACGTCCTCCAGCAGTTGGCGCTGGCGCTCTGGTCGGACCCGTCAAGCGGACGGAGGCTGGCGCGGGCAGCGGAGATTTACACGCAGCGGAGGAACGCGACCTTCGCGGCGCTGCACGCGCAGGGGATTGAGGCGTGTGGACGGTCGGGTTTCAACCTGTGGGTGCCGGTCCACGACGAAGCCCGCGTCTCCAGCGCCCTGGCTGAACGCGGTTGGGCGGTCGCCGCGGGCGAGCGTTTCCGGATTCGGGCCGCACCGGGAATCCGGGTCACCATCTCGACGCTGCTGCCGGCGGACGCACTTCGCTTCGCCGCCGATCTGGCAGAAGCGCTCCGTCCTGCAAGGGCAGGATTCGCGTGATCCTTCGCCTGTGCTCGATCAGTGGTGCGTTCAGAAACCGAACCAGCGGGGCGACTGCTCGGAAGATTCGCAACAGCTCGGCGTAGAAGCGATTCGTGGTTGCGAACTCGGCCTCGAACTCACGGCCGGCAAGAAATTGCTTGAGCCGCAAATACTCGAGCGCCGGGTGGTCCTTGACGTACCCCCGCGGTGTTCCGGACAGCCGGTCACCATGAAGCGTGCCGACGGCCCGGCGAAACGACGTTCCGGTCACGATGCGATGCAGGGCCCGGTGGTTGGCGGCGACGTGTGCGCGGATCAGTCGCACGTCGGCGCTTGGGGGCATATACAACCCGCCGCCGATCCACACGCGCGTCGGCGCCACTTCCAGATAGAGGCCCGCGCCTTCCTTCCGCGGAAGGTCTTTCGACGGGAAATGCGCGGCCACGTGGGTTTTGAGTGGAGCCTTGTCGTGGCTGAAGCGAGTATCGCGGTAGATCCGGTACAGCGAGACCCGAGGGTCCGAGATCAAGTCGGGCGCGAAACGCGGCAGATCCGCTCCGAGCTGCGCCAGCAGCGTGACCATCGGCCCGCGCACGTGCTCCTCGTACTGTGGCTTGCGGAGCTTGAACCAGTTGCGATCGTTATTACGTTTCAGCGCGCGCAGGTATGCGAGCGTCTTGCGCGAGAACGGTGATGTCACTCGTCGCAGCCGATCTGGTGAACCCGGGTAAGATGTTTCGAATCTAAGCATGGCACGGAAGCCGCGCAAGTCCGCACCCTCGCTGTTCGACCTGGCGAAAGCGACCGAATCGTTGTCGCGCCTCCCTCCGCCACCGGGAGGGTTCGCGGAAGCGGTGGCGCTGCACGAGGCGGCGCAGAGCCGGTACCTCAATTACGCGCTGTCGGTCATCACCTCGCGCGCGCTGCCTGACGTTCGCGACGGGCTGAAGCCCGTCCAGCGCCGGATTCTCTACACGATGTGGCAGCAGAACCTGACCGCCGACGCCAAGCACCGCAAGTGCGCGAAGGTGGTCGGCGACGTCATGGGAAGCTTTCATCCGCACGGCGACGCCGCGCTCTACGAAACGCTGGTCCGCATGGCGCAGCCGTTCGCCCTGCGGTATCCCTTGGTCGATGGCTCCGGCAATTTCGGATCGCTCGACGGTGACAGCGCAGCGGCGATGCGATACACGGAATGCCGCCTGACGCGAATCGCCGACGAGATGCTCGAGGAAATCGACCAGGCAACCGTCCCCTTCAAGCCGAACTACGACGGCACGAAGACGGAACCGGTGGTCCTGCCGGCGCGCATTCCAGGTCTTCTGATTAACGGCACGACGGGTATCGCGGTCGGCATGGCCACCAATGTGCCCCCGCACAACCTGGCCGAGGTGTGCACCGCGCTCGTGAAGCTGCTCGACAATCCCGACCTGAGCAGCGTTCAACTCTGTCGCCACGTGAAGGGCCCCGACTTTCCGACCGGCGGCCAGATTCTGAATTCGGCCGAGGAGCTCAAGGAGATCTACAGAACCGGATCGGGCACGGTGCGACTGCGCGCGACGTGGGAAGAAGGCCCCGCGTCGCGCGGGGGACCGAAGCTCTTCATCACGAGCGTGCCCTACGCCACCAACAAAGCTGTCATCGTGGAGCGCATCGCCGACGTGGTGCTGTCGCGCAAGCTGCCGCCGCTCCTCGACGTCAGGGACGTCTCGACCGATGACGTGCGGATCGAACTGGAGCTCAAAAAGGACGCTGACTCCCGGATGGTCATGGCGTACCTGTTCAAGCACACCCCGCTCCAGTCCAACTTCATCGTCAACCTGACGTGTCTGATCCCGACGGAGAACGCGGAAGTCGGCCGGCCGGAGCGTCTCGACCTGAAGGCGATCCTCTGGCACTTCCTCCACTTCCGCCTCGATATCGTGACGCGGCGCCTCGATCACGAGCTCGCCGCGCTGCGGAAGCGGATTCACATTCTCGAGGGGTTCGAAACAATCTTCGACGCGCTCGACGAGATTCTGAAGCTGATTCGGAAGTCCGATGGCAAAGCGGACGCCGCCGCGAAGATCATCGCGCGCTTCGCGCTGGATGCCGAGCAGACCGACGCGATTCTCGAGCTGAAGCTGTACCGCCTCGCCCGGCTCGAGATTCTCGTGATTCAGAACGAGCTTGCGGACAAGCGGAAGCGCGCGCGCCAGATCGGCGGCCTGCTGAAAGACGAGGAGGGCCGCTGGAAGATTGTTCGCGATGAGATCAAGGAGATCGAGGAGAAGTACGCAGGCAAGGCGGATAAACGGCGCTCCCTGATCGAATCCGCCGAAGAGGTGGAATTCACCGCGGACGACTTCATCGTCGAAGAGGACAACGTCGTCGTCGTATCACGCGACGGCTGGTTGAAGCGGCAGAAGGAGGTGCGGGATCTGTCGACGACGCGCCTGCGGGAAGGGGACGCGGTGCTGGCGGTCTTGCCCGGGAGCACACGCGGGACGATGGCTCTGTTCACCAACTTCGGCGCCGCGTATACCGCGCGAATCGCGGACGTGCCGGCATCCACCGGGTACGGCGAGCCGGTGCAGAAACTGTTCAAACTCCGCGACGGCGAGCGGGTCATTGCGGCTTTCAGTCTGGACCCGCGCGTCATCGGCGATATCGCCACGCGCAAGGAAGGGAAGGCGCCGCCGGTGCACGCACTGGCCGTGACGAGCGACGGCTACAGCCTGAGGTTCAGCTTCGAACCGTTGGTCGAGCCGAGCACACGCGCGGGGCGCCGATACGCCCGCCCATCGCAGGGAGTCGAGGTCGTGGGCGTGGCGCGGGTCACCGGCGACGAAGTGGTCATCGCCGCCACCCACGAGGCGCGCGCGATGCTGTGCCGCGCAGATGAAGTGAACTATCTTTCGGGGCCAGGCAAGGGCGTCATTCTGATCAAGCTAGCGGGCGAGGATCACGTCCTTGGGTTCATGGCGTCCAGCGGCGACCGCGACCTGATGCGGGTGGAGACGAGCCGCGGTGGCGAGCAGACCATCAGTACGGCCAAGTACGAGGTGACGGGACGCGGCGGCAAGGGGCGCGAGCTGCTGCAGCGCGGGCAGTTCACCCGCGTTATTCCTGGAGATGTTGAGAATCCCCAGCCCCTGAGTCCGGGCTAGGCATGGCGGCTGGCGTATACTGTTGGCAGCAAGTTTCGAACGGACACACCACTAGCCCCACCCGGAGCATTTCAGTTCGCGTCGCCAGACGCGCGAAAGATCAATGAACGTTACAACCACAGATACACGCAGTACCCGGATCGCCGTGTTCATCGATTTCGACAACGTCGAAATCGGCGTCAAGAACACGATCGGCGGTCAATTCGACATCGGCCTCGTGCTCGAGGCCATCAAGGAGCGCGGCGAGATCGTCACCAAGGTCGCATACAGCGATTGGAAGCGCGTGGGCGACTACAGCCGGCTCTTGACGGAGCACGCCATCCGCATGGTGCAGCGCAACATGACCCCCGGCGGCGACAAGAACGGCGCCGACATCACCATGGCGCTCGATGCGCTCGAGATGGCCTTTACCCATGATCACATCAACGCCTTCGTCATCGTCGGGGGTGACAGCGACTTCATCTCGCTCGTCGAGAAGCTCAAACAGTACGGCCGCAAGGTCATCGTGGTTGGCGGCCGCCAGTTCACGAGCGCGACGATGCAGCAGAACTGTCACGAGTTCATCGCGTACGAGAATCTGGTCGGGAGCCGCGGCCGCGCGACCGGACGCGGCGCGAAGCGGTCGGCGGGCACGAGTCCCGTCACGAAGGCGCTTCCGCTGATCACGCGGGCGCTGAAGGTCCTGTCGGATCGCGAAGTCGCCCCGCAGCTCGGACTCCTCAAGAGCACGTTGCTGCAGCTCGACTCGACATTCTCCGAGCGTGAATACGGTGTCGGGAGTTTCCGCGACTTCATGGAGAAAGTGGCGGCGGCGGGTGCCGTGACGCTGCGCGAGTCAGGCCGCAGCATGCTGGTCGAGGCCCGCGAGGACGGCGCGGTGGCGCCATCAACACCGAGCGATGGCGCAGCGCCGGCGTCGATCGACGCGGACGCTGAAGAGCTCGTGCCGGCGTCGCCGATGACGCCGCAGGAGGGCGTCCGTGCCGTGCAGCAGGCGTTCGGCGGCTCCGCAACCCCCCCGCGCTGGCCGATGTACGTACGCCAGGCTAAGCAGGTCCTCCGTAGCGCCATCGATGGGTTCGACGAGAAGCACTATGGGTTTGCGTCCCTGATCGACCTCCTGCGAGCGGCAGGCAAGGAAGGGGTGCTGCGCGTGGAGCGCGACCGCCAGGGCGCGGTGCGGATATTTGCCGGCCCGAAGTTTACTGAACCGGGCGGTCCGGTGACCGTCGAGGAGCCCGTCGTTGACGGCAGCGTAGAAGCGGTGACGGAGCTCGCAGACGGTGCGCCCCTCACGGCCGAGCCCATCGACGAGCCGCCCATCGTTGACGCCGAAACGGTCGAGGATGTGGACGGCAACGTTGCGCCAGCGGGTACCCAGCAGAAGACAGGCTCGCGCAGGCGGAGGCCAGCGAGGCCGAAGACCGCTGGGGGCGCGACGAGAACAGCAAGACCACGGGCGGCGCGCGCCCGGAAGACGGCGCGCCCCTAGACTGAGCCGGCCGACAGCGACTAACGCACGCCGCCGTACACCATCTCGACGTACCCGCCGTTCGGTGTCCACTGTATGCGCCGCGTGGCGGCGTCGGTGCCACCTCGCGCGGCGCGCACGTAGATCAGGATTTCCTTATAGCCGCGTGA
>Ga0310121_10004501_pt1 | contig 12289 bp, 8 predicted proteins | sample CB27_Tmax_986_MG_FD_203504 | JGI IMG/M metagenome (GOLD analysis project Ga0310121, IMG submission 203504) | Marine microbial communities from Western Arctic Ocean, Canada - CB27_Tmax_986 | ecosystem: Environmental > Aquatic > Marine > Oceanic | place: Canada: Western Arctic Ocean | collected...
TCGGGCGTGGTGTCGGGATCACTGCAGAGACTTTTGATCAGATCGTTGCCGGCGTTGGTGGTCATGATGATCACCGTATTGCGAAAGTCAATGTCCCGGCCTTCGCCGTCTTTCATGGTACCCTTGTCAAAGACCTGGTAGAAAATGTCCTGGACGCCGGGGTGCGCCTTTTCCATTTCGTCTAGTAATACCACGCTGTAAGGTTTGCGACGCACCGCTTCGGTGAGGACGCCCCCTTCGCCGTAGCCGACGTATCCGGGAGGCGCGCCCATGAGCAGTGAGACTTTGTGCTCTTCCTTGAATTCCGACATATTGATGGTCGTCATATTCTGCTCACCGCCGTAAAGCAGCTCCGCGAGCTTGAGAGCTGTTTCGGTTTTCCCAACACCGCTCGTACCGGCCAGTAGAAAAACGCCGATCGGTGTACGCGGGTCGGCGAGGTTCGCTCGGGCGGTGCGAATCGACTGGGCAATGCGCTCGAGCGCATGCGACTGACCGATGACCGATTCCTCCATCAACTCCTTGAGTTGAAGAACCGTGTTAATCTCGTCGGCCACCATGCGGCCCAAAGGAATGCCGGTCCAAGCGGACACCGTTTCGGCGATCGCTTGCGAATTGACCGCAGGATGTACGAGCGGCTCTTCGCCTTGAATCGCAGCTAGTTTCTGTCCCGCGTCCGCCAGTTCGGCGCGCAGCTGTTCCGGATCTTCAACCGGATCGCCGCTGGCCGCCTCGTCCTCTTCCACGTTTTTCCCCAACTTGGTGTGTAGATCATGAATCTGCCCGACGATTTCTTTTTCTTGTTCCCACCGTTGTTGCAACTCGGCCAACTCTTGCTCGGCGGCTTCCCGTTCGGCGCGCTGTTCCACTAGCGAATCTCCATGCTCGGTGCCCGTCTGTGCTTCGCGCTCTAAGATGCCAATCGACACATCGAGTTGCTCGATTCGCCGCTGGTTGTCTTCGATTAAAGGCGGTGTTGCCGTCTGGCTCAGGCCAATGCGTGCGCAGGTCGTGTCAAGCAAACTCACTGCTTTGTCGGGCAACTGCCGACCCGAAATGTAACGACTGGAAAGCTTCACCGCATCGGTCAATGCGTCGCTGGTAATCCGCACGTGATGATGGTTTTCCAGTGTATCGGCGAGTCCACGGATCATCTCAACGGCGACTGGCTCGCTAGGTTCCTCGACTTTGACGACCTGAAAGCGGCGCGCGAGTGCGGCGTCCTTTTCAAAGTACTTTTTGTATTCGGCCCAGGTGGTAGCGGCGATGGTCCGCAGTTCGCCGCGTGCCAATGCCGGCTTGAGTAGATTGGCCGCGTCACCGGCTCCACCGCCGCCGCCGCCGCCGCCGATGAGCGTGTGGGCTTCGTCGATGAAGAGGATGATGGGGGAGGGCGACGACTTGACCTCGTTGATGACCGACTTGAGTCGGTTTTCGAACTCGCCTTTTACACCCGCTCCGGCCTGCAGCAAGCCCATATCCAGCGATCGGACCGAAACGTTTTCGAGTGGCGGCGGCACATCGCCCTTCGCCAGTCGCAGGGCAAAGCCTTCGACGACGGCCGTTTTACCGACGCCCGCTTCGCCGGTCAGGATCGGATTGTTTTGCCGCCGGCGGGTCAACACATCCACCATCTGTCGGATTTCGGGATCGCGGCCGAGCACAGGATCGATCTTGCCAGCTTTCGCGCTGGCCGTGAGATCGATCGTGTATTGATCGAGGGCCGGTGTGCTGGTCGGAGCGCCCGGCTTGCCGTCGGCAGGCGGGGCACTGCCTCCGGAGCTGGGCGTCCGATCGGATTGTTCACCGCTGTCCTGACAAATCTTAACCAGCTGCGTTCGCAAGGCCTCCGCGGAAATCTTTTGAAATTCCGGCACGCTCGCGGTCGCAGCGCGGCCCAAGTCGTCGTCGCCGACCAGGGCACACAGGATGTGGCCGGAGCGCGCGGTGACCTCGCCAAAATCAATCGACGCCAGCAGCCACGCCGCCCGCACAACTTCGACAACGTTGGGGCTGAGCGCCGGCGACCGCGAATTGCCGGTCTTAAACCCATCGATGGTCCGCGTCAGTTGGGCAATGACGCGCGCGGGGTCAATCTCAAAGAAGCGCAAGATGTGAGTAAAGTCGGAATTCTCTACCTCCAAGAGCTTCATCAGCCAGTGCTCGATTTCGACATTATAATTGGTGCGCGACAAGCAGAGTCCGGCCGCACCCTCTAAGCTGCGGCGCGACATGTCGTTGAGTTTGCCGATGAGGTGCTTAAGGTCGACTTGTACCATAATAAGGCGTCACTTTCGATTTTGATTAATTAGACGGCTGAAGCGTTACGGTATTATGTACTCGCATTTAGTTCAACTGGTTGGGCAACCCTCGGAAATAAAAACGGCCTGGTCGGCGTCGGTCTTCGGGACGTGGCTGCAGGCCCAGGTATTCCAGCCAAGCCGCGGGCCATCGGCCTCATTCGCACTTAGCTGACAGCGGGGCACTTCCTCGCGGCGGAGAATGAGTTGCGTATCGAAGTCAAACTCGGGCCCGACGTAAGTTCGCACCAATTGGGCTAACTGGGTTAAGCGCTGACTGCCCGGGAAAAGGTCCCGGAATTCGGGATAGCTCATCGGGCCCAAACGGACTCGAAAGGTGTGTTCGATACTCCATACTCGCTCGCCGGCGATGGCTGTGGTGCCGAGCTGACAATTCTGGCCATCAGGACAGGCCATGCCAGGCATGGCCGTTTGTTCCGCCGGTTCCAAGCGCAGCCATTGTCCCTGAAACTGCTTGACGGTGACCGGCAGTCGCAGATAATCCGCCAGCATTCTTTCGACCGATACCGCATTTCTTGGATAGTGCGCGAAGAGTCCCGAGTAGTACAGCAGTGTCTGGTCGGTGATTTTCATCCGGTTGCGTAGCGCCGGTCGACCTAAACCTACCAGACAAAACAGGGCTCGCGTGAATGCGTCTTCCTGCCCTTCGGCGTAAGCGCGCTCCATCAAAGGGGGCACGCGATGCTTCTCCCACGCTCGATAGTACAACGAGATCGTGCGATGATTAAAAAGATCCAAAAAGTTTCGCAGCGCGTGGTCCTTCATCCGTAAACGGTCGATCACGGTTTGCGTGTAATGCTGTGGCAGCGCACTCACCGGGCCGATCAATCCCAGGAAAGAGACGGTCATCTCGGCGGGCGCTTGCCCAGGTGGCTGATCTGAGGGCAAGAAAGAGGTGATTTCTGCGGGCGGAAAGCTGTGGGAAGGCAACGCGCGGAATCGGACAACTTCGCTGTGCGGTGCATAGTCATGGCCCACGGGTCGCACCTGATGGTTTCCGTCGGACGTTGATTGCCACGTGCTGCGCATCAGCAACCGCACCGCTTGAAAAAAATTGAAACGATACGGATGTTCCGCCAATTCACGGTGTAACTCCGCGTGCTGGCGACCACTCGATACGTTGTTTGGAGAATGCGAATTCACACAAGCACCTGTTCCGCGGCGCGAGGCGGCCATTGGAAAATCGGGCTCTCGCGCTGGCGGGTTGTCACGCGCGTGCGCGTGAACGAGTTGACGGTTGTGTACAGACCGAGGAATCGATCCAAAACCGAGGCAAACAAGATCATTCCGCCACCGCTGAACTTTTCTTCATCAAGTTCGAGAGTGACTTCGACGCCTCGACAGACTCCGCCTGCGGCTGCGCCTCCAGCCCGTCCGACGGCACGACGACTGTCGACACTCACCAGGCCTTCAATCATCGTCCGGGTTTGCTCGGAAGCAGCGAGGTCGTAGAGCGTAAGGACCTCTCGCAAAGCAGCTCCGCGATCCGTCCCGTCAACAAGCGACAGATGGTTCAGCGACAACATAGATACAAGCCGCCACAACAGGCCGTCGTCCAGGGGCGAGCGCAGCGTTTTTGTCGGTGGTGTGAGACAGTGGATTTTAGCTAAGACACCTCCCGTCGCGATCTGCAGATGGGGCTGTCCGCCTCCAAAGGGTAGTCGGCCCGGCAAGTCCCGGTTCAGGCACGTGACCCGCACATCGGCAATCCACCCATCGAAGTCGATCGGTGCCGCATCGAGGTCCATCAGAGAGAGGTATGTCTCAGTGCCATACTCCGCCTCTTCGAGCGTCGAGGCCGACGCGAATTGCGACGCGTGCCAGAATCCCCTCCGTCGCTTGGCCGAATCGCCGTGATGGATCGAGAACAGCGGCACGAATTCTAGTTGCTCGTCGGCCGCAGAGGTGGCCACCACCTGATCGATCGAATAAACTTCGTGCGATTTATGCCGACGGGCGTCGGGGACAACGCGATGTTCGTAGACCTCTTTCTTCAACTGAATCGGTTCGGCGCGCTGCTCGAAAAGATTTACAAGAGGAGTACATCCCAGCGCAAATGTATCGCGCTGGACGTTGTGTTCCAGATCCTGGTTCGAAGTATCCAGAAACACGAACAGGTCGAGGCGGCTCGTTTGCCCTGCGACTTCCAGCACCCTGGGCGATAGTCCGTTTACATCAAGAAACAGAAACTTATTGGGAAATGCAAACAGCTCCGATAGCAGCCGATAGCCAAGAAACGACCGCGCGGAGTAGTCCACCAGACCTTCGTCTCGCTGAAAACCTACCTGCTGGAGGCAACTACGATCCAGTTCGCAATACGTGGTGGTGTCACCGGGCACCGCAACCGCAAGACCTAGCGTATTGCAGAGCAGCAGCTGGTAAAGATCGTGGACATGCATTGGCTGGCCATGCAGATAGAAACGAAGCTGCTCAAGCGGGAGATTTGCGAAACTGGCTTTGGGCGACAGTGTTTCTAAAGTGATCTTTACCACGGCGGAGGCGTTTCGCGTAAAGCGGGTATCCGGCGCCGGCAAGGGTGCGCCATAGAAGCCTGCCTCGGCAACTTGCAGCGGCCACAACGACACGGGGTAGCATGTTCGGAAGCGACACGGTTGGCCTTCGATTGGCTCGGTTTCGATCGTGGTCTTCCGCGGGATGATTGCGGCTTTGGTGGCCTGCGCGAGCGCTTCGTCGGGAACAAATTGGGCGATACAGCAAGAGGGAAACGGTGTTAAGAAGTGGGGGTACAGTGTCCCCAGCAGGGCTTTGGTTATCTCGGGAAACTCGTCGTCAACCTTGCGACGAACCCGGGCGTTTAAATACGCGAACGCTTCGACCAATCGAGAGACGTGAGGATCTTCCGCCATGTCTTTCGACATGCGAAGCCGGGCGGCAATCTTGGGATGGCGGTCTGCAAACTCAGCTCCCAACTTGCGGATGTAGGCCAGTTCGCGGTTATAATAGGGGAGTAGTTCGTCCATCAACCGACCTGACTGTTAATTTTGAAGTTGGCTGTCGTCGGCTCCAACTGAGAATCGAATACCACCGGCTCAGGTGCCGGTTCGACGTGCAACATCCCTTCGATCCGAAACCGCAATGTCCGGTCGAAAGATTCCGTGTTGTCCAAGAGTAGGACGCGCACCGATTTGAATCTCGGTTCGAAGCGCAAGATCACGCGCTCGATCGTGCCACGCAGGCGTTCGCGTTCGCTGGGGATGCTCATATTCAATCCCGTGAAGTCGGGGATACCGTAATTCACCAGCGATTGAGGCAATTCTTCCAGCGATTCCGGCAATTCGCCCCAGCCTTGTCGCGTATTGAGCAGGTGTTCCAGGTCGCGGCCGACGCTTTGCTTGAGCTGGCGGAGGACTTGCCGACGCGAATGGGCGGCTTCTCGGCTTATCGTGGGCTCATCATCCAGCAGGCGGTCGAACACCGACGGAACCAGCGATTGGTCATTGCGAACTCTCGATCTAGCCATCGGGGTCACTCGGCTGTGAAGTCAATGTTCACAATTTCCATAATCGAGACCGCGTCGTCGCCGACCAGAAACATTCGCTGCCCGACGCAGCGCGTCGGCGAGCCATCTCCGCCGAGGAAGTCGGTACCGCGGCCTAGCCGCAACTGGTCGTCCTGATCGTCCGCTGGCGCGGAATAAACGGCCGGCAAGAAGACGTCCCCATAGGGGCCATCTTCGACGGTCATCTCGGCCTGCCGCCAGAGCAGGTCACGCGGCCGCTTGGGAGGGTGAAACTCAATCGTTTGAATGCGCTCGGTCGGAATCCAATAGTACTTTCCTGTGCTAGTCAGCACTTCCACTACGCCCGCCACCACATCGTCGAGATCGCGAAAGTCGTCAAACCTTTTGTCGTCGCAGATCCCTGAGACCGCCGGTCGGGCCGCTTCGGCCTGTTCAAGCAGTTCGACGGCCTGCGCCGCGTCGCCGCTGCGGAGCGCCGCTAGCGCTTCCAGCGATTTATGAATACACGGCGTCGGCTCGGCAAGCAGTTCGGGCGGCCGACCTTGGGCGACGCATTCTTGGCGAGATACTTCTGCGCGGATCAACTGCCGAATCATACTCAAGCCGACAATTGCCTCGGGGTCTTGGTGCCCGATCGCGTCGATTTGTTTGTCAGCCCGTTCCCACTGGCCGGCGAAACATAACAGTTCTGCCAGCAGTCCCCGACAATCTAAATCGGTAGGGTTCTTTTTGACTTCTGCAAGCGCCGCATCAATCGCGTCGGTGAGTCGGCCCGCGTGAAAATGTTCTTGGGCTGTCGTCTGGTCGACCATGGTTGCCTTTCACTTGACTGAGGGTTACGAGTTTCTAATTTCGAATTCGTTTCGAATTTCGGATTGCAAAAGGGGATCACTATTTATTGCCGATCCTAACGGGCCGAACCGGGGGTCGGGGGAGATAATTCCGCAACGACGCGGACGCTGGCTTGCAGTTCGTCAAGTTCATAATGGGGTAATAATCGCATCAGGCAGCGGTAACTGCCGGGCCGACCGGGCGAGGGTTCGACGCGCACCTCCGCGTCGCGAAGCGGAAAGCGGGCCTTGGTCTCGGGCGAAGCCTCGCTGTCGGCAGTGACGTATTGCACGATCCAGTTCTGCAGCAATGCCTCCAGCTCGTCATACTCGCCGAAAGCTCCTAATTTATCACGTCCCAGCACCTTAATGTAATGGGCGAAACGTGACACGCACAACATGTACTGCATCATCACTGAGAGTTGTGCGTTGGTAGTCGCTGCCTGGCGATCGTAGCGGACCGGTTTCTGCAGCGATTGATTGGAGTAAAACACCGAATAGTCCGTGTCCTTGGAGTCACATAGCGGCATGAAACCCAAATCGCTGAGCTGTTTCTCAAGTTCGGAAGTGATGATAACGTCGGTCGAGCTCTTGTTTACCAACCCATGTGCATCGGTCCGAAAACTATGCAGCGGCAGCCCAGTCACCAGGCCACCTCCATCGATGCCCCGACGTGCGCCCCGGATATCGGCCAGCCATCCCGCTTCGGAGAACGCCCGCATCAACACGCCACCAAAGGCATAGCCCGCGCCGCCCCAAAGATATTTGCTACGGTCGGGCCCTTGGACGTCTTCCTGGAATCGGAAACGATCCACACGGAATCCCTCGTCTTCATAGGGCGTACGCATCAACACCCGAGGCAGCGTGAGCCCAATAAACCTAGAGTCCTCCTTCGCACGGAGGCTTTTCCACTTGGTGTATTCTACGTTTTCGAAGGTGCGCTCATGGTCCAGTCGCTGTTCGAGTCCCGAAAAGTCATCGAGACCGAACATCGCCGGGCTTGCATTCAAGATGATTGGGCAGAAAGCGGCTGCGGCAACGCCAGCGAGCGAATCAACAACTCCCAGGTCGTTATGCGGATGCTGGGCCGACACACGTGGATGGATTTCGTAGTCGCCAATTAGGATGCCGAAGGGTTCGCCGCCCGGCGAACCGAATTCGGATTCATAGACTTTCCGGAACAATTGGCTCTGGTCAAACTCGATCGCCCGCTCGAAATCGCGTTCCAGCTCTCGCCAGGCAACATTGAGCACGCGAATCTTGATCGCCGGTTCGTCTTCTTCGTCGGCCCGTTCGACCAGGTACTGCAGGCCACGCCAGGAAGCTTCAAGTTTTTGGAAGGCCTCGGCGTGCAGGACGACATTTAATTGTGCATTGGCCATCCTGTCGATGGCAGCGACGTCGCGGTTGAGTCGCCGAGAGAGTTCTTCCCGGTTTCCTTGGAATCGACTACCCAACCATTCAAGAATCGCGGCGCCGGTGGCCGGTTCGCTAAGGAATCGCTCAAGCCGACTGGTTTGGGTAGGGCCCCCTTCGCTCGCGGTGCTAATCAGGTCGAAGAGGGCAGACTGTTCCGCCTTGTCGATCGAAGAAGTCGCAAGAGATGAATCAGCAGCAGCGGACGATGAAGATGGCGACGGCAATGGCGCGGCCTAATGCCTTTTAGAGAACTTGTAGAGAACCTGGGGAGAAAGTCGCGGCGTCTGGAAATCGGACTGCAGCGCTCTAACCCGATATCTCTGGAATCCGAGCAACCATTCGCAGCGAGGTAGTCAATTCTTCCATCTGCAGCCATGGGCGTAACCAGGCGATTGCGTTGTAACTGCCTGGGGCGCCAGGAATCGGTTTGACTTGCACTCTCGCCTCGGCCAAGGGAAAGCGCGCTTTGGTCTCTTGAGACGGTTTGGCGTCTGCTGAAACGTAGTTGTGAATCCAGCGGTCGAGCCAGGCTTCGCACTCATCTGCTTCCATAAACGAACCGATTTTGTCTCGGGCGATGACTTTGAGGTAGTGCGCAAACCGCGACGAGGCCATGAGGTACGGCAAGCGCGCAGAGATCGCGGCGTTCTCGGTTGCCGCGGGCCGATCGTATTTCTTCGGCTTCTGCGTCGTTTGTGCGCCAAAAAACACCGCGTAGTCGGTGTTCTTGTAGTGGCAGAGCGGCAGGAATCCGAGCTTGCTGACTTCCGCTTCGCGGCGATCGGTGATGGCAATTTCGGTGGGACATTTGAGATCCATGTCGCCGTCGTCGGCTCGGAATATATGGGCCGGCAGATCTTCTACCTTGCCGCCCCCTTCTGCGCCGCGAATTGCTGTGCACCAGCCGTACTTCGAAAAGGCATCGGTCAGCTTGGTGCCCATGACATAGGCTGAATTCATCCAGCAGTACTGATCGTGGGCGACTGCGATCGACTTGCCATCGGGGCCAAGTTCGACCTCTTCGTAGCTGAATTCCTCGACCGGCTTGGTGCTCTCGCCGTAGGGCAGCCGCGCCAAAGAACGTGGCATCGTCAGCGTGACGAATCGCGAATCTTCACTGTCGCGGTACGATTTCCACTTGGTGTACTCGACCGTCTCAAAGATCTTTTCGAGGTCGCGCGGCTTGACCAAGTCGGTCCAGCTTTCGAATCCGAAGAGGGCCGGATCTGCTGCCGACAAGAAGGGGCAGAAGCCAGCCGCAGACACGTTCGACATTTTGCCTAGCAGATCGACATCTTCCGGGTGATTGGTGAACTCGTAGTCACCAATGAGGGCACCGTAGGGTTCGCCGCCGGGAGTGCCGAACTCGTTCTCGTAGATTTTCTTAAAGGTCTGACTCTGGTCAAATTCGACCGCTTTGTCCAGATCCTTGAACAGATCGCGTTTGCTGACGTTGAGAACCTTGAGCTTGAGCTGCGCACTGGTTTCGGAGTTCATGACGAGGTGCGACAAGCCACGCCAAGTTCCTTCAAGCTTTTGGAAGTCCGCGTTATGCATGACCGCCGCCAACTGCTTCGACACAACTTCGTCGATGGCATTGATGCCTGCGTTGATGGTTCTGGTAACGTCCTTGTCGAATGAGACGGTACCCTTAAGCGCTTCCTCGGTGAGGGTGCGTATCAACTCCTCAGCGCGCGACCGTTCGGTTTGCTTGGTCGCAGAAATGGCCGCGTCCAGCAGGCTCGCTTGCTGAGATTGGGTAGTTTCGGCCGCGGCGGCCTGTTCTTTTTCGCCAGCACTCATGAGGACTCTCCTTCGGGCTCAGTGGGTTCTTTGGGTGGATCGGTGCCGTCAGCTCCGTCGCCGGCTTCCTCACTACTCGATGCACCCCCTCCAATGCCTAACTCAGACGACAGGCGATTGAGCTCATCGGTGTTTTGCAAGACGCTTTCTAGCACCGACTCAAGGTCGTCACTGCGGTCCACCTTGGTCATTAAATCGCGCAGCCTATTTCGTGTTTCTAGAAGTTTTCGCAATGGCTCGATGTTTTTGGCAACATTAACCGGGTCGAAGTCGTCCATCGAGTCGAACTTCAGTTGCACCGCCATTTCGCTGCCGTCACCCTTGAGCGTGTTTTCGACGCGAAAATTTAGCGCGGGCGTCATGCGCTTCATCACGTCGTTGAGATTGTCCCGATCAATCTGGATGAACTTACGGTCCTTCAGCGGCTTCAAGGGTTCGGTAGGGTTGCCGGAAAAATCGCCCATCACCCCAACGACGAACGGCAACTCCTTTTGCACCATCGCGCCTTCGGTTTCTACATCGTAAGTGATATGAACCCGCGGCTTCCGGACCCGTTTGAGCTTGTCGTGAACGCTTTCGCTTCCCACGGCTGAGCACCTTTCGTAATTGAGGATCGTACTTCTGCGGTAATCAGCGGCAGTTTGCCGCACACGAGGCCCAATTCTACCAGCATGCGCCGACAGAATGCAAGGAGCCACCACGGACCGGCTAGTTTTTGCACGAAAGTCTTCGACCCGGACGGTTTACGAAGCTCCTCCAGATCCCCAAAATCTCGGCCGTGGTCAGTCGTCGGACTCGATTGGCAGCCCAGCTCGGCGGAATAACTCGTGCCGCGAAGAATCATCTGGCAGCAAGTCGCGAAGTAGTTCGGGCAGTGGCATCCGCCCCCAGCGGACGCACTGCTCGAGGGAATAGGAGAGGGGGGAATGGGGCTCGGTGCGCCGGAAGTATTCGGCCACTCTCAAGAGTGCGTGAAACGCCTCTTCACGAGACGAGATCGAGTCGGTCCGCCCACCGCCGCCGGCCGGGCCCACACCCGCGGTATCTTCTTCCGCTTCGTCGTCGGCGGGCTCGTCGCCAATCAGCCAGCGTACGCGGCGGAGACTTTCAGTCAGCGTGGTCTTGATGTTCGAAGAAGGGGGGCCCAATGAGTAGCCGTCCGCGTCCGAGCCGCACTTGGCATCGAGAACTTCGGTCAGGCGTCCAAACTCCTCAACAGCCGCCTCGATGTCTTCGCGCAAATTGGCCAAAAACTCGGCGCCCGTTTCTCGGGCGGCCGTTTCGAACATCTCGAGCGTGGCAGCTCCTTGGGCAACCCGTTTTGCGCGTGCATCCGGATCGGCCATCGCCGCCACCGCCTCGGCTGCGGCGTAGTCTTGACCGCTGAGAGGTTCGACCGAGACGCCCTCAGTAAGTAGGATGGTCCCGATGGGTCCTATCAGTGCCCCTTCGCCGCCCTCGCCGTTGAGCCCGCTGAGCTGCGCCACGGTTGTGGTAATACCGTCCTCGTCGGGGATGGGGTGCAACCCGTCCCAAAAAGTCTCGCACAACTCGCGACACAATCGAAAACCATCCCGCAGGCCTGGGAATCCGTGCAAACGCACAAGTCCTTCCAACAGCCAGGAGGCAATCCAAAGGTCTTTGGACTTCTCGCCCAGGGCGCTCTCGGCAAGTTCGATGACCGTCCGCCAATCGGGCCTTTCGGGCGGGGCCTCGTGGGATTCCTCGTCGTCGGCAAAAGCCGCCTGCGCCGCAGCACGTTCGGCGGTGCGCGCCGCTTCGCGGGCATCCTTCACCGCGTAGTAGAGCTGCGCCTCGGCAGGGTCGTCTTTGAGAGCCACTCCGCAGGGAGCTTCTTCGGAGATGGGACGAAGCAGAGCGTCGAAATCGATTGTAGGGGAAGTTGCCATGGTGGGAGCCAAGAAGGGCTTGGGGCTTTGGGTTTATCGTCTATTTTTTACATTCAAGGATAGCACGGTGCGGCGCCTCAGGGCATATTTTCCAGGGAACCTGGCCATGGTACGGGGTCCCGCTCCAACGCCAGGAAATCTTGATTTTCCGGCATAAATTGCCCCACGGTCGCACGTTCCGAGCTGCGGCGGCCGAGTCGCTTATCGGACTGGTGAGAGAATCTCGGGATCGACTTCCCGCCGGAAGTTTGGGACGTTTGGGTAGGCGTGCCTGCGAAAACGGGACGTTCCGGTCAGGCGGGAAATCCGCGGCAGATCTCCCCATTGCGATTCAATTCCCTTGCGCGTTAGGCGTCCACACCCAGTTGGCGCAGCGACCGAGCCAGTACCTCCAGGGCCTTGGCGTGCGTGCGACTGGCCCAGGACTTGCTGATGCCAAGAGCACTGGACGCGTTTTGCAGCGTCGCTCCGTCGAGGTAGACGGCTTTGACCAGTCGGCGCTCCATGTCTGGCAGTTCGTCGATT
>Ga0310121_10004502_pt1 | contig 12282 bp, 7 predicted proteins | sample CB27_Tmax_986_MG_FD_203504 | JGI IMG/M metagenome (GOLD analysis project Ga0310121, IMG submission 203504) | Marine microbial communities from Western Arctic Ocean, Canada - CB27_Tmax_986 | ecosystem: Environmental > Aquatic > Marine > Oceanic | place: Canada: Western Arctic Ocean | collected...
CGCAGTAAATCCGATGGGGCGAGCGTGATTGTTTGCTGATCATTTCGAAGCGTCAATTCATCTGTATTCCAACCAACTAATTGACCACGTTGGTGCGTGCCGTCGATTTTGGTGACCGTCAGCACCGCATCCTGAGAAAGTACGATCTGCGGCAACATCACGATCAGTCCTGCCGCGCACAAGACTCGCGATCGGAATGGGCTTAGTCGATAAAGATGTCGCAGGAAGGTAATCATCGTCAGTCAATTGGAAGGACTGGTGCTAGTCTCGTCGGCCAATTCACGAAAGTACTGTTCAATCAACTCTCGATAGTGAGCCGGAAACTCGCGGCCGATTTGTTGTAATGCCTGTTCACGTTCTTTGGCTGGCAAGTCTCCCCACCCCGACTGATTGCCGATGTTGCGTTGCTCCACTTTCATCGGCGCCCGCATGGAGGGGAGTTGGCTATCTTGCATCGGTTTCGAGCTCTGACGAGCACCACCCATCTTGCCCCCTTGCTGTTGCTGTTGCTGCTGCTCCAGCTTCTTAATGATGCGGTCGAGCGAATCGACTACGCCATTTTCGATTCTCTGCACCTGTTTGCCAGCCCTTCCAATTTCAAGCCGCCGCCGAACATCGTTCATCCGTCGAGCCACGTGGTCAAGCGATTCGTCCTTGAGGCTCGCCAAGTCTCGCTGCAATAGCTGGGCAACCTGTAGATAACGTCGCGGCAACTGCTCTTCGTTTTCCAGCAACTGGACAAGTGTTAATCGACTCTTGTCTGGCTCGACCAATTGGTGATAAGCGACCATCTGATAAAAAAGTAAGCCAGCCGGATCAATGACGTCCTCAGGTTGAAGTTCAGCTAGCACGACTAGCACTTCATCATACAAAGTGTGTTGTGCCAGCCACCGTGCGTACGATAACCGCAAATTGTTTTGCAAAACAGCCGGTAACGAGGCATCATCCAGCCAGTCCGCCTGCGGTGGTACGGGCCCCACGTACTGGCGGTTGCAAGCGTCGATCAATGCTTGAGCGCGAGGATCGGCCACCGCAAAGGTCTCAATGGCTCGATCCAACAGCGCCGTACCGTCACTAGCTCGCAGATTGCCAGCGGGCCACATCGAACGGGCTTGGAAGTCAACATCCTTCGGGAGATCAGCACTGTCGAGCCACGCCAGCATTCGAGTGCGAACTTGGTCGTAGCTGGGCAGCTCCCAACTCGACTCGAACGTCACCTCAGCGCGGGCAAACGGCGTCAACAAACCGGCCGAGGCGAGTAGGACGAACAGGCCGATTCGGGAGTGAGTGGCGATCATATTATTCATATTGGTTTCATCGAAGACTATTTGTTGCGACCGCTGTCAAGATCACGGGTCGCCCGGAAAACGCGCTCTTGTCGCAGAGCCAGTTCATCGAGCGCGTCTAATAAATCGTCCTCAATCGCTGGCTGGTCTCCCAGTATCTCGCCGTAACGCCGCGTGCGGCCGTTAATACGATTTTGCAACGCTCGGATCATACGCAGCTCGGCCAATTGGTCGACAAGCGGTTGCTCTTCGGGACTTCCTTCCGATCCCTGTTGCGGCTGCGATTTTTGAGATCGGGCTTCCTTCAAGGCCTGTTGCAACGCCGCAATCGTTTCTTCCAAGGCGGTGATGATGTCTTCTTCCAAGCCTTGGGTGATCAGGCCGATCTTGATTTCGCCCAACCGTTTTGCCACCGCCTGCATGTCATCGCGTGCTTGCTGAATTGCTTCGGGAAATGCCACCGTAGTACCATCCTCGCGCAACAACACTAAGGCTCGATCTGCTTCACGGACGATCTGACGTTCCTGGCGGTCGAGCCGCCCGCCGGCAACCTCGATCTCATGCACAGGTACCGCCGACTGATTTGTGTCAAGTATTTTCGTCTGTTCGTAGACTGCAACTTGAGCATCCAGCATCTTGCGAAATCGTGCTTCCAACAAGACCAGCATGCGCTCCAGTTCTTCTTCACGAAGCTGACGCAAGATACGTTCCAGCTCAGCCTTGGCCTGCTCCAATTCGCGCAGTGCCTGCTCCTGTTTATCGACCGCCTTGTCGTTTTTCGCCTTCTCTAGTTGTTCAAGAGCCTGCTGCATTCGCTGCTGTGCCTTTTTTAATCGCTGCTGAGCACGTTCCGCCGGACTTTGGGATTGCTCGGACGGTTCACTCTCTCCGGAAGGGGAAGACTGTGGCTGCCCCTCGCTGTCCGACGGAGATGACCGACTTGGTTTTCCTTCCTCCCCCGGCCCTGGCCCCGGCCCCTGCTGCTGCGATTTGGATTCTTGTGGCTTGCCTGACGAGTTTTTGCCCTCGGCGTTTCGATCGCCAGGTTTTTGCCTGTCGGACTCAGTGACCTGGATCTGCTGTTGCAGATTTTCGGTCGCCTCTGCAAGCCGTTTTTGATCTTCAATCAATTCATTGGCCTCGTCGCCACCATCGGTGCGTGCTTTGATTCCACGCTGCAATTGAATCAGCCGTTTGACTTCGGCCAGATATTTGCGGATCCGCTTTCGCTCCGATTCAATTTGCCGGTCACGGTCTTCCTGGAGCAACAAATCAAGCAATGTTTGCAGATCACGCTGCAACGCCACTTGATTGGTCGACGCTTTGCCAAGGCTGTCATCTCCCAAAGCATCTACAATCGCTACAAAACGACCCGGAATATCGCGCTCTCGACTTTTGGTCACCAGCTCGCGCAGCAACTGCGCGCGACGCGGTTGCGTTGCCCTGGAAAGTTCAGCCAGCCGTCCGGCTAACAACTCGAGCTGGTTATAACGATTGGCCAGTCGCCCCTGTTTGACAGTGAGCTGATCGCCCTCAGATGGCTGCTGACGAAGCGGATTATCGCTATCGCCCGATTGAGCCAAGGTCGCTTGACCGCCAAATAGCAGTAGCGCAATGACCAAACGACTAGTCAGCTTCAATTCGCGCTGTTTCATGGCTACCTTTCTTACGAGTCAATCGTATCGACCTGAGACGTACTGGTAATAATACGCTCTCAATCTTCGAGCAAACTTCGCAGTTTTTCCCGTCGCTTTTGTTTAGTTTCTGTTTGCAGCTTCTGCTGGTCGGCGGTGATGCCTCGCAAGAGTTCCACCAATTCATTGTAGCTCTCCAGCTCCAGCATGCGATCAAGCACCTGTTTCATCGCATCTAAGACCACATCTCCCTGGGCCTGGGTCTCGACCAAAGCTGTCTGGGCGGCATTGACTTGGCTAATGGCAGCTTGCAACTGCTGCAACTGACGCTCTAGTTGCGGCATCAGCTCTCCACCGACTTCTCGCAAGGGGCCAGCGATCCCCTGCTCGAGGCGCTCGGTCAGTTCCTCGCTATCAACACGATTATTGACCAATTCACCGACAATATCCTCAAACCCATCTGCTACGCCCAGCGTCTCGAATGAGAGTTGCACAACGTTTTGCAGAGCGCCATTCACCCGTGAATTGTCGCGCTCGCGCAATCGCCGGTCATCCTCTCGATTATTTTCGCTGGCGGGATTCGGTTTGTCATTGACATCAATGCGATCGAGCAACTCACGGGTGCCGGTCATCTTTTCATAAATCGACTCGAAATGTTGACGCAAGGCGAGCTCCTTTTTCTCTAGCAGAGCACGCAACTCGGAATTCGTCACGACTTCGAGCATAAATCGGTGACTTGAACCGATCTGCCCATGTCTGGTGACGGCACGCCCTAAAGCGGATTTGTCATTCTGCTCGCTTGACGCAATTGGCTGACCGTCAGACGCCCCCGAATTGGTAGTCGGATCGGCATTGGGACCGTTGCGTTGATCGAGATTATAGGCATCGCGAGCTTTCACCGAGAGTGTCAACTGCTGTCCCGGCTTCAGTGCGACCACGGGGCGGGCGGTTTGCGTGTCATTCAGGGCCAAATCAAAGTTGCCTATATCCTGCAGCTTCCGACTCCCTTGCGGCTGACTAGCGGTTGCCCTTTCGGCTGGCGGTTGCTGATCGACTTGGTACTCGAACCAAGCCTCCTGCAAACCGTACTCGTCGGTGACTTGACCAACAAACGGAATTCTCGCTTGCGGCGTGACGGCGGACCCAATCCCCTCGAGTTGTACTGAAACTTCGGGTGGCTGGTCGGGCACGACGGCCAGCACGATCCGATACGGTTCGCGGTTTTCGACACCGTCTCGATCATGCATCGTCAGCAGCAGCACCCGATCTTCTTGCTCCAGCGTAACTTCAAAGCTCAATTGCCGATCATTCTCGGCATCGATATTGGTTGGTAGGTCGATCTGTTGGGCCGGATCGTGGACGGCGGCGGTTTCAAGCGATTTACTCGCTTCGATTCGACAAACTACTTGCGACCCCTCGGGCAGCTCCACTCGGCCGCTGATCGGAATCGATTGGGGCGGACGCTGGAGGTAGTCCGGGAATTCGCACTCCAAAACCATGCGAAAAATCTGCGGCCGCTCAACGACCCGCAATTCCAGATTCTGCAACCGATCGTCACCCCCAACCAGGTCGAATTTCAAATCCGCGGCGACTTTGTTGAAACGGTAGCGATATAATTGGTCGTCGTCGCGGCCAGGTATCGCCTCGCCGATGCGGGTCATCAAGTCACGACCACGCCTACCATCTTCCAAACGATACCGAATCTCGACCTGCTTGGGAGCTAAATGCCCGTCGCGAATTGAGGCCTTTACTTCGAGTTCAAAATCGTCATCGCGGGCGACGTTCACAAATCGCTGGCCGTCCGTTTCACTGAAGCCAACCACGCTAAGCTCTACCTGACGTGGCCAAGGCTGATGGCTGAGCTGCATTCGTTGGAGCCAAAAACCAAAAGCCTCCGATTGCCAGAGCGCCAGCAACATGATCGACAACAGCAGTACTGTTGCTAATCCCGATTTCCAAAGCAGTGGCCCAAACTGAAAGATCTGACGAAGCTTAAGACCGCGTAAGGCGGTTGTCGCCTCACGACTGGTGTTTTGCAAAAGTTTTTCATTTCCTACCGGCACGCTGCGGCAACGATCAGCAGCTTCAACCGTAGTGATCACACTCTGATTAAGCTCCGGAAAATTCCTCTCCAGCAGCAGCGCCAGATTCGTATTAGATAACCGCGTGCTGATCGGCCCTAAAAAATATCGGAAGGCCGCGTAACTGGCGGCAAAAAGCGAGACTCCCCACATCATGCAGCGAACTATCGTCGCCGGCTCAAAGGCCCAATCGATCCCAAGGCACAACCAAAAAGCGACTCCCAACACCAAGACGATTGCCGCCAGCCCGTCCAAGCAGACATACAGGCGGACGAGCCAGCGCAGCAGCCGCACCTTGCGGCCAACCCGCTTAGGCATCGAAAAAGGTAAGGTGGCAGTCGACATGTCAGGCTAGTCTCATTAATCGTCTCAAAACCCATTCCATACACAAAGCACCGCAGATCACGCCGAGAAAAATCCGGTTCAGCCGTTCCGCAAATTCGCGATCGGGTGCGCCTCGTAAGGTTTTCAATTCGGCACGGCTCTCGATGAGATTGGCAACGGGTTGTAAGTTACGGTTGCCTTTTATCGCGGTCGAGAGATTCGTGTAATAGCGCCCACCAGAGCGGTTTGCCAAAGCGGCAAGTAATTTGTCATCACGGCGAGTTCGGTCGAATTCGAGGTTCGGTGCAATCACCTGCAAGCGGCGCACGAGTTGTTCGTCGAGCGCGTCGGGCACGGGCAGCTCAATGCGATAGGAACCCTCTTGTCGGACGCTGAATTGGCCCACAAAGTTCCCCGGTCGATCTTCGTCGGTTGCCATCACAAGATTTTTGCCATTGCCGTCAGGGCTGATGACTCGGGCGGTTACGCGGTCGGCAATCAGGGGCTCGCGGCTTGTTGTGGAGAGCTGGGCCCGAACCACGACATCTTCGCCCACCGTATAGCGGTCTCGCTGGACGAGCAGCAATCCGAGAGAGGAGCCACGCAGCAGACGTCCCTGGCTGACATGGCGGATCAATTGAGTGTAAAGCGCCTCGAAATAGTCGATGCTCAAGCTACGTAGCCGCCAGACTTCGCTGCTACCCAAATAGAGCACACGCCCAGCGCCATAAAACTGCTCAGCCAAGTAGACCGGGCGCTCGACCGACAAGCCCGCGTCAGGATCGCCATAACGGGCCAACACGCGCGCCCCAGGTTTCGGACCTTTGACAGCATAGCAACCAAACACCCCGGCGAACTCCGACCACAGGGATCGACTCTCAGTTGCCGTATCTCCTAGCCAAAGGAAATCGGACGCTTCGCCGTCGCGCGAGAACTCCAACTGCCAAGGTGACGACGAACCATAGAGGCCGTCATCAAGCAGCGTGAGTCGACGTTGGAATTCAACCGGATAGAGCGACCGTATTTTCGCGTGCTCGGGACTTCGTACCCAACTGGCCGTGTGAATCGGACCGGCAATCACCACTAACCCACCCGCCTGCTCGGCAACCCAAGATTCGAGTAAGTCGACTTGCTGAGCAGCGAGCATTGTCCAATCGGGGTCAAACGCGACGATACAATCGTACTCGTAGAGTGCTTCTTTTGTCTCCGGGAATTGATCAAGAAGTTGGTCCGCATCTTGCGAAATTCCCGGCTGCGAGTGCTGGAGCCAGACGTCGACTAACATGTGACGATCGCGCCGCAATTGGTTGCGAAGGAAACGATAGTCGCGCGCAGCGCCGCTGGCGATCAAAAGAATGCGAGATTCGGATTCGACAACTTCGACTTCGACCTGGCGACGGTTGTCGCCCGCGTACTGGTCGTCGGGCGGAGCGACGATTCGCACTTCAAGTGCGAGTCGCCCCACCTCAACCGGCTCGAAATCAAACTTGAGAGCGGCAACTTGACCTGCTTCGCTAAAAGTGATCTGTTCTCTACCGATGCGATCACCCGCTACTCCAGTAGCACTCGATTCGCGGGCGAAAAGCTCAACGTCGACGGTTCGGCCGACGAACCCTTCGCTCTTAATCAGACAACTGACAGTAGCCTTGTCGTCGGGGTAGACGCGCGACGGCGCACTTAATTCTTGGACACGTAGATTTCGACGCGGTTGGTTCGAGCCAACCCCAACCGTAAAAAATGGCGACTTCTGCTGGCCGGCCAAATCGGCGATTTCGAGCGGCTCGACGCCACTATTTTGGCCGCCATCTGAGAACACAATCACACCAGCCAGAGGACCTCCACCCTCATCTTCCAGGACGGTTCGCAAAGCGTCGCCAAGTCGAGTTTCGCTGTCACGCGGTTGCAACTGCTGCTGCCAGAGGGTCGGTCGTGCTCGCTGGTCGGCATCTCCTGCTACCTGGCGACCTTCCGTTGACGACTCCGCATCAACCCCTTCGGCATCATCCCCGTCGGCATCACTTGGCAAGGTAGGGTTTCGCTTCCATCGCGAGACCCTGTTTAGCTTTTCGCCAAACAGAGCCAACACCACGTCATGCTGTGTCTGCAAACTGGCAAGCAGTGGAGAGTCCGTGAGTAATTGGCGGACCGCCTCGCTGCGGGTGATCTTGCCTTGTTCCGGCGTGTTCTCATCTTTGACTGACATGCTTTGACTGGTGTCGACCAGTACAACAACCTGCGAATCGGTGACGATCTGCTGATCGATCCGTTTCTCAGGCCCTAAAAAGAACAGAGCAAGGGCTGCCAAAGCAATCACTCGCAAGCTGGCCAGAAGCCAACGTATTGGCCCACGCAGAGCATCCCGCTCACGATGATAAAACCAGCCGACAAAGCAAACGAGTAATAACAACGCCACGCCAATGACGGTCCACACGATCCGCGGATCGTCGAACTGAGCGAGTCGGCGCAGTTCGTAAGCCACCAGTTCACGCACCTGCCCACCGCCAGGCGATGCCTGCGCGAAGAGGCCAGCAAGTTGTGAAGCTGTGGCGATCATCGGTTGTTGATTGGTCCTGAGTGATAGCTAATTCGGTAAGCCAGCCACTGCTCAACGACCAATGTCGCCAGCAGCAAGTAGAGAAAGGTGTCGGTGAGCCGAAAACCGGCAAAGGAATTCACTTCGGCGGTCATTTGAGAAGCGAGAGAAAATTCGTAGTCTATTCCTTGCAGTCGTCGCGCCAGACCTTCACGATCGAGATAGTGCAAATCGCCTTCGCCCGTCGGCACGTTGACCGCCAGCAGGCGACGCTCGACACTTCCGTCGCGCGGCCGTAGCTCAAATTCCCAGACCCCGCTGACGCTGCTACGTCCGGCATTGACCACGTAGAGCCCCTCCTTCACTTGCGGTGTCACGGACAAGGTTTCGCTCCCCTTGGTACGTGGCATACGTATTTCAGCTTCGGGCTCATAGTCAGCTTCAGGAAATTCCAACGCCAACGCTGCACCGACTTCATGCTGTTTCAACTGTCTGCGCGACGCGGAAAGGTAACCGATCAGTTCGTTCGCGTAGACGGGGAAAACCGGGTTGACACTCCAATTGCTCCAGTCTCCCAGGACGGTCGACTTCGGCGAGAGCTTGGTGAGTTGCAAAACAACTCGTCCTTCGCCAAACTGCTTGTCGACCACATACGGGGCACCATTGCGCAGACGTGCCAAGACGGTGGTGTCGCCGCTCTCAGGCGGTCGCCAACTGGAATCAACGGCGTAGTAAAAATTAACGGCTGCCACCGCCAGAAAACTGTTGCGCTGACCGCTAAAGATACGAAAGAGCGGATGGTCGCTGACCTTAATGTCTGGCGTGGTCGGTTCTGCGGCAGCCAAGAGTTGCGTCGGCTTATCCAACAAGACCGGCAGTAACCCTTGGCCGTCGCGAAAAAGTCGCTCGTTGTAAAAAGGTCGCTGCACCCGCGGCCCGAGGAAAATCCCCAGTCCGCCACCTTGTTTGACGTAGGTTTCCAGCGCCGCTACTTCGGATTCATCGAGCCGCGGTACGTCGAGCAGGCAGATGGCCGCAAATCTGCTGAGTTGGTCGTGCTGTCGTAGAAATTCCGCCCGTTGCACTTCTGGATTCCACCCCGGGCGGCTCGTGCCGCCAGGACTCAGCGCCGTGCGTAAGAAGTAACCGTCATCCCCATCGCGTGAGCCGTCGATAAGCAAGACAGGAAACTGCTGCGGAATCTGACAAGCAAAATAGCGCACATTGTCGATTTCAACCGCGTCGCTTTCAAGCGACGCTTGCAGCCGATGCGCTCCGGCGGTGCTAAACGTGGTACGAAAGCGTCGCGTCACTTGTTCGCCCGAGGCGATCTTGCCTAATTGGACAGCGGGCAGCTTGCGGCCATCTTGCAATACCGTGGCTGTCACGGGACCGATCGGTTCTTCACCGTAATTGGCGACGGTCAGCTGCATCCACGTTTCCACTCCGGCCGCGCGAATGCCTGACTCTGGTTCGAGGCTCGTAATCGCCAGATTGGGCCGAGTCTGGTCGACACACTGAATCAACTGTAATTGCGCTGCTTGTTCGCGCAGCTGATTAAGCAGCTGGCTCGTCTCGGCATTGGATTGCCACTGTCGGGTTCGGAAATCGGAAATGCAATAGACAATCCGCGTTTCGTCATCCGTCGGCTCTGGCAGACTGAGGGCCGCTTGGATAGTTTCCAAGGGGCCCGCATCGCTTTCGGCGACAGGCAGTTTGTTCAGCTTGGCAACGACTGCCTCGTAACTTTGTCGGTCGAGCGTTTGCTCTAAGCCGTCGGCCCCAGCTCCCGCGGTCAGTTCTCCGGCCTGCGAAAATCGCAACAGCGTCAGCTTCTGATCTCCCGCTTGCTGCAGAGCTTGATCGAGCAACTGTTCGACAACTCGTTTGGCTTCCGCGAAGGCGGTGAATCGATCCCCACGGTCAGACATCGAGTAGCTATCGTCAAGCAGTACCAAATGATGCGTTGTCCCCTTGCCAAAGAATCGTCCCCATTGAAACTGTAACACTGGACCGGCGAGCATAAACACCAGCAGGGCGATAGCAGCTGTTCGCAAAAGCATCAATAAGAGTTGACGAAGAAAAATCCACTTTTTGTTCCGCTTCTGGCTTTCCAATAGAAAGTCCATTGCCGCCCACTCCACGCGCCGATGCCGCCGCAAGTTGATCAGATGGATCAACAGCGGCAACGCAATCAGTGGCAAGCCGATGGTAAGCAGCGATTGGAATAGAAAGGACATGATTCTCGCTAATGCATCCGTTCCGCCGCGACTCGGCGGCACAAAAAAGCGGCCAGTGCGGCGTCGAGCGGATCGCTTGTGCGGATCAGGGCGTAGTCGACCGCATCCTGCGCGCAACCGCGCCGCAAAGTAGTGAGAAATCGATTAAGGGCTGCTAAATAGCCTTCTCGCAGCGCCCTGGGATTGCAGGTGAGATGCTGGGGTAATTCCAAGCCTTCAAATCGCGTCGGTCCGTCGAAAGGAAACTCCAACTCGTCGTCGTCCATAATGTGCAATACCATTACGTCGTGTCCCCGCTGCCGCAGCAAGCGAAGTCCACGCAGCGTGGATGCGACATCGCCGAGCATGTCAGACACGACGGTCACTAAGCCCCGTCGGGGACTGACTTCAGCCACTTCGCGTAGAATGGAGCCAGCGTCCGTCTTGTTTTGAGGATCGCTAGCATCAAGCGATTTGACGATTGCTTTCAAGTGCGCCTGGGTGCTGCGAAGCGGCGTTCGAGCGCGGATGCTCTCGTCGAATGCGATGCAGGAGACGGTGTCGTGTTGCTTCAGTAGTAGATAGGCCAGACTCGTTGCCACAGTCGCCGCATATTCGTATTTGTTGAGCGGTCCGCTGCCGTACTGCATGCTCGCCGACACATCCACCAGCAGCGTGCAGCGCATATTCGTGTCTTCTTCAAATTGCTTGACGTAGAGCTTGTCTTGCTTGGCCCAAACTTTCCAGTCAACGTGCCTGAGGTCGTCGCCCGCCGCGTACTGTCGGTGCTGGAGAAACTCAACCGATTGGCCGAAGTAGGGGCTACGGTGCATACCACTGAGCAGCCCTTCGACAATATGTCGAGCGCGTAACTCCAGCCGGCCGATCCGTCGAATCGCCTCAGGATGCAAAAATCGCTTGGAATCGGGCGTCATTAGCCAGCTCATCCTCCTGTGTCGGAGTAGCCTGGAGTAACTGGGCGACGATGTCGTCGGAAGAAACTCCGTCGCTTTCGGCAGCAAAGTTTACCACGATCCGATGTCTGAGTACCGGCTTCGCCAATGCCTGGATGTCTTCGACCGAGACATGCGAACGATGGTGCATCAGCGCCCTGGCTTTCGCACCGACCACGAGATATTGCACCGCCCGCGGACCCGCACCCCAGGCCAACTGATCGGCAACGAACTCAGGAACGCCACTTTCGCCCACGCGTGTTTGCCGAACTAGCGACAGCGCATACCGAATCACATGGTCGCTGACTGGTACCTCGCGCACGAGGTTTTGCAGTGCCAGAATTTCTTCTGGCGCAACAACCGCTGCGACGTAGTCGGTAAGTGTGGTCGTCGTCCGACGTGCGACTTCAAACTCCTCGTCAAAGCTGGGATAGGTGACCAACACTTTAAACATAAACCGATCCTGCTGCGCTTCGGGCAGCGGATAGGTCCCTTCCTGTTCGATGGGGTTCTGTGTCGCGAGCACAAAGAATGGATCGGACAACTGGTGACGAACTCGCCCAACGGTCACTTGCCGTTCTTGCATTGCTTCAAGTAAGGCGGCTTGTGTCTTCGGCGGAGTGCGATTGATTTCGTCTGCTAGAATGATATTCGAAAACAGCGGACCTTCGAGAAACCGCATTTCGCGCTGGCCAGTGTTACGGTTTTCTTCGATGATGTCCGTCCCGGTGATGTCCGCAGGCATCAGGTCAGGCGTAAATTGAATTCGGCTGAAAGAAAGGCTCAGCGCTCGAGACAATGTGCTGATCAACAAAGTTTTGGCCAGGCCAGGCACGCCTTCTAGCATGCAATGCCCGCGGCTGAAAAGGCTGATCAACAACTGGTCGACCACTTCGTCTTGGCCGACTATCACTTGCTTCAATTGGGTGCGGATACCCTCGACAGCCTTAGCCAGTCGGTCGATGACATCTTTGTCCGTAGATTCACTCATTCAGGGCTGCCTCAGAAGGTAGTTATCTTTGATAAATCGGCAGGTAAGAATTGTCGAGCTGCAGAATAATTAGGTTCAGCGCTGTCGTGTAGACTGGGCCGATGTAGCCCTGCTTCCAAACCGCAACATCAATCTCTCCCAAACGAATCACGTTCGCTTCCCGCAACAAACGCTTGCGAATCTCTTGGATGTACTGCTCCCATTTGTCAGCACCCTCACGGTACATGACCTGAGCATAGTAGAAGTGGGCGTAATGCCAAT
>Ga0310121_10004503_pt1 | contig 12281 bp, 9 predicted proteins | sample CB27_Tmax_986_MG_FD_203504 | JGI IMG/M metagenome (GOLD analysis project Ga0310121, IMG submission 203504) | Marine microbial communities from Western Arctic Ocean, Canada - CB27_Tmax_986 | ecosystem: Environmental > Aquatic > Marine > Oceanic | place: Canada: Western Arctic Ocean | collected...
CCCTTGATGAGATAACGGAAGGAATGGCCATGGGTCGCAATCAATGTTTCGGCAGCCTGACGAAGATCGGGTTGGACGGGTCCGATCGGACAGACCTTTTTATAGGCGTCTAATAAGCGATCGAATAGATGGAGAACCTCAGCCCGCGTGGGGGTATCCAGGCGTACAAGATTGTCCGTATGGACATGCTGGAAAAATCGCGTGTAACCGGGCGTAAAGGCAAATACCACCTTGAAGCGGCAGGGGATCTGGTAGATGTATGGGACCTTCACAAATCCGGAATACACCAACCCCGATCGCTCGCCCCGATAACAATCCAGACGTTCGACCACCTCGTTCTCCAGGACATCATCGTCGTCGGCCACCCAGGCCAGGCCGTTAAAGAAGTTTACGCCCCGTTGCCACTCATAGCGGTACCGATAGGTTCGGCTCATCTCGGCTTCGTCGATCAGCAGGATCATGCCCTTCATGCCCAGCGCTTCGGTCAACCAGACGGACAGCCCGGATAAGAGATAACAGTACACATTGGCCGAGGTGGTGTGATCGGGCAGATTCGGGAGCCCTGGGAGTTTCCGACGTATCGGCCGCCCGCGAAGGTAGGCCAGGACGGCTGGCCGAAGTTTGGGTCGATTGCGCCACAGATCGGAAATGACCGACCAGATTGTATGGTCACGAATGGACTCATCATTCCGTCCACATAGGCGTTCGAGGATCTGTTCAAGACCCAGGATCTCGCCATCCACCGGCACGCGCAGGCTGGTGATAGCATGTCGATAGACCCGTTTGGGAAAGCCAGCCGGCGCATCCGACGGGTCGATGCCCACATTACATACGGCCCAGCCTCGTTCCAGGGCCTGCACCTTCAACACGGCAAGAGTGTGGCTTTTACCGCTTCCGTAGGGGCCTTCCACCACAAGGGAGCCACTGGCCGCATCATCGAGCCAGCCCAGAACACGTGAAAGCTCCTCTCGGCGCCCTACCGTCCATTCCATAATGGAATGCTCGGGTACAATCCCGAGTCGAAATGCCTCAAAGGCCAATCGGATATCACGGTATTCCGGATGGTCATTCAAGGGATTCACGCGGGCCGGAGGCAGCGTTCGCTGAATCTTCTTTTTTCCCTCCTGGGCCCGCCCCATAATCCGATCGATGATCTCTCCTGATTTCACCAGCGCGGAATTCTGGGGCTGGTCTGGAATAGCAGCCGAACTTCGTACCTGGTCCGCCCGAAGCCAAAGCCGTAACTGGCAATCGAAATCGACCATGATCTCGTAGCCCGCTTTCCGTACGGCATGGATTTGACCGCGCCCATAGCGTGGGTGGCGGACAACCTGTCCCACTTCCATCATGGCAGGGCTTCTCCACGTAGTAACAGATCGGCATCGTCCGGCCCAAGCTCTACTTCGGGCTTATGCCGCAGTAGATGCAGATAGCGAATAGCCCCCTGCACAAAGACACGTTTATAACCAATATCCCCAAAACGCATCTCGTAGGCTTTCCGCGCCAGATTGTTCATCCCATCGCGGGTCTTCTTCTCGTTCAGGATACAGCGATAGGCTGTTTGATAGATGGCGCGTAAACGGTCACCGAGTTCCGCGAGAAGCAATTCCGGCTCTCCCTCCAACTGCTCAAGATCAATACGCACGCCGGTCGGATTGAACACATCGAAAACCGAAGCCAGGCGCTGTTTCAACGCTTCATATACGGCCGCCCTACCCTCTAAAAAGGACTCATTGGGCACAGCGTAGAAGATCATTACATTGCGAAAGGCGTGATGGGCGCAGCCATCCACTAATTCGCGCAGATTGCTCAATAACAGGTCTTTGGCCCGGGTACTCATACTCGGGACGATCTCCGCTTCATCGAAGAGAATGACCAGGCCCGTGTAGTTCACGCGCCGAACCAATTCCACCAGGGACCGGAGCATGGAAAAGGCCTGGCTGCGGTCAAATCGCTGCAGGATCCCCATGGCAGCATGGCGGCTATGATCATAGCCCTCACCCATCAACCATTGCATGGCGTATTGAAACGACTCGTCATCCTTCTGCTTCAAAGCCTGCATGGCGGCATAGATGGCACGGCCAAAATTCGTATTGTCCAGTCCTCTCGTCGCCGCAGCGACCCGGTCCTCAAAGAAGGCATCGATATCCGACAACTTCTTTTCTTTGGCTTCCTGGAGAATACGTTGCCTCCATCGTTGCAGAAATGCAGCCAGTCCAGACTCATTTCCATCCAGAAGCTCCTGTGGACTCAAGGGCACCATAAGATTTCGCGCAACCGAACGGTACACCAGAGAAAGATCGGAGAATGGTGTCTCCTCCGGCGATAACACCACATAGGACACCACATAGTTTTCGGACCAGGCCTCCTCGCGTACAGCGTAGAGGAAATGGGTCTTGCCTCCTCCGTAGGTTCCCACGACAAGCTTGAACGTCGCTCCACCATCCTGTCCGATAAAGGTCTGTAGATAATCGCTCGTGATCACAGATAGATAGGGATCAAGCCCCACGGAGTACAGTCCCACGCCCCACTCCGGCGGTGTCCCGTTACTGCCCAGCGTCTCGACAATATGCCGTGCTAGCCGGCCGTCAATCACCTTCATGGCGCCACCAGATTTTTCAGAGCCAACGCTCCAAAGTGCGTACCATGACCACGTAGATCGGTTGGTACATAGATATGATCGCCCTTCTTTCGGGTTTGCTCGCGAGTGGCCACCACCAGTCGGATCTCAAAGCCGTCTCCACTCAAAGGCCGAGCCCGAAACAGATGGGTGGAAACCATCAAACGGGTATACGCCTGAAAGCCGGCCCGGGTCGGATTGGCTGCAAACGAATCCTTCTGATGAACGGCGTTGAGTTCCAATAAAAACTCGGAGATAGGCACCGGAGCCTCCGGGCTCCGTTCCGCGATACGATTGGCACGTCGGAGAGCCTGTTGAACCAGAACCAGGAAATGCTCGCGAGAAAAATCGTCCTCGAACAACTCCGCGTACTGCTTCCGAAGCGCGTCTCCGATCACATCCGCGTCCATCGAAACCTTGTCGAGAACAGGCCCTCCCTGGCCGAGCGCCAGTTCCGCCTGCGCCACTTCGGCTCGCAAGGTAATAACAAAAGGACCAACGCCCAGCTCAGGAAAGCGCCCCGATACCGGCAATCCCAATGCTTCTACGGCGCTCGCAACCGCCAGACCCAGGCGGTCCTTAAGCCGTCGACTGGCCTCTTCCGCCTGTCCTGACAGGCCCGCCAACAGGGCCGGTAGCTCCTCCACGGCGGGAACCTCTTCCATGATCCGCTTTGCTTTTTGCGTCAGAGCGTCCGCCTCTCCCCGTACAAGAAACGCATTTTTGTCCAGATCCCGCGACTTCCGCTCCAGATCCGCTAAAGCCGTATGAAACTTGGCGAGTTCGCGTTGGAGCCGCCCAATTCGCCGGGTGGCATCACCGAAGTCGGAGTTTTGCTGTGATTCATCCATAGCTCGACTTCCTACCGGACTGCGCCGCCCCCGTAAAGGTCATTTCCGGCACATCGATGGAAGTCGAAGCGAACCTTATGGGCCCAACTCAAAGAGTTCCTCAGGGATCTGGATTCTTCGACCCCCTTCAAACTGGCCCCGGAGCATCAGAAGATCGTCGACCATCGTCAAACAGATCGCTCGGCCCACATCTCCACGCTCAAAGCCTTCCCAGGGCATAAGAAGCACAAATTCACGCCCACGGACCCCATAATCGAGAATCGAAATCGACAGGGGGGAATCCACCACCGCCCGCGTTATCAACAGATCCAGGGATGGAAACTCCGGGTGGGCAAAATGGATGGTTACGTCTCCAGGAGCATCGGGAAAGACGCCGGTAACGACCAATTTCACTGTCTCATCGATCCGAAAGGTCACTACAACATCCTGCAGGGGAAACCGATCCAACAGAGCCAGCCGTATATGCCCACGCCGTTCCATCCACCAACGAGCGGCTCGTATGACTAAAGAGCGATCCCTCGGTCCGTCTGCGGCAAGGTAATCCACGAGCATTCCGAGAGATACGCGATAATCTTCTCCCCTGGGGACGTGTTCGGGTTCAACAACCCCATTATGTTGTGCCATTTCAGACATAGACCTGATTCTGGCGTTCCCGGACGGGTCTGACAAGTCCGAGTTCTCCGTAGTCTGCACAAATTGCGGATTGGGCCTACATCCCATAAGCTCGCTGGTCGGTGGGTTATGGAAATTTTCATCCTATGCATCTTGATTTCCTTCGTCGTGGGCGATCGTATCCTTGAAGGTATGCGTTTGAGACGGCATCGGGAGAAAATCCCGATCCGGATCCACGTCAATGGTAGCCGGGGAAAATCATCGGTGACACGTCTGATAGCCGGAGCCCTGCGCGGGGGAGGGATCTCGGCCATCGCCAAGACGACCGGATCAACACCTCGTATCATCTACGAAGACGGGTCGGAGACCCCGCTCTATCGATTGGGGAAAGCCAATATCAAAGAACAATTCCACGTTCTTGGTCTCGCGGCCCAGCGAAAGCCAGACGCAATCGTCATCGAGTGTATGGCTCTGCAACCCGGACTACAGGCCATGTCCGAACGACGAATTATCCAATCCACCATTGGCGTCATTACCAATTGTCGCGAAGACCATCTGGACGTCATGGGCCCCACCGAGCGTCATGTCGCACAGGCTCTGGCAGGGACCATACCCAAGGGACAAACCCTGGTAACAGCGGAAATAGAACATATTGATATTCTTCGTGAAGCATGTAAATACATGAAGAGTAATATGGAGGTTATTTCTGCGAACGATCTGGATGCCATATCCAACATAGAGATGGCCCGTTTCGGCTATTATGAACATCGAGCGAACGTCGCTGTCGCACTCCACGTAGCCGGCCTTTGTGGAGTGTCCCGCGAGAAAGCAATGGCCGGCATGTTGAACGCCACTCCGGATGTAGGGGCCCTGCGCATGTACGATGTGAAGTTCTTCGGACGAAAGATCTGTTTTGTCCACGGTTTTGCGGCCAACGATCCGCAGAGTAGCCATCATATCTGGGAACTATCCAATCGGATCTTTCCGGAGTACGCACGGCGAATCATGTTGTTAAATCTACGAACGGACAGAGGGGATCGGTCCCGCCAACTGGGCGAGGCGATAACAACATGGACGACACAGCCCGACTTTGTCGTGTTGATGGGCACCGGCACACGAATTGCTGCGCGACAACTCCTTAATAAGGGATTTCTACCAGGACAGATCGTCTTTTCGGAAGGAACGTCCGCACGTGACGTCTTCGAAAGAATTGTCGAACTTGTCGATCATCGTGCACTCGTAGTAGGCCTGGGTAATGTGGCCGATCCCGGTCTGGCCCTGGTCGGACTTTTTCGCAACCGAGGTGTACAGATACCCATGAGTCAACTCTACCCAACAATACCACCGGAAACCGGACCTCCGAAGGTAGCGAATGGTTGATCTTTCCACCATTTCTGTGGGTATTGGGCTCGTCTTCAGCTTTGTATTTTCCGAGCTGTTCGCGCTTGTGCCCGGTGGCATGGTCGTCCCCGGTTATATGGCCCTTGGACTCCATGAACCGATTCGGGTGCTGGTGACTCTGGGCGTGGCCGTAACAACCTGGCTGGTCGTGGCGGGTCTGGCGCAACACGTAATTATCTACGGACGACGGCGCACGGTACTCATGATCCTCGTAGGTTTTTTGTTCAACCTCCTCTTTGAACGGTACCTGATGATCTACCTCACATCGCAACCCTTGGAATTGGTTGTGATCGGGCAGATTATCCCGGGTTTGATCGCTATATGGTTCGATAAACAGGGGCCCATCGTGACGACGGCCACACTGATTATTGCAGCCGTCTCTGTTCGACTGGTTTTGATTCTCCTATACGGCTCGGAGTTGATGTTGTGAGATTATTTTGGCGACCAACGGAAGTCTCCAGCGTTCTGCTGGTACTTGTGGCCATCGTGGCCGTGGGGGGCTTTGCTCTGGTCGAAAGTCATCGGGTCGTCCGCTCTCTTCCTCATGGCAAACAAAAGAGCGAGGCCAGTCTTCTTACCCAGAAAGCCTACGAGACCATCAAGCAGGCCCGTGAAGACCGGAATATCCCCATCGATGAGACTCTCGATCCGGCCGAATCGGGTCTTATCGGAGTGACGGTGAGTACCATCACCAGCAAGGCCGGCCAACTCCCCGCCAAACAAACAAGTATCAACCCCAACTGGGGGGCTGTCTTTGTCAGCCTGTATCGAAAAGCCGGGCTGGGACAGGGAGATACGATCGCGCTGGGCTTTTCGGGTTCGTTCCCGGCGTTGAATATCGCTGCTCTTGCGGCCTGCAAAGTGATGGGGCTGCGGCCGATTATAATTTCGTCCGTCAGCGCCTCCATGTGGGGAGCCAACCATCCGCAATTTACCTGGTTGGATATGGAGCAGGAACTCATCAAATCGAAGATTTTCGAGCCGGATTGGCATAGCCGATACGCATCCCTTGGCGGACTTTCCGACCAGGCCATTGGACTCCAGAAAGCGGCCATCCCGGATATTATGGCGACCATCCTACGAACGATCGAACCGCCGGTCTCGCCACGCCGAGCCAACCGGGTGAAGAAGAAAGAACGCCCCGTTTCGACTACGGACAACGATCCGGACGAAGACCCCCTTCCTCCGGCGCCAGATTCCTGCCAGGCCGACGATACCTGCGGCAAAGGCTTCCGATGTACCTTCGGGCTCTGTCGTAAGAAATGTAAAACCCGTCGCGGCTGTCCGAACGGCTCCACCTGCAAACGCGGTTTTTGTCATCAGCGGTGTAAGTCGACGTCGCCCTGCCCCGAGAGTCTGCAGTGCTTTAAACGACACTGTGTCCAATGCACGGAGTCTGATCATTGCGCTCCTGGCCTCATCTGCCGGGAGCAACGCTGTGAAGGCTGCATGTCGCACGAAGACTGTATAGAGCCCGAATTCTGTGGTCTGGGAAAATGCCATAATCCCGACGTTCTCAGCCGAACCATCTCCGGCGGCGACTTACGAGAACTGGTCCAGAAACGTATCGACATCTACAAAGCAGCGGCTGCCGGCTCCCCCATACGCGCCTACGTCAATGTGGGCGGGGGAATCGCCTCCGTCGGATCCCTACGGAGCAAAAAGCGCTTCCGTCCAGGGGTCAATACACGCTCATCCCTGGGGAAAGTACCCAAGGGAAAAGCCGGTGTAATGCACCATTTCATTCGTAAAGGTATACCCGTAATCCATGTGGTCCGGCTACGCACCATGGCCAAACGATATGGTCTGGTATGGGCTCCCCTATCCACCCCCAACCCGGGAACCGGAGGGGTCTACGAAGCGGAAACCTACGCAACCTGGCTGGTATGGGCGGTTCTGGGCGTCATTCTACTCGCCCTGATCGCGATCACACGAGTCGACCTCGGCTTCCTGTTTCGGCGCATATTCCGCAGCCAGGAAGGCTCTGGTCCGAAAGGCCCAGGCGTATAGAGCGGTCTAGAAGCGGTAGCCCACGCCTACCATCAACCGACCGTCCCAGGTGTTACGGAGTTTGACACCTGTGATGGTATTTCCCGTAAATTCGATTCGATCCTCGTAGGCTTCTCCCTGACTCGTATTGTAGGCGGCCCGCAAACGCACGGGTATCTCGAGATTCTTACGAAGGTCTACCCGGAAGCCGATCTCCATGGCAATGTTCGTAGAATCGACTTTCAGAGCCTTTGCTCCATTACCATTATCCGAGACGCTGGAAGGTCTGATAAATTCTGGTCCCAGCCCAAAGGTTACAGCGCCGAAACCTGTAGGCGCGTTCAGCTTCAGAAGAAGCGGGATTCGCCATTGGCCTGCTGTTTTGCTCTCGGTGATCTCCACTGCGTTGTTGATGGTTACCCACCGTTTCAACTCGGAAGACTCGTAGAGAAAATCCAGCTCCAGACCCACGTACTTGTTCAGGTGCAGGGTATAATAGATACCGCCGCCATAGGCTGCACCACCGGCATGACCCTTGAAACCTAATCCGTCGTCCCCCACGGAAAGTCTTGAGGGCTTATTAAAGTAGTTACCACCTGCGTAACCAAGCGCTCCAGCGGAATGGCTCAATTCCAGGGACAACGCCGGCCCGGACAACAGAACAAATACGGTAAGAAATACAGCTCGTAATCTCATTTCAGACTCTCCATCCAGGCTGGTTTCATTGAGAGGATTTGAATGTGAAGGGCCAGTTCACCACACAGATGCCACCCTCCGGCTTTTTGAAGCGCAGCTTTCGGATGTTCTTAACAACGCACTTACCGACTCTCTTATCGGGGATCGTGCTCTTGGTTATTCTGGCTCCCTCCACCTTTCCGGATTCATCGATGGTGAACCGAACGCTCAGTTTCCCCGCCAGATCGGGCCTTGATTGCAATTCGCGCTCATAACAGAACCGGAACGCCCCAGCACGCTTCTTGCGGACCTTGTCTATATCGCTCTTTTTACAGAACCCGAGCGGACGAGCTTCCGGTTTCGGCTTGGCTTCGGGCTTGGGTTTGGCAACGACCTTCTTTTTGGGTGGGATATAGACCCGCAGGGCGATCTGACGTTCAGCCCGGCTGTCGGCCTTACCGTGAACCAATGTCGTTAAGAGTCTTTGCCATCGGACCGGCTTTTCATTCCTGGCATCGATCACAAGCCCTTCGAGGGGCCCGGCGGTCTCAAGCCAGTCCAGAGCCACCACAAGGTGTTCCGGCGCCGCTCCATCCGTGCCCAGGGGCAAGATCACCGAGAGGCCGTCTTTACCCGGCTTTGTCTCAAAGGGTAACGCCACTACTCTATCCAGGGCCTGGAGCGTTTCGCTCAACGTGGATCCGATCTGAAGAATCAGATGCTCTTTCTTCAAGCGGACCGTCGGCCAGGAAATATGCGGCGGGGCCTCAGCGGCCGCATCGGTGGTATTTACATCCGTAAGCCAGATAGCCAGGGAACGGGTGGTATCGTCCGTGGGCAGCAATAAGGAGTGCACATCAACGATCTCTGCGGCGTTGAGGACTTCGGTCGCCACACTCAGTAGATCCGAGCTTGTATCGCCGGATATAACGAGAGTAGGCGCACCCTTATCCTGCATGGCGTGCTTGAGCATACCGGCCGCTTTGGCGATTTTGCCATTTCGATCGCGCCCTTCAAGGCCCAGAATGTCCGTTCCAACCAGCTTGGTTGCGTCCGGAGCCAGCCAGGTGACCGCACCGTCGGCCCCCACCTTAAGCTGGGGACTCTGCACGGCATAGATGCCCTTTCGATCCACCAGCAACAAACGCTCGGGTGCAGGCGCCGGGCTTCCTGTCCCCGCGCTCACGGGCATCCACAACACATTGGCCGAGCTGGCCGGTGATGTTTCACCCCGTAGTACTTCCGGCGGAAGTGTCGCAGAATAACTGCTCACCAATTTGGTGACCATCTTCTTGAGCTCCTGGTAGCGCGGGTTGCTGGTCTCCCCAGTCACCGCTAATTTGGCCAGGCGGTCGAATGCACGAGCGATGATCAAGGTCCTTGGTCCCATACGGCCCTTCAAAATCGCCGGTAAACTATCTTTCGTATTCGGCATCGCACAACCGACAACAGCGTTATCAATGGCGCGCTCCGCGTTGACCGCCGAGCAACCCAGCCCACCGCTCTGTATGACCACGTCGAGCAGGCTTTGTAAGTCGGTGGTGGTTGCACATTGTGGACAGGCAAGACTGCGCAGAATCATATGGGCTTCTTCCGGCGAAGCCGCCTTAAGGGCCGCGTCCGTGGAAAGGACCACCCGAAGCGCCATGGCCGTAGCCAGATCCCCTTGTGCACCTCCCGCCGGTCCTTCACCTTCCGCAGCACCCGCCAATGCAAGGGCTGCATCCAGGTCGGTGGCATGTTTTGCCAACGACTCCAAACGAGATCGTACCGCCTCCAATGTTGTACGGGTAGCAGACGGCGTATCCCCATCGGTCGGCATAAGAGCCAGGGCCGGATCCACAATCGACTTGATCACCGCCTGAAATCCCGATGGCTGGTCCACGACCCCCGCCAACGATCCCTGGACATATCCGAGAATGAGAGCAGCCTCCAATCCCGCCGCCAGCTCTGCCAGAGCCGTACGCGCCTGGCTATCGGACGGTGGTTGTCCAAGGGCCGCCGTCAACTGCTCGTAGAGCCCTTTGTCGAGTCCCGTCGCCGCAGCATCCACGGATTGTTTCAGGCTACCGACAGCTTGCTGTTCTTCAGCGCTCTTCTGCGCCGCCATTTCCTCCGCCGACAGGCCCTGATTGGCGTTCGTATTTTTTGCGCTCTTTTTGCCGCAGCCCGCGCCCAACATCATGAGCACCAACAGACTGACAACGAGTTTCGTTGGGGTCATCCCTACCTCCTGTTACGGTGGGTGACACTAGTCCGAAGCGTCCGTTTTTACAAGACCGGACTCCTCGTCGCCTTAAGGCCTAGCGTATTATAGTCCTGACGGAGTGAACGTATTCGTTCGTACACCCGACACGCCGTACATCTCGTGCTTCTCTTTGGGCTGATAGCTGCGACAATCCATACCCGTGACACCCTCGGGACATACGCCGCGAGCCTCGTCATTCATGACGCCGATGATCCGTTGCCAGGTAAAACGTCGCCCTTCTGCATCCCGTCCACCAGACTCGGCGCCGGCCAATAGATTCGTAACAACGATCCGAGTCGAAGCCTCCATCTGGGCAAAGAACGCATAGGTCGTATTGTTGATAACATCCGCCAGCTCCCAGCCGGAAGAATCCGTCTCCGTTACTTTATTCTTGAATACCTGCTTGGTGTAGTATTCATACGACCAGCAGGAGTTCATGAACAGAATCTGATAGGTGTCTTCCGGGTAATTTTCGCGGTCGTCGAGTACTCCGAGAGAGCCATAGAAGGAGTGCCCGTTGTAGATCATGATCTCGTGGGTGCGTAACAACTCCACAAAGAAAGGTTCTCCATTGGGTGCGATGGCCTCCAGATCATAGGGCGAGACAAGATTGATGATCTCGGTCAATCCGGCGCGTTTCCGAATATAGCGTTGGCCGATGGTCTGCCCTTCCACCATCTCGAATCCACGCAAGCGGATATTAACCTCGAAGGTTCGCCACATCATAACGCCCCAATCACCGCCATGGACCGCGCCCGGTTCGGCCGCGCCAAAAATGATCGCAAACTCGACTTTCCCATCTTCTACCAGACGATCATATTCGGGATAGGAGTCCGAAGGAGGTAGTAGAGCACGGACTTCAAACATAACGTCCGCAGCCAATTTTAGGGCACAACCCGGTAGGTCCGGATCAAAATAATAGAAGTAGTTCGCGTCCGATAAAGAGCCGTCATCATAACCGCTAGCGCAGCTCATACCGAAACGGACGAAGAGCTCCCGTGGATCGGCCGCGACTTTGAGGCTGTACTGGCGATGCAGCAGGTCCGCCGCCTCCAGTCCCGCTTCCTTAAGCTCCTTATAGGTAACAAGAGTGTCGGCATCGACCGTGTAGCGAATACGAAGGACTCCGTTATCGAGCGTCATCTCCGATATCTGGAGATTTTCTGAGGTCAGATTCAGGTGGAGTTTTTCTCGGTTCAACTGGTGCTTCGCCAGCTTGACCTGCGAATCGACCAATTGTCCCAATGCGGCTGTATCAGCCTGGTAATAACCGAGAAGATCCTTCTGTGCCTCCTCGTTCAGATCCTGTACATCCAATTCGAGGACCGAATAGAAACGGCCTTCCAACTCGGTTGCCAAGCTCGAATAATAACCGGTGTCCGCCTTACCATCTGGAGGCACCAGATCGTCTTCTTCCGTGGGTAGATTCGTGCCCGCCGTGCACCCGGCCCATAGAAACAGTATCAAAATCCAAATCGTCCGAAACCACATAGTTCCTCCCAGAACACCGACTTCCCCCCCCCCAGAATAACCCGGAGGGCTGCCGGACTATACGGTCGACTCAGCCAGAAAATCAATAAATGGCTGTCCAAGGCTACGTTTTTGGGCGCATCGCCTTGGTATTGGCCGCGATACTGGGCAATCCGGGATAGTCCTCCTATAATGCCGACGAATCTTTTTGGGGAGTTGATTTTGGGTAGTTTCAGAATTCTCATCGCTTTCGCAGCCGTTCTCGTGATGGGGTGCTCCGGCGGTTCGAGCTCTACGTCCGGCGACGTATCAAACAACGACACCACCGATGTGCAGACCGATGCTGGTGGCGAAACACAGATCACACCGGATGGCGCTAGCGACGAAACCTCGTCCGCCGACCTGCCGACAACGG
>Ga0310121_10004504_pt1 | contig 12281 bp, 18 predicted proteins | sample CB27_Tmax_986_MG_FD_203504 | JGI IMG/M metagenome (GOLD analysis project Ga0310121, IMG submission 203504) | Marine microbial communities from Western Arctic Ocean, Canada - CB27_Tmax_986 | ecosystem: Environmental > Aquatic > Marine > Oceanic | place: Canada: Western Arctic Ocean | collected...
TGTCGGCCTGAAGCCAGCCCTCTAGGAAAGGCTCGTACGAGACGACCCGATCGCCATCGAGGCGCACGGCGGTCAACCGGTGGCCGGTGTGCCCTGCCTCCGGGCTCCGGTTCCAGGATCCGTGCTCGGCAATGAAAACCTGGCCTCGGTATTCCTCAGGAAACATATCGCCGGTGTAGAAGCGCATACCAAGAGAGGCAACGTGAGGCCCCAGGGCTCGCGCGGGCGGGGTGTAATCACCGCACGATCTCCCCTCCCCGAACTGGGGATCTGGAATATCGCCTCCATGGCAATAGGGATAGCCGAAATGCAGCCCCCCCCTCTAGGTGCATGGTTCAGCGTGTCGGGCGGCCGATCGTCACCCCAACCGTCCCGTCCGTTGCTCGTGAACCACAAGTCATCCGTGCTCGGGTGCCAATCGAAGCCGACCGAGTTTCGAATCCCGCTCGCAAAGACCTCGATACTGAATCCTTCCGGTAGGCTGAGATCCTCGAGCGGGATCGTCTGCGAGGCATGACCGGCGGTAGCGAACAGCGTCATTGCCGTGGCGATCGACAGGCCTCTGAGTGCGCTACTTGGCATCTTGATACTCCTGAAGGATTATCGTGCAGCAGAGTCGGAGGGCGCGCTCACGGTCCCGCCGCTGACCCCAGATTTCCTGGAGTATGTAATCTCGGGCCCAGCTGGGCGACTTCCGCGAGAAGGTCAGGCTCTATGTTGCCGCCGCTTAATAGGACTCCACATCGCCCACGGCCCTCACGGAGCGCCACGGCGAGAGACGCTGCGCCAGAGGGCTCGAGGACAACTCCCAGGTCGAACAGGGCAAACGCCATCGCGTCCATGAGCTCGCGGTCGGTGACCGTCTCGATGCGATCCACGAGGGCCTTGATCATAGGCCAGACCCGCTCGCCTGGGACCCGGACGCGGAGGCCATCCGCGATGGTCTTGGGAGGCGGAGACGTGACGCGCTCCCCCGCCGCGAGGCTTAGACGAGTGTCGTCTCCCGATTCCGGCTCCACCCCGATGACCTCCGCGTCACCGAGCGCTGAGAGGACGGTAGCGCATCCTGAGATCAAACCTCCGCCGGAGACCGGACAGTAGAACCGGTCCAGAGGCCCGGCATCCTCTACGAGCTCGAGTGCGGCAGTTCCTTGGCCGGACGCGATCTCTTTATCATCATAAGGAGAAATGAGATACAGGTCTTCTTCTCCAGCTATTGTGAGGGCTCGAACCCTGCGCTCCTCACTATCGGATCCGACGGTGATTACTCTTGCGCCTTGCGCCTCGACTGCGGCGCTCTTCCCAGGCGGAGCGTCCGAGGGCATCACCACTGTGACGGGGAGGCCGAGCCTCCTCCCCGCATACGCTACCGCCCTCGCGTGGTTGCCGGACGAGTGCGCGACGACACCCGCACAGCCTTCGGGAAGCTGAAGCATCCGGTTGAAGGCGCCACGGAGCTTGAACGCTCCGGTGGCCTGCAGGTTCTCGGCCTTGAGGAACAACTCGGCGCCTGCGCCAATCTCCCGTCTCAGGACTGGAGTCCGGGCCACATATGGGGCAATGCGACGGGCGGCAGCCCTAACATCGTCGAGATCGATCATACACGCGTGCCGACGTCAGTCGATACGGCCCAAGACGTCAAGCGCCTGCGCGCCAAGGCGAAGGCCCGTCATGGGATCGCCATCGGAAAGAGCTACTCCGGCGTCAACCTCTCCGAGCACCACCCTCGCGCCAGCTTCCCACCAGGCGAAGGATGTCACAGGGCTGTCTCCCCCTACTCGGGCTATCAAGCAATCGGTTGGGGAGAGGGATTTCTTGCCATATCTCATCGCTTCTGCGCGAAAAGGCGCCGAGCGCAACTCCAGGACGTGGGGTCTCACGGCCGAGACTCTGAATTCCCCCGAAACATCTTACGATGAGATACGGATTCGGTTTCCTGGCTTCACGCCGTAACCGGCGGTCGCGGCGGGTATAAGCCGAAGAAGGGAGATCCTGCGCGCAGAAGATTCCGAAAGCGCAAAGGCACAGGACGGATCCGTCAGCACCGCATTCGTCGAATCCTCGTCAATGATCAGGGCCCCCTCCATAACCTCTTTGGACACAACATCTTCCACCCAGCCGAAGAGAATGACGTGGATCTGCGCGCGGACGGGCGCCGCCATCACCGTCAATCCCAAAGCGATGGTCATTGCTCGGCAGTAGCTCTCGCCGATAAGTCTCCTGAGAGGATTGCCGGAGGGATCGCTCATAGTCCTACCGCTGGGGGGGCTGCTGACGGGAGAAGATGCTGGTGGGTTGGATGGTGGGCAAGATAGATTTGTCCAACGAAGATGCGGCCACACCGACAACTCGGGTTAAAGGTCGCGCTGACCCTTGTGAACCGGAGCCCCGATGGAAGGTCAGACCCTATCCCACTACCAGGTCCTCGAGAGGCTCGGTGGCGGCGGTATGGGAGTTGTGTATAGGCGTCAGCGTTTCGTTCTGGAAGCCAAGGCTGCTTCTGCCCTCGATCACCCGAACATCTGCACGATCTACGACATCGACCAGACTCCCGATGGCCAATTGTTCATCGCCATGGGTATCAGGCAGGACACAACCCACTGCCACAAGGCAGACGGCCATTCCCGGGGGTTTACCCTAACCGACATAAGGTCATAGGAGGAAGGAACATGCGTAGATACGCAGCGATAGCCTTTGGACTAATGCTCTCCGCGGTCCTCATTGCACAGACGCCGCCAGTCACTGGCGACCGCTCCACACCCCTTAACGCGCTTGGAGGTGACAACGTCGGGATCAGTAACGCCATTCTTCGGAACCAGCCCGAGGTTCGCGCGCTACGAGTCGTCGTAGACCCCGGAGGCAAGCGTGTCATGCACGCGCACACAGACGTCAACTTTCATCTGTTCGTCCCGATCTCAGGCACGATGCAGCTCGACCTGGAGGGGGATCCGTCTGTGGACGTACAGCCATGGCACCCGTACTTCCTCGATGGAGGAACCCAACATGGGTTCCAGAACGTGAGCGACACAGCGGTGGAGATCATGGAGATCTTCGTTAGATAACCGGGGCCGGAACCTTGGAGGATCGCTTCGATAGGGTGATCGCTAGCACCCGGGTCACCCCCGGCGACGGAGTCGTTCTCGGACACTCCAGGGAAGGAAGAGTGGTCCGAGGCTTCCGGTTCGGCAACGGACCCGTCGCGGTGAGTCTGCTCGCCGGATGCCACGCTGACGAACCCGTGGGACCACGCCTACTACGCCATCTGGCCGGCTACCTATCGACTCTTGGGGCGGATGACCCTTGGCTCCACAGCTTCGAGTGGTGGGTGATTCCGCACATCAACCCCGATGGCGAGCGCCGGAACACCGTGTGGGCCCAAGAAGAAGCAGTCGAGTACGACCTCGCGCAGTACCTCACTAGCGCCGTTCGAGAGCTCCCGGGGGACGATGTTGAGTTCGCGTTCCCGCGAAGCGCAACGGACCGCGGTGCCAGGCCTGAGACCCGCGGGGTGTTCGATTGGTGGCGTACCTGCGAGCGCCCTTTCGCATTACACCTCTCGCTCCACTCGACGGGCTTCGCAGCAGGGCCTTGGTTTCTCATCGAGCCGAGGTGGCGAGACCGGTGCACGCTCCTGAAACAGCGATGCACTGAGGCTGTGTCTGTGCTCCGATATCTACTGCACGACGTCGAGCGGGGTGGCGAGAAGGGATTCCACCGGCTAGAGCGCGGCTTCTGCACCCGGCCGGACTCCGTGTCGATGCGTGCACATTATCATGCACTTGGAGACCCAACCACTGCAAAGCAGTTTCGCCCGAGTTCGATGGAAACAATCCGATCCTTCGGTGGAGACCCACTAACGCTTGTTTCTGAAATGCCGCTCTTCCTCACACCTGGCGTCGGCAAGGTGCTGGGGCCCCCGGATCCAGCAGCGGTCGCATGGAGGCAACGAATTGATCGGTGGAGATCCGAGCTACTGGAGGGCCGAGACCCGAGGGACGTGAGCAGAGAAGCCCTCAGAGAAGGGCTCGTTCCGATGCCGGCATTGGATCAGATGAAGCTCCAATGGACGCTGGTGCAGGCGGGTATTGCGACCGTAGGCCTCTGATCAGCCACGCCCGCCCGAGACGCGGGCGGGTCCGACTCAGGTCTCCTCGGCCTATTCCGACTGCCGCTTTCGGCGCTTCGCGAACAGCCAAAAAATGACGCCTGAGGCAGCAAACATGAGGCCGCGGTTTAAATCCCCCGTGGCCATGAGGAAGAGGCCCAGGAGGACAATGACGATCCCTCCCCAAGAAAAAAAGAAGCTGAAGCGGGCCGCTCCGGGCTTGCCTTCCGTCATCCCAACCTCCTGCGGATGGAGTTCGCTTTCGGCACTTCAACCTAAGACGATTTATCTTATTGGGTTAGGGGACCAGGATTTCACCCCAAACTAACCGGCTGACATGAGACTCTCTACGCATGAAGAGCAACAGTTCCGTGAGCTGGCGCGGGCCGTCCGAATGCCGAGCTATGCGGAGTGCATCGGCAAGGACGGAGACCTGGAGGATGGAGGGATATGGGCAAAGTCCGATTCGGGAGTGATCGGAAGCAAGAAATGGATCAAACATCAGTGGACCGTTGACCTTGGCGATCGAACGTACGCGGCCAGTCAGGACCCCCGACAATCGGGTGGTTGCCTATGCCTCTCTAGCCGCCGCGGGCAAGGGGGCGCCGATTTGGAGGGCGACGAACCTGTCCATCCCGTCCGTGCTCTTAGCAGTCGTCCTATCCATCTGGGCGGTCATCGGCTTTCTCTTTTGGGTCCCGCTCATTGTGCGAGCGACCGTGGGATTCTGTATCACTGCTACCTATGCGAACCTAGTGGCCCCAAATGCGGGCGTTCCTAATCAGCGGCTTCAACACGCGGCGCTCTTCTACGTGAACGGTTTCCGATCGATCGCGCGGGGCGTTCTCCAACCACACGCCAGCGAGCCGTCCTTGATTCCGACCTTTCGGAGTGGACGGTTTCTCGCCGAAGCACTTTGGGCCCTCTTCTTCTGGTGGGTGAGTCTGCTGATCCTCGCCTATCTGGGAATCGCGTTCACTCTGTTTCAGGATCAGCTCACGTATCCCGCGTTCTGGATCGTCGACCAGGGGTCTGCGGGCTGGAACTGGCTGATCGAGCAAATGGACCGCCTGCTCCAGTGGGGGAGTGGGATATCCCGCGGAACCCCTCAGGCCTCGTAACGGTCTCGATGCCAACCCTCGTCTTGCGGCCAGACGCCGCGCTCACCCATGAGGAGATCTTTGAGATTGTCTCACTGTTGAACTACGTCTGGCCGAAAGGGGACGCCACGGTCCTGGAGCTGGTGAAGGCATTCCCCGACGCGCAGCGTTACCGGCGAGTCTCTGTTCCGGGGTCCGGGCAGCCCGCCATCCGGCACCTCATCCGTGATCGGGAGGAACTCATCGCACACGCGCTCAGCTTCGAGCGCACGGTGATTTCCGAGAACGGACAGCTCCCGGTCATGGCGCTTTCGGGCGTCTGCATAACCCCGAGTAGGCGCGGCCAGGGCCTTGGCCGCGAGGTTGCACGCTCCGCCTTCACACGGGTAGACGAGGGCGAATTCCCGGTAGCACTGTTCCAGACCGGCGTCCCCGCCTTCTACCGTGATCTGGGCGCCGAAGTGATTAGCACTCGGTTCTTCGATACGCGAAACCGGATCGCGCCGCACGCGAGCCCTTGGAACGACGAATGGATCATGATCTATCCGGGGGGGCACGACTGGCCGCAAGGAGCTGTGGACCTAAATGGGCCCGGCTACTGAGAGTACGCGTAAGGGAGAGACGGCCGTGACGAAGACGGAGACTAAGGTCTACACGCTTGCTTTCATCTGCGGACTCCTAACCGGGCCCGCATTACTCCTTCCAAGATTTCTACCGAACTCGGCGGGTGGGCTCGCCGGTGCTGCCAGTGCGATCCTAGCCTTTCTGCTCATGATGGGTGGGGCGCTGCTGTTCTCCCTGTACCTCCTGACCGTCACGCTCCACCAGTACGACAACCTTCCGAGCGCCGCGCGGGTCGCTGGTCTGGGTCCCCGTGTGGTACTCGCAATCTCTCTGCTCGGGCTCATCGGCTTCCTACGATATCGAGCCAATGGACCCCGAGAAGCCTCCCGGGCTCTACCTGCGCCCGGTCCATTCGCTATCTGGGCACGAACTTCTCCACGGCTCCACTGACGGGATCCGAGACGAAGATCTCGTCGCTAGCGCTAATCGCCACGTAGTGGGCCTCTCCGAACTCACCGACACCGTCACCAGGGTTACCAACCGCTGCCACCACTCGCCCCGCAGGGTCCAGCCGGACGATCTGTCCCGAGTATCCGCTGACCATGAGAAGGTCCTCCCCATCCATGGTCAGACCACAGGGGAGTCCCGCGTACTGAGTCTGGCGCACGAACGTACCGTCGAGATCAAAGACCTGGATGCGCTGGTTCTGCCGGTCCGCCACGTGGACGAGCCCTCTCCCGTCAACCACGATAGAATGGGCGATGTCGAATTCCCCGGGCTCAGTCCCAGGCCCACCCCAGGCGAAGACGAAATTCCCGTCACTGTCGAATTTCAGCACCCCAGGATCTCCGACCCCGTGGCCCTGCGCAACAAAGATCTCCCCCCTGGGGCCGAATGCAATGTCATTCGGTTGGTTGAGGAAGCGCGTGCCCGCCGCTTCATCCCATTCGCCTGCCTGCCCAGGAACGCCCAGAGTCATGAGGACTTCGCCCTCCGAACTCAATTTGGAAACGAAGTGACTACGCACATCGGTAACCCAGAGATTGCCCTCGGCATCAATCCGGAGTCCGTGCGGCCGCTCGAAACCAATCTCATCCCCAAACCCCCTCACATACCTGCCAGCGTCGTCGAACTCCGCGAGCGGATTGGGGCCGCGATGAAAGACGAACAGATGGCCGTTGGCACCGAAGGCAACCGCGGACGACGGACCGAGGGCCGTCCCTGACGGGAGATGCAACGGGTCCGCTACCGCCACATACCCCAGATCCGGCGCTGGCTCCAGCGCACCCGTAAATCGCTGCGCCTCGACGAGAGATGGAGAGGTGAGGCATCCGACCACCATGACGACGGCGCACCAAAGCTTATCCACAATGATCCCCTTGAATTTGACCACCGTTAAACGTCCATGCCACTTCGAGGTCTTCGAAGTTGGACACGTTGATCTCACTCACAGGCGCGTACCGCGTGTGCCAAGCGTCTCCACCCAGGTATGTCCAGTTGCCGCCCTCGGTCCCGGGGCCCTGTGCGATGGCAGAAGATGGCGCCGCAACCGCCCAAGCCAAGCCCAGGGTCAGCCCAAGGACGGCGGACTGGTGCTGAAAGCGCTTGGAGTCGTGGTTTGTCATCAAGTTGCCCCTTCCAAAGTTAGACCCGCTCGATCGAACACCTGCTCGGTACGCCTGGAGGTGCCGAATTGGTCCCCATGACGACCAGAGTTCTACACCGCGCAACGGCACCTCCTTCCCAGAAGTAAGGCAATCTAATCGGACGACGGAACAGGGACCTCCCTGCTCGTTCCTGCCCTCGGATTCTGCAAATTACCTTGGCTCCTGCAAGAGCCAGCCGCGGCTGCGAAACATGCCCCTCACAGCCCCAGGCTATTGCGCTCCAAGAGGGCGATGCCACAAGCCCCGTGATGGGCTGAGGTCACGCCTCACACAACTCCCTCGCCGATAGTGTTCCGGGGCCATTGGAGCAGGTAGTGCCTGACGTGGCATGGGTTACCCCAGGGCATTCAGGCCCTTTGGGGGCACGTTGTGTTTGCCTCACTCCCCCCGGCCGTAGAGCCAGGGTCGCATGTTCCGATCCTGGATCCGCAGCTCGCGAGTCTTATCTCGATGTTGGAGCATTTCCTCCAAGTCACGCAGGCCAAGTAAAAGCTTGTTTCGAGCTCTCGCATCGATCGTGAAGGCAATGGCCTCTGGCTCGGCGCCATGGCATCCGACCACCTGTTCCTCCAGGTCCACCGTAACTTCCATCCCCGGGTTGGCCACGACCTGGGCCGCGATCTCCTCAGTCGCCGCTTCTTCCAGAGTCACGGGAACCATGCCGAGCGAGACGCTCTTGCCTAGGAAGACGGGCCCGAAGCCGGGGGCCAGAACCGCCCGGAACCCGAATGCAAGGAGACGGGTGACTGCCGCCTCCACGGCGCTCCCGCCACCAGTACCGAAGTTGTCCCCCGCGAGCAGGATCGAAGCGCTGCGATATGGGTCTTGATTAAGAACGAAATCCGGATTCTCTGATCCGTCCGGCAGATATCGGAGGGTCTCAAACGCTCGCTGCCCCGATGACAGTCCGGGGATCGAACTGGGAAGCATGGGCGCGATGTCGTCGATCCGGACATCTGGAACCAGAAGCGGCGCCGCTATGCCGATATGCCGCAGGAACCGTGGACCCGTTCCGCCTGAGACCGTCGGTAATTTCACGCTGGCTCTCCCGTTATCAGGATCCGCAGGGACGGAGGGGTCTCCCTCAGGGGCCACGAAACGCGGTTTGCGTGGCCGTTCACGCATGCTGGCGAGAATCGCGTCATGCGGTCAAATCCCACGCCACTCGCGCCTCTACCAGTTGCCCCCCGGGTAGGACCGCGCCGACGAGGGGACATCGGGTCGGTGTGACCAGAGTATCCCCCAGAGGAGCTGTTCGGGATCATCGCTGATGGATTCGACGAGGCCCAGCGCGTCGTCCTCGGACAGTGGACCAGGATCTTCGCCCGCCAGCGCCTCCCGCTCAACCTCCTGGATTCCCGCCTGATCTTCGTCGTCCCCCGGCTGAGGGAGGACTAGTTCCTCCTCGGCGGGCGCGGCCTCCTCGTCCGGAGGAGCCTCCCGCGGCTCTACGGCAGCGCTCAGGTCATCGAGCAAACGTTGGGAGAGGGCGAGATTCCACCGGGCGTTCTCATCGCCGGGATTAAGCCGCAAGGCAGCGCGGTTGCTGCCAACGGCCGCTGCCAGCAGAGGCATCCACGAGTCCGATTCGGTGGCTTCTTCCAAGAGCGTCAGGAAGCGGTGGCCACGATTGTAGTGCCCCCGCTGGGCTGCGGTCGAGTCGGCCGCTTCCGTGGCAAAGCGTAGGTAATCCTCGGCACTCGGAGTGCCGAGGGCTAGGAGGGCGGTGCCGAGGTTATAGAGTGCAGTCGGAGTGGCGGTCGGCGCTTCGGCACTATCAGCGACAGACTCGGCGCTGGCTCGATAGAGCGTCTCCGCCAGCTGCACCTGGCCGCCGCGATAGAGGCGGTTACCCCGTTCTAGGCTGCCGCGATCTTGCCAGAGAAAAGTACCGACTAGCCCCACTGCGCACAGAAAGCAGACCACTCCCCCAGCCAGCCCTCGCTTCGCCCGCCGCCGAGTCACGCGATCCTCCGAGCAGGAGCAGCCGCTCTGCCCCGCAAGCGTATATCGAGGAGGCTCTCAATGAACAGGCCGGCCAGCGCGGCGAACATGAGCAGGAGCGTCAGCTGGTACCGAGCGGATGGACCAGCCAGACCCGGAGCGTCAAAGGCCCCGTGGAGATCCCGGAGTGCGCCGCTGTCCGACGCATGCGCGTAGCGGCCCCCGCCGACCTCAGCAATACTCTCTAGCAGTTCCTCGTTCAGCTGCGAAGTCACCGGAGTGCCATCGGCGTCAACCACTGGGCCCCCGAACTGATACGTGGCCCGGGGAACGATCATCTCGCCCCCCTCGTCCGTGCCCACACCGATCGTATAAACTGATATACCCTGGTCGACGGCTGCGCTAACCTCCTCGAAAATCGCCTCCTCGGTCTCATCCACTTCGCCATCACCAATGAGTACAATCGCCCGCTCGGCGCTCGGTTCCCCACTCCCCAACGCAAGAGCGACGCCGTCACGGAGTGCCGCTGAAAACAACGTTCCCGGATCGTACGCGCTTGCGAGCGCTGAAGGCAGGTTTGAGAGGAAGTAGCTCAACACAGAGTGGTCAGTGGTCGGCGGCGCAAGTGAGTACGTGCTTCCTGCGAAAAGGAGCAACCCGACCCGGTCGTCGCCGAGCGTCCTGACCAGGTCGCTGGCAACCTCAACAGCCTCTCCGAGCCTCGTCGGGAGAACATCGGATGCCTGCATGGACACCGAGACATCGATCGCGACGACAACGCTACGAGGCGGCGGCGGCATAGGATCGACCTGCCAACGGGCCTCCGCCGCAGCTCCCCCAAGCGCAAGCGAAGCAAGTCCGAGGAGAAGGATTCGCTCCACATGCAACCGGTACAGGTCGGACTCCGAGAGCCGCTGCGCCGCACGATTTCCTCCAAGAAACTGCGCCAACCGTCGGCGCCGACCCGCGTGATGCCGCATCGCGAGCACCACTAGGATCAGGAGAGCTACTCCTAGCGGCAGGAATGCCGGGTTTAGGAATGTCACGGGACGACTGCCCATCGAGAGCCCCGAAACGCCACCTCTAGGGAGAATAGCAGGATCCCCAGCAGCAGGGGCCACGTGCGCAGCGGATACCGCACCTCAACGTCGACCACCTCCTCTACCGGGGCTTCGATCTCGTTGATCTCTCGGTAGATAGAGTCCAGCGCAGCCCCGCTCGACGCTCGAAAATATTCTCCGCCGGTCACACGCGAGATCGCCGTCAGGACCGTCTCCATCTCGGATTCCATCTCGATCCTGCGCCGGATCGCAGCTGCACGACCGGTGGTGGAAGCCTCAGAAAGGTCCGGCTCACTAAGGAGCGCGATCGAATGGACCCGCACCCCCAAAGCCGCAGCCGCACGACCGGTCGTCAGGGGAGTGACCCCTGCGATATTGTGGGCCCCATCCGTAAGTAGCACGATCACGCGCGGCTCACGCTCGGAGCTAAGTAGCTGCCCCATCGACGCAAGTACGGCGGCGGAGATGTTGGTGCCGTCGAAAACCAGCTGCACCTCGAGCGACTCGACCCCGGCAACGATCAAGTTGGGGTCGGTTGTGGCGGGAACCCGCGTCGTTGCCTGGCCCGCAAACGCCACCAGGCTTAGCTCATCTAACTCACGCCCCTCTGAGAAGCGGATTGCTGCTTCCCGGGCAACCGTCAGACGGCTGGCCTCATCCTCCATATCGGTCGCCAACATCGACGTGGAGATGTCGACTGCGAGAGCGATCCCTTCACCACGAAGCTCGGTCTCCCGCACGACCTCGACCCGCTGTGGTTCCGAGAGCGCCACCAGGAGACAAGCCATTGCCCCCATGCGCAACAATCGAGGCGGCCCCAGGACCGCGAAACGCCCGCCCTCCCGGCCCGCCGACCGTATCACGAACTCGCCGCCGGCGTACTGGATGCCACCGGCCCCCCATGGCCATACAAGCAGCCACCAGAGCGGGAGGATTAGGAGCAGGTAGAGAAACCCCGATCGGGCGAACTCGACGGACATCAACCCCAGGGTGCGCCCCGAATCCAGTCGCGGGTCATGGCCCGGTCAGTCTGCAGGGACACCACTTCGGAGGCTCCACCAAGGGTCCGCGTGCTGCTGTCCGGGCGTTTCTGGCCATGGTCGGCGGCGGGAGGTTGATTTGGTTGGGGTCCAGACCCCCAGGGTAACAGCCAAGCATGTTGGTACGGGGATCCGCCTGCTGTCAACAAGTCCATCGAGCTCTCCCCGAGTGCGGTGCCCATCCGCAGAGCGAGCAACCCGGCCGCTGTCCTAGTCCCCCGAGATATCCGTTGCGAACACGTCGATGGCTAGATACGATGGCTCGGCAATACAGGGCAGCGCATCCGGGACGACGGGCCTCGAAGGAGGGATCGCAATGCGGACAGGCAGACATGGGAGCCTCCTCCTGATCGCTGGGACCCTAGCCTTCCAACTAATCGCGGCGACTCATGCGTTCGGACAGCCGACACGGCAGCCGTGGGAGGCCGTCACCGATCAGAGGCTCCTCCGTCCGAAAGACGGGGACTGGGTCAACTATCGGCGGACGTACGACGCGAGGGGCTTTAGCCCGTTGGACGAGGTAAACCGAACCAACGTCGGAGAGCTGCGTCTGGCATGGGCCTACTCGATGCGGGATAACAGCCGCTGGGTCCCGACGCCAATCGCGGCGAATGGGCTCATGTACGTCTCTGAGGGTAGTGGGCGGGTTATCGCCTTCGACGTCACGACTGGAAGCGTCGTCTGGATTCATGAGCGGGAATTCCCCGAAGACATTCATATCTCTCAGGCCTACGCCCGCCACCGAGGCGTGTCGATATACGGCAACAACATCTACTGGGGGACCGCGGACTCCCACCTGG
>Ga0310121_10004505_pt1 | contig 12278 bp, 9 predicted proteins | sample CB27_Tmax_986_MG_FD_203504 | JGI IMG/M metagenome (GOLD analysis project Ga0310121, IMG submission 203504) | Marine microbial communities from Western Arctic Ocean, Canada - CB27_Tmax_986 | ecosystem: Environmental > Aquatic > Marine > Oceanic | place: Canada: Western Arctic Ocean | collected...
CAGACCTAATGTGGGTAAATCAACGTTCATTAATGGTCTACTGAAAGAGGAACGACTGCTGACTGAAAATCAACCAGGCACAACACGAGACACTATTCACATTGATTATCAGTTTGGTAATCAGGACTTAATTTTGATTGATACTGCAGGTATAAGACGCAAAAAGAAGGTTGGAGAGGCGATCGAAAAATTTAGTATTGTCAAAGCATTGCAAGCACTAGATTTATCCGATGCTGTGATCGTCATGATTGATGGGGATGAAGGCATTACTGACCAAGATCTTTCATTAATTGGCTTAGTGTTGAACTCTGGCCGTGCCTTTATAATTACGATCAATAAATATGATTTATTGGATGAGGCAGCGAAAGAAATGGTTGATCGTCAAATTAAGAGGAAACTAAAATTTGCTGCTTATGTGGATGTTCAATTTATCTCAGCATTAAAAAGACAACACCTTAAACAAACAATGAATGGAGTCTTGGCAGCCGCTAAGAATGCAATGCGAACTGTGCCTACCTCAGAATTGTCTAGTTTAATTGAAAAACTTATGGAAACTGATCCGCCTCCTTATGTTCAAGGACGCAGGATAAAACTAAAGTATGCCCATCAAGGAGGTATTCAACCACCGACATTTATTATTTATGGGAATCAAACTAAAAAATTAAGAGACAACTATAAAAAATTTATTGAGAGTCGGATTAGATCTTATTTTTCCTTTATGGGAACACCAATCCAATTATTTTTTAAAGACAGTAAAAACCCTTTTGCAGACAGGAAAAATAAACTCTCACATCGACAGTGGAAGAAAAGAAGACGTGTTATTCGTTTACGTAAAAAAAGATCCTAACTCTTTTTTTTAATATCTGTGACATAAGATTTAAAAGACCCATCTTGCATACGGGTGGTCAATTTCGAACCTTTGTTTATGGCACTCAAAGATTTGACGTGTTGCCCCGTTTGATCATCAGTTACATACGCATAACCTCTAGAGAGAGCCTGTAGTGGGGATATGCCATCTAGTTTTGCCATAGCGATTGAAAATTGTTGTTGTTGTTTATTAAAAACTTGTTGTGTGAATAATGACAAATGATGATGAACTTCCTTGAGATCTCGAGACATTGAATCGATAGTAAATTTTGGGTTCTGCATAGCCAGTGCATTGATTTTATTATTTAAGCTTGAGTGCAAAATATTGATGTAGGTGTTGGGCATGGTCTGAATTTTCTGTTGCAGTGCATCCAGTCTTTGGTTGTGTTGTTGCAATTGTGTTTTAGGGTGATTTTCTTCAAGTTTTATTTGATCTTGCATTAAAACATTGTGGAGCTTTTTTAGCATTAAGCTGAAGGCCTGAGTGATTTGTCTTGAAAGGGCTGTGAAGGCGTTAATAAGCTCAGTTGCTTCAGGCAAAATCATTTCAGCAGCCCCAGTAGGGGTAGGAGCTCTAAGATCAGAGACCATGTCGGCTATGGTCGTATCTGTTTCATGACCAATACCGGTAATAATAGGAATGCTTGATGCAAATATAGCCCGCGCAACCTCTTCTTCATTGAAGCACCATAAATCTTCTAGTGACCCCCCGCCTCTTGCAAGAATGATCACTGAGCATTCGTCTCGATGATTGGCTACATCAATAGCTTGGCATATCTGTTTTGTGGCTTCTTGACCTTGAACTAGGGTAGGGTAGACCAGCAATTCTACCAAGTTAAAGCGTCGTTTTATGGTCTTAAAAATATCTTGAATGGCCGCACTTTTAGGTGAAGAAATAATGCCAATTTTTGTGGGTATAGAGGGGAGAGTTTGTTTATGAATGGATTCAAATAAGCCCTCAGCTTCAAGCGTCTTTTTTAACAATTCAAATTTTTGCCTAAGTAACCCCTCACCAGCTTGTTCAGCGTATTCAACGATTAACTGGTATTCTCCTCTGGCTTGATAAAGACCCACCTTAACTTTAGCTAAAATATATTGTCCGTCCTGCAACTCAAAATTAAGAGATTGATTTTGTAGTCTAAACATTGCGCAACGAACACTGGATGTTGGGTCTTTTAAAGAAAAATAACTGTGACCAGCTGCTGACTTCATGTAGTTAGAAATCTCTCCTTCAATCCAGACGATGCCAAAATTTATGCCCAGCAGCGAAGCCACTTCATCATTTAATTCTGAGACACTGTAGATGTGTTCTTGTAATATATCTGAATCCATAGATGTCTCTAATTGTACAAGAAAGCAGACCTTAACGGGTTTACTAATTGAACCATCCGTGTAGAATGCCTTTGACAAATCCATGGTGATAAATGGAGCTGTTAAATGACCATAGAAAAACTCGCACTAACCTTTGATGATGTTCTACTTAAACCGAATTACTCGGATGTGTTACCCCGCGAGACTGATTTATCAACAAAACTAACTCGTCACCTCAATATTAATATCCCTTTGCTTTCAGCGGCCATGGATACAGTGACAGAGTTTCAACTCGCCATCGCCATTGCTCAAGAGGGCGGTATTGGTGTGGTGCATAAGAATTTAAGTGTTGAAGATCAAGCTGGCCAAGTGAATAGAGTTAAAAAATTTGAAAGTGGCGTGATTACCGATCCCATCACTGTTGCGCCTGATATCACTATTCGTGAGGTGCTTGAAATCACTAAAAAGAATAATATTTCTGGAGTACCGGTGGTACAAAACGACGAGACGGTAGGGATTGTGACCAATCGAGATCTAAGGTATGAAAACAAATTGGATGCTTTAGTGAGCAGTGTGATGACCCCTAAAGAGGATTTAATCACAGTTAAGGAAGGTGAAGAAAAAGAAGAAGTTTTAAGACTCTTGCACCATCACAGGATTGAGAAAGTATTGGTGGTTGACGATAGCTTCAAACTTAAGGGCATGATTACTGCCAAGGATTTTCAGAAAGCCACTGATTTCCCATTGGCCTCTAAGGATGACAACGGGGCATTAATAGTTGCAGCCGCTGTCGGTGTTGAAGGCGATTCAACTGATCGAGTTGAAGCATTGCATAAAGCCGGTGTGGATGTCATTGTCATTGATACGGCTCATGCACACACTAAAAGCGTCATTGAAAAGATCAAAGCCATTAAAACCCAATACCCTGAGCTACAAGTTATTGTCGGCAACATTGTGACCGCGGAAGCAGCTATAGCACTGGCTGAAGCTGGTGCTGATGCGGTCAAAGTGGGCATTGGCCCAGGATCAATTTGCACCACAAGAATTATTGCCGGTGTTGGCATGCCACAAATCACTGCTATCTGTGATGTCGCTGAAGCACTTAAGGGCAAAGGTATCCCTATTATCTCAGACGGAGGAATTCGTTATTCAGGTGATATTGCTAAGGCCATTGCAGCCGGAGCTGACAGCATTATGGTGGGTGGCTTATTTGCCGGCACTGAAGAATCACCTGGTGAAGTAGAGCTTTATCAAGGCAGAAGTTTTAAGTCTTATCGTGGTATGGGTTCTCTTGGCGCCATGGCAGAGAAGCACGGGTCTAAGGACAGATACTTTCAAGGCGATGTTGAAGCCGCTGATAAATTAGTGCCTGAAGGCATAGAGGGTAGAGTTCCATTTAAAGGCAGCCTAACTCAAATCGTTGAACAATTAATTGGCGGCTTAAGGCAATCCATGGGTTACACGGGTTGTAACAATATAGAAGAGCTTCAAACCAAGACTGAGTTTGTTCGTATTACTGATGCTGGGAGAAAAGAGAATCATGTTCATGATGTCAGTATTACTAAAGAACCGCCTAATTATTCTGTCGATTAATGACACTTGACGCCGAAAAAATATTAATTCTTGATTTCGGTTCACAATACACACAACTAATCGCCCGCAGGGTCAGGGAAGCTGGTGTTTACAGCGAGATTTATGCAGGCGACATCGATCACCAATCAATCAGTGATTTCAACCCAACAGGAATTATTCTTTCGGGTGGACCTGAGTCTGCCTTTTCTGATGATTCTCCTAAAGCAGCCGCTGAAATTTTTTCCATGGGCGTTCCTATTTTAGGAATCTGTTATGGAATGCAAACCATGACTGAGCAATTGGGTGGCCATGTTCAATCGTCTTCGCATCGTGAGTTTGGTTATGCTGAGGTGTCTATTAAAACATCAAATAGGCTGTTCAATGGGATTGAGGTAAGCCAAGATTGTCTGCAAGTATGGATGAGTCATGGCGATAGAGTAGAGACGTTACCCGAAGGGTTCGAGATTATTGGTAAAAGCGATAGTTCACCAATGGCTGCAATGGCTAATGATGAAAAATTATTTTTTGGATTGCAATTCCATCCAGAAGTGACTCACACCAATAAAGGGCAAATTATTATTGAAAATTTTGTCCATCAGATTTGTGGATGTGGCAGTGAATGGACAGCAGGCAATATAATAGAGAATGACATCAACAATATCCGTGAAGAGGTTGGGGATGACCAGGTACTGTTAGGCTTATCAGGAGGTGTTGACTCTTCGGTGGTGGCTGCATTACTCAATAGGGCTATAGGTGAGCAACTGACTTGTATTTTTGTGGATAACGGCCTATTAAGATTAAATGAAGGCGATCAAGTCATGGAAGTATTTTCAACTCACATGAATTTAAATGTTATCCGTGTGGATGCTGAAGAGCTTTTTCTAACTAAACTTCAAGGAGTAGAAGATCCAGAAGAGAAACGAAAAATAATAGGCAATACTTTTATTGAAGTTTTCGAAGAAGAAGCATCTAAATTAGTCAATGTTAAATGGCTAGCTCAAGGAACTATTTATCCAGATGTTATTGAGTCAGCTGGAGCAAAAACAGGAAAAGCCCATGTCATAAAATCACATCATAATGTTGCCGGTTTGCCTGAGGATATGACATTAAAGCTGATAGAACCACTTAGGGACCTCTTCAAGGATGAGGTAAGAGTCATAGGTAAAGAATTAGATTTACCTCCAGAGTTAGTCGATCGTCATCCTTTCCCAGGACCTGGACTTGGCGTTAGGATATTAGGTGAAGTGAAAAAGGAGTTTGCTGATCTTTTAAGACAAGCTGATTCAATTTTCATTGAAGAGTTGGTAACAAACAATCTTTATCATGATGTTAGTCAAGCATTTGCAGTTTTTTTACCTGTAAGGTCAGTTGGAGTGATGGGGGACGGAAGAAAGTATGATTATGTTATTGCATTAAGAGCAGTTGAAACAGCTGACTTTATGACTGCTAATTGGGCTAAGCTGCCTTATGACTTTTTAGATCATGTTTCTAGAAGAATTATTAATGAAATTGATGGAATTTCTAGAGTGACTTATGATATTTCAGGCAAACCACCAGCTACTATTGAGTGGGAATGAATAGAAAAAGCTATAGAGCGTTAGTGTTATTACTTTTAACTATTGTCTATGGCTTTAACTTTATTGATCGCCAAATAGTTGGTATTCTCGCTCCTTTTATTCAAGCAGATCTAGGCTTAACGAACACACAATTAGGCTTACTCATAGGCTTAGCTTTTGCAGTTCTTTACACAACCGTTGCAATTCCTATTGCTTGGTTGGCTGATAAATACAATAGGGTGAATATATTATCGATTGCATTAGCTACATGGAGCGGTTTCACAGCACTTACTGGCTTGGCAAATAATTTTTTACAGATAGCTATTGCGCGAATGGGAGTTGGTATTGGAGAGGCTGGTGGAAGCCCGCCATCCCATTCAATTATTTCTGATATGTATTCAAAAGAAGAAAGAGCAAGCGCTCTTGGTGTTTATTCTATGGGGATACCTTTAGGAATAATGGCTGCTTATTTTGCGACCGCAGCACTTTTGGGAAGCTCAAATGAAGATGTAGATTGGCGACGAATCTTTATTTTTCTTGGTCTCACTGGGATAGCCCTTGCTGTTTTGGTTAGATTAATTTTAAGAGAGCCAGTAAGGGGAGCAATGGAGCTCTATGAAAAAGTTGAAATAGCTCAACCGCCATTTTCAGAATCACTAAGAACCCTTTTAAAAATTCCTGCATGGTGGGCTATGTGTTTTGGAATAGCCTTTGGTTCGTTTGCATCATATGCCACTGCAGCTTTTCATACGAAGTTTTTAATTGCTTTAGATCCTGCATTTAATTTTCAAACACTAGTAATTATTTTAGGAATAATAAATGGCATAGCTTATGTTGGAGGTACTTTTTTTGGAGCAAAACTTGCTGATAAATGGGCACAAAGAGATATTCGAGCCTATGGATGGTTGCCTGCTATAGCAATTTCCTTATGTCTGCCAATTGGCATTATCAGTTATTGGGTTGATTCAGTAGAAATGAACCTTTTTTGGAGTACTCTATTTTTAGTTTTTATTGGGGTTTACTTAGGCCCAAGTTTCGCTATTGCTCAAACTTTAGCACCAATCAAAATGCGTGCCATGTCTACAGCTTTATTTTTCTTTATCTTAAATATGGTTGCTCTTGGAGGAGGCCCAACTTTTGCAGGTTGGCTTATAGATGTCTTTAAAGAAAATTATAATGACTTAGAATCAATGAGATATGCAATGTCAGTTACTTTTTGTATTTTCATTCCATCGGTTATAAGCTTTCTTATTGTTGCTAGAGTTTTACCTAAAGATTGGGATGCTGCTGATAAACGAAATCTCGAATCAACAAAATCTTAATTTAAAAATATATTACGTAACTATTGAGTGGGAGTAGTTAAAAAAAGTGATGACCAAATACATAAGCTATTTGTTGGTAATCATTTTACTTATTGCATGCTCTGAAGAGGAAGACATTATCATTAGTGATACTGTTATGTCGCCAGAATTTCAAATTGGTACAGAAATAATTCAATTAAAGTCTATTACTAATCCGGATAGGAATGCATATTTTGGAGATCTACATGTTCACACAGAAAATTCTTTTGATGCTTATAGTTTTGGAACAATTAATTCTCCTACTGATGCATATCGATATGCTCGCGGGCAAGCAATCCCACATCCTACAGGATTTCAAATACAACTGAGCCAACCACTTGATTTTTATGCTGTGACTGATCATGCATTGTTTCTGGGCTTGCTTAAGGAGGCAGCTAACACAAGCTCTAAATTTTCTCGTTATGACTTAGCAAAACCTTTTCATGATCTTAATGCTTCTGTAGACAGTGGATTAATTTCAGTCATAAAGAGGAGTAATCTTTTTAGGCCTTTTGGAATAGAGATTCGAGAAGGTTTGGATCAGGGCATTATTGATCAATCTTTAGTAGATGAAGTCAGTAGAACTGTTTGGCAAGAGACTATTAAGGCTGCGGACCATGCATATGTTCCCGGTACTTTTACTACTTTTGCTGGCTATGAATATACATCAGGAAGCGCTTCACCCATCCTCAACACTTTGCATCGCAATGTAATATTTCGTGATACAAAGAACTTGCCTGCTATGCTTTTTTCTAGAGTTGATAGTCAAGATCCAGAAAAGTTATGGGACTGGATGGATAGACTCAGAGCCAAAGGAGTGGAAAGTTTAGCTATTCCACATAACTCAAACCTTTCAGGTGGCCTTATGTTTATGTTGAATGATTTCAATGGAGTTGCAATAGATCAAGATTACGCCCAAAAGCGTGCTCTTAATGAGCCATTAACAGAAATAACTCAGGTCAAAGGAACTTCAGAAACCCATCCTTTTTTATCAAAAAATGATGAATGGGCAAGTTTTGAAACTGGTAATCGCTCTATAGATAATCCAAAAGGAAGCTATGTCAGAAATGCATACTTGAGAGGTTTGGCCCTGGCTGAACAAGGCATCACCAACCCCTATAAGTTTGGACTCATAGGCTCAAGCGACGCCCACATTGGTGGTGGCTCTGACAATGAAGAAGTGTATTTTTCTAAAATAGGTATTTTAGATGGCACAGCTGAGTTGCGAGGGTCTATTCCGTTCAATCGATTTTATGGAACCATTTTAAAATTAATTAGACCCAATGCAATTAATGAAGTGGATGGAAAAAATTATCTGGCGTTTAGCAGTCGATTAATTCATTGGTCCGCCTCCGGTCTTGCAGGGGTGTGGGCTGAAGAAAATACTCGAGAATCAATTTACGATGCTTTTAGACGTAAAGAAACATTTGGTACCAGTGGTCCAAGAATTAAAGTTCGATTCTTTGCTGGATATGGACTAGCCAATGCACAATTAAACAGTCTAAATCTTGTTAGTGAGCTCTATAAGAGAGCCACATCTATGGGTGGAACATTAAAAGCAGAAGGTGAAGAAGAACCAGTCTTCTTGGTTTGGGCCATTTCTGATGCATTAGGAGCTCCGCTTCAACGAACTCAAATTATAAAAGGATGGTTAGAGGACGGAGAGCACCAAGAGAAAGTTTATGATGTGTCTTGCTCTGATGGGCTTAAGGTAAATTCACAAACTCATCGTTGTCCAGATAATAGGGCTCGTGTAAATCTTAATGATTGTTCATATGACAAAGATGTAGGAGCAAGCGAGCTTAAAAGTCTCTGGCAAGATCCTGATTTCAGAGCTGGTCAGGAAGCTTTCTACTACGTAAGGGTCCTTGAAAATCCTGTCTGCAGATGGTCAACTTGGGATGCTATTAGAAATGGTGAAAAACCTAGGTCTGACTTGCAGTCAACCATTCAAGAAAGAGCTTGGACTTCTCCTATTTGGTATACAAAAGGAGTTTAGTCAGATCTTTGAGCTATATATAGAAATAAGTTTATACTACAAAAAAATATAGGAAAAATAATATGCCAGCACGTTTAGGAAATTTTTTAATTTTTGTTGTTCTTACAATAATTACTATAGGACTTTATCCGTTGTTCTTTTTTGTAACAAGACAACAAGAAACAGTAGAACTTTTGAAAGATATCAAAGAAGAATTAAAGAAATCATAAAATGAGAGATTTAATTTCATGAATAAAAAGACTGACACATATTTGACACAGTCGTTTTTATCCCTCTGTATCCCTTATTATATAAGGGTTTCAGAAGTGTCTACTATTGAGTGGGAGTGAAATGAGAATTTGCATAATATTTGGACATCATAATACACAGAATTCTTTTAATGCAGCAGTCAGAGATACGTTTATTGATGAAGCAAAAAAAAATGGTCATGATATTGATTTGATTAATCTTTTTAACGAAGAACAACAACTTCCTTTTTATAGAAGTGACATCAACCCTCCACCAGAACTAGTCTTAGAATATAGAAAAAGACTTGAAGATGCAGATGCTATGTTTTTAATGGGTGCATGTCATAATTTACGAATGAATGTAATTATTGAAAATTGGATTGATTGGGTTTTACATCCAAAGTGGTTTTTTTCATATAGGTCTTATTTACCTGAAAGTAAATTTTTTGGAAATTATGGTTATCCTGTTCCTGGAGCAATGAAAAATAAAATTGGAATAGTTTCAATGACCTATGGAGGACCTATGTTAAGTTATTTTAATTTTTCCTTATTTGATAATATTCCCTACAGGAGATTAAAAAAATCAGTTTTCCAGTTGGGAGGATTAAAAACAAAGTACTTAAGGTTTTACTCTGTTTTGCCAAACATGAGTAATACAGCTTTTGAGAGGCATATGACAAGAGTAAGAAAATTTGCACGAAATTTTAGAAAATGAGAACTATCTAATATCTCGGATAGCCCTTCCTGGTAAATGCCGGAAAAAAAACACAAGGGCTATCAGAAAAGCCGCAAGCTCAGCCAATGGAATAGCAGCAACGAATCGATAATCAGAGACAAGCAAGTAAAGAGTAATCAAAAATGCCGTCGGAAAAATCAAGCTACGGCAAAGGGCAACCATACCAGACTGAAACGGCAGATGGATAGCGGTTAGGTATCCTGAGATCAACATGTTTATACCTGCGAATAAAAATATGGGCCAAACATAGGTAACAAACTCTAAGGCCATAGCGACCATCTCCTCACTGTCTTCACCATCAACAAAAATAGAGATAAGGGCTTCACCAAAACTCAAAACAATTATTATAAAAATAGAACTCAAGACAAATATACTGATGCAAGCCGTCTTTAAGAATGCCACCATACGCAGAGCATTGCGTGCTCCAAAATTTTGGGAAACCATCACCTGTATTGTGTCGGAGATTGAAAAAAACATCATAAATCCAAGCATCAAGACATAGTTCACCACAGTAATCGCCGCCACGCCCACCACCCCAAAACGCTGCAATAGCATCCAGTTGAAGATAAGTGTGATGATGCCACCTGAGATTTCATTAATAAACTCAGAGATGCCATTATAGGCAGCTTGAAGCACTTCCTTCCAGTCGTTTTGCCTAACACTAAATTCCATTGTCCTATCTGGACTAATGAAATAGATCATCATCACCAACATAGGAAGCGCTTGAGAGATACCCGTCGCAAATGCTGCACCACGTAACCCAAAATCTAGTACTCCAATGAACAGATAATCCAAAAGTATATTTACCAGGGCACCTATAGCCAGTGCAACAGCGACAAGATTGGGAAACCCATCCAAGCGAATAAAAAAATACATCACTATTACGATGAACTGTGCAAAAAGAAATGGCAGGATCACCCGATAGTATTCACTCATGACAGGAAACAGTTCCTCATTGGCACCGAGGCCAGCAAAAAGCTCTAACTCAAAAAAGAGCCCTAAAAAGATTGCCAACACAGCGTAGCCAGCAACAAAAATCAAAGTCTTACTAAAAATTGAGGATGCTGCTGTGTAGTTTTTTTCTCCTAAATACTTACCCGCACGAACTGAACCACCAATGGAGAGCATCATCGCAAACCCAAATAGTAATGCAGTCACCGGAATCGTAAGATTGACTGCCCCTAGGGCGGTAACACCAACATAGTTACCGATAAAAATCCCATCCACCAGGGATGCTGAGGTCATCGCAATTAAGCCAAGCATGGAGGGAATCAAATACTTAAAAAATGTAGGAACAATTTTACCATCCAACGCCAGATTCTCTCTTGTAGCCTCCATCTTCATAGCACTAAGGTTTTCCCTAAATCCTCAACTTTATTGCTACAGCCAGCGACTTTAAGAAGTATGCTATCCAGATTATTAAGCATCATCTCAAACATCAATGTGTTCAATCAAGTTCATTATTTCTTAACCTTTAATCGCTTTGGAGGTAGCCATAATAGTGATAATATTTTATTTAAGATACTTACAAAATGAAAAAACTAATAAATATGTACAAAAGCCTTACAAACTCTTTAAAAACCCCATTTAAATCAATGGTTTCAGAGGTTATATTCACTGAGTGGGAGTAAAAAGAAAAATATGAGTGAAAGGAAGCAAAAAAATAAACTATTACTGATTTTATCAGTCCTATTATTTTTATCTGGGGTTTTGCTGCCTGAACTTATCGGGTTTCTAAGTTCTGATTACAATTCAATGAGTAATTATCTTAGTGAACTCGGTGCAGTTGGGGCAGAATACTCAAGAATAATTAACTACTTCGGATTTTTACCAACTGCCTTTAGTGCATTGATTATTACACTGCTTCTTCAATCTAAATTTTCAAATACTAGATTATCTCGGACAGGGTTTTTATTGGTTGGGATCGGGATTTTTATTGGATACTTTGGTGCTTTTATTTTCCCTTGCGACTATGGTTGCCCTAGTGAGGGAAGCTTTAGTCAAACCATGCATAGCATCCTTGGGTTGATATCTTACTTGATTATTCCTGTTGGGCTTTTCGTCTTAGGAATTGGGTTGATAAAAGAACCTATGATTATTAATTCATTAACATCATTCATTGCAACTTTTGTTTTCTTGTTAGGATTTTTTATGATGCTTAACCCAAGTCAAATTGATCTATTAGGTTTCTGGCAAAGATTAGCAGATTACACAATTTTCTCATTGTTGATCTTTTTAAGTTTAAATCTAAAAAAACAAACTTAGGAAATATAAAGTAATGGGAATAATAAGATTGAAAACAATAGTTTTAATAACAGCTAGCTTATTGGTATTAGCTTCAATTATTGTTAATCAAAGAGCTAATCTCCTTATTTACTCAATGATTTCTAGTGAGTTGCCTGAGTTGTTGGAACCTAAGGATGAAGGAGGGGAAGTTACATGGTTTGATGATTATTATACGATTCAGAAAATAGATGAAAGAACATTTGCTATTGGAGAGCCAAGATATTACCAACTGAACTTTAACTACCTAATACTTGGAGATAGCAGGGCAATTATTTTTGATGCGGGTACTGGGCAGAGAGATATTCGCAGAGTTGTAGAAAGTCTTACCGATCTTCCGATAACATTTATTCCTTCACATTTGCACTATGATCACATTGGAAATGA
>Ga0310121_10004506_pt1 | contig 12278 bp, 15 predicted proteins | sample CB27_Tmax_986_MG_FD_203504 | JGI IMG/M metagenome (GOLD analysis project Ga0310121, IMG submission 203504) | Marine microbial communities from Western Arctic Ocean, Canada - CB27_Tmax_986 | ecosystem: Environmental > Aquatic > Marine > Oceanic | place: Canada: Western Arctic Ocean | collected...
CATTTCGTAAATGGTGAAGGATTTCGTGACTAAATAATTGTAATACGTTAATACAATAATATAAACAAATAATATAGGAGAATAATATGTCTATTGAAGCTTTGAAAAAGCAATCCAACCTCTCATCTCTCATTGATGAGTACAACAAACAAACAACCCCCGAAACCAGATCCTTTGATGATGATCGATTCTGGAAACCAGAATTGGATAAGTCTGGAAACGGCTATGCCGTAATCAGATTTCTTCCTGCACCGAAGGATGAAGATGTGCCTTGGCAGAGAATGTTTTCTCATTCTTTTCAAGGGCCAGGTGGCTGGTACATTGAGAATTCATTAACCACTATCAACAAGAATGATCCAGTAGGTGAAGTGAATCGTAGACTTTGGAACTCAGGTTCCGAAGCAGACAAGGAAACTGCCCGCAGGCAGAAACGTAAGTTGTCATATTACACCAACATCTATGTGGTGACAGATACCAAACATCCAGAACATGAAGGTAAAGTTTGCCTTTATAAGTTTGGTAAGAAGATCTTTGACAAGGTTATGGAAGCCATGCAACCTCAGTTTGATGATGAGGAAGCAATCAATCCTTTCGATTTATGGAAGGGTGCGAACTTCAAGTTGAAGATTCGTAAGGTAGATGGTTTCTGGAACTATGACAAGTCAGAGTTTGATGCTGTAACTCCACTTTTGGATACCGATGCTGCATTGGAGAAAGTGTACGATGCAGAGTATCCATTGAAACCTTTTCATGAAGAGTCGAATTTCAAGTCTTATACGGATTTGAAAGATAAGATGGAACGTGTATTAGGGCAGGAGCATGACAATCGTACTGCTGAACAGGTTGCATCTGATATTGAGGCTGATGACATTCCATTTGATGGTGGGAAACCAATAACTGGTTCATCTGATACTATGGATTATTTTGAGAAGTTAGCAACTGCTTAACATCCTCTGAAGTACTTTTGACTGATTGGGTTTACTGAATTTGAAGCCGCAATCATTGTAGAAGAAGAAGGTGAATTATTAACAATGGTGGTTGGAGCAAACATTTCTCCACCACCACCCATTCCTGACATTATGTTAGCGGTATCTGATGCAGGAATAACTTTTGCAGGAGATGCTGAAACTACTATTTCAGGCCCAGATTCACCTACCATTGCCATACCTCCAGCCAAAATTGTTCCACCTAATGCCATTCCTGCAAGTCTCTTTTTAATTTGTTCAAGTTCTTTTTTCTCATCTTCTACTGACCAGTTTGTTACTCCTGAACCTTCCTCTATAATCTTTTCCAGTTCTGCTCCTCTAGCTTTAAGATCCTCTTTACCCATAGTTTCAACATCTCCACCAAACATCCAATCATATAATTTTGCAGGCATTAATTTTTTGGCTATTGCACCGAAATCAAAACTCAAAAGTTCACCAAACCACTCAGCTATACTCGCTATAGCATCCACTATTAATGTTGATATTTTGAAATCCTTATCGCCTGGTTTTTTCCATCCAAAAAATTCCATAACCCAATTTATTGCTTTATCAATAGGCATAAAAAGAAAATCCATAACGGATACCACACCCTTTAATAATTTTTTAAATGCGTCTGGTTTAAATTGAAATAATTCTTTTACAAAATCTATTGCATCAAAAATTGCTGTTCTTATAATTTTAACAAATTCTATGTCAACAAGTGCATCTGTTAAAGGTTTTAAAAACTCGAATTTTTCTCCCAACCAATTTAATAACCAATCTATACCATCTCCTATCAAATCCATTAAATCAAAAACAAAAAAGTCTAATAAACCTTTTAAAGCTCCAGATATAGCACCCATAAATTTATCCCATATACCACCACTTTCAGCATTCCAACCATCAATAGCTCCTGAAATTCCAGCCCAAACTCCCATCAAGAAGGTGATAGGATAGAACAATCTTCCAAACAATTTTAATATACCTTTTAAAAATTTAAATACCGCTGTCATTTTACTTACTCTTCCCACAATAGCAAAAGCTTTCATTATTGGTGCGAAAAGAGCCCGTATGCTTTTTATCCAACGCCTTACACCTTGAAGAAATCTACCTACTGTACTTCTTCTGCCAAAAAACATAATAAGTCGAGTAAAAATACGAGCTAAACCTCCTCTTGGACTAAGAAATGTTTTTAGATAATTTACCATTCTTGTTAATGGCCCAATTTTTCCCCCACCTTTCATAAACATAATTAATTTTTCAACACCTAACCAAGCTCCAAGTCTTGTTATAAGTGTCCACATTACACCCATACCAGTTGTAAATTTTTCCCATGAAGCTTTTATATCTTCATACATTTTTTTAATATCTTGTTTTGATAACCAATCAAATAATAACCAAAGAGCTCCAAGAGCAGCAGCTTTTAATAACCATTGTATTATACTCATTGCAGCACCTGCCATTTTTGTTTTCTTATCTTCCCACCACTTATGTACAGATTCTTTCAACTGCATTGCTCTCTTTGCAGCTCGTTCCGCAAAGTCTTTATTCCAATCTCCAAGAGTTAATAATCCAGCTAAATTTGCTTCAGACCTTAGATTTGATGCTAATCTTGCCTCTTCTTTTACTTCCTTGTCTCTTTTGTCCTTTTCATCTCTTTTGTCTTTTTCTTGGGCTAACAGAAAATTACTCTGTTGTGCTTGCAAGTCATCAGCAGAATATTCTAATCCTTTATTAAAATCTTTTAAAGCTTCATCTTGGAAATCTGCATCAGTAATACCCTGTGCTTCCAGTTCATCGAGAAAGTCCATTTCCCGCTTTTTTTGCTCATTTTTGAGCTCTTTATCTCTGTCTGACCTCCTTTTTAATTGTTCTGCTTCTCTTTTAGCTAGTTCAAGTGCTTCCTTCTCGCTTTCTGACAGTTCATCTTGTGTATCGCCTTGATTTTCAAGTTCTCCTAAAACTGCATCTGTTGTTTCTTCTTGATTTTGTTGACTTTCTAGAGTTTCTTCCTCAATATTAATTTGATGCTGTTGAAGTTCCTCACCGCTGCCCATTGACAAATTAATCTGTTCAATCCCATGAGTAAAAAGTTCTTGAAGTGCAGTCTGCTTTACAACAGTTTTACGGTCTTTTACTTTCTCTTGTCTTTCTTTTTTCTCAAGCTTCAGATCTTTTTTTTGCTGTCTATCTTCCTTTTCCTGAGCAGCTGCTTGGGCATCCTTTATATCTGTTAATAAAGCATTAGTTTTTCTAGTTTCAAATTGTGGATCATCAGCCATATTGATTTTTCCTATTTTGCTCTTTTATTTTGTCGTTTTCTGCTTTAACGTGAGCGATTAATTTATCAATGTAAATATCCCTTTCCCACGGCAACATATTTTCTATTTCAGTTATACTCCAATGATGTATTTGCACCATACTAAATATAGTATCATAATATGTGCCTAAACTAAAGTGTGAAAGGGCTACTCGAAAAAAGATTGAATTCCTCGTAAAGTAACTGTTGACTTTACTTTAGTTTTAGGATTTGTTACTTTTATATCATGTTGAAGTCTTGGCATAGTTTCAAAGAATTCTTGAATTTTTCCAAATTGATCATGGGTTAAACTTTCAAGAAATGTCATTTTTTCTTCCCATTTATAATCTTGAGCATCATGAACTTCTTCACCTTCCCAAATTTGATACATACATTCTGCAACCATTTTAAATAGTTGTGAAGTTGCTTTTCCTGTATCTAATATAGCATGCTCCTGAATGAGATCCATAGTTGGATATGCCATTAAAACTCCAATAGTATCTGTTAATTCAATTCTAGCATTATGTTTTTCATCCATTTCAATATTGATTTTTGTCAAATCAACTTCAACATCTACTGTTGTTTTTTCATCATCTGGACAAATTATTTTTAATTTAGCAATTTCTCCAACAGATTTTGCTCGTATATTTAGAAAAATGTATTCTATGTCAAATACTGGCAGTTTATCAACTGCTAATTCTTCTATTACACAACTTTTAATAAGATTCTGAATTGCAGCATACTGTGCTTTTTCATCTCCTGTTTCTTGTGCTATTAATAAAAGTTTTTCTTCTTTTACCAGAAAAGCTCTATATGTAATTACCTCATCAGTTGAGGGAATGTTTAGCTTATATTCTGGTACGTTAATTTTCGGTAAACTCATAATATTCTCACTATTTTAATGTTAAAATTATCCCAACATATTTGACCCTTTTGATAAAGGCCCTGTAGTTATTCCTTGACCTATCGCACCTGTTAATGGGCCGGATAGCTCTGGTGGTAGATCTTCTATGAATGGTAAACCATCCTTTTCATTTCTAAATTCTCCTATTGCAAGATTAATAGTACTACGATTCCCAACATTACCCATCTTGAAGGTATTCCATTTCTCATATTGCCATGTTACAGTAAAGGTAGCAATATTACTACCTCCATCATGAGCAAGGTCTATATTAGAAACTAGTTGCGGCCAACATTTAAATATTCTGACCCCATAATTTCTCCTAAAATCGACTGTTGGTATTTTATTTGTCCCCATTTGGCCTTTACTTGTAGCCTCCTCCTTACCTGTCAACTTATTAAATTCTTTTGTTCCTTCTTTGATTTTTTCACTAAGATCTTTTGCCCATCCTTGTGTTGGGTTTTCACCCTCATCTACTTTAGGTTTATCAATAGTAGTTCCCGATGCCATAGTTGTACGAGTAAAAACATCAAAATCAGCAGTATATTCATTATAAAAATTAAAGTTTCCAGTTAAGTCGTTGTAAATTAATTTTTGCCAAGCATCAAAATAATTCTTAATATCCATCGTACCATCACAATAAAATTCAGTTGTTAGTGTTCCATATTGAATGTTTTGTGGCATAAATTGTGGATGGTTATATATTCGATTGGCTGCAGGATTGAATGATTTATCTGGTATTGCTACTTTACTACAGAAGAGATTCATTTTCTGTTCTTCTCTTTTGTATTGTTGACCTTTAGCTTTTTCCCACAACAGACCAGATGATTGTTGTGCTGCGAACCACAGTTTCCTAAACTCCGAATCAGTAGATTTATTCATTATATGAGTTTGCCAATCCAAAGAACCAGTTTTTACTAGACTATGATTTGTTCCAGTATTTCCACCACCTCGTGGCCCCCCACCAACCGCAGTTGCTTGATTTATACCTCTGGGCATTTGAAATTCTACTTTAAAATTAGCAGGAATTGTAAAACCTTCACCTTTACCAACAACGGAACGAATAGTTTGAACTTCACCTTTTGCATCTTTAGTTCCTGCAGCGATTCTATCTTTCTTGTCCAATCCTATTAAGGCACCAACCCCTGCGAATGCCCCTTTCGTAAGTAGCCCCCTTGCTCTTTGTTTACTGACACTAGTACGAATGTCATATTTTCCTATCTTTACCCCATCTCTGAATATTGCCATGTTTTACCTTAATAGAATTTTTTTGAATCTGTCCAAACAGTTTTTTCTCCTGCACCTTTAAATTTTTGTAGTGGTAGTGCCGCCGCATAACTCCAATCATTACCACTAATACCATAAAATCCTGAGCCCATAACATTACTGAATAAGTATCGTTTGATACAAGGTTTTGCTGGTTTAAAACTTGTTATAATGCTATATGATAATTTTAATTTATAGTTTTCATCCATATTTTTAGCAGCACCAGCACTCTTAATTAATCGTAACATTAAACTTATACGGTCATTCGGTGGAAGATAATGCAAATTGATACCATAGAACCCATTAGCTGCATAATCAAAAGGAAAAATTAAAGGCCATACATCCCAATACGGCAATATGTCTTTCCATTTTGCATCATATTGGAATAGATACAATCTACCAATTTTAGGAAGTTTATCAATTCCAACATTCCTTTCCTTCATAATTTCATCTCTTGCAGACTTTGCTGGAAATGCAGCTCTACGAGTTTTCTTGACTATAGATTTAAACCAATCTACAGCCTTCTTACTCTTTGCACTTACTGATGCTAAAAAATCTGTTACTACACTATCTGCCATACATATATTTAGTCGTTTGAAGGTGATCTTCTGTAATTATTAAAAATTTCCATCCATGCTGTTTGCATATTTTTTGTGCTGCTGCCCATTTTGCTTTATTACGATGCCATTCTGTGGTTTCATGCATGAAGGATTTGGTAACTCTTTTTGTTGGTTTAGGTGGTCTGGTAAACTTTTTTGGTTTAATCTCCACCATGAATTTGTCACCATTCTTTGTCTTAATATAGAAGTCAGGAAAATATCTATGCTGTTTGTTATCTAATGGTGAGATGTACGGAACTATAAGTTCTTCTGAGCCCCATTCCACAATGTCATTGTTTTCATCACAATAGACCATGAACTTGCGTTCCCACAAAGACCTATAAATAATATTAGTAATATCCCCTTTGTATTTTTTTCGATTAGAGGGGCGAAATTTACCCTTGTATGTCATATAAATAATTAGAAAGACTTCACAGGAATATTTATGCAAAATTTCATAGCACAATCTATGCGAAAAGCAGGACTCGCACCCAGCAATAAAGTTACCCCAACTTCACCAAATGGTGGAAATGCTACTAAAATTACTAATGAACCATTAGCACATATGAATGTTGAAGGGAAATATGCCTATTCTTCACTCTCATATCCTCTTGACCTTCAATCTAGATCTGATTTGGGACATTATATGATGTTCTATGTTAATATTCCCAATAATACTGCATACGGGCAATATAATAGTGTGGGAAAAGATGAAGAAGCTCAAGGTCATGCTGGAGGTACAAAAGTACCTAAACAAAATGAAGCACAAAAAGCAATAACAGATAATTTGGAAGGCTATTCTGTAGGTGCTGGAACGGCTGGAAGTTTTGATACAAAAGGAAGATCTTGGAAAGCAGGAGAACAAGATAAAGTATTGTATAGAAAACCAATTGATGGCCTATTTCCAAAAATGACTAAACGAACCAATGATGCTATAACTTTATATATGCCTAACACAGGTATTACATCACAACATACTCCACAATGGGCTGCTTCAGAAATGGGTACAAATGTTGGAGAAGTGTCAAAAACAGCAGCTGGGATGGAATCTAATATGTGGGGAGGATTATCAAAAATGGCAAAAATAGGCAAGGATGTAATAGCAGATGCTGCTACGGGCATGGCAGGAGGAGCTATGGGTGGCGGTGATTTGAAAGGGATTAGAGATAAAATGTCAAATCAAGCAGAAAATAAGTTTTTAGAAACATTTTTTAAAGGGATTGATATGCGAAAATTTCAATTCTCTTGGCAATTTAGACCAAAAAGTCCCGATGAAGTATTTGAGGTTCAAAAAATTATTAAAACTTTTAAATTTCACTCATTACCAGAAATGCCTGAGAGATATGGTAGATTTTTTACAGTACCAGCTACATGGGATATTTTTTATATGTATAGGGGAGATGAGAATCAATGGATTAATAAAATTGCAGCGTGTGTTTGTGGTGGTGTTAATATAAATTATTCACCAACTGCATGGCAAACATTCAGACCAATAGAAGGAGAACAGGGAGCTCCACCTACTGAAATAGATATGCAGCTGGAATTTATGGAAACCAGAATTATTACTAAACGAGATGTATTAGAAGGATTTTAAAATGTCATATTTTAATAAATTTGGAACAATATTATATGATCCTGTTGGGGATGGCTCAGCAAAACTTTGTACTGACATCATGAGTCGTGTTCGTATAAGAGCTAGTATGAAAAAAGAAATTGTTATGTTAGACCCATATAATATTAAAGAAAATGAAACACCTGAAATAGTTGCTGATAAACATCATGGGAGTCCATATTATCATTGGGTTGTTATGTTACTAAATGATATATCTGATGTAAACCATGATTGGGTTAAATCTACTCGACAACTGCAAAAATATCTTTTAAGCAAATATACTGAAGCTCAACTTACCGAAACTCATCATTTTGAAATATCACAAACCTCTGGTGATACTACTACTAAAATTGAAGTTGAAAATTCCACATATCCTTCTGCTTCAATAGTTACTAATTATGAATATGAAGTTGCATTAAATGAATCAAAAAGAGAAATTGATTTATTAAGAAACGATTTTCTTACATTTTTTGTAGATGAGTTTCAAAGTTCAATATAAAATACTATGGCTGATAAGAACTTATTTCAAAATGCTGGAGATTATACTTTAGATGGTGTTCTTATAGTAGGAAGTTCGGGATGGAAAATAAATGTCCTTGACCAAATTCAAGAATTAAATATCTATCAAAGTCTTGATGCTCCTTATATGTCTGGTAATATTATGATTGCTGACTCAGAAGGAGTTGCAGAAAAATTACCATTTTTAGGTCAAGAACGATTACTCTTTATGTTGCAAACTCCTAGTCATGGAGGTACAATAAATTTTAATGAATATCATGCAATAATTTATAATGTAGAAACTAGATTTCATTCTTCTATTAGAGAACAAAATCTTGTTATAAATTGGACTTCCCTTGAACATTATAAAAATATTCGTACCAAAATATCTGTTTCTTTTAATGGAATGATAAGCGAAATAGTTGAAGAAATATTAACAGATAATAATTACTTAGCAACAAATAAACCAATAAATATTGATGTTACTAAAAATATTAGAAAATATGTAATTCCAAACCTTAATCCTTTTCAAACAATAGAACTTTTAAGAAAAGAAGCTGTAAGTGCTGAAGAACAAGCTCCACATTATTTATTTTATGAAAATCCAAATGGGTTTCATTTTAGGTCATTAGATAGTTTAATCGGTTCTCAAGGGGATTTATCTGTTGATCATAAAAGAACTTACAAATTTGAGCCCCCACAAGAAAACGAACCACCAGAAGATACAGTTACAACTATATTACATTGGGAAGTTGAAGATAATACAAATAATTTTCTAAGTACAAAGTGTGGTATGTTTGGGTCTACTCTTTATTACCATGATATATTTAACAAAAATATTCAAAAATTTGTATTTGATTATACAAAAGATTCATTTGCTATAAGAAATTCCACAAATCAAGAAAATAAAGGATCCGGCCCTCTTGTTTCACAAGGAATAATTGATAAGAAAAAAACAATTACAGAATTTCCAGACTCAAAAATATTTGTACATCCTACAGCTAGTGATAATTTACATTCTTTTGGTACTGATAATAATGCTGAAGAATGGTTACAAGAATCAATTTCCAGAGAATTAGAACAAGAATATTTTACATTAAAAATTGAAACATATGGAAATACTGATGTTATGGTTGGAGATATGATTAATGTTGTTATACCATCAAATAAACCAATAGGTGAAAGTTCTGGAACTGAAGCTATTGATCCAATATTGTCTGGTAGGTATTTGATTACAAGTTTACATCATAAGGTCACTCCTCCAGAACAAAATCATACAATGACTATGACAATAATGAAAGATTCAGTATCAGTTGCTACACCAGTTAAAGATATTCAATACTCTAAAGAACCAAAAGGTTCTATAGATGTTGGTCTTAAAACTACAAAAAAGAAACTTAAACCAAAAACTAAAACAGTACAAAGCACATCAAATCCACATTCTAGATAATATAAATAGTTATATGATAACATATGAACAATTTATAAACGAGGGAGTTTACGATCCCAATATATTCAAAGCAGTTTTCATGGCAGGTGGCCCAGGCTCAGGTAAGACACATATTGCTGATAGAGCTGCTGGTGGATTAGGATTAAAGGCTATTAATTCTGATGATGCTTTTGAAAGGATTCTAAAGAAAGAAGGACTTTCCTTAAAGATGCCTGGCCCAGAAACCGTAGAAAAAGATTGGAATGTGCCACGAGCAAAAGCAAAGAGAGTAACAGTAAAGAAACAAGATGCTGCAGTCATAGGTCGATTAGGACTTCTTATAGATGGTACTGGTCATGAATATGATAAAGTTGCAACTCGAGCTGCCAAACTCAATCAACTTGGTTATGAAACCTCAATGATTTTTGTTAATACCTCACTAGAAGTTGCACTCGCAAGAAATCAAAAAAGACCTCGTTCAGTACAACCTTCCATCGCAAAGAAAAGTTGGCAAGATGTTCAAAATAATATGGGTAAATATCAGCTCTTCTTTGGGCCTGCGAATTTCTTTATTGTAGATAACAATGGAGTTGAACAGGATTTGGTGCATATTAGTGCAAAACACATCAGGCGAGCAATAGTAAAACCAGTAAAAAATGTTATTGCATTGGCCTGGATTGAAAATGAAATGAAAAAGAAAAGGAGAACATAATGACTTGGTTAGAAATATTTGGATGGTTTATGGCATTTTCTGTAGCAACTAGTTTGTTTTATAGAAAAGGGGTGAACGCCGGAATCAAACACGCAATGATGACATTAAATTTAGAACAACATCAAATTGAAAAATTAAATAAGGAATTAAAAAACGATGATGTAGCAATGAAAACTATATTAAATTAATTTTATCAAAATCTCTATTTGCATAAATAATAGTGTTCGCACTATAAGAAAAGAGAAAATCTTTTATATGTCCACAGACCTTCCCATTCTTTGGTTAGTAGAAGTAAGCGATTGTCAAAAGATAATCCGTGACAAGGCACAAGCATATAGTTATGCACATCAGTTACAAGCTGAAGGAAGAAACGTAGAGATATATGAGGATGGTAAACTCTTGGTTAAATTGAAATCACAACAACAGTATTCCCTTTTTGTATAAATATAATAAACAGATAACAAAAATAAAAAATGGCACTAGATAAAATCACCACAGGGGTTATTGCAGATGATGCTGTTGATGCAACTAAAATTGCATCAAATGCAGTAAATCTTGCAGAAATGGCAGGAGGTACAGATGGTCAAGTAATCACATACGATGCTTCTGGTGATCCAGTTGCAGTTGGGCCTGGAACAGATGGACAAGTCCTAACATCAACAGGTGCTGGTAGTCCTCCAGCTTTTGAAGCAGTTCCTAGTTTTGATGCAGATGCTGCACAAGTATTCAACGAGTCTGGTGCAGATGTAGATTTTAGGGTAGAAGGAAGTGGACAAGCCAATGCTTTGTTTGTGCAAGGTTCTGACGGCAAAGTAGGCATCGGAGATCCGGCCCCACCTAATTTACTGACAATAAAGGCAGATAATACATCTGCCGGCTCTGGGGATAATTATGGTCAGTTTATGATTCAAGGGGCAACCAATGAAAATGCCAGATTAAATTTTGGTGTAGATACAGATGCCTCTCCTGTATATGGATGGATAGTAGCAGGAGAAAATACAGTTGCATATAGAAATTTATGTCTAAATCCCGTAGGTGGCAACGTAGGCATCGGTACTACGGCTCCAGGCACTCCACTTCAAGTAACACATTCTTTAGATCATTCAGGTGGAGATTTTTATACAAATCTAAAAGGAGCAATATTTCTACAAAATACTAGTAGTACAGGAAGAACAGTTTTAAAATTTGAAAATGACAACTCAACCTATCCAGCAACAATTGTTTTTGGGGATTATTTTCAGATTTATGGTAGGACTGCAACTGCTACAAGATTGTCTATTGATGCTAGTGGAAATTTTGCAGGTTCAGCTTCATCTGATATTTCAGATGAACGATTAAAGGAAAATATTTCCTCAATTTCTGGAGCTTTAGCAACAATCAATAATGTAGAGGGAAGAACATTTACTTGGAAACCTGAAGCTAAGATGCCAGCAGGGACTCAGTATGGAATTATTGCTCAAGAGTTAGATTCGGTTGTGTCAGATTTAGTTTTTAATGAAAGTGGAATTAGGATATTTAATAAAGATAATGAACTAAAAGAAATAAAAGACTTAGAAACAGATGAATATGCAAAATCGGTTAAAATGACAGGACTTATTCCAGTTTTAGTAGAAGCAGTAAAAGAACTTTCTGCAAAAGTAACCGCACTAGAATCAGCATGACACTAGAAGAAGTTGAGAAGATAATCAATGATCTGAGAAACCAGATACCATCATTACAGATACAACTCCACCAAGCAGAAGGATACAAGCAAGCATTAGTTGATTTGGAAAAAGGAAAAGAAGAAAAAGAAACCAAACCAAAGTCTACATAAATTACCTACCTAAATACTTCCTGAACAGGAGGTTTATATAAATACTTCAAATAAGATATTTTTAACATTATTAGTTATAGCAATTTTAATTGGTATATTTGCAGGACAAATAGCTGCATGGTTTTGGTTATGAAATATATTGTAATAATTTTAATATTTGTACTTTGTGGTTGTGCTCCACCTT
>Ga0310121_10004507_pt1 | contig 12277 bp, 13 predicted proteins | sample CB27_Tmax_986_MG_FD_203504 | JGI IMG/M metagenome (GOLD analysis project Ga0310121, IMG submission 203504) | Marine microbial communities from Western Arctic Ocean, Canada - CB27_Tmax_986 | ecosystem: Environmental > Aquatic > Marine > Oceanic | place: Canada: Western Arctic Ocean | collected...
TCAACCAATTCTGGAACGCGCACGGGATCGTGGTGGACATCCGGTACAATGGGGGCGGTAACATCGATCAACAGCTGATCGACATCCTCGAGCGTCGCCCCTACGAGTTCTGGAACTCAAGATGGGACGCTAGAACGTCTGGCCGTCGGCCCCGTCAGGCAATCGCCGGCCCCAAGGTGATGCTCGTCAACAATCGGTCGGGCTCGGACTCCGAGGTTACACCGATGGGCTTCAGAGACCTGGGCCTCGGTCGGATCGTGGGGAATCCGACCGGCGGCGCCGTAATAGCCACCGGGAGCTACGGCCTGATTCACGGTGGGACGATCCGCACCCCAGGATCGCTCGTCGTCACCTGGGACCCCAGCAAGCCGAACAATTACGGAATCAATCTCGAGAACTATGGCGTTGCGCCCGACGTCTTCGTCGAAAACACGCCCAACGACGAGCTCGCGGGCTTCGACCGCGAGTTGAAGGAGGCGGTGGACGAGGCGCTGAGGATGTTGGCCGAGGGGGGATGGCGTTTCGTGACACCCCCCGAGAGTGGCGAAGTCCGAAACAGTCGCGGTATAGGGGGGGAGCGATAGGAATGGCACTTACTTAGAGGAGGGATAAGGTAGACGGCTACCTAGTCCTGAGGGACACATGAACGGGAACGCCCCATTCCTACGGGTACGCGACAGCTACCGGATCACGTACCACTCCGTCTGGTACGGCCTGAAGTACTCGTACCCCTCTGACGTGAGATAGGCGTCATCCTCCATCGGAATCCTGACCTCTGCGCCACCGTACTCCGGTACCGCCGTGGTCGCGCTGAACTCCACTGAACGGTAGGCCCCCTCACGCAGATAGGAGTCCCGTTCGGGCGGGGAGGAGAGATCCATGTCGCGTGCGTTGATGGACGGCCCCAGCGCGTGGCCATGATATCCGATCGGATGCGAATAAAGGCTCGGCAGGAAATCGACTCCTTCGAGCCGCTCCGCAATCGAGAGGGTGGCCTCCCATCCGGTCATGCCCGGGCGCGGCGCAGACGCGAATGCAGCGTGCACGATATTGGCGTTCTCAAGGGCACTCACCAGACCGGAGGGCACCTCTGTTTCGCCGTCGCGGAGGATGTACGCCACCTTCTGCCAGTCACTGGCAAATCCCAGATAGTCGAAACCGCAATCCAGATGGATGATGTCGCCGCGCTGGAAGACCAGATCGTCCGGCGCGGGGTGCACGTACGGAATCACTGTGTCGGTTACCGGGTCAAAGCGCTGTACGGCTACGTGGATCTCGAACCAGGGCCTGCCGCCCACACCCAGCTCTGCGATAGTCTCTTCGAAGAACCACTTGATATCGGCAGCCCGGGTTTTTCCAGGCTCGATGACCAGGTTCGACAGTGCCCTCTGTGCAATCACATCCGTCGCAAGGACGAGGTCGCGGTAGTACTCAAGCTCATCGGGCAACCGAGTGTCGAGGTAGGCCTCAACCAGGTCTGCGGCGGACACAAATCGAGCCTCTGCCCCACTCCCAAGCGTTTCTGATAGGAATGTGTACGAGTCGTGGGTCAGTCCGCTGTCGTGACCGCGGGTGCCTCCCATGTTCAGCCCTATGCGCTCGGGTTGGAACTGCTCCCATAGCGTCCGCAGGCCAGAGGCTGTTTCTTGAATGCCGCGGGCATTCCGGGGCGACGGCAGTGGCTCAATGAACCGCGCGTAGTCCGCGGTCGGGCGCCAATAATCTGAGTAGGCCGTGAGCCGCTCTGACCCGTCGTCGGCAAACACGAGCACGTCCCGCCGCCTGGTATAGTGTAGGGGTGGTGCGATGTATTGCATGATGGGGTCGTGATGGAACTCCTCGCTGACTACGATCCACATGTCGATGTCGTGCTGTCGCATGAGCTCCAGCAGGACCCGGTGTTTCTGTTCCAGCCATTCGAGGCGTACCCCATACTGTGCCCTTAGTCCGAGAAGCTCCGGCATGGCGGGGATGATACGGCCGTCAAAGAGCTCGATCGGTCCCGCTGGTGGGTGCTCAGCTGGTGTGTTCGGTGGGGAGCAACCGAGCACGACGAAGGCTGAGAGGGCCGACACCATAGTGGCAGCCTGCATCGATGTGTTCACGGCGGACAAGGGCAACCTCCCAGGACTGAGGACCAACCAAAATAGTCACTGTAGCCGCAAGGGCAGTTTCTATAGCAGACTGGCCCAACACCGATTGAGCGAAGGCAATCAGCAAGATCGGGGCGAGTAGCAGGGTTTTCTCCATGCCTGAACATGCCCCTGCCCTCAGAAAATCCGCAACTTATTCTCTACAGTTCTCACGCATCCGCGCATGATAGCGTTCTAGCTGTAGGGGGTCTCCAGCCCTCCGAATGTCCCGTACTTACTATCCCGAACGACCCGACTCAGCTCGGTGAAAAATTCCCTAACAGGGGGCTAGGACGAACTTTCGCTGGCGTGGTTCGTGAGGCAGGACACATCTTCAGAGCATGCGCTACATCCGACTCTCAGCTGTGCTCTTGCTCCTTGCGTGCGGTGACGGCGGGACTACGCCTACGAGTCCACCAACGCCTCCGATTCCCGTAGCGACCTCGATCACGCTGTCGGCTACGAGCTTGAGCTTTTCGACTGTAGGGGCAACGCAGCAACTCTCTGCTACCGTCAAAGACCAGAATGGCGCAACAATGAGCGGTGCGACCGTATCGTGGAGTTCATCTTCTGCGTCCGTAGCAACTGTGTCCTCATAAGTTGCGGATTTCCTGGGTCCGGGGGCAAGCCTAGAGTATGAGGAGAATCCTGCTTCTTACCTTTCCCCTGATAGCGGTTGGATGCGGCGAACCTGCTGGTCCGCCGATGGATGTCACAATCACAGCAACCACGAAGAGTCTTGTGTTGAATGAGGCTACTCAACGGTGGACCTGCGACTTCACTATGACGGCGACAGCCACTGGTAGCTCATGAAGCTGACTCCAGATTGCAGGCTGGCACGGATCGCCACGATGGGGTGGAGAACAACAGAGTGCAAGATCATTTCAGGAGACTTGCGATACTGAGAGTGTTTCATAGTCGCAACCTATGTAATCTTGTACTAGCATAGGTCGCTCATTGGTAATGCACTGATGCCGCATAAGACTTGGTGTTCGGAGGCTCTGCATGCGAAGGCATAGCAAGATTCATTGGATGAACTTGACTTTAGTTGCGCTCGCTCCACTAGTATCGATTTTTTCGATATCGATACCGGCTCTTGGCCAGATCACGGAAGCGGCGACTACTGAGGATCTCGATCAGGGGCGTGTCCACTACATAGCAAGCTGCTCGAGATGCCACGGGGTTGAAGGTGGGGGCGGTGAAGGACCCCCACTCACTCGGACAACACTGACTAGGGCTCCGGACGATGACGCGCTTGTCCGCATTATGCAGAATGGCATCTCCGGAACGGGAATGCCGGGCGTGGGATGGCTGGCCCCGAGTGAACTCAGGCAGGTCGCTGTCTACGTTCGTTCACTTGCACCTTCCGGGCCCGATGACCTTGAATACCTCTCGGGTGATCCAACGAGAGGGCGTACCGTCTTCGAGAATGAAGGATGTATGGGTTGCCACACGGTTGGAGGCTCCGGGATAGCACGAGGACCGGATCTGAGTACAGTTGGGGCCAGACGGGCATCAGCTTATCTGCGAGAGTCGATTATAGACCCCGCAGCGGATCTGCCACGTGGGGTGGACGCCGGATTCGTTGGGTTCGGTCTCGGTTTTGTGAATTACTTGATGGTTGGAGTAGTCGATAACCTTGGCAATCAGCTTCGTGGTATGCGCATGAACGAGGATAGCTATACGATTCAATTAAAGGACGCTCAGGGCGTACTTCACTCCTTCTACAAACCGGATTTACTCGAGCTACAAAGGGAATTCGACCGAAGCCCCATGCAGAGTTATGGAGAGCGTTTGAGTGAAGAGGAACTCGAGGATCTTGTCGCATATTTGACAACTCTTACTGGAACTAACCTACGAGGCATATCGTGAGTGCGAGTAATCCAATCAGAGCAATCAGGACCCTCTCAATCCTCACTTTGGTGACCCTACTGTCTACGTGTACAAGTCCTGGAACTCAGCCACCTGCAGAAGCATTAAGACCTTTAGGTCCTACCGTACCAGAAGCGTCACCGGTCACGTCAACACCATCACTCAGAACGCAAGTTCCCTTTCAGAGAATTGTTGCTGCCACCTCAGAGCCTCACAACTGGTTCACCTATTCGGGTTCCTATTTTTCGGAACGATTCTCTGGGTTAAGCCAGATCAATACCAGCAACGTCGGTCATCTTCAGGTTGAATGGGCTTACCAAACGAGCCCCGGTCTGGTTGAAACAACACCGGTTGTTGTGGATGGCATGATGTACCTAACGGAGCCACCAAGTACGGTCACTGCCCTTGATGCCCGCACAGGACGGTCAGTCTGGCGATGGGACGCAGGTGTGCCCGACGAGACCCTTAACATCGGATTCCCGCGCGTGAACCGGGGTGTGGCAGTGCTTGATGAAACGTTATTCGTTGCGACACTCGATGCCCGGCTAGTCGCACTTGATGCTGAATCTGGGATTGAGCGTTGGTCTACCGTAGTCGCCGATAATAGTGTGGGTTTTGCTATGACTGGTGCCCCGCTAGCGCTCGATGGAAAAATCATCGTAGGTGTGGCAGGAGCTGAGGCTGGAATACGTGGTTTCTTGGATGCATATGACGCGAAAACAGGTGAGCGGCTTTGGCGAACATATACAGTGCCCGCACCCGGAGAACCCGGGAGCGAGACTTGGGAAGGCAATGCCTGGGAACATGGGGGTGGATCAACTTGGCTTACTGGCTCCTATGATCCAGAGCTTAACTTAATCTATTGGGGTACCGGAAATCCCGGACCTGATTGGAATGGTGATGTGCGACCGGGTGACAACTTGTACACGTGCGCCTTGTTAGCTCTGGATGCTGATACGGGTGAGATGCGTTGGCATTTTCAGTTTACACCCCATGACGTTCATGATTGGGATGCGACCGAAATTCCGGTACTCGTCAACCTAGAATGGGAAGGCCGCCTACGTAATCTGGTAGTGATGGCCAATCGGAATGCGTTCTACTACGTCCTCGACCGTGAAACAGGAGAATTTCTTCACGGACAGGAGTACTCAAAGCAAACCTGGGCACAGGGCTTAGATGAAAACGGACGCCCGTTAGTGATCCCTGATACAGAGCCAACCGCAGAAGGGAACCTTGTATGGCCGAGCCTACAGGGTGCTACAAACTGGTTCAGCCCCAGCTATAGCCCGCTTACAGAAACTCTGTATGTGCCCGTTCGGCACATGGGGGCTGTGTACTATAAAGCTGCAGTGGAGTATGAACCCGGACGGCCCTACATGGGAGGTGGGGAGCAAGCTATCTCCGGGGATGATGCATGGGGATATATCAAAGCACTAGATGTCCGTACGGGTGACATCGATTGGGAGTTCCAAACCCTCACCCCGCTATGGAGTGGCGTGATGGCTACCGCTGGCGGGCTTGTTTTTGGGACGACGAATGAAGGTAATTTCTTTGCCCTGGATGCCCGAACAGGTCAGTCGCTATGGGACTTCCAAGCAGGTGCTCCCGGTCGTTCGAACCCGATGGCATTTGAAGTCGACGGACGTCAGCGCGTCGTGATGCACGCCGGGAACTCGGTGTTTGTGCTCTCCCTTCCTGACGGATTTACTGTTCCGCACTAACTGAGCCAGAAGGCCCAGTGGAATGGTACTTCGAGAATGGTCAGTTAGCGTCCAAGAGCACCGTCAAGAGCGGGGAGTTGCATGGACCACATGAGACCTATGAACCGTCCGACAGCTTGGTCCTTGAGCTTTCGGATAAGGGCACCTTCAAATGCCCCCCCCCCTTTGGGCCGGCATTTCCTCCCGCTATAAAATAGTATTTTCCTCCTTTTGCCCGTGTGCATAGCCCATAGCCCCCGTAGCTTGGCGTGTCACGAACGGGAGGGGCACCCATGACCGAAGGACACACCGAACGCCTGGAAGCCGCACTCGACGGTAAGTACCGGATAGAGCGGGAAGATCGACAGAGGAGGCGTAGCATGAAGGCGCGAGTGCTTGGAGCCCTGATTGGTCTGGTCTTGTGTGTAGCCACGGCAACCGATGGGCAGATCTCTGATCATCCAAGTGTCGTGTCCAACACTGGACTTGTCGAAGCGTGGCTCGGAGCGCAGATGGCCTATCGCGGACTTCCGGGTGTATCGGTTGCAATCGTTCACGACCAGGAATTGGTCTACACCAGGGGATTTGGATACGCCGATGTCGAGGCTAGGACTCCTGCGAGTCCCAGCACGATCTACCGAATCGCGTCTCACTCGAAGCTCTTCACGGCCATCTCGATCATGCAGTTGCGGGACGCCGGTGAACTGTCACTCGATGATCCGATCTCCGAACACCTCCTGTGGTTCAACATCCAGAACCCCTATGCAGATACCCTGCCGGTCACGATCCGCCACCTGCTGACGCATACATCGGGCTTACCCCGCGAGGCCGGTTCCGGCTATTGGGTCGACGATTTCGACTTCCCCTCATTGGGTGAGGTGAGGGAGAGACTGGTGGGGCAGGCCATGGTTTACCCACCGGCGACTCGGTGGAAATACTCCAACCTGGCATGGGCACTAGCCGGAGAAATCGTGGCCACCGTGTCTGGACAGACATTTGACCAGTACGTCGAGGAACACATTCTGGACCCGCTGGGCATGCAGAGCACTAGCGTCGTACTCCCGGATGAACATCAGGATCGAATGGCTGTCGGGTACGGACGCCGAATGCCTGACGGGTCTCGGGCTCGTTTCCCCTTCGTGGATGCGGTTGGGATGGCCGCCGCGGCTGGGGTGTCCTCAACGGTCGAGGACATGGCCCGGTTCATCTCATGGCAGTTTAGACTTCGGGAGCGTGGGGGCTCAGAGGTTCTAGAGGCTACGACGCTGCACGAGATGCAGCGCGTTCAGTGGCTAGAACCCGATTGGGACCAGGCCTGGGGACTCGGGTTTCAGATCTTTCATACGGAGGACCGCAACCTCATTGGCCATGGGGGAGGGTATCCCGGCTACCTGACAGCGACCCACATCAGCCCATCCGAGAACGTTGGAGTCGTTGTATTTACCAACGCATTAGACGCGGAGCCGAGCCTTGGATCTCTGCGGAGCATCAGCCAACGGATCTTCGAATGGGTGGCACCGGCGATCTCCAGGGCCGCCGCCGGGGAAGCAGTGGAGCCACCAGATCCGAGTTGGGATCGGCTCACAGGCAGCTACCGTTCGCATTGGGGCGATGTACACGTTCTGCCGCTCGACGGTAAGCTCGTGATGATCGATCCGGTATCAGTCGATCCGAAGGCTGGTGCCTTCACGTTGGTGCCGGTGTCAGGAGACACCTTCCGCCTGGAGGGAGGGGGGGGGCATCCAGGCGGAAGGGGGGAGCTGGTCACCTTCGAGACCGGCCTAGATGGGATGGCCGAGAGCGTCACCGTCGGGTATCTCCGATACGACCGAGTGACCTACAGCCCGTCCAACTGAGGGCTGTTAGGTCGATGCCTGCCGAGAGCGTCACCCGCCTGAACGCAGCCCTCGAAGGTTGGGAACTTCTGCCAATGATGCCCCCCCCTCTGTCGTCAGCAGGGGGCGGTACTGGTGCGACTCCGCACACATCGCCGCTACTGAAACGCCGTTTCCTGAAAAAAACTTTGGTGGCGCTGCCACTAGATAAAAAGCATGTGCTCATATAGGCTTTTGGCGCTTAAGCGGCTAGGAAACTGGTTAGCCTGACACTGTCCGCGACAGATCACCAAAAGGACCTCTGATTCAGTCACCACACATCGACACGTGTCTCGTATGCTCCGAAAAGGATTTAGAGCCCTTCCTTTTCGGCTACTCGCCACACGATAGCAGTCCGTTCCGCCGCGTCACTATCTGCAGGTCGTGTGGTCATATTCAACGGTTCCCTCTTCCTTCCGTGCGCGACTACGCGCGGATCAACAATGACTTTTTCGCGTCGCGATATGCTCAGAACCACGAGCGGAACGAGGCGAATAACAAAACGAAGTTGGCGATGCTGGTGGCGCGGTTACGACCGTGTATGCGAACCGGGTCGTCGATCCTCGACATTGGTGCAGGTCAGGGTTGGTTACTCGACTACACGCGGAGTCAGTCTTATGACTACTTCGCTGTCGAGCCGGTGCCGGAGCTATCGGCGTCAATCGAGTCGCGCGGCGGAACGGTTATTGGGCGGGATCTGAGCGAGGACTACGAGGCCTACGAGGCAGCCTTCGATATCATCATCGTCCGGCACGTCTTGGAACATCTTCTTGATCCATCCTCGGCTCTGCGAACGGTGCAACAGATGCTCAAGCCGACTGGAAGGGCGTACGTCGCGCTGCCCAACGCCGGTGCTCCTTCACTCAAGAAAGGATTTAGAACTGCATTCATTCACGCTACACACATTTCGTACTTCTGCGCCGGGAATCTACGGCGACTGGGAGCCTCCGCCGGACTCAGGCAAGTGGCGGGCGCCGACTTTGGTGAACTCTGGGCGCTCTTCAAGCGCGAGGCAGGTGTGCTCCCGACCCGGGACAACTATTACGCGCAACAAAAGGCGGTCTTTCGAAGAACCGCGAGGAGTGCTCTCGGGAAAGATATCATGTCGTTCGCCAAGAGCCTGGCCAGGCCTGTTGTTCGAAGAATTCGGAACCGGGCATGAGGAACGCAGGAACTAGCCCTCCCCCAGTCCTAGCACGAAGTGTCCTAGCGTTCTGAGGTGATCCTCAGGCCTTATTAGGCTCTACCCTATAGGGAAACCGATACCGGCCTGCATGGTGAATACGCGATTCTTGATGTCGTTACCGGCCTTATCAATTGAAAAAAGTCCGAAGTTGTAGACCACATCGATGACCAGACTGAGTGTGTCTGATACTTCCATGTCTATTCCAACGCCTCCGACCGCGCCAAGATCCAAGCTCTTCCTGAGGAGATCAGTTTCGGTGCAGGTTGTCGTAGAAGCTGAAGGAGAGGTCACACTGCATTTAGTCAGAAAAGCTACTGCTGGACCCAGAAAATAATGGTAACTGAAGGCTGTGCCGTAAGAGGGGATTTTCGCCCTGAGAAGAACTGGCAGTTCGAAGTAGTCCATCCTGATACGAGACATGGCCCCACCGTCTCCTTCCCTCTTTCCTTTCGATGAGTACGCTCCTCCGAGCTGGATTCCCATATTATCAGTGATTGAAATGAGGACGGAAGCTCCAACATTTAACCCGGTTTGTTGATACAGCGTCGACCCGGGACTCACCGCGTCCTCACCACCCCAAGTGGCGACATTAGTGCCAGCACTCAGCATCATCATGCTCTGGCCATCCAGAGGGGCCGCCAGGGAAAAAGAAACAAGAAATAACAAAGACAATCTTTGCGTAGCGTTATTCCCCCAAGAAACGATGCCCGGAATTCCCACTGATTCCCCCCTCCTCTTCATGGACTGCTTTCTCCCAAGATGCATTCCTCCCCTCTACCCACGCTAGAGAACGAACCTGCTAGTGGAGTGCATTCCGCCTATTTCACGGCACCCATCCCCGGACTATAGAACGCGATTCTTTCCGTCCAATCTCGTGCTCCCGTGTAGGGTAAGGGAAGAATTAGGGGGTTTTTGGTCCGCTTGCCGAAGAATTACCCGATAGCGATTGAGGCTTCTAGACGAAAGTGTCGTCCAAGAAAGAAGGTTCGAATCTGGATGATTCCTCTTAGCTTGTCGCTAACTCAGGGATTCGCGTGCTACCCAAGTGCGAGAACTACGGAGCGAAAATATGATGAGCCGGTTGGAATGGATTCTACAACCTGATCGTCTCATTCTCTTGGGACTAGTCATGGTGGCGGTGTTTCTGGCTCGCGGTTGGGTGGTATCTGGACGACGGATTCTGTACTGCGTCATCGCCACAGCCCTCTTCATATCCATCGCCCCGGTAGGTGGATGGTTGGTATCACCGCTAGAGGAACGATTTCCACGCCCTTCAGCGCTGCCCTCATCCGTCAGGGGAATTCTGGTTCTAGCAGGTGGAGAAGACGTGGCGATTACTGCTTCCCGAGGTGTTGCATCATTGCGAGAAGCAGGAGACCGACTCTTGGAGGCTGTGATCCTCGCGAGGTCCTACCCGGATCTCCCGATCGTATACAGTGGGGGAAGGCCCTGGAGCACAGATGTGGAGAAGAATGCATTCGCTGCCCGCACGATCTTCAGTGGGCTCGGCCTAGACAGTGCCCGGATAACTTACGAAATGAACTCCAGGAACACGGCTGAGAGCGCGGTACTAGCACGGCGCTTAGTCTCCGATACAAGAGGTTGGCTTCTTGTCACATCAGCGAGCCACATGCCGCGTGCAGTAGGGGCCTTTCGGGCCCAAGGCTGGGAGATCTTAGCATTTCCTGTAGACTACAAGACTCAACGGCGAACCGGTTGGGGCGGGTTTAGCTTTACGCACTCAACCTGGATGATATCTACAGCCCTCCACGAGTGGGGTGGGTTGATATGGTACCGTTTGTCAGGACGTAGTAGCAGTTTTTTCCCAAGTCCCTAAAGGCACAACTGTTGTTGATAGCGAGCAGTTGCTCTTAGGGCTGGTCTGGACTATGCAACACTGTTCTGCGCGTCCGGCGTGGTGGCTCCCGAATAAGTTGCGGAGCTATTGGGTCCCCAAGCAGAATTAGGGCATGCAGATGACCCGCGAGAGGATTGGCCGGTTGAGCGCTGCGATTGGTCTGGCGGCGCTCACGTTGCTTGATCTTCTGGCGATGGACGACATCACTACCGCCGGAGCGTGGGTGCCAGAAATCGGATTTGTGATGGCACGACTACCGAGCGCAATACCCCCACCCTAGTCGTCGGTGGGAACTGGTAGCCTGACACCGATGCGTGTGGGCTAGGGCGCTAACTGGCAAGATCCCCGAGCATCACCGCAGATTATGTGCATGCGCTACATCAGACTGACAACTGTTCTACTCCTCACGGCATGCGGTGACGGCGGGACTACGCCCACGACACCACCAACGCCACCGACTCCGCCTACACCTGTAGCGACCTTGATCACGCTGTCTGCGACGAGCTTGAGCTTTTCCTCCTTGGGTGAAACGCAGCAACTCACCGCTACGGTTAAAGACCAGAACGGTGCAACGATGGATGGTGCTGTGGTGACCTGGAGCTCATCTAATATTGGCGTTGCTACGGTATCGTCGTCCGGATTGGTTACGGCGGTCGCTAACGGAACCACAACGATTACGGCGATATCGGGCTCCGTGAGTGCCACGGCATCGGTGACGGTGTTGGTTACCCAGACCGCGACCTTGATCACGCTGTCTGCGACGAGCTTGAGCTTTTCCTCCTTGGGTGAAACGCAGCAACTCACCGCTACGGTTAAAGACCAGAACGGTGCAACGATGGATGGTGCTGTGGTGGCCTGGAGCTCATCTAATATTGGCGTTGCTACGGTATCGTCGTCCGGATTGGTTACGGCAGTCGCTAACGGAACCGCAACGATTACGGCGACTTCCGGGACCCTCACTACAACGGCGACCGTTTCCGTGTCGGTTTCAGGACGTGCCTATCCAGCTGTGATCAGGGGACTCTGGGAGCCCGGAGCTTGGGACCAGTTGGCCACGTTCGTAAGTGATCCTGCTGGGGTTGACCGGTTAAGGTCGCTCGGGATCAACACCGTCTCAGTCCTCGCATCTTTCGATGTACTCGAGAACGGTGAGTACCAATTCCAACATGGTCGTCTGGAGATGGTCAAAGAAGAAGTCATGCGGTACAAGGGTCTCGGATTCGCCGTGCTACTTAGCGGCAATGCCGACGGAGTGCCAACCGTTGGGGACCCACAGACCAGACTCGATAACTATCTGCTCTCATGCCGGGCAGCCGCGATCGAGCTGGCGGAACTCGGCGAACTGTACCAAGTCGAATATTTTTCGCCCGCGAACGAATTCGAAGGCACGCTCGCCAACGAGGGATTCCCTGCCACCCTTCAGAGTCCCAACCCGCCAGAAACAGTCTTCGATCCTCCCGATACAGGTACGGATGCTAGGGTGGAACTTGCCTCGAAGTGGTTCCGCGACCTACTCCCTGACATTCAACCCCTCTTCTCGGGCCGACTGATCGCGAAGGTAGGTGGCGCCCACAGCGGTTACCGGGTCGACGGCTACGACTACCTCGGGTTCACGATCGACCATAACTACCTAGACCAAACGGATTTCCGACGGT
>Ga0310121_10004508_pt1 | contig 12269 bp, 4 predicted proteins | sample CB27_Tmax_986_MG_FD_203504 | JGI IMG/M metagenome (GOLD analysis project Ga0310121, IMG submission 203504) | Marine microbial communities from Western Arctic Ocean, Canada - CB27_Tmax_986 | ecosystem: Environmental > Aquatic > Marine > Oceanic | place: Canada: Western Arctic Ocean | collected...
TTTGCTCGCAGCATGGAAACGTTGGCAGGCATGGATGTCCACGCCTTCCTCGAAGTCGGCCCGGCTCCGCACCTGGCCGGTATGGGACGGCGCTGTATTCCCGATCACGACGCCGCGTGGATTTCGTCTTTGCGGCAAGGCAAGGACGAGTGGAACACCATGCTGGCGGCGGCGGCCGAGCTTTATCGATTGGGATTCAAACTGGATTGGCGCCAATTTGAGGCGCCCTGGTCTCGCACTCGTAGCGTCCTGCCCAGTTACCCCTTCCAGCGGACACGTCAATGGTTGGTCGATGGGCGAAAGCGGATTCAAGAGGTCTCGGGGGGTGGCGGACCGAAGGTTCACAGCCTGCTAGGGAGCGAGGTCACCTCGGCGCTGGATTCGACCATCTATCGTGGGCGTCTCAGCAGTCGCTCGCCGAAATATCTGGGAGACCATCAAGTCCAGGGATCGGTTGTCGTTCCCGCCGCAGCCTACCTGGAACAGGGCCTGGCCGCCGCCCATTTGGCGTTTGGCAACGGTGATCATGGCGTGGAGAGTTTGGCAATTCAGCAGGCCATGTTTCTGCCAGTCGAAGGCGCGCGCGACACCGAGGTCGTGGTTGCACCGGAAAGCGGCGGACGTGCCACGTTTGAGACCTACAGTATCGATTCGGATAATAGCAATCCGAAAGCCCCCTGGTCGATGCACGTGTCCGGGACTCTCGTCCACGAAGAGGTGTGCCCCGCTGACAATCGAGTCGATGAAATCAATCTGGACGAACTACGTGGGAGATTGGACCGTGAAGTCACAGCGGAGCAGTCGTATCAGCTCATGGCCGAGCGCGGCTTGGAATACGGGAAGGCCTTCCAGGGATTGGGCAACTTGAGGCGTGGTGAGCGCGAGTCCCTGGCGGAAATCGATCTCGATGACTCGGTGATTAAAGAACTGGATAAATACCACCTCCATCCTGCCTTAGGTGATGCCCTGCTGCAATCCATCGCTGGCACCGCAGCTCCGGAGCAAGAGGCGGCGGGTGCGATTTTTCTACCAGTCGGCGTTCAACGGGTACAAGTCCATCGCGAGTTCGCCGACGGGATGCTGGCCTATGCGATTCGCACCACCGAATTGTCGGATAGTCCTGATCAAATCGAAGCCGACGTGCGGCTGCTGGACACAAAAGGCCGGGTGTTGGCCGAGTTGTTGAGGGTTGTGCTCCAGCGAGTGGGCCGTGCAGCCGACGGCGAACAATCCGAAAACATCAGCGACTGGATGTATCGGGTCGATTGGCAATCCCAACCATTGCCTGAAAACGCCGAAGCAAAACTTGGTGGAGCTTACCTGGTCTTTGGCGAAGACAATGAAATGGGACGTTCTCTCAGCGACGCCATTCAGGCGGCGGGCGGACGGAGTATCCTGGTCAAGGCTGGCGACCAGTTCGCGCGTCACGACGATGACTCCTTCACCGTCAGACCGACTGAGAGAGACGACTACGGAAAATTGTTGGACGAGGCGTTCGCTGGCGACAATGCCGAGTGCGCGGCGGTCGTGCACGCTTGGGGGCTCCACGGTATCTCACTCGACTCAGGCAATGACGCGTTGGGGGAGATTCGTCGGCGAGGTGTGGGCAGTGCCCTGCCGTTGATTCAACAGCTGGCCCGCTTCGGGTTCAAGCAACCGCCGTCCATTTGGTTGGCCACCCGTCAGGGCCAGGCGATCAGCGAACGCGAAACCACCAATCCGGTGAATTCGCCGGTCTGGGGATTGGGTCGTGTCGCGGCACTGGAACATCCAGAGCTGCGCTGCCGGCTGATTGATTTTGCCGCCGACCAACCGACCCAGACCATCGCCCGGCAGCTGGTCGTGGAAATCGGAACCAACCCGGATGAAGATCAAATCGCACATCGCAATGGAGATCGCTTTGTTGCCCGATTGGTCAGCGATCCAGATCGCTGGACCAGTGCAGCGGCGGATGGCGGACTCACCGTGCCCGGCGATGGCCCCTACCAATTGCGGATTACACGCGCCGGCAGCATGGATTCGCTCAACTATGTGCCGTTCAAACTGATCGAGCCAGGTGAAGGCCAGATCCAAGTCGAAGTGCGCGCGGCGGGATTGAACTTTAGCGACGTGCTCAAGGCAATGGGATTGTATCCGGGTATTAAGGACGCCATCGTGCCACTGGGAATCGAGTGCTCGGGCGTCGTGACCGCCGTCGGTTCGGGAGTGGACCGCTTTTGCGTGGGCGACAAGGTAATAGGCGTCGCTCCCTACAGTTTCGGATCGCATACGGTGACTGCCGATTATGCCATGGTGCACAAGCCGGAGAATCTGACCGATGCAGAGGCGAGCACGATTCCGATAACGTTTTTGACCGCCTACTATGCGCTGGTCCGCTTGGCTCAATTGCAACGTGGTGAAAAAGTCCTGATTCACGCCGGTGCCGGTGGCGTCGGTTTGGCCGCCATCCAGATCGCCAAACACCTCGGCGCGGAGATTTTTGCGACCGCTGGCAGCGACGAGAAACGTGAGCACCTCCGTCAACTGGGCGTCCATCATGTCATGAACTCGAGGACTTTGGATTTCGCCGACGAGATCATGGAAATTACGAACCGCCAGGGAGTGGACGTGGTGCTTAATTCTCTGCCTGGCCCAACGATCTCGAAGAGCCTGTCCTGTTTGACGGCTTATGGTCGCTTCCTGGAAATTGGGAAGATCGATATCTACAAGAACACGATGATCGGCCTGTTGCCATTTCAGGACAACTTGTCGTATTTCGCGATCGACCTGGATCGCATGTTACGGCAGCGGCCCGACTACATTCGAGAGATGTTTGCGGAATTGATGAACTTCTTCACCGACGGGACTTACCAACCGTTGCCACTGACACAATTTAGTATCGAGCAGACGATCGAGTCGTTTCGATACATGGCGGGTCGCAAAAATATCGGCAAGGTGGTCGTTTCGATCGCGGGTAAGTCGGACGGCTCAGCCGATGAAAGAGAGTCGGATACGTTAGCACAGGTGGAAGGCACCTATCTGATCACCGGTGGCTTGGGCGCACTCGGCCTGCAAGTCGGCCAGTGGCTTGCCGACCAGGGCGCCGGGCACGTAGCGCTGATGGGTCGTCGCGAACCGTCGGAACTGGCCAAGGCAACGATGACGACCATCGAGGACTCTGGCACACGAGTTGTGGCGCTGCAGGGCGATGTCGCTGACCGCGACTCTTTGACCCAGGCTCTGGCATCGATTCCTAAAAGTTTTCCACCGTTGCGCGGCGTGATTCACGCCGCAGGTGTCTTGGCCGACGGAGTCATGTTTGATATGTCCACGGAGCAACTGGAGAAGCCGCTGACGCCGAAGATCGATGGCACCTGGTACCTTCACGAAGCAACCAAAGACCAGCCCTTGGAGTTCTTCGTCATGTTCTCGTCGGTGGCGAGCGTACTCGGTTCTCCGGGCCAGGCCAATTACGCCGCGGGCAATCTGTTCTTGGATTCCGTCGCCGCGTGGCGTCGCGCACAGGGACTGCCGGCGGTCAGCGTCAACTGGGGGCCCTGGGCCGATTCCGGCATGGCCGCTGAGGCGGGCCGCGATCAACAATTGGAAGGACGCGGTATGCGTCTATTGCCCAGTGACAAAGCGTTCGAGATCCTGCGACTAATCCTCAAGAACCCACAAGGGCAGCCGACCGTCATGTCGGTGCGCTGGCAGGACATGCTGAAGGCGGGCGGCGGCAGCGTCCCGCCACTACTCAGGGTCGTAGCTCCAGCGGCCAGCGGCGAAGCGGCCGATTCGGTAGAAGATAAGGCGTTTCGCGCCATGCTGTCTGGGCAGGATGTCGAAGAGCGCAAAAAGACGTTAAACACGTTTTTCGCTAACGAAATGGGCAACATCACGGGCATGGACCCCGCAGACATCGACATCACCCAACCCCTATCGAACATGGGTTTGGATTCGCTCTTGGCCATCGAGCTGAAAAACAAGATTGAGGGCCACCTCAAAATCGTGCTGCCAATGGCCCTCTTCATGCAAGAGCCGTCGATCAATACGCTGGTGGAACACGTGGCCGAAGCCTATGACCAAACTCGAACGGGCCAAAACGATGACGTGAAAGAGCCTCAGTCAAATAGTGATCTCAGCCTTCGCCCGCCAAGGAACTCGTTGCCGATAACGCCTAGTGGATGACTCTATTCAACATCCAACCACTCGCGGAGCAACTTAAAATCACGCTTGTACGCCGCTTCCGCGAGTTCCGGAAAATCGCCACCGGAAACATCGTACTCGATGTGTAGATCGATTGGGCCCTGATACCCAGACTTCTTCAACATACCGAAGTAGGTCGGGTCGATCCTCCCCTGCCCTAATGGCACCCACTTCGATGTACTCCTCCCCAGCCAAATAAAATCTTTGACGATCGCAATCTGCATATACGGTCGCATGAGATTAAAGTGAACGGGCCAGGACAACCCACCTTCCACAGTCGCATGGGAAATGTCGAACGCGACTCCAATACCGCTGGGATCAAGATCCTTGACAAGACTATGAAGGTCCCATGCGGTCGCCCCGACGTGACTGGCCCCCGAGTGATTTTGATACAACGCGGTGATTCCCAATTCCATATTCAGCGCAACGAGTTCCGCCAATTTTTCTCGGAATGCCGGTAATTGATCGACAACCGCGCGCTGCAAATCATATTGATAGCCTCGCATACGATATCGCTTGATTCCCAACGAAGCCGCAGTCCTTAACACCGTCTCGGCATGCTCGCGATCGACACGATCAACGTCCGTGGCCATCATGGTCAGCTCCAAACCACGACTTCTTAACGCCTCGACCAACTTGGGCAAGTCTTCCTCGGCGCGTTCAGGTTCGACCTGTCCGCCTCCTCGTACCGTTGCCTCAATACCTGAGAAACCAAGTCGAGCTACCAATTCCGCCACCTGGTCATAAGGAAGTCGCTGCAGCGGCTCGGCATAAGCACAGACTTTGAATCCAGCTGCCGAAGCTGCGGCCGACGCTTGCTGGCCCGACCATCCCATGGCACCAAGGGCACAGACACAACCAGCCTCCCTCAGAAATTCTCGACGATCAAATATCGACTTGCTATTCATCGGTTTGCACCACCTCTGTTATGAATTGTTATCAGTTGTTCGGCCAAATCGTCAGGCAAGGGGCCTTCTTCCAGCCGCGAAATAGCCTCGTCGACGTGCGCCAGCTCGCCAAATCTCACGATGGCCGACGTGACCTGGGGATGGCTGATCACGAATCGTAGTCCCGCACCCGTTGGCGTCATCCCATCCGGAAAAAACTCCCTCAACCGCTCGACACGCTGTTGGTCCCGATGATAAAGCATCGAGAGGGAAGAACTTGGTCTTGTGAGTATGGGCACTCGGCGGCAAACCGGCCAAGACGCCGCCTGCGAATACGCGAATCGCGAAAGCCCCCATTCGCTGGTCGCCGCATTGACTGATGATGTTGCCATAGTTGGCTTCATCAAACGCCTCCGAGTACCCGCGTCCCGCGCTGGGGGTCATGAGATTGTACGGCACTTGAATGGTCGGGAACTGGCCGGATAGGACGACTTCTCGCAAGGCTTCCGCCTGTCCGATGGCCGTTATCCCCAGGTGTTTAACGATACCATCCGACTGTAACTGCCTCATCGCTTCCAACACGCCACCTGGCTGGAGCACATCGGCAGGTGCAATCGACGTCGGCTCATCATCACGATTGCGGGTGATCGCGTTATGAATCTGCAAGAGCGTGACGCCAGAAACTCCCAGCCGCTGACAACTCCGCACCACGGACCTGCGGACACTGCCTGCCAGGTCCTCGAAATCTTCCGGCGTCAAGCGAACTGTGGTCGCCAGATGCACACAGTCGGCAGCTCCCAAGGACTGTAACACCTTGCCTAGGCTGGCTTCTGATTGTCCATCTCCGTAGGTCGCCCCGGTGTCGAACCAGTTGACTCCGGCATCGAGCGCGCGACGCACGGTAGCTTGTTGATTTTCAAAATCGTCACCGGTCATCAGACCTGAAATCGGGCCCGCACCGAAGACTAGCGGAAAAACGCTGATATCAGTCGAACCGAGCAGTCGGAGTAGATCTTTGTCCATGCTAAATAAGTTTGAGTATTTTCAATTTCAATTAGCTCAGGCTGCCTGTCGATCGCCCAAATGTCAAGCAGCCATGTTCGACCGCCCGTTGTTCCTGCTAGAATTGCCCGTTTCGGACTTTGTAATTCTTGTGTACCGTTAGATTCTTTTCAATGGACAACTACATTCTTCTGACCGGAGCTACCGGTTTCCTAGGTCAGTTTCTCCTTCATCGTCTGCTGCGCGCAGACGTGCCAATCGCAGTGGTCGCGCGCAGCTCGCCGGCGCAATCGGCCAAGGAGCGGATCGCGGCGATCGTCGGGCGGTGTTCTGACGAAGATCAGCGGGATTATCCAACGCCTGTTTGTTTTACTGGGGACCTCACAACGCCAGATCTCGGCATTGATGAATTCGCCCTCGATTGGTTTCGTGAGCACTGCAACGCGTGCATTCACAACGCTGCATCGATTCGCTTTCATGGAAAAGATCGCGAACGGGAACCATGGCGGAGCAACATTGGCGGCACGGAAAACGTTCTGCATTTTTGTGACGAAGTCGAGATCGCCAACTTCCATCACGTTTCCACCGCCTACGTTTGCGGCGATCGCCGCGACCACGTGATGGAAAGCGATTTGGAAGTCGGTCAAGGTTATGAGAACGATTACGAACAATCGAAACTCGAGGCCGAGGAGTTGGTGCGTGAGGCGGAGTTTCTTGATTCACTGACGGTCCACCGGCCAGCCGTCGTGATTGGAGACTCGCGCACAGGATTCACTTCGTCAGTGGATTTTGGTTTGTACCAATATATCCAGTTCGTCTGGCAACAATGCGGCCAGCTTCGCCAATCACCCGATGATCGCGTACACTTCCCCATGCGATTGCGGTTGAGTGGTGACGAGAAACGCAATTTAGTAACCGCCGACTGGGTCTCAGACGTGATGGTCAAAATCGTTACGCATCCCGAGCTGCATAACCAGACCTACCACCTCACGCCTAAAACGCCGACGCCGTCACGCGACGTTTTTGAGGCCATCTCCGACTATTTTCGTATCGATGGCGTCGAGCTGGTAGAAAAAGGCAATTTTAATGAAAAACCAGGCACGGAATTCGAAAAGCTCTTTTATGACTTTGCCGATACTTTCGAGGCCTATTGGGGCGACGAACCGACATTCGATCGCAGCAACACGGCAGCCGCGGCGCCAGAGATCCCCTACCCGCAAGTGGATCAAGCCTGTATCAAACGCATGATCGAATTTGCCGTGAATCACGTTTTCGAAAAGCAAGCGGTTTAGCCCAAGGGGGCGAGAAAACGCATTTCCGGCTCGGCGGGAGTCTCGACCTGGCGAGATGACAATTCTGGGTTGTGATCGGTTCGATTCATCCCACTATTTGTCCGTCACACGGTAACAATTACCAGCGCTGTCCCGCCCCCTGTCCGGCAGGAGCCAGAGTTGTTTCGGCTAGTCCACGGGTACGCGGCCCTCTGTCGAGTAAGCCGACACAGGACAGTGGTTCGCGATGTCCCGTGATTAGCTTACAAAACTTTCCCTCCTGCCGGACAAGCCGGACAGGGGGCGAAGGTTCTCGGTGTCCCGTTTCTAGCTTGCAAAACTCTGGCTTCTGCCGGGCGAGCCGGCAGGGGGCCTGCCAATCGTGGCGCGATGGACAAGAAACTGCCCGTATCAAATTCAAGAATGACCATGTTAATACCGAATCTTCATAGCGCAAGCTCGCCCATCCGACAAACGAATTCTGCGATCAGCAAACTTGGACTCACCTGTCGCCCAGCAGCTTAACCAACTGCCTATATCGCGGTTCATCCGGTGCACGACGAATCAGATCCTCAGCCAATTCCCTGGCTTCTGCCTTCCGTTCGGATTGCATGTAATAAACGGCCAGAAAATAAGTGCAATCCAAAAAACGTTCGTCCAACCGATGAGCCTCTAATAAAACTTGTTCGGCCTGTTCCGTTCTTCCCGCTAAGTGCAGCGCCAGTCCATATTTGTATTGCAACGCCGCACTCCCGGGCACCAATCCCACGTCGCGGGCCAACAGCGGCAACTCCGCCCGGCGCAACTCCTCTGCACGTTTGGTATCTCCAAATCGTTCGACCAGCACCGCCAGGTTCGAACGCGGGCCCGCTACCTTAGGCTGAACTCGGATCGCGTCCTCATACGCCTTACGTGCCTCACCAAACTCACCGGACCGTTCGGCCAGCAAACCCAACGCCATATGCGAGCCGACTTGATCCGCCTCCGCCAACTGCCCTCTACGGTATTCATCGATCGCTGCTTTTCGTAAATCGCGCGAAGCCTGATCCAATCCAACATCGCGAATGTCCGCCAATCCAAGCGCCGCCTCGAAACGCACACTTCGTATCGGATCCGCCAACATCTCCGGCAAGTGTTGCGTCCGCTGGCTCCGATTCAACCGTGACCAGAGGTTTGCAGCCACGCGGCGCACCTGTGGATCGCGATCTCGCAAGGCTCGTTCTGCCGGAGCGATCGCCGCCTGAGCATTGAGTTCCGCCAGTGTCGCCAAGGCGCTGGCTCGAATGATCCCCGGCAGGCGTCGCGTTCCGGCCTGTTTCGCCAGCGCGTCACTGGCCGACGCTTCGCCCGACCAGCCGGCTGCCAAGGCCCGGGCCACACCCGCCTGCCAGCCATCCGGCGGATCACCCCACCATTTACGTGCGGACTCGGCAGCCCATTCGTTCAATTTATCTAGTTCACCGACGGCGGTTTCGTCCCCCCGCTCCGCCGCATCAAGCCAATCCTGATAGCGCGCGAACTTTGATCGAACCGTCACCTCAAGTTGATCGTCGAGATGACATCGGACACAACCATTCGGCGTACTCAACTCCAAAGACAAATCAGGGCGCGGTATCTTCATGCTGTGATCTCGCCGCCAGTCGACCTCCATATAGGCTCGTTCCGGCATATGGCACTCGACGCATCGAGCGCCGGTCGACCCAACGCGATGCTGGTGGTGAGCTGGCGTATCGTACTTTGCCGTGGGATGTTGATGACACGACGTGCAGAGCTTGTTGCCCTCGTGTTTCAATTCGGCAGTGTGCGGGTCGTGACAATCGGAACACCGGACTCCTTTCGCGTACATCTTACTCTGCATGTAGGAACCAAGAACGTACACCTCGTCGCGAATCTGGCCGTCGGGATAGTAGGTTTCCTCGGTAAGCAGCGAGTTCACGAAATGGTCGTGATAATTGGTGCCGGGCGCAAAGTCCGGGTAGACCTGACGTGACCGCGAATGGCAGGGAGCACACGTGTGTATTTCCTTGAGCGGCTCCAAACCAGAAAATTTGACGATCCCGCGACCATAGCGACGGTCCCAAAATAACGAGCGCGCTTTAGCCAAATCGACATGGAGACTGCCCCGACCGTGACAGGATTCGCAACTGACGTCGATCTCAGCAAACGTCGTCTTAAAACAGCGATCGTCCACGTCATATTTCTTTTGCAGATTCGTCGAATGGCAGCGGGCGCACATGTGATTCCAATTGTTCCCGTATGAGGTCCAATGCAAGGGATCGTCCGGCGCCAGCCGCTCGTCGACATCGGGCGGCGATAGATAAAACCACTCTTGTTTCTGCTTGTCCCAGCAAAAAGGGAGCACTTGGAGTTGACCAAGCTCGTTGCCTTCCGCGTTGTCACAGCGCTTTGTCTCGACCAAATACTGCTGCAAAGGATCATGACCGAAGACATACTTCACTTCAAAAGCATCCGGCTGGCCGTCGTCGCCCGCGGTTCGAACCAAATATCGCGACTGGTCACGAAAGAGGGTAGATTGTAGGCCGTAATGCTCGATCGTGACCTCGTTGAAGTCGCCCAAGACCGTATCAGCCGATGCCAGATCCATGGCGAGATCATGATCAGAATCCCGCCATGCGCTGGCCTCTGACTGGTGGCACTCGATGCAGCGCCTGGATCCGACGTAACTGGTCTCAATGCCGGGCGGTAAAGCGGTCCACCAATCGGCCAAGATCGCGATCACGACGATGGCGGTTGCTAACGTTAACCGCGTGCGGATCTTACTGGAGGTCACGGAGTTCCACTTGATTGAGCACCCATTTGCGCAGGATCAGATAACCCGGGTCCATTGGCTGATACCGCCGACCCCCCTGATGCCCGTCCTCTTCGCCTGTCTGGAGGTTAAGGGGCTTGCGCAACAGCTTGCTGCTCTCAACGTCGTCCACATTAACTCGCTTGGTCAGAATTCGATAGTTGGCCAACAGCTTCTCAACCGGTAAAAACCCAACTTCGTCCGGGGCATTCAACTCCATCGAGGGAACTCGGCCTGGTTCACCATGGCAAATCATACAGCTGCGCTCATCGCCGCGCAAGACCCGTGACATTTCCGGAACGACATAGTCTCGGAAATAAACGACGTCTTCAACGAAACTGTCCGGCAGGACCCCCTTGCCATCCTCTCCGTTGGCAAGGCCATGGTCTGGCTCGGCGCTAACAGCATCGACCAGCTGTTGGTTAAAAGCGCCGCGCTCTTGAGACAGCACCTTGTCCACTTGCTCCAGGACTTCTTTGTTCTCTTCGAACGATTTCAGCTCCGCCAGTGCCGTGAGCACTTCAGGATTACGCCGCAAGGCGGTCTGGTTCGCCAATTCAACGCCCAGCTGTCGATTGTCGGCGAGGGCGTCGGATCGCAGTTGCGTCAGAAACAGCCGCAACGCTCGACTGCGCAGTTCCTCAAAGGGATCGACCGGGGGTGGCGTGTTGGGATCGACATGGACTTCGGGCAATTGCCGCTTATAGGTCAAAATCCAAGGAATGCTGCGCACCCAGAAACGAGCATCGGCGTGGTTGGAGAACTCCTGCGGTAGCGATCCCGCCATTTGTTCGAAGTGCAAATCGGGATTCTTGCCAATCGCATCACCCAATCCGTTGGACAAATACCAGGCGATATCCGCTGACTTTTCCGCCTGTTGCCGTCGGACCGTATCTTCGATGGCCGTGATTTCTTCGCTTGTCTTCCACTGGGAAAGATCAGGCAGGAGGTATTTGAGGATATCTCGTCGCTGTTCGGCCGTGTCCGGCAAGATCCAACTGACTCCGCCAATCATTTTGACAATAGGATCGGCCAGATCTCCGCGCCGAGGTGGATCCGCCGCACCGCGCAACAACTGGCCATGCATTGGTTCCAACTGCTCGGCCACGGCAGTCAGCTTGACCAATCGCGGATCCGAAATGCTTTCCGCCGCTAATCCACGTAGCGACTCCGGACCCTCCAACGAGTAGTCGACCAATCGCTCCTGCAGGCCCTCATGGGGGATGTTCGCTGCTCCTTCGAGTGTCAACTTGGTGAGGAAATGGCGCTGATTCCTATCCGCATACATTTCGGCGCGATCCAATTGTGAAAGAATTGCATCCCCAAACAGCTTACCAGCACCGGGCGTGGAATAACCCAACTGGCCCGGCCCGCCATCGCCCCCTTTCTCTGCATAAAACGTCGCGGCCACCGCCACTAGTCGCTCTGCCAATCGTCGAGGAACATCCAGTTGGACATTCTCCACGCTGTCGAGGGTTCCCTGCAGGCTCGCGAAGAGATCTTTGAGTTCGGGGTACTGATGTTCTTTCGTGGCGTTGGCGACATGGCCATTGGCAATGAACAACGCGTGAGTCTGGTAGCGAATGGCATTTTCGACTAATGCGTTCGGTTCCAGGCGTTGCAATAATTCCAGCCAGGCCGCGTTGACGGCAGGCCTGATCGGAGGATTCCAAATCCACCAATGCCAGGCGGCACGCATGGCCCAGGCGCGCACTTCCGGATGTGGGTCGTGGTTGACGCCGTGGGCGAGGACGCCGGACAGTCTTTCCCAAGGTACGCTCGACGTGGGCATCACCGCATCGACCTTCATCACCAGCGCGCGCATCGCCGACGCACGTGTGAAGTCGTCCCCACTGGTTGCCGCGCTTAGCACTTCTTCCCAGCCACGATCGTCGATCAACGACTGACGCACACCCCAGTGCGCCGCCTCGCGGACGGGCTTGGTCGCATCTCCCAAGCCTCGCACCAGTGGTCCAACCGCCTCATCTAATCGCGTGGTGCCCAGTCCAATCATGGCCCAGTAACGAACCAGCGAACTTTCGTGCGCAGCCGCCTCGACCATCAGTGAAACCAATCGCGGATCTTCGCTCATCGACAGTTGGCGAACCCGCTGGA
>Ga0310121_10004510_pt1 | contig 12267 bp, 11 predicted proteins | sample CB27_Tmax_986_MG_FD_203504 | JGI IMG/M metagenome (GOLD analysis project Ga0310121, IMG submission 203504) | Marine microbial communities from Western Arctic Ocean, Canada - CB27_Tmax_986 | ecosystem: Environmental > Aquatic > Marine > Oceanic | place: Canada: Western Arctic Ocean | collected...
CAGGGCCTCCATCGCGTTGGCCAGTCCGCTGGGTGCACGATCAGTATACTTGTCACGCATCGCGCGCCCGATTGGGATAAACACCAGAAGACAAAGAAGGGCGGCCAGGAACATGAACACCACGTGTTTTGTTGGGGACAGATCAATTGTGAGCCCACCAACATGTACCGGTTCAAAATGCGGAAGCGGAATCACAAAACCTCGCCCCAAGATCTCAAATTCAAGCTCACTGCCATCCAAAAGATGGTGCAGAAGCATCCCTTGAAGGTCTGGAGATCCTTCACTGGAATGAGCCTGAGCGGACTCCTGCAATGCCGGGAGGAGGGAGAGGAATTTCATCTATAAAGTCTCTGCATGCTCGGACCTTAAATAAATCGGTTCGATCAAGAGAAGTCCAAAGAAGAATCCAGCAAGTGCCAGCAGCATCGGAACTAACCCTTCCGAATCGAGGCGAACGGCAACAAAGGCTGTAAGCCCTATGACAACCATCCTAAGCAGGGTACCGCCCAGCCATACAGCTAGGAACCGATTCCAGTTGGAACGAAAGCTGAGCATCGCGGCAAAGGCTACAATTTGGATCGGTAGCGCGATGAGGGCCGCAATCACAAGCCCCCTACGACCAGCAGAATCAAGGAACGGCATAAACATTAGCGTGATTAGCGCTACGCCTACGAGGCCCGTGAACGCATATTTGGTCACGTTACTCATCAGACTCCGTTCTCTCTATTCCTAGGTTCAATCACGACGTGGTAGTAAAGGCTGTAGCCACCTGCCCCGGCTCCGATTAAAGCGCCCAGAATCATGATGAACGGTGATGTACCCACCTTAGAGTCCACCCACGCACCAAGGAGCATGAACAACAAAACTGACAGCGTCCATTTTAGGCCGTGCCCAAGGTGCTGACCCGAAGCTCGCAAGAGCTCGTGGGAACCTTTCCCCTGTTCTTCTTCTCGCACGGTCCTGCGCCCTCATGGATAGCGGGAGCAATCTCAAAATAAGGTACATAACCTATCAAGAGCCGGCATAATTTACCGCTTGTGAAAAAAAGAGCAAGCCGGTTCCCTTGGTAATCATATGTATAGTTCGCTCTGCTTGACGCCCAGAAAAACACTGGTCTATCTTCGGCGCGGTTTCACAAGCTCACAGGATTGTACGATCGTTACATGTGGGGTAGGATCTGCTATCCATCGGCTTGGTATCAGGGAGAAAGATGTCCACAACTGAACAAAGCACGATTGTCCAACGCGATGACCTTGAGTTACTAGAACGGGTTGTTGAGGTCTCAAACGCCATGAGGCGGGAGGTTGCCAAGCAGATCGTCGGCCAAGATGAAGTAATTGACGAATTGCTCACAGCGCTGTTGGCTAATGGACACGCCCTATTGGTTGGCGTCCCCGGGTTGGCAAAGACACTCTTGGTTCAAACAGTCGCTCAGTCACTTGACCTGGATTTCAGCCGAATACAGTTCACTCCAGACCTAATGCCGACTGACATCACCGGTACCGAAGTGATCGAAGAGGACCGGACTACAGGTCGTCGGGTCTTTAGGTTTGTAAAAGGCCCGATATTTGCAAATGTGGTTCTGGCAGATGAGATCAATCGCACTCCACCTAAAACCCAGGCAGCTCTGTTAGAGGCTATGCAGGAACGGGCAGTAACTGCAGCGGGTGAGACATACTCTCTGGGTAAGCCGTTTTTCGTGCTCGCAACACAAAATCCAATTGAGCAAGAGGGAACGTATCCGCTCCCGGAGGCCCAGCTAGATCGGTTTATGCTTGAGCTTCCGATCTACTACCCCTCTCGGGATGAAGAGGAAGAGGTCGCCACGAGAACTACAGGTGAAGAGGAAGCGGAAGTCAATCCGATTGTTACAGGCTCGGATCTCATTGAATTGCAGCAACTTGTTCGACGAGTGCCCGCCCCACCTTCCCTAGTTTCGTTCGCGGTTAAGCTAGCACGCTCAACCCGCCCTGGACCGGAAGCATCAGATGTAAGTCAAAAATACGTCTCTTGGGGTGCTGGGCCGCGTGCTTCACAGTTCCTCGTGCTTGGTGCTAAGGCACGTGCAGCATCTCGTGGATCACCTATGCCTTCTTTGGACGATGTCCGAGCGGTAGCCCCAGCTGTGCTGGCCCACCGCTTGGTCCTGAATTTCCAAGCAGAAGCGGACGGACGGACAACCCGTGGAGTGATTCATGAACTTCTCGAGGAGAGTCGGAATTGGAGTTAGATCGAAGTAACGGAGGTGGCGACCACCCTCCTAGTACCGAACGAAGACCCGGTTGGGACAGCGTCCGATGACGAGTGCTATACTCACACTAATCGGGCTGTGCCTGCTTGTGTCGGCTACGCTCACAGCAGCACAAACTGCAGTATTCCAGGTTAGTGAATCCCACCTGCGCACACTTCAGAACGAAGGATTCAAGGGTGCGCATGCCCTGGCGAAAGTAAGGCGAAGAGCTGGCGATGTTGGATCAAGCGTCCGCATGGTTACCGGAGTACTGAATCTCGGCTCACTCGGAATCGGAGTTGCTACCGGTGTACTGACCTTGGGACGTGGCGGACCAATACCCAACGTGATTATTGCGGTCATAATCGTAATCATGTTCGCGGATGTCTTACCTCATTTTATCGCGGCGCGCTATCCCGTGAGGCTCGCTCTGAACTCTGCACCAGGGCTACTCGCGCTTATTCGATGGACACGATGGATCTCGGGACCGGTTTCCCTTCTTGAGGAGGCACTCGTTAAGAACGGTGAGGAAGAGCTGAGCATCGAGGAGCGAGAGCTCAGGGAAATCCAGGAAATCGGTCAGAAAGAAGGCATCCTGGAGGAGTCAGAGAACCTTCTCGTCGAGCGTGCGTTTAGATTGGACGAGTTGACAGTATGGGACGTGATGGTGCCACGAGTCGATATCTTTGCCTGGCAAGAGAATCTAACTCTTTCTGAGATTATTGACGGGCTTCCAGATGTCCCGTACAGCCGAGTCCCTGTATACAAGGATTCAGTCGATGACGTGACAGGTATCCTTTACGTCCGTGAAGCCTATGAACGCATTAGTCAGGGAATGCATGACCTCAAGCTCCACCAAATTTCAAGGACTCCTTTCTTCGTCCCTGGATCTCTATCTCTTGCCCAACTAATGCGAGATTTTCAGGCTAAGCGCATCCATATGGGTATCGTTGCAGACGAGTTTGGAGGAACAGACGGTCTCGTAACTTTAGAGGATGTACTTGAGGAACTTGTCGGGGAAATTCGTGATGAAACCGATGTGGAGGAAGAGGAAATTCACCGAATCTCTAGGAACCAGATTGAATGCGATGCCGGAGTTGATGTCAGGGACATCAATCAAGCACTTGGAGTTACCCTCCCGAAGCTGGAGCATCGGTCACTGAACGGCTTGATCCTTGAAGAGTTAGGACATGTGCCTTCCGTGGGTGAAAAACTACTATGTGATGATGTCCGGATTGAAATCATGCAAGCAACCGAGACTCAGGTTATTAGGGCGCAAGTAACACGGCTAACCGATCTCCAGACATCCAATAACAACTAATGGCCATCGTCATCCCCTTCAGGGGAAAGAAGCCAAGAATCCACTCTAGCGCATTTCTCGCACCCACGGCTGTGCTTATTGGAGATGTAACAGTGGGTGCTGATGCAAGCGTGTGGTTTGGAGCAGTGCTAAGAGGTGACGATCCTGATAATGGAATTGTCATCGGACCACGCACCAGTGTACAGGACAACTGTGTGGTGCACGTGGGGACGTGGGGACCAACAGTGATTGGAGAAGATGTAACAGTAGGTCACGGAGCTAAGTTCGAGAGTTGCACAATCGGAGACCGAACCTTGGTGGGTATGAACGCGGTTATCCTTCAGAACGCAGTAGTCGGTTGCGAATGCCTCTTGGCGGCAAATACGGTCATCCTAGAGGGTTCTAAGGTCCCGGACCGAAGCTTGGTAGCTGGTGTCCCTGGACAAATAAAGAAAACGCTAGAGGGGAATGCCGCTTCCTGGATCAAAGGGGGTGGAGAACACTACGTCACGCTCTCACGAGAATACCGTGATGCCGGTATCGGGATACCAGAGAAAGATTGACTCTGCGCGATAAACCAGGTAGCAGCAGAAATAATCCGGAAGGTGGGGTCCATGAGATAGCTCAACCGAGTTCGTCTACGGACGAAGGATCTTTGAAGACCCAGACAACCCTATGTGACCTGTGCGGTGCACAAATGATTGAACGACACTGTAAGCTGATTTGTCTCAGTTGCGGCTATCAGCGGGATTGTTCAGACCCTTAATCACGACTGTTCTCTAGGCTGCAAGACCCATGATGTGGGTAAGGTACCAGTCCATCATTGTATCACCCCAGAGATATGTGATAGCGCCGGCAACAGCGAGGAATACCCCGAATGGGATAAGCCGTCTATACAGTGTAGCTACTGGACCATAGACGACTAGGCCGCCCAAGGACCCCAGGAAAGCGGTCTCAGCTACCCCCGAGATACCAACAAACGAGCCCACCATCATCATCATCTTGATATCCCCACCTCCCATCGCCTTATCCAAACCGGCCTCTTCTAGTCGTCCGGGATAGATTTTCTCTATGATGTACGTACCGGCTGTAGCGATGAACCAGAGGAAGGTGTAGCCAACTAGTGCTCCCCCTACTGCACTAACCCAACCTATGCCGCCCGGCAAAAACGACATCGCGAGACCAAGTATCGTTCCTCCCAGTGAAAACTCATCCGGGATGATGTAAAAGCGAGCATCAGAGATCGACATCCCTAGGAGCAAACACAGAAATATGCTCCCTCTTAGTGCCTCCCCACTGAGACCATGGATCATGAATATCCCCGCGCACAACAGTCCGGATGTCAGCTCAACAACTGGATATTGGAGGGGAATTAGCATTGAGCAGTGGCGGCACTTCCCAGATAAGATCAACCAACTCAGAACAGGTATGTTGTCATACCATCTGATGGCACTGGAGCATTCTGGACACCGGGAACCTGGAGATATGACCGATAGATCTATAGGCCACCTAGTTGAGCAGATATTCAAAAGCCACCCGACAGCGAGACCAGAAAGGCCGGCTATGCCTGGGACCAGCCAAGCCTCGTCCACTACTCCTCCGTCTTCGTCAATTCGTAGAGAAGGATCGCACCTGCAACCGCAACATTGAGGGAATCGACTTGTCCCGAGATCGGTACCCTCACCATATGTTCAGCGGCATCCAACACGGCCTGGCGAGGACCCGCCCCTTCATTAGCCAAAACCAAGGCAAACCCCCTATCGTCGGGTTTTGCCTTAAGACTTGGCGCTCCTGGATCCGCTACCCAAATCGGTACTCCTGCTTTGGTTATCTCACGAATAGCCTCCTCAGCCGCAGCATAAGCAATCGACAATCGAAAAACCGTACCTGCTGATGCACGCACAGTCTTTGGGGCCCATGCGTCCACAGTCCCGTCCAATGTGATGACCGCGTCAACGGGGAATGCTGCAGCTGCCCGGATGAGTGTCCCCACATTCCCTGGGTCTTGAACGCCATCAAGCACCAGGTAGCAGCCACCGATTCGGAGGATATCCAGAAGCTCCATTTGCTGTTCTTTACAAACCATTAGGATACCCTGGGGATGCTTCGTATCCGCCAGCGCTGCTAATTCTTTCTCACTAACACTCGCAATATCCAGATTCCCCTTTCTGATATACTCAGCTAATTCAAGTCCCGCGGTTGTAGATTCAATCCTTTCTGATGCCACCACAAATCGGACTTCTGCCCCGGCATCGATGGCTTCCTTCACAGCCCGCACACCCTCAACAAGGACGAGCCCTTCCCTTTTTCTCGACTTCCCATTCCTTAACCGAGCTAGGAGTCGACGCTTCTGCTGGCTCAGATCCACTAAGCTCACCACTTTTTGTGAGCCTGGACTTCAACTGAACACCCATTTAGCTGATGACGCACTTATCTCCTCCTATCGCACTCACGATCGCCGGAAGTGACAGCGGTGGTGGTGCGGGTATCCAAGCGGATCTAAAAACGTTTTGCACTTTTGAGGTTTACGGTACGAGCGCTGTCACTACTGTGACAGCCCAAAACACTGTTGGCATTAGGTCCATTCATGCTGTGCCCATAGCAATAGTCCGAGCCCAAATAGATGCGGTCGTGACTGACCTTCGTCCTAATGCTTTGAAGACCGGGATGCTCACGAATGAGGAACTTGTATGCGAAGTTGCCGCCGCGATACGTGAACATAGGCTTAACCGATATGTCATGGATCCGGTGATGGTTGCTACGAGTGGAGACAGACTCTTGGATTCTAGCGCAGAGAAGTCACTTCTGAACGAACTCCTTCCTCTTACAACCCTAATCACTCCAAACCTGCATGAGGCTGCCGTCTTGGTAGGTCAGCCGCTTAAGTCACTTAAGGATCTTCAAGCCGCAAGTCGAAACTTAGTGGAGCGGGGGGCGGGGGCTGCACTTATTAAGGGAGGACACCTTGAAGGAGATGCCATAGATATTCTTTGGGATGGATCAGAAGAGCGTATCTGGCGACGGCCGAAGATTAACACGACACGAACTCATGGGACCGGCTGCGCGCTCTCTGCTGCAATCACTGCGGGACTCGCTCACGGTGAAGACCTCGGCGACGCAGTTAACAGAGCGATCCAATTTATTATCCGAGCAATTAGAACCGCGCCCCAGCTCGGTAGCGGTACGGCTCCGGTGAATCATTCGGCGGATGCCACTTGAAGTCGAGCATTAACGCGAGAAACAAGCTGCTTGAGTATCCGATCAGAGGATCATCCCCGCAACAGTAGCTGTCATAAACGCGGCGATCGATCCAGCAATCATCGCGCGCAAACCCAATCGGGCTAGATCATGCCTCCGTGAAGGAGCAATACCACCGATCCCTCCTAGTTGAACTCCAATTGACATGAAATTCGCGAAGCCCGATAACGCATAAATGGTGATAATGATCGACCGCGGTTGAAGATCATTTTCGCTACCCAACATCGCCGCTAATTGCAGGTATGCGTAGAACTCATTCAAAACTATTTTTGCACCAATCAAGGAACCAACCATAGGAGCGTCAGCCCAGCTCACACCCATGAGCCACGCGAGTGGAGATAGAAGCCATCCTAGGATCAGTTCGAAGGTGAGTCCGTCGATGCCTGCTAAACTACCTAACCCACCAAGCAGGCCGTTCATCATGTACACTAGAGCGACAAAAGCGAGCAGCATTGCTCCAACATTTAGCGCCAGGAAGAGTCCCTCAGACGCTCCTCTCGCTGCGGCATCAATCACGTTCACGTCCGAAGATTCGACGCTAACTTCAAGATTCTCAGATGTCTCCGGCGTACCATCCTCAGGATACATCAGCTTGGCAACGACCAGTGCGGCCGGTGCAGACATGACCGAGGCAGCGATAAGATGTCCAGCAATATCCGGAAAGTACGCCATAAGAAGGCCCACATACGCAGCGAGTACACCTCCTGCTACTGTGGCAAAGCCCCCAGTCATGACCACCATAAGCTCCGACATCGTCATCTTCTCGACGAATGGCTTGATAAGGAGAGGCGCCTCAGTCTGGCCTATGAAGATGTTCCCCGCTACGCACATAGTTTCGGCGCCAGAGGTCCCCATAGTACGCTGCATCACGAACGCTATACACCTCACGGCTAGCTGCATGATGCCAAGGTGATAGAGAACCGTCATCAGAGATGAGAAAAAGATGATAGTGGGCAAAACATTGAACGCGAAAAATGCCCCTGTGTTCGCTACCTGACCGGGCATTTCCGAGAACTCACCCTGCCCCACAGTCCCAACCCCCACGGGCACATTTTCGTACACTAAGTTCCCGAAGATGAAGCTGGCACCGTCAACAGTAAAACCGAGAAGCGCGACCACTACGCTATTAATCACATCGAAAAAATCAGCCCCGATATCTGTTCTTAAAATGAAGAACGCAAATAGGATCTGGAGAGAAATACCCCATATCACGATTCTCCAAGCCACATTCTTTCGGTCAACACTCAGCCCCCAGGCAATAACTACAAGGAAGGCAAGACCTAGGATTGACCGTAGACGTTCCGCTAGAGACAAGCCGAGGGATCCATCTGGAACAGAAATCTGGTTCCCGTCCTGGGGAGCTGTCTGCATCACCGAAGAAGGATAGGGGGCAATCTCAGCTCCCATACTTTGCCACGCACCCGTCAAGATCAGAGTCACTGCTGTTACCCAAAGGACGGCAACGGCTGGCCCTGGTGCCTTCATTCGGGTGATCATCTCCTCGGATAAGCGGAAACCAGACCCAATATCATTGGAACAACACCTGACCACCAACAACCAACGTAGAGAGATAATGGCCTGCCGTCATACGATCTCGTACAGCAGGTCCTTCCCAGCTCTAATCATGCTAGACGACAACGAAGGTGCCATTATGGCAGTTATCCGCCGTAAATCCGGCCAAAGCGGCGTGTAATTACTGGAGTTTCACGGCATAGCTATTGCACTAGTAGACCTGAGATAGAAGAACGCCTACCAGCGGATATTGAGGAGAACATGAGCAAAGTTATTGGGATTGATCTAGGTACAACCAATTCTGTCGTCGCAGTTATGGAGGGTGGTGAGCCGGTGGTGATCCCGAACTCAGAAGGTGGGCGGACAACCCCATCGGTGGTGGCATTTACGAAAGAGGGTGAGCGGTTGGTAGGTCAGGTAGCACGCCGCCAGGCAATCACAAATCCTGAAAACACGATATTTTCGATCAAGCGGTTCATGGGCCGAAAGCATGTTGAGGTATCTGAAGAAGAGAAGCTCGTTCCTTACAAGGTCGGTCCTGACTCTAGCGGCAGAGTAGAGGTCACGATCCCGAACGTAGAAAATAAGGCCTTCAGCCCACCTGAAATCAGTGTCATGATCCTTCAAAAAATGCGACAGACCGCTGAGGACTATCTGGGAACTAAGGTGAGCCAAGCCGTCGTGACAGTCCCCGCATACTTCAATGATGATCAAAGGCAAGCCACGAAAGACGCCGGAAAGATCGCCGGCTTGGAAGTGCTCCGAATTGTCAACGAGCCTACGGCTGCTGCCTTAGCGTACGGTTTGGAGAGGCAATCTGAAGAGAAAATTGCCGTTTTTGACCTAGGTGGGGGTACTTATGATATCTCGATCTTAGAGTTGGGTGACGGAGTATTCGAGGTCAAGTCGACAAACGGTGACACACAACTAGGGGGTGATGATTACGACCAGAGAATCATCACCTGGCTGGTAGATGAGTTCAAGCGTGATCAGGGGATCGACTTGTCTCAAGATCCAATGGCGCTCCAGCGACTGAAAGAAGCTGGAGAGAAAGCGAAAATGGAACTCTCAACGACTATGTCGTCAGACATAAATCTTCCATTCATCACAGCAACTCAAGACGGTCCTAAGCACCTAAACTACACGCTCTCAAGAGCTAAATTTGAGCAGCTCGTTGAGAGTCTCAACGAGCGCACGATTGAGCCGATGAAGAAGGCACTAGCGGATGCTGGTCTGACAACAAACGACATCGATGAAGTGATTCTCGTCGGAGGATCAACCCGCATCCCGAAGATCCAGGAAATTGTTAAGGACTTCTTCGGAAAAGAACCCCACCGAGGTGTAAACCCAGATGAAGTCGTAGCAGTGGGTGCTGCGATACAGGGTGGTATACTTGCTGGGGACGTCACAGACGTCCTCCTGCTCGATGTGACACCGCTGTCTCTAGGTATTGAGACACTCGGAGGGATCCGGACGACCCTCATTGAGCGCAACACCACTATTCCAACCAAAAAAACGGAAGTCTTCTCCACTGCGGAGGATAATCAGACAACAGTCGAGATCCATGTGCTCCAAGGTGAACGGAAAATGGCCATCGACAATAAAACGATCGGCAAGTTCCAACTCGCCGGTATTCCACCAACACCAAGAGGGATGCCTCAAGTGGAAGTCACCTTTGATATCGATGCGAATGGGATCCTGAACGTATCTGCTAAGGATCGTGCCACTGGTAAAGAACAGGAAATACGGATTGAAGCGTCGAGTGGGCTATCCGATACCGAAATTGATCGGATGGTGCAGGATGCTGAAGCACACGCTTCCGAAGACGAAGAGAATCGCGAGAAGGTGGAGGCTCGTAATCAACTCGACTCCCTTGTCTACCAGGTCGAAAAGGATATGGGTGAGTGGGGTGACAAGGTTGATGAAACGACGAAGAATCGTCTTGAATCAGCACTTGAGCAGGCCAAGGAAGTTCTCAAGGGAGATAATACCGACACACTTAGCACTGCCCGGGATGAGCTGATGCAGGCATTCAGCACAGCTGGGCAAGAAATGTATCAAGCTCAAGCTTCCGAAGCTGGGGGTGAAGAAGCGAATCCAGAGGAAGGAAGTACGGGCGAAACCCAGGCTAGTACTGATGAAGATGTGATCGAAGCTGACTATGAAATCGTGGAGGAGGAGGAGTAGGAGGAGGAGGAGGAGGACTAAGCCACAATTCCTTACATGGAATCCATAAGGCCTCAGAGATAACGAGCTAGCGGAACCAGAGAGTTCAACATTTCTTAAGAAGATTCAGAAAAGTTTTGGAAGTTGGATCTACCTAGGGTCTTTATGTGTAGGTATGCCATCTGGTTTGCTCAGGCGAGCCTTCGTAACACTGAGAATTGATTTGGGAAGGAGCTAAGATGTACGACCCCCTTCGTGCGAAGGTTAAGGTGGCGTTTTATAGCGCTACCGCCTTCCTGTTTGGACTCGCGATTACCAGTGGGCTCGGATGGACGAGTAAGTCATATGCGATGCCCCTCATTGAAGCGACAGCGCAAATATCCCCGGAAGCAGTTAAGCCGGCACTAGATCTCAGCCAAGCATTCACAAATCTTGCGGATGCGGTTACACCAGCAGTGGTGCGGATAGAAGCTCGTAGGCCCGTGACAGCTGCTAACCAGGAAGTTCCTGATGCATTCCGCCGCTTCTTTAATGCGCCAGAAGGGCAAAACCAACCTCCATCGCAGGGGCAAATCGCCGGAGGCAGTGGATTTGTGGTTTCTGCAGACGGATATATTCTTACCAACAACCATGTCGTCGAAGGAGCGGACGAGGTTAAGGTCTACTTCCCTGACCGACGTTACTTCGATGCAGAAATTATCGGAACTGACCCTTTCACTGATGTAGCTGTCATAAAGATCAATGCTGGAGAATCTCTTCCAGCACTCGCATTTGGTAATTCTGACAACGTAAAGGTCGGAGAGTGGATCCTCGCAATTGGTAACCCTGGATTCGGTAATTCTACGTCTCTGGATTTCACTGTCACGGCTGGGATCATCAGCGCACGTGGTCGGCCACTGCAACTCCTTCAGAACGAACTGCGCTCCGACCCGAGATTCGGCGATCAAGCTTCCCGCTGGGCGATTGAAGATTTCCTTCAAACCGACGCGGTTATCAACCCGGGAAATTCGGGTGGACCGATGGTGAACCTCAACGGTCAAGCAGTGGGCATCAATTCCGCAATCGCCTCTACAACCGGAGCCTACCAGGGATACGGATTCGCTATCCCGATCAATCTTGCCCGCCGTGTGATGGAAGATCTAGTTGAGTATGGTTATGTGAAACGACCAAGAATCGGCGTGGAAATTATCACAGCCACAGCAGAAGACGCTGAAGTATACGGACTACCTTCCGTCTCCGGAATCCTAGTTCAGGCAGTAGACCCGGAAGGACCAGCCAGTGGAAACCTTGAGCCCCAGGATGTGATCGTAGCCCTGGATGGTAGATCAGTTGGTTACGTCGCGGAGTTGCAGGCACAAATTGCTCAGCACCGACCTGGTGACCGAGTCGGCCTCACCGTTTATCGGGATGGCGGTCCCATAGAGGTGTCTATTCAACTTGATGAAGCTCCCATCAATAGTTCACCCGCCAGCGTTCTAGAGCGGACGATCCACTCCGAAGAACGCTTGGGTATCAATGTGGAAGAACTCGATCAAGAACTCGCAGCTGAATTAAGGTTCCCTGAAGCCGGGGGTGTCGTGCTAACTCAAGTTACACGAGGAAGCCCGGCTCAGCGGAGAGGGGTGGGGCAATATGTAGGTAACAAGTTGATTCGGGTGAACGATGCAGACATCGCTACGCCCGAAGATGTACGTGATGCACTCGATGCGGTCGAAGGGGGTGAAATCGTCTCACTCCACTTTGAGAACCGGGATGGAACGGGACGTGTGGTCAATGTTCGCATGCCCAGTTGAAGAGTTAT
>Ga0310121_10004511_pt1 | contig 12265 bp, 11 predicted proteins | sample CB27_Tmax_986_MG_FD_203504 | JGI IMG/M metagenome (GOLD analysis project Ga0310121, IMG submission 203504) | Marine microbial communities from Western Arctic Ocean, Canada - CB27_Tmax_986 | ecosystem: Environmental > Aquatic > Marine > Oceanic | place: Canada: Western Arctic Ocean | collected...
TGTAGTATCTCCACATCGGCAGGGTCCGATGCAAAGCGAATATGGGCTACCTCTTTAAATCCAACATCAAGTTCTTCTGTGGAGAGCACTTCGCGTACCAGGCGATGGTTCCATTGTGTAAAGGCGTAGATCGCGTGCGCCTGATTGGCACCGAAGCGTTTGATATCTTCGCTATAGAGAAAGCTGGAGCCCTGCACCATCAGGCCGCCGTTGCGACCGCTAGCACCCATCGCGGGGGAGGGGTTGCGCTCGATCACGAGCGGCTTGCGACCGGCCCGTGCCAGCCAATAAGCCAAGGTCGACCCCATCACACCCGCGCCGACAACAACGATGTCGGCATACGAGGGCAGCGGAAGCTGATCCAGTTCCCAGGCTGGCACAGTTTTCAACCAGTATGAATTATTCGTTCCCGTCAATGCTTTTCTCCAGCCGCGCAACCAATGCTACGGGAGCCTCCCCTTGTTTCAATCTCGGTTCGTGCAATGCGACCAAACGCAACTGCGCCGCCTGCGCTGCAGCGAAATGATCGGCGATGAGATGCGCATAGCTTTCCACCGCGAACGCTTCACCGTCTGAAGTTTGGAATGTACGTTGCCAGCCCAGAGAGTGCCCCAACGGATGAAAGCTAGAATAAAGCAGCGCGCCATCTACTTTCAGTACACGGGCCGCTTCCGCGAGTGCAGCGGTGAGATCGTACACATGGCCGATAGTTAGCCCGGAAACGATCACATCAAAGGTGTCCGCCGGAAATGGGATCGCTAGCCAATCGGCCTGCGCAACGTGTCCCGCATGCACCGCATGGCCCGCACGGAGCATCGCGCGAGACAAGTCTACACCGAATGCAAAACCCGCGCCGCTCTTACGCAGCACACGCGTGTAACGACCACTGCCACAACCGAGGTCGAGCACCTGTTTGCCGCACACATCCGGCAAGAGTGATAGCAGCGCGTCCTGCTCCACCTCCATCAACGCGTTGTGCGCCTGCGCTGGATAGTTTTCCGCCCATTTTGCATAGACAGACTGCGTGTCCAGCGTTCTAATCCCGCGCCGCAGCAGCCCTCGCATTCGGGAGATGATTCTCACAGGGATGCGCCTACTCCTTCACTGCCGCGCGCCGATACGGTATGAGTCCCCGTCCATTTCATGTCAGCTTCCTCCAACTCTCGCCTGCCTCTTCGGGCTGGCTGCGCGCTATGTACTGCTCGGCAGCGTGCCACCCAAACTATGGTATGACGAAGCCTGGTTTGTCAACACCGCACGCGACGTACTCGAGCTGAGTACCTTTCCGATCTACTTCGACAATTTCGGCGCGGGCGTCCATCCGTTGCATGTTTACCTGACCGCCGCAATGGCGCTGCTCGTCGGAATAACGCCACTGACCGGACGGTGGGTGACGGCTCTCTCAAGCGCGCTCACCATCCCACTTACGTATCTTGCCTGTCGCGATCTGCTCGGCAGGTTGCTCCCGGAAAACCAGAAGCGCACTTTCGCCGCCATTGCTGCCCTACTCCAGGCCGGGTTATTCTGGAACACAATGCTGAGCCGGCTGGGCACAGAGATCATACATGTGCAGTTGTTCGCAATCCCGGCCTTCCATCTATTCTGGATTGGATTACAGCGCGGAAGGCTGCGCTGGTTTGTGGCCTCTGGCGCTATCATCGGCGCTGCGCAATACATCAGCCCCAATGCTCGCTTTATCCCGATCACTGCTATATTGATGATCCTGCTGCACCCGGCGCAGCGCGGACGGGCGCTGCGCAGCCTGCTTTTGGCTGGGTTGACCGCAATACTAGTGTTTGCTCCACTTGGGTTGCACTTCCTGCAAAACCCAGCTGACTTCTTTGGCCGCGCGGCCACGGTAACCGCAGGCACTTTTGGCGCTGACAATGTGCCGCTGGCATTGCTGCGTAACCTCGGCAACACCTTACTAGGGATCAGCATCCGTGTCGACACAATGATCCGTCACAACCTGCCCGGACGGCCTAATTTCGATCCGTTGCTGTCGCTCTTTTACTGGATCGGTGTGGTCGTGCTCGCGAAACGCTCAAGGCAGGATAGTGGTGCGCTGCTGATTCTGGGCTGGGCAATCGGCATGACTCTCACGACAGTCTTCAGCGATGGCGCGCCGATTTTCACGCGTATCTGGGAGCAGCCCCGGCGATGGTAATGATCGTGGTCGCCGGTTTGTTCGCTGCACATGCATGGTTACTTCAACGTGCCCGACCTTCGTTCGCTGGAGGCCTATTGGCGATTGTAGTCGCACTGTCATTGTTTTGGAATGCCTTCGATTACTTCGTGCGCTTTGCCAACCATCCGGATACGTTTGACGGTTTCACCACCGGCGAGTATGAAATAGCCGCTGCGGCCCGCCGTCTGGCTGAATCCGATGCAGTCTATCTTTCGCCGTGGAATAGCGAATCGGATGCGCAGAATCACCGACTACTCTTACGCGACACAACTGCGCGTGGGTTCAACACCGTTCACTGCCAGATGTATTTTCCTGAACGCACCAATCATTATCTGGTAGATACGATCAACGATTTTCACGGGACTGCGCGCCTGGCAGGTCGCTTCCCCGCCGGCAGCGTGACCGAGAGCTTCGAACACTACCCACGCACCGAAGTGTTTACTGTACCGCCCGACAGCATGGTAGAGATGGCGATCCCAATTCAGGCTGACTTCGGAGCCGACATTGCACTTGTGGGTGCATCGGTCTGGCCAAATGCAGCAACTCGTGGCGAGACGCTCTCCGTGACATTGGCGTGGCAGGCTCGCGCTGCGGTGGATGCCAACCTGATCGCACTTGTGCATGTCGCGACTGACGCAAACGCAGTTCCAGTTGTAGGCCACGACTCGGCACCCTGCAGCGGCACATACCCGACGAGCACGTGGCGCGCAGGAGAAGTTGTCTTCGACGCGCACGACATCCAACTCCCGGAGGATATAACGGTGGGGACGTATCGAATATACGTTGGTCTGTATTCGTGGCCTGAGCAAGTGCGCCTGCCGCCGAAGGCCGGTGGCACACCGGATGGCAGATTGGAGATCCGATCGTTTGAGATTGACGCGGAATGAGTTTAACGTTACGACGAAGCAGCTGGAAGCTTCGCTTTTTTTGCAGGCATTACGAAACAAACACTGAAGTTAGCTGAATACTTCGCGGTTGCCGCGCCAACTTGCGCAATTTTGAATCTGTCTGTGTCCACATGATACGATGGTATGGAATACTGGCAATCTTTCGTACCAGTTGCGGTCGCCAGCGAGCCGGCCGCATCACACTCTCTCGCACTAGCTCCCAAGACTTACGCAACCGAAACTCGTGATGCACCCGGCGGTGCAATACCCGATAAAATTCGGGCGCAAAGGTGCCTTCATATAAGAGAGCCAGATCATTGCTATCCGTCCAGTTCTGTTTCTCGCCAAGCTGATCGTAAACCCGCTCGTGGAACTTGGTTCCGGGCAACGGGTACGAGACCGAAATACCGATATCGTCCGGCCGGGCCGCGCAAATCATTTTGAGGGTCAGGTCAATGTCTTCAAATGTTTCACCTGAATACCCGAACTGTATGAAAAAACCCACCTGAATACCATTTTCATGTAGGAGCCGAGTGGCGGTGTAAATCTCCTCCACAGTCTGCCCTTTGTCCATCGCATCCAGAATTCGTTGCGAGCCGGACTCCGCCCCCATCCATACGATCTTGCATCCGGCGGCGGCCAGTGCTTTGGCAGTGGTCGGGGTCACGAGATCGGCGCGCTGCAAACACTTGAATGGAACCTTGACCCCACGCTGTCGGAGTTCCTCCGCGAAGCGCTCCAACCAGTGTGGCTTAAGGCCTAAAATGTCGTCGGCAAACCAGAGCCTGTCAGGCTGGAAATTGTCATGGAGCCACTTCACTTCATCAGCCACATTTTCAGGCGAACGCGCGTTATAACGTTGTCCATAGATCGGCTTCGCACACCAATTGCAGGAGTAGGGACAACCACGCGTTGTAACGAGGTTCATCGAATAATGGCCGTGCCGTTCGTACCAGACTTGTTTGTAATGTGGGATGTCCACCAAATCCCACGCCGGGAAGGCGAATTTATCTACGTCGCGCTCAAATGCTCGCGGGAGCGTGCGTGTGATCGCACCAGCTGCATTCGGCCAGGCCAAGCCCTGAATAGAGTCGAGACCGTTTTGTGGTTGCTCCGTGAGTGCCCTGAGCAGTTCGATGAGCGTGTTTTCACCCTCGCCCAGCAGTGCATAGTCCACGCCATGAGCAAAATACGCCTCAAGCTGATCGGTGGCATCAGAGCCGCACACGATGACCGCCTCGACGAAGTCACGTTCCTTCGCCATGTGTGCCATCTCGAACGCGGCCTCCCGCATGTTGAGCAGGCACATCTTGCTCAGATAGTTGAAGTTGTCTTCATATATGAAGGCAAAGCGCGGATGATGCTTGTCAAGAGCAGCCGCCCATGCCTTTGTGCTTTCGGCGAGCATGGCATCAAAAAGCGCCACAGAATAACCTGCCTGCCGCGCGGCGCTGGTCGCATACAACGATCCAAGCGGTGGAAAAGGCTGCAGCGCGTCCCAAAGTTTGGAGTCGAAACGCAGGTAGTAGCTCTGACCAAAGAGTGCGTCTACCGATTTCGGATTGGGGATTGTGGAACGCGGGTTGGCCATGATTTAAGACTTAATCAGGAAACGGATTTCCCAAAACCAGTTCGCGCGCGGACTTATGCATGGAACACACACAACGAGTGCATTCATGCCTCCGGCCAGTGCGGATTGCGCGGCGCAGATCGACAAACTCTGCCGTGTTCAGGCGTTCCCTGAGGGGAGCACCGTTCTGTGACTTGGGCCCAGAGATGAAATAACACGGTTGCAGATTCCCATCCGCTCCGATAACCGCGGAAAAGCGTGGGGCGTTGCAAACTGGAGAAATGTAATTTGAGACCTGCGCGATTTCGGAATCATCAGATGTCTCAATTAAATCCGCAAAGTAGGCGTGCAGGTTTCGCAATTTGGCTGGCGATTCGGCGATGAAGCCGGAGGCGAAGTCCGGCTTGAAGTCGCTCTCGAGTTCGTCCAACACGGCGGCGAAGTCCGGCAGGTCTTCGGTGGTTAACGCCATCGTTCGGTTATAGTCTTCGGCACGTGCAAAGGCGATGTGCGTGCTCACATCGATCGCCAGGAACGAAATTTTATCGACGCCGATTGCTCGTGCCAACCGAACAAGTGCTGGCAGTTCGCGGTAGTTTCCGCGCTGTACAGTCGTACGGAACGAAGTGGGCACGCCCAACTCTGTCAATGAACGCGCGCCCGCAATAACTTTGTCGAAGGCTGCAACGCCCCTTATCGACTCGTAGGTTTCCGCCGTGGCTCCATCCAGACTGATCGTCACCTGATCGACAACAGCAGCCACCCGTTCGGCCGCGCGCGCCAGTGCCAACCCGGCGGTGAGCAGCCAGACCTTCATGCCAATTGAGCGGAAAATTGCAGCGATGCTCTCCCATTCGGGATGTAGCAGCGGCTCGCCACCCGAGAGCAACACAGCCGAAGTCCCCATCCCAACCAACTCAGCAGCCAGAGAGCGCGCCCGCGCTACAGGCATATTCGTGCGCCCGAACTGCCAATAGTCACACGTCACGCAGCGCGAGTTGCAGCGATCGGTGACATATACAATCGCCAACGGCAATGTCGCGATACGATCACTTGTCAGATTGATGAACATGCCGGGGTTCATGAATATGCTCTCACGGAAATCATTCTACACAAGCATTGAACCCGTGACAATGAGATTAGTTGTTGACGATAGCTTCTCGCGCCGCAGCGAGCTGCTCGCGCAAAGCCTTCGGCGAAGTGCCGCCGCGCTGCCCTCGGCTCGCCAACGACGACTCAAAATCGAAGACGGCGCTGACATTGGCTTCGAAATGTGCGCTGATGGATTGCAAATCGGCGAGTGGCAATTCGGAGATTTGAAGTGCACGCGATTCGGCCAGCCGTACAACTTCCCCGACGAGGTGGTGTGCTTCGCGGAAGGGCATCCCTTTACGGACGAGATAATTTGCCAGGTCAGTGGCGAGCATGGCGGGTTCGAGTTGCGCCGCCATTTTTTCAGACTGCACTATCAGAGTGCGGAGGACACCCGCCATTACTGGTAATACCACTGAAAGGGTATCAAAGGCATCGAAGACCGGCTCTTTGTCTTCCTGCAGGTCTTTGTCGTAAGAAGACGGCAATCCTTTTAGGGTCGCGAGCATTCCCGTCAGGTGACCAATCAAACGACCAGACTTGCCGCGCGTCAGTTCCAAGGTGTCGGGGTTTTTCTTTTGCGGCATCAGGCTGCTGCCGGTACTGTAAGCGTCATCTAAACGCACGAAGCCGAACTCCGTGCTGCTGAAGAGGATCAACTGCTCTGAGAGGCGACTCAGGTGAACACCCAGCATTGCAGCGTTAAATAAAAATTCGGCCACAAAGTCGCGATCAGACACGGCATCAAGGCTGTTTTCCGACACCCGATCAAAACCAAGCTCGGCTGCTAATGCCTCTCGATCAATGGGGAATGCCGTGCCGGCGAGCGCCGCCGAACCTAGCGGCAACACCGCAGCCGTTGTGCGATCCTGTGCGATGCGCTCCCCATCGCGAACGAGCGGCCAGAAATGCGAGAGTACCCAGTGGCCCCAGGTAACCGGCTGCGCGTGTTGCAAATGTGTGTAGCCCGGCAGAGGAGTTTCCAATTGCGCTGCGGCACTCTCAATGAGGGCTTGTTGCAGTTCGGCAAGATGTTTCGCGAGAGTCTCACAAGCAAGCATTGTCCAGAGCCGGAAATCTGTCGCAACCTGATCGTTGCGGCTGCGTCCGGTATGGAGCTTGCCACCCACTGGTCCAACGATCTCGGTCAAGCGACGTTCCACTGCGGTGTGAATATCTTCGTCGTCCGCATGAAAATCAAATTTCTCATCTGCGAACTCCACACGCACCTGCTCCAGGCCCGTGACAATCTTTTCTGTTTCGGCGGAAGTGAGCACACCCGCAGCGCCCAAACCATGCGCCCAGGCGATGCTGCCCCTGATGTCCTCCTCGAAAAGGCGTACATCGAAAGGCAGGCTGTCGTTGAAGCGGCGCACGAGTGAGTCTGGCTGTTTCGCGAAGCGACCGCCCCAGAGTGTTGATGGTTTCAAGTTCAAAGTTGAAAGTTGGTCAAAGGTCGAAAGTCAGAGGTCGAAAGTCGAAGGTCAGTCATCGCACCAGGCACCATGCTCCACGAACCTCGCTTCACGAACTAAGTCCGATAATCCGCATTAATGGTTATGTATTCATGGGTAAGGTCACAAGTCCACATTGTGGTACCCGCTATGCCGATTCCGAAATCGAGTTGAATATTAAATTCGTCTCGCGCGAAGATCGCGGCGGCATCTGCCTCGGCAAAGTCGGTGGGTGCGCCGTTTGATACAAGTTGCAGTGGATTGCCGTCCGGCGTAGCAATCCACAGGCCGATCTTCTCGGGCTGGAAGGAAACGCCGGCCCGCCCGGCAGCGGCAAGAATGCGCCCCCAATTTGGATCGCTGCCTGCGAAGGCTGTTTTTACGAGCGGCGAGGTTGCAATGGTGTTTCCAATCGCGCGCGCATCAGCCTCGCTCGCTACACCAGCAATATGGATCGTGACGAATTTGCTGGCGCCTTCCGCATCCCACACGACCATTTTCGCCAATTCGAGGCTGACATAGTTGAGAGCAGTCTCAAATTCCAGTTGCGAAGCTGCATCGATATCGACGCCACTAGCTCCGTTCGCAAGCAACAATAATGTATCGTTCGTACTCGTATCCCCATCAACAGAGATACGGTTGAAGCTGCGCTCTGCAGCGCTTTGCAACATCTTCTGTAAATTTTCGGGGGCAACTGCGGCATCGGTGGTGATGACGGCGAGCAGCGTCGCCATGTTGGGATGTATCATTCCAGAGCCCTTCACCATCCCGCCGATTATCACTTCCCCCTGCGGCAACGCGACCGAGACGGCAATATGTTTCGCGTACGAATCGGTGGTCATGATTGCGCTTGCTGCCTGTAGGCCGCCGTCAGAAGTGCGGGCGTTGACAGCTGCAGCGATCCCGGACGCAATTTTTTCCATCTGCAAGGGAACACCGATTACACCAGTTGAGAGCACAAGTGCCTGCTCGGGTTTGCATCCAATTGACTCTGCAGCAAGCGCTTGCATGCGTCGGGCGTCTGCCAAACCCTGCGCGCCCGTCACGGCATTGGCACTCCCAGAATTCGCGACCATTACGCGCAACCGCTCACAGTTCTTGGCTAGCGTCTCACGGTCCACGACAACAGGAGCGGCAACAATCTCATTGCGTGTGAAGACGCCGGAGGCAGTGCAATCTCGATCAGATACCAGCAAAGCCAAATCGAGCGCGACGGAATCTTTAAGCCCACAAGCAATCCCAGCAGCAGAGAAGCCAGTAGGAGATGTAGGCGAACCTTTCTCGATGATTTTCATGGGATAAAATGTAGAGATTGGTAATTGGCGATATGAATCAAACTCTCCAGCCGTTAGTCTCTTTTAAACTTCGAATAATCCGGCGCGGCGTAGCGCGTCTTCCCGCCGCCACTCACTTCCATAATCGCCTTCACTTTCATCTGCAATCCGAAGAGCGTGATAAATCCGAGTGCGTCCTGCTGATTGTAAACATCTTCCTCTCCAAAGGTCGCGAAGTCTTCGCGATAGAGGCTGTGCGGGCTATAGCGGCCAACGACGAGCACGTTGCCTTTATAGAGTTTGAGCCGTACCCACCCGCTGATGGTTTGCTGCGTCTGGGTGATGAACTCTTGCAGCGCCTCCCGCGCGGTGTGATACCACTTACCAAAGTACACCAATTCGGCATAGCGGAGCGCAATCTGTTCTTTTGCATGCATGGTATCGTGGTCCAGGCACAACGATTCCAATTCACGGTGAGCAGCGTACAGGATCGTACCTCCGGGCGTCTCGTATACTCCACGCGATTTCATTCCCACTAAGCGATTTTCCACGAGGTCGATGCGGCCTACGCCATGCTTCGCTCCGAGCGTATTGAGCTTCTCAATCAATGGGGCAGGCGCCAGCTGCTCGCCGTCCAACGCCGTTGGGCGACCCTGCTCAAATTCGATCTCGACTATCTCCGGCTCATCCGGGGCGTTCTGCGGTGAGACTGTCCACTGATACATGGACTCCTCCGGCTCTGTTGTCGGGTCCTCGAGGATGCCGCCTTCATGCGAAAGATGCCAAAGATTGCGGTCGCGGCTATAGATCGATTTTTCGGTTGCCGCGACCGGCACATTAAATTCAGTGGCATAGTCGAGGGCATCCTGGCGCGAGCGGATCGTCCACTCGCGCCAGGGGGCGATCACTTTTAAGGTAGGATTGAGCGCTTTGAATGTCAACTCAAAGCGTACCTGGTCATTGCCCTTGCCGGTGCAACCGTGTGCAACCGCATCCGCGCCCTCAGCCTCGGCCACGGCCACCTGCCATTTGGCGATCAGCGGGCGCGCGACAGACGTCCCGAGCAGATACTGGCGTTCATAGATTGCACCCGATTGCAGCAGGGGGAATAGGAAATCGCGCGCAAATTCATCACGCAGGTCCTCGACGATGCATTTGGACGCGCCGCTTGCTATGGCCTTAGCAGGCAGCCCCGAAAGCTCTTCACCTTGCCCGATGTCGGCACAGAAGCAGATCACTTCACAGCCGTAATTGTTACGCAACCACGGAACGATCACAGAGGTGTCCAATCCGCCACTGTAAGCGAGGACAACTTTATTGACTTTCGGATTACTCATGCTAATTACTCCCCAATATCCAGGTGTGGAATTTGATCAAGTTCGAGCACCATCGCTGTTTCATCGCAGTTGTCACGTACCGGACAAACATGGCAATCCTGCCAGACCTTCTCCGGGAATCTCTCTTTCGTTGACAAATCAAAGCCCGCCCGTTCGAAGAAAGGCACAGTGCGAGTTAACGCGAACAATGTCGGGATGCTACGCCGCCGGGCTTCGCTCACCAGGGCATGCACGAGCGCCTTGCCCATGCCCTGACCCTTAACCTCGTCTGCTACTACAAGCGAACGCACTTCCGCCAGATCGTGTCGATAGGAAAGCAAGGAAACACAGGCGACCACTTGGTCTTCATGCTCGGCTACTAACCAGTCTGGCAGGCTCTTTTGAATTGCTTCTTCTTCGCGCGGCAATACATCGCCGCGTTGCGCATGTAAGGCTACGAGCTGCACAATTGTGGGAACATCTTTTTCAAGGGCGGATCGAATTTTCATTGCAGGTCCATTTCGTCAATACACGCTTCTATTATGCTGACAGCGGTGTCAATCTCTGTACGCGCCACAATAAGAGGCGGGCACAGTCGCAGCACGTTCTCTCCGGCGTTGATCACGATTAAGCCCTGATCACGCGCTGTCGCAACGACATCCGCCACGGGTTGATCAAACTCGACGCCGAGCAGCAGTCCTGCTCCGCGTACTTCCACAATGTGTTCGGACTCGAGTGTGCGTAAGCGGTGCATGAGATATTCACTGTTCGATTGCACGCCCTGGAGGAAACCGGGCGCGGCGACCCGATCAAACACCACCTCCGCCGCTCGACAGACCAACGGCCCGGCAGCAAATGTACTACCGTGATCGCCGGGTTCCATTGCCTGTGCCACATCTTCCGTGACGAGCGTGGCGCCAATTGGCAGGCCACCCGCGAGCGGTTTGGCCAGAGTCATGATGTCCGGGACGACTCCATGTTGCTCATACGCCCACAATTTCCCTGTGCGCCCCAGCCCGCATTGGATTTCGTCGAAGATGAGCAGCGCATTGTGCTCGTCACAAAGCGCTCGCAAACCCTGAAAAAACTCCTGGGTCGCTGGGTGCACACCGCCTTCCCCCTGCACAGGCTCAACGATTACAGCACAAGTTGTGGCACCGATTCTTGCAGTCGCCTCGTCGAGGTCGTTGAAGGTAGAAAATTCTACGCCCGGCATGAGGGGTACGAACGGCTCCCGATAATTCTCGTTGGCTGTTACCGAAAGGGCACCAATTGTGCGCCCATGAAATCCACGGTGGAATGCAACGATACCGTGCTTGTCTTGCTCAGGGAAATTTTTGCCGACAAATTTACGCGCAAACTTAAGCGCCGCCTCATTGGCTTCCGTCCCGGAATTGCAAAAGAAAACCCGACTCGCGAATGAGTTCTGGACCAGGCGTTGGGCAAGTTGCACCTGCGGCTCGGTGTGATACAGATTGCTAACATGCGCGAGTAGCGCGGCCTGATCTGAGACAGCTGCCACCCATTCTGGATCGGCATGCCCAAGTGCCGTGACGGCGATTCCAGCAGCAAAGTCCAGATAACGCTTTCCTTCGGAGTCGAAGAGATACATTCCTTCGCCACGCTCGAAGAGCACCTCTGCACGTTTGTAGGTCGGCACAATCACAGCCGCATCAGTGGAAACAGTGTCGGTGTAATTCATGTTGCTATTCCTATGGGAGCGGGTTGATGGAGAAGCGCGTACCTACGCCATGAACGATCCCTTCGAGATTGACGATGCGCACAGCTTGAACTCCAGCATCAACAGCGCGCAGAGCAGCGTGTACTTTGGGGAGCATGCCACCGTTGATCACGCCGGAACTGATAAGCGCTTCGGCTCGTTTCGGAGACAATTGCGCGATGACCTTGCCATCCTGTTCGACACCCGGCACATTGGAGACAAAGTCGAGCAGTTCGGCTCCGATTTCGTCTGCGATGGCACAGGCTGCATGATCCGCGTTCACGTTGTACGCATTGCCATCCAATCCGAGGCTGACCGGAGAAATCACCGGTGTGACACCCTCCGCAAGTAGACCCGCAATGACAGGGACGCGCACGGAGATGATCTCGCCGACCCAACCAAGATCTGCTGTCGGATGTTCGAGTTTCTGACAGCGCAACAAACCACGATCGACGCCGCTCAATCCGATGGCGTCCAATCCGGCGCCGAGCAATGCCCGCACGATGCGCTTATTGACTTGCCCGGAAAGCGCCATCTCTGTCACTATCATCGCCTGCTGATCAGTCACCCGCAAACCCTCGACGAGCTTGGGCTTTAAGCCGAATAGCTCTTGCAACTCAGAGATCGCTTTCCCGCCGCCGTGTACGATGACCACCTGGTCTGTCTGCGCCGCAACGGATTGCGCCAATACGTGCAGAAAATTCGAGTCGTCCAATTCGTTGCCGCCGATTTTAAGAACACGCATCATCTATTACAAGAGTCCG
>Ga0310121_10004513_pt1 | contig 12258 bp, 3 predicted proteins | sample CB27_Tmax_986_MG_FD_203504 | JGI IMG/M metagenome (GOLD analysis project Ga0310121, IMG submission 203504) | Marine microbial communities from Western Arctic Ocean, Canada - CB27_Tmax_986 | ecosystem: Environmental > Aquatic > Marine > Oceanic | place: Canada: Western Arctic Ocean | collected...
TGAGCTGCAGCGCCAAATCGGTTCCCCCCAGCCGTGGTTCGTAGAGGGTGGGGCTGAGCTTTGCGTACCGATGCAGTGCGCTGAGGCCATCCGCGTTGTCCTTGTCACCCAACAGATTGACAACACCGGTTGAGAAGCCGTATTTGAGCGGTACGATCAACTCCTGTGCCCGGCCGAGAAAGTTCCGATTTCGGTAGGCCACTTCCACGGTCATCAGGAGGTCTGGTACGCTAATGGGTGCGGGCTTGGTTTGGCCCCACACCGCGGTATCCATGACACCAATGCTCGCGCTGAGAATGCTCGTCGCTTCGGGAGGGACTCCTTCGTTGGTGTCTTCCCGGGTGGTGAGCGTTTCAAAACCGGCGCTGATGTCTAAGAACTGAGCACGCCTCTCTTCAACCACCGCAACCACTGGGATGCGTTCATTGTTTGAGTTCGGACTGCCCAAGCCGATGGGCTTAATCTGGACGCTGGAGAATACGCCCAATTGTCGAAGCTTCCGTTCCGCATTTGCGAGCTGGAATCGGTTCAATGCTTCGCCCGGTTTGGGCAAGTGCTCCAGGATCAGGTCAGGGTTGGTTCGAAACGCGCCCTGGACAAAGCGTTCTCCCACGCGATATTGCGCGCCCGGTTTCACGGTGAAGAAAATTTGTGCATCCTGGGATCCCACGGTGTCCCACGTACAACTGGGGACTTTCTTTTGGGTGCGATGATCGGTGCATTGAACATCAACTTCTACGTCGTGGAATCCTTTTTCTTGATAGAAGCGTCGGATCTTGTTGCGGTCCGTGACCACGGTTTTTGGGGAAAATGCGTCCTCCGGTTGCAGGGCTAGCGTGGTCTGGAGGTGAGCGTTGTCGTTGGTGAGTCCGTCGTCCAAACTACGTTGCCCCACGTTGATTCGCTTGCCTTCTTCGATATCGATGGAGACGTAGATGACGCTCTCCAGTGGATGTTTCCGAAGACGAAAGTGGAGATCTTTGAAGGTGAAATCATAGATCTCATCGGGTCCATTCATCTTTTTTGTTCGCCGAATGGTCGGGCGTTGTTGGTCCGCCGCTAGTGCCTGCCGATAGCGCATCCCAATATAGCCTTTGTCGTGGTACAGCCGTTTGATGGCACGAAGATCGGAGAGCATTTGTTCAATGAGTAGATAGCCTCCGGTTTCAAAGAAGTCATACGTCTTGGTGCCCATGGCCGCTCGGATGGACACGTTGTCGACATGTTTGTTGCCACGAAACGTGACATTTCTGATTTCGGTGACGTAATTGAGCGTTGTGTAATAGGAGATCACCCCAATGAGGCCGGCATCCGACTGCTTGTCCGTGGGTACTGTTCGGTAGTCCAGTCGAATGTCGGCAAAGAGGTAGCCTTGTTGCTGGTACCATTGTTCCAGGGCGGTCCGACTGGCTACAGCCTCATCGAGATCGTAGCGTCCGCTTTGGCGAAAGGTGAGGTGTTCCAGAATGGCGTCGGCCCGAACACGTGCGTACCCGCGCTCGTCGGGCAAGGGGTCGTCACGATTAAAGAACCGCAGCGCGTAGCAGTCCGGAGCGGTCACTTTAATGAGCACCCGGCCAGTGTGGCGGTCATGGGTGATGCTGACGTCCGGTCGGACCCTTCCGCGTGCGCGTAGAAAATCGCGGACACGTTGTTCTCGCCGTCGTTGTAGGCGCCGCGTGAATACATTACCGGCCTCGAGTCTACTGGCCAAACGTACCCGTCTCTTTGAGATGGAAACACATTGGATGTTGGGTCCAAAGGGTCGAAGTGCAGCGGCGGTGTGTTGCTTAACGGGCGCCATGTCTACATCGACGCCCGTGACCTTTGCTTTACGTCCTTCATTGATGTGGAGGACAATGTCGACGCCGTCACGCCCTATTGACTTGGTTTCCAGTCGAATCTTGGTGTCGTCGAAGCCCTCTTTTTGGTAGAGGTCTTGGAGCCGGCTAATTTGCCGTTGTTCGACGGCTTTGGCTTCGGGCGTCTTGGGGTTAAAGACGGTCCCTGGCCGCAGGATGAGCTGTTTGGAGACGTCGCTTTCGTACAATGCCTGGTTGCCTTGAATGCGCAGTCGGCGGATCCGGCGATTGACCGTCACTTGAACGACGACGATGACGGCAGCGCCATCACGAATCGGAGAGCATTGCGTTTGGACACCCTGGAAGAAGCCGGTCTCTCGCAACCTCGCAATGGCTCGTTTGGACTGCATGGCAGACCAGCGTGTTCCCGTGTTAAGTTCCATCAGGGATTGGAGCTTCTTGCGTTTGTGTTCAGACTGACACCAGGTGTTCTCACATCCCTGAATGCGGACGGAGTCGATTTTGAGTCCTGCACAGGGATTGGGCAGCGCGGCCTCCTGAGCCGATGCAACCCCTGCACAGACCAACACGGTGGCCATGATGAGAGGTAGACGGTGCATCGCGTTACGGTATTTCACACCTGGCTCCTCTTCAATCCAATGGGATGGAGTACTTGAATTTCGTTTCGTAGGTCTGGCGGCCATCCGTTTCTTCTCCTGCTCCACGGAGTCGACCTTCCAGGCTAACGCGGTCATTAATCTTGAATCGGAACCCTGCGTGGTAGGACGTATCCCCATGTTCTTGGCGAACGGTGGTATTCAAACGGATGGCTCTGCCGAGCCGTGTAATGACTTCCACTTGGCCGCCTCCACCCACCAGGGGGGCAATTTCGACGGACTTGATGAAGGGGGAGCGGAGCAGGTTTGTCATGTATTCGGCAAGGTCTGCACCCAAGACGTTCAGCGCCGCGGGATCACTCTGAAATCGCCGATCTTCGAATTCCGATTTCGTGCGGCCGGTGAGAATCAGCCAATGGACATCGCCGGCGCTATAACTGGGTCTGGAGTCCATTTTTAGATCAATGTTGGAAGGGGTCCCGCTCAGCCGGATGGAGACCACCACGTTTTCGTCCTCTGCTGAGTAGGCCAAGTTGCTGCCTTCGCTGGAAACACTCCGTTCGATGGTGGTCTCGGCGGTGATGCTGATTTCCGGTTCCAGCGGATCGCCACTGAATTCCAGTTTTCCGTCGGTGATTTCAAACTCACGCTTTACCACTTTGTACGTGATGGATCCTTCCGTGATCTCCATCCAACCCGATATCTGTGGCTGATCGATGGTCTCTGTGATCTGAAGGTCGAAGCGCGAATCCACGTCAACACCGGCGAAGTCGAATGTGCTTTTGACGCGCATATTGTTTCCACTGACGTGTACATCGAGAATCATCTCGCTGAGGATGGGGACGCTCTCGCTCAAGGGGCCTGTTTCCAACTGCACCGTGCGTCCGAGCATGTTGCTAAAAGCCTGAGCGACTTTGTTGAAGCTCTTGTACACCGTGCCTTGGGTCACAACCACGTCACCCTTGAGCGACAAGGACCGCTGAGTTGGGGTTCCTGACTGGATTTTGTCGAATTCAAAAACCAGATTCGGCGAAAACGACAGTTCATACCCATCGGGAGAAGACCATTCGAAATCTTGTTTGCCCACCAAGTGAAAACGACCTGTGTCCGGCAGCCAGTCCTCCGCGCTGGCACGTTGCGCGCGGGGTGGCAAGATGGCGCTTCCCTTGAGAACGAAGGCCCGGTCGTCGAGTGTGCCGATGAGTGGATGGTCGTCGTCGATACGGATCAGTGGGGCCGATAGGCCGGTGTCTGGAGATTGAATGGAAATGACTCCTTTGGTGACGGCAAGCTCTTGCCGCCGTCCACGGGTGGCGACCATGAGCTTGTCCACCCGGAGTTCCCCATCGATCGCTGGATCATCCATTGTATTGCGAATGGTCAATATACCCTTCGGGTTGCCTATTTTTGCCAAGGTCTCGTCGTTCGCAATTTCCAAGAGGCACGACTCGAAGAACGACTCGTTATCGTCGTCCGGGCCATGGGTGATCAGACGGCCTTTGGCATCTGCCAACGTTTCGCGAAGTTGGGGGAAGCTGCCCAAATCAATGGTGCCAGCCACATCGAAGTGGATCAGGTTCCGGGGACCGGTGAAACCGCACAACGCCAGGCGATGTTCACCCCATGCAATGATCGTGGGGTCTACCGCAATGATGTCGCCATTCATTCGTAGCCATAACGGGGTCTGGTTGATGATGGATCCAGAGGTGGTATCGAGCGCTGCGTGGAGTCCCTTGGCCGGGATATCCGCCGTCAAAACCGAGGTTCCAGACGCATCAAAAAACTGGTCGAATTGAATTTGTCCACGACGAATCTTGGCGGAGTGCAGTGTGTCAGCCATTTCCGGGAGAACGGCCAAAATGTTGGTCTTTGCTGCGTCCGCAGAGATGGTCAGGCGCACGGGGATGCCTTGTTTGCTGAGCTCCAGGCGCCCACTGCTCATCGTTAAGGTGGGAAAGAACCGGTCCGACTCAAGGAGGACCAGACGGGAACCACGCTTACGCCGAAATTGTATGGACGCGCTTCCCAACTCAATGCCTCCCCATCCGAACCCTTTTACGTTCAGTATTCCGTTTAGGCTCAATCGGGCGGGTGTTCCTCGACCCTCGACTGTCAGATCAACCAGTCCACGAGCGGGCAATTGCGCCGAACGAATGATGCCCAGCTTTGCCAGGTCGATTTGGTTGGCCTTCGCTCGTAGATTGATGACGTTACTCGATGGATTCCACGTGCCGGTTCCTGCGATCCGTCCTCCGGAGCGGGTTGTGGCCTTGAGGCTGTTGAGTCGGATGCGGTGTCCATCCAGTGTTGCGTCGATATGGATGTGCTTAAACGCTTCGTCTCCGGCGACGAGGTTGTCCGAGGATACGCTTAACTTTCCCCGTGGCCTCGGATCAGAAGCGCCCAGGTCCAGTTGAAAGAGACTGGAACGCACTGAAGCCGTTCCTCGTACCGTGTCGCCCAGAAGCTCGTGCAGCGGAATCGCCTTGGCGCGCAAATTCTGGATGGTCAAGGGTAGGTCCGGATTTGGATGTCGAAAGTCGTCTTTGAAAAGCCCCAGCCGCAGGTCGGCCCAAAGCCGTCCCAACGCGCCCTCTGCACGCAATTTCTTGGCGGTCAGCAGACCCTTCTCGAACGCGAGTGTAGTCGATAGATTGGGGATCTCGATCGTGGTTTCGCTTTGAATCTTCAGGTTTTTTGCGTGAAGATCACCATGCACCTCCGGGGACAGCAATGAGCCGCTGATTCGGGTGTCCGTGAGCCGGATTGTACCGGCCAAGCGGGTCGGGGAGTCCGAGTCACTCCACAGGGAATTCAAGTGGTCCAGGTGTGCTGTTGCGTCGAGATGTATATTCACCGCGTCGTTGGCTACGTCCAAAGAACCCTTGATTACCACCTCGTCATGATCCGAATACGCCATGAGCCCCGGGGTTTCTATGCGGAGTTCATCGGCTCCGAATACACCGGAAACGAGGCCATATAGACCGTAGGTGGGGCGCGGCGAGAGGGCATCGGCGCCATCCCATTGAATGTCTAGACCGGCCGCCCCTTCCACGTACCATTGTGTTCTGGCGGCATCCACTACGATCTGCCGCACGAGGGTCGACACGGAGCCGCTCATTCTTCCCGCCAAGAAACCGAGGGGTTCGTCGGTGTCGGCGAGGGGATCCAGGGTCCAAATCAAGGAGGGATCGATGTCGCTTAGTCGCACACCAGCCTCCATTACGAGATCCGATTGGCTTCCAGAGCCCGGGCGAATCGTGAGATGATCCAGGTGAACGATCCCATCCAAAGCCCCGAAGTCAGTGGATTGCACGTGAATGACGACTCCTCCGTGCTCAGTGACTTCGGTGGGTTCTATCCGAGCGGCGATGTCTACGGGACCCAGCGCCAGTCCGTGCACGCCCAGATCGTCACTTTGGAGATTTACGCTCAATGTGAGGCTACTTACCGGACCTTCTGAGCGCACAATTAATGACGCCCGTCCTTTCATGGGGATGGTTGAGAGCGACTGCACCAGGGGGTCCGCCATATCGATTTTCACGTGTCCAGTGGCGGTCACTCGAACTTCGGGTCCATCGGTGTCAATGCGGCCGTCTAGGCGGATCGTTCCCGTCGAGCCGGTGAGCTCCGCTTTGTTGATGGCGACAAAGCGTTCTGTGATTTGGGTGTCCAGCGCCACAAAATTGGCGATAGGGAGGTGCAGTGCGCTGCCGCCTACCACCACCGTCGGGAACCAGGCGTCTCCAGTCGTTATCGATACTTTGCTGGATGGAATGTCCACATGGCCGTCGGCGACACGCAGTTTCGCCAGGATGTTCACGTCCTTCAGATCGGCGGAAAACCCCTCGAAATCCACGTGTGTAGTGGTATTGTGTACACCGATATTCCGAATGGTGACCGCCACACCGGGCCCCGTCTTTTCGGGTATGTCCTGGCTGTCGTCAAAGGCCTCACGAATCCCCAACCACCCCTCAGCGTCGGACGCTACAGTTACGTTCGCTCCGTAGACGTTGGCCTCTTCGAAGACAATTGGGAGAGCAACGTGCCGTCCTGCGAGACGGCGCGTTAGCCAAGCGCCCAGGGGGCCCATGTCGAAATGGGCCACTACACGGTCGGCGGCGATGACCATGGTACCGCGCGGGTCTCGAATGTCGACGCCCAGTATGGTGGCTTTCCAAGGGATGGGGCCGTATTGAATATTCTCAATGTGAACCGTGCCCGGCAACGCGTCATTGAGGATGTCGGTTATGGCGTCGCGTGCATAGGAGCTGTTCAAGGTAAAATAGACGACCAGCGCAAGGGTCAGCGCATACAGAGCCGTACGCGTGATGGTCTTGTAGATCGCGTTTAAAATAGCAATGGCGAGCTTCTTGAGTGTTCGCCCAATGGACCGGAAACTTGTCATCATCCCGATCATTGGACGCTCTCGATGGTCACCTTGTTCACTTCAAATGAGAGCGCCTTCGTAATTGGGCTACGCAGCGAGACGACTGTGCGGCTGGGGGGGCCGGGGTGTTGTTGCCACTCCTCTCGATCGCCATACCATCGTCGAAGCAGCGTCGTGTCTGTCTTGGTGTGGGACAGTGTCAGGCCCATCGACAACAGGTTTGTGGTCAGAGAAGCGCTAAGAGCGGCCCCCTGTTTTGTCGAGATGGACTCCAATTTTCCAACCAGGTTTCGTAGTTCTCCGTGCAACGACAGGGACGTCAGGGTGACATCGCTCCACGTCGTTTTTCCTGATGTGAGTGTTTTGGCTCGACCTTCCGGAATCTGCAGACTGGCATGCGGTGCTCCGAAGAGTGTGAATCGACGGAGTAGCGACTTGGGATTGGTCCGCATTTGCTGAACAAATGAATCTGCGTCCCAACCGGCCCAGCCCAGAGCGCCCAATGTGTGCACATGCACATCTTCGGCGTGGAATTCATCGGTCGATACCAACGAAGCCTCTATGCGGGCGTCCAGGGTGGCCTCTTCCCCCGTTGTCTGGACGTGGAGCGACGTGATTGTCGGTTCCTTGAACGTGAGAGGCCCGACCTTCAGAGAAGAGGCTTCCAACGTAGTTCCAGTGGCGCTTCCGGCAAAGTTCACACCTTGGGTATGAAATGACCCGCGCGCCGGTCCCTGGACATGTCCTCCACTGAGGGCGGATACGATGCGTTCGTCCAGGGCGATGGTCGCAGACAGGTCGTGGTGGATGCCGTCGCCCAAAAAGCGCATGGACCCACTCACATGCGTAGGCGCATTCGGTGGGGCTTGCAGTGAAACCGTCGTGCGAAAACCACGCTCGCCCCACACAAAGTCGGTGACCCTAATGTCCTTCAAGGGGACGTGCAAACCGGACGAGTCTCTCCCCTTCGCACGATGCGGTGGCAGTACTTTGGCGAGCCGCTCTCCCAGCGCGTTGGGAGGACTGTCGTGCCAGTATGCGCCCTCTGCAGCGCGCAGTTCCGGCACATCGATCACAACATCGTTTTGGGTAACCCACAGTGTTCCCTGGGTGGTGATCCCTTCAAACTGGAAGCCGGCCTTTGGCCACTGTAGGGTCAGGTTTCCGTTGCGGAGGAGGATTTTGGGAGCATCGAACACCACTTGCCATGGCGGTCGTTTTTCTTTCTTTGCATCAAACGCACGTCGCCTAAACGCATCCGATAGTTCCAATTGCCCCCTTTTGTTCCAGGTCAAGTGCAGTGTGAAATCATCGATTTCCAGACGATCCACGTGGACAGCGATGTCGCGGCTCCGTCGGTGTGACTCGCTCCAGCGCGGCACGACCCCGATGTGGCGTGCCGTGAGCGAAGGCTCTCCACGGCGAGTGAGCAGGGTCACATCGTACAAATCCAGCCGCAACGGAAACAAGGACCAATCCATACGCCCGATGTGCATCAGGCCAGGGACACTCAGCGCATCGAGCCGCGCTTGTACGGCTCCCGTAACGGCCTGGGCGTGTAACGCAAACCAGGTGCACAGGGGCACTGTGAGCAAAGAGAGTGCAATGTAGGCACTCGCCAATCGGATGGTGGGTCGACGCACCATCGCATCCTATCAGTGTTCTGTGCGCTGCGAAAACTTCGAGGCTGCCTTAAGGCAGCCCCTTATTCGTCGAGGATATCGAGGCCGACCCGCCGACCGCATGGAAGTCCGAGTTGCATCCGGGCAAGCGCTGAGTCGAGACGGGTTTCCAGCATGCTTCGCGCAAGGACCGATGTCGGCTGGAGTCGAAGGGTCTGCTCGTAGCCTTCTCGTGCTTTGGCGAGTCTTCCAAGGCGGTGGTAGGCTTTCGCCCGCTCACAAATGGCCTCCCAACATGTCTCGCGCTGCCTGACTGCCGATGACAATGATTGGATAGCATCTTGAAGGTTGCCCTGGTGCATTTGAGCGAGACCCCGATTGTACCAGATTTCGGCACGGAGGCTTTGAGGGGGCTGTAGGTCGTCCAACAAGTCGAGAGCCTCCTGAGCGTGGCCTTGGCGCAGACGAAGCAGTCCCAGACTGAAGAGACCACGCCAGTCATCAGGACGTGCCTCTCGGTAGCGCTTGAGGTGTGTTTCCGCTTCTACGTAGCGATTGCCGAAGAGCAAGACGCGGCCCACGGTGTACTCCAACTGGGGATCGTCGTCTGCCAACTTGAGCCCTTGGGTCAGCACATCGACAGCACGGCCACTACGGCCAAGCCGAAGCATCGCGCGGCCGAGCCCAATGGTTGCGGCGGTATTGTCGGGTCGTTCTTCGATCGCGCGCTCATAGGCGATGCGCGCTTTTTCGTAGTGAGTGGCAGCGAGATGAAGATTGCCGAGTTCAATCCATGCCTCCGCCAAGGAAGCGTCCATCTGGACGGCGGTTTCCAGTGACAACGCGGCGTCCTGAGGACGCCCTTGCGTCAACAACGCACGGGCAATGAGTAGGTGCAGCATCGCATCCGTGGAATGCAGTTTGAGGGCTGCTCGTGCTTTGACGATGGCCTTTGTCCCTTCTTGTTGTTTCAACAGGATGCGAATGGCGAGGCGTGGTGGTCGTGGCGAGTGTGGCAAGAGCTTTTCGGCGGTTGTCACCTCCTCCAACGCTGCCAAGTACTTCTCCGCGTTGAAGTAGGCTTGCGACAGAACCAAGCGCGCTTCCCCGTTCCTCGGTTGTTCGTACGCGGTGTTTTTTGCCTTGGCGATGGCTGCAAGAGTCGGGTCGGTTGGCAGTGGGGTCGTGGTCGGCACGACTGGCGGTTGTGGGAGCCCATTGTTGACGGTGTCGGTGTCGGTGGGTGCGGGGGATTCATCCCGGTCGGGTAGTAGAAAAAAGACCACCGTCGCAATGGCTACTATGCCGACAAGGATCCGGACGAATGCGGATTCCCAGAGCGCCTCTGCCTGGGCACGGATCACGTCACCCATCGGTGGCAATGCACGTTGTGGTGCCGCCGATGGAACTGTGTGCTGCCTTTTGGCCTCTTCACCGTCGCCGTCTTTCATCGGGGGTGATTCGTCACGCAACGTGGACCAGGACTCAACCAACTCGTCGAGCGCATTGGGAGCGTTCTGTGGTGTGTCGGATGGCGTGTCCATTTCGAGGTCATAGCCCTCCACACCGTCTGACACAGCGCGTTCCACAGGAGTGCTTGCCTGTTGGTTTATGAGTCGGTGGTGGCCATCTCCGACGGTTGTCGATGGGGCTGAGGTGCTCAGGTTGGCCATGAGAAAGAGGGACGACACAGATTGAATCGCCTCGTCCAACGCTTGCTTGGGAGTGAGTCCCGAGTCTTGTAGCCATTCAGTGAGTTCGTTTCGGAGGTTGTTTGCGGCACCGATGCGCTCGTTTGGATTGCTGTCCAGACACTTCGCAATTTGGTTGCCAATATTGTCTGGACACGTTGGATCGGTCTGTCCGGGATTGGAGGACTTATTAGGAGCGGACGGATCGTCGTAGAGGTGGCCTGTGATTAGTCTGTAGGCGATCGCCCCGATGGAATAGGTGTCCGTGGCAAGAGACGGTGGTGCTCCGTCGCGCTGTTCCGGCGCCAAGAGGTTGGGCGCGCCAAACCAATCCGTGGTGTAGTCTATTTGCCCGCCCGCCGCGGTCGTCGCCAGGGCCATCACCAGTGGGTCGACGAGTTTGATGCCACCGGATTGGCGTAAAAACACATTGGTGAATTTCAAATTCCCATGGAGCTGATCTTCTTGATGGAAGCCCACGAGGCCCGTTGTGGTCCCCCAAAGGATTGCGATTGCGAGCATCCGATCCAGCACGGGGGCGCCTTGGAGTAGGGTGGCGAGATCGATCCCCGCGATGTACTCGCGGGCCAAATACACCGTGGATTCATGGGGTTTGGAGCACGAGTACACATGCCCAATACAGTGGGACCGGATCCGTGACAATTGCGCCACCTGCTCGGTCATATCTGCGAGCCCAGGCTCGTCGGTACTCCCATCGAGTACGTTCACTTGCTTCAGGGCGACCATTCGGTCGAGCACTGTGTCCACCGCCAGATGAACGGGTCCCCCCGGGCCTTCACCGATGGCCTGAATCAGATCGAAGCTCCCTATTTTCGTTGGCATAGGTCCATCTTCCTATCCGATGATCACAAGAAATCGAACAGAGTTTATTTATGAGTGTCGCTCAGATGATCTGTCAAGGTTGCGCGTTTGGTGGACGCTTTCGTACAATAGAGCGCTCGTAGGGGCGAGGAGAGAAGATTATTGAGCAACGTCGTGCGTCATCGATGGTGGTTGTGGCTCGTGGTCATTGGGCTATGGGGGTGCCGTGGTTCGTCCGAGAAGACGTTCTACATGCCGATGGACGGTTCGTGGATCGGTGACACGGTGTTCTTTACTGCATCGGGCGGTCAATTGCATACCTGGCAGGTGACGGGCATCTCGTGTTTCTGGGTGAGTGAGGATCCCAATTTTCCGGAGCAATGTGCACGAACGGCGCATTTTGACGAGCCCTTCGAGGTGGCGGTCAACGATGGAAAAGTGTTGTTCAAAGAGGGGGATCTGGCCATACAAGGATCGTTTGTGGCTCCCGATCGCGTGAAAGGCACTTGGAGTTACCAACCGTCCGATTGCTGTACCTCGGTTGGTACCTGGACTGGTCATCACGAGAGTTGGGTGCCCGAACCCGATGTGACGGAGCCGGATGGGGTGCCACCACCTCCACCCGTCGATACCATTGTCAGCGTCGATGTCCCCGCAGGGTGGGACGCGATGCCCAGCCCAGGATGCACCCTTGCGGAAAGTGCGACCGCCCAGCAGGTCGAAGCGGTTCAACGCGTCAATTGGTATCGTGAGAATGTGGGGGTGCCCTGTGTGAACTTGCTGGAGACCATTAATCAGGCCGCTCAGCAGCACGCGGACTATTATGGTGTTCACATTGAAGCGTACAAGAACAACAAGATCCCAGGCGGCGCCCATTCCGAAGATCCCGCGTTTGCCGAGGGATTCACCGGGGTCAGTTTTGGCAATCGAATGAAAGCAGCCGGGTACACGGGCCAGCCGGGATTTGAAATCATGACCTTCATTGGGAATCCCACCGCTGCGGTGGATGGCTGGGTAGAGACGGTCTATCACCGCATCCCCGTGATGTCACCGGACATGATCGATACGGGATACGGCGCGCGATTTTCGGCGCCACGCGTGGATGTGATGGACTTTGGTCGGCTCAATGCGGGCGACAACAAGCTCATCGTTGTCTATCCCTTTCCGGGACAAACCGGAGTGCCCCGTGTCTGGGGGGGCCATGAAAATCCACAGCCGCCACCGCCGCCGGAGGGGTATCCATCGGGATCGGTCATCACGGTGCATATAGCCACTGGGGTTCCGCTGACAATTGAAGCGCACAAACTGACCGAT
>Ga0310121_10004514_pt1 | contig 12257 bp, 7 predicted proteins | sample CB27_Tmax_986_MG_FD_203504 | JGI IMG/M metagenome (GOLD analysis project Ga0310121, IMG submission 203504) | Marine microbial communities from Western Arctic Ocean, Canada - CB27_Tmax_986 | ecosystem: Environmental > Aquatic > Marine > Oceanic | place: Canada: Western Arctic Ocean | collected...
GAAACTGCTCGATCCGTCGACGGATCTCGTCCTCCGGCAACCCGTAGATCATCCGATCCTTGCCGATGTCCTGCAGTGTGTCGTACCCCTCGCTGGGGCAGTCGAGCATGGCGACCTCATAGCCGCCCGCCGCCTCGAGGCTGGATGCGATATAGCCCAACCCCAGCGGAAACAGGGCGGTCTGGCGCGACTGAAACCGCGAAAACACCATCGGCGGAAAGATGAGCAGCACCCGTCGGATCGGGCGGATGATGCTGTCGGGAATGTCGGGCCGTTCGAGAGACGTATTGTTCGAATTGGCCGGCAACACCGGTAGAGCTCTAATCATCTACTTCCTCCGCAGGCTATGACCTTACTCCTATCGTAAATATAACACTAACAGGGTAATTGGGCAAGGGCATCGGCGGATTAAAAATATGCAATGCTGGCTGCATACTCCGTAAACTGTTTTATTTCATGCTGTTACATCCAAAGAGACAGTTTTGAGGATCGTGCGGTTTTTGGACACGCTGGGCAGCGGGCTCGAAGGGCCGCCGCCGCGCCCGGCGGTTGTGATCCCGCCCCGGCCGGGATAAGCTTTCCGCCGTGCCAGAAGAGCCGCCTTCATCTAAGCCAGCTTTGGGCAATTCCCAGGAAGCTCAGCCGATCCTTTCCGTGGTCGTACCCGTCTACAACGAGCGGCAAACCATCCTCGAACTGCTTGAGCGGATCGTGGCCGTGGACGTGTCCAAGGAAGTCATCGTCGTCGACGACGGATCGACCGACGGCACCGCCGAGGCGCTGCGCGGCTACAGCCATCCGGCCGTCCGCGTGATCACGCAGGCGAACCGCGGTCGCGGTTACGCGCTGCGACAGGGCTGGGCAAGCGCCCGAGGCCGGATCATCATGAACCAGGATGCCGACCTTGAATACAACCCCGGCGAGTATCTGGCGTTGATTCAGCCCATCCTCGACGATGAGGCCGACGTCGTGTTCGGCTCCCGGTTCAAGGGCACCATGGGGGGCATGATGTTCCGGGCCTGGCTCGCCAACCGGGCACTGACGTTGATGATCAACCTGATATACCGCGCCCGGCTCACAGACTCGATGACCTGTTACAAGGTCTTCCGCGGCGACACGCTGCGCACGCTCAAATGGACCGAGGACAGCTGGGAACTCGACGCCCAAATCATCGCCCAGATCCTGCGCCGCAGGATACGCCTGCGCGAAGTGCCCATCACGTTCGAGGCGCGCAGCTACGAGGAGGGCAAGAAGCTTAGGGCGAAGCACTTCTTCACGATGGGCTGGTCGCTGTTGCGATACCGGTTCAAGAACCAGTAAGCCGAAGAGGATCGCGCCGCACGGCTCAAGGCGCACCCACTGCCGCTGTCAGGGCGCCTGCCTGTTTCGGTATTGCGCCAGGCGCCGCCGGATGCCATCGGCCAGTTTTTCATGACCGGCCTCGACGGCCCACGCCCGGGCGCGCTCGGCGGTGTCGATCGCCCGGTCGAACCGGCCCGCCGCCGCGTACGCCGCCGCCAGGGTGCTGAGCGTGACTGCATCCTTGCGGCCGACAATTTCGGCGGCGCACTCGGCGAGGCGAACCGCCTTCGCCGGATCGCGCGTCTCCGCGTTGGGGGAGGTGGCCAGGTCCCACACCATCCGGTTGAGAGGCGCCAGGAGGCGGCGGTTGTAATGCAGGGCCGCGCCAAGATGCTCGACCGCCTCGTCGAGACGGCCGGTTAGCGTCAAATCCAATGACAGGTTGTAGTGCGCCTCGGCATAATCATCCTGGATGTTCAACGCCGCGTGATACGCGGCGATCGCCTCGTCGTATCTTCCCCCGGCAGACAGCACTGTGCCCAGATTCTTGTGCGCTTCGGCGTAGTCCGGCTTCTGCTTGACGGCTCGCCTGAAGTAACGCATTGCCTCCTCGTTGTTGCCGTTTCGCTGGAATATTACGCCAATGTTGGTGAGGGCGAACGCGTTGCCCTTGTCAATCGCCAGCACCCGGCGGAAGTGTTTCATGGCAGCTGGGCCTTCCCCCTTGATGGCAAGTTGCGTCCCAAGCAAAATATGCATCTTGTGGTTTGGCCCGGTGACGTTGATCGTGTGTGTGTAGAGTGCAGCGGGCGTGCGCCAATGGCGAACCTGAAACCAGCAGGTGACGGTTGCGCCAATCACGACCGCGACCGCGGCCGCAGCCAATGCACGAGCGGCCCCCTTGCCCTGCCTTCGCGCCGCCAGGTCCGCGCCACCCCAGGCGACGATGATGAAAAGACCGATCAGCGGCATGTACGTGTATCGATCCGCCATCGCCTGCACGCCCATGGGCAAGCTCATCGGGCCCATCGTGATCCCAAACCAGAGCCACCCGACAACCAGATACCGATAGCGAAGCCCCGCCCACAGCAGCAGCATCGTCAGGAACACCAGCACCGCCAGTGACCCGCCCACCTGCCAGCTCGTCCACGGCGTGCCGCCGGCCATGCTCGGGTGCGGGTAGAGCAGCGCCATGTCCGTCGGCCAGAACGTCTTGGCCAAATAACGAACGTACGAGACGAACATGTTGGCCAGCATCGGCAAGGCGGGCAGCTTGTCCGTGCTCGGCATCGTCCCGCGCATCATGATGAATGTCACGGCGGTCGATGCGGCCGACAGCATCAGCATGGGAACCTTTTCGATCAACAGAAAGATCGCTGATCGCGGCGGACATCCGGCCGTCTCGGGGCAAAGCCCTCGCATCCTGCCGAGCGGCCAATAGTCGAGCAGCAGGAACACCAGCGGCAGCGTGATCAGCAGCGGCTTGGCCAGCAATCCGGTCGCCAGGAGCACAAACGCCGCTGCGTACCACGCCGGCCGCGCGGTTCGGGCATACGCGACGTACGCCCACATCGACAGCAATCCCAGCAGCATGCTCAGCACGTCCTTGCGCTGCGAGACCCACACCACTGACTCGACGTGAAATGGGTGCAGCGCAAACAGCGCTGCCACGAACGCGCATAACCACGTCCGACCCGTCATTAACATCAGCACGCCGAACAGCAGCACGGTGTTGAGAAAGTGCAGAACGATGTTTGCCGCGTGGTGTGCCGCAGGGTCCGTTGCGAAGAACTGGCAAACCGTCATGTGCGACAGCCACGTCAGCGGATGCCAGTGCGATGAAAGCCCGGTCTGAAAAGCCCAGGCAAAACCCTCGGCGGTCAGGCCGGCCTGCACGTGGCGGTTTTGCGTCACGTAGACATCGTCGTCGAACGTGATGAAACCGAAGTGCAGCGCCTGTCCGTAGACGGCGAAGATCGCAACGCCCAGCAGCACGCAGATGATCAGGTTCCATTTCACGGGCGTAGGACCTCGGGCAACCCCGCCGCTTTGCGCGCGGCAGCCGGACTCGCCATCCTGATTGGTGCTCGGCACGGCCGTGTACGTTATAAGAAATAGCCCAAAACTGGTAGAGCAAGTTGAAAAGAAGACCAGGCGCGCGGGTAAATGCGAATGCAAAGGGGGTCGCCGCGGCCGGCCGAATCGGCGGCTTGCACTGCTGTCGTTCGTTGAGCGGACCAATCTTGCCGCGGGTTTGACCGTCATGACTCTCGCTGGCGTGGCGGGTAGCATTAGGGGGCAGAAACGGCCCGGCGGTGCGCGCATAAAGAGGCGTTTCAAGAAGATTAAAACGGGTCGGCGCCCATGATGGCGAGAAAAGCCAGGCAAGCAATGGCATGAATGCTTAATAATAAGACGCGTGCAACCAGCCACCTTAGCTCAGTTGGTAGAGCAGCGGTTTTGTAAACCGCAGGTCCCCGGTTCGAGTCCGGGAGGTGGCTTTGGTGAACGGCGACGAATCGTCGCGCATTTCATCGCGATTCTTCTGTGATTCCAAGGGGTTATGGTCGCCCGTGTCGCCGGCGTCATCATCGGGTGATGGAATCCGACGAATCATCACGCGCCGAAATACTGCCCGTCTTTTACGCGTAGTGTTGCCCGCCGGGTTGTCGGGTTACCGCGGGATCGTGGGGTTTGGGGGATGCGAGAACACGGGATGATTGATCGCGGCAATCGCGCTCGTGAACTGCTAATCTGGGCAGCGCAATGTTGCCAAGGTGAGTGCCAAATGCAATAGAATAATTTGTCCTGGATGCTGTGATTCATGTCGGCTGATTATTTTGTGTTCTAATCTGCGGAAATATACGTTGCCTGTGGATCATTCAAGGCCATCAATAAAGTCGAGTTCAAACAATGATCGATCCTGCATCTGCCTGTATTGAATTCATGCGTCCCGGCCAGATTTGTTCCTGTCGCGATAAGGCCGACGTTGCGTTCCTGCCGCTTGGCGCCCTAGAGTGGCACGGCATTCACAGCCCGGTCGGAACCGACGCCATCAAATCACGCGGGGTATGTTGCGCCGCGGCGCAGAAGCTGGGCGGTGGCGCCGTTTTCCCCCCACTGGTTTGGGGCGTTCCTCGCGATTCGTTCTTCATGGATAACAACGGCGGGCATGATGATCTGATCGCCAGCGCTTACGGCATCGATGATGAGGTGACGAAAGTCATTTCACCTCACGGTGGCGTCGACCAGCAGGAGCAATGGCTTGCCTACCAGCGCCTGGTGCGCATGAGCCTTGAGCAGATTGCAGGGTTCGGTTTTCGCTCCATCTATATCTGTAGTGGCCATAATCCCCTGGTCCATTGGGCCAGGCCGGTCGCCAAGGCCTTCTCGCGTGTCACGCTAATGGCCGGGCACCCCGTGACCACCGATTGGGGCGGCGAGTTCGATGCTGCGGGTTTATCCGGCGACCATGCGGGCAAATGGGAGACAAGCCTGATGCTGGCCCTTGCACCCCATAGCGTTGATCTCGGCGAAATCGACTGCCAGCCCGAATACCGCGGCGCCGGCGCCGGCGCTGACGCCGTCGAGGCATCGGCACAGCAAGGCCAAGCATGGCTCGACGCGTGCGCCACGGCAATTGCCAACGAGGCGCGCTGGCTTGTTGACAACTATCCTCAATTGCCCGCCCGCCACGCCAATAAGCGCTAGCGCTGGTAATCAAAGGGGCCGCCCTCGCGGCACCGCTGTATGGGGCGGCGATCTTCTAATTAAACCGCCGGGCCCCGGTTCGAGCCGGGAGGCGGCTTTGGTGATCGCGCCTTGTGAGCTGCCGCCTGTTGTGTTCGGCCACCCGCCGGCGCATGTCACTCACCGCCGAACTGTGCCAGGCGGAGCTCGCGCTGCATGTGCGACTCGCTGGCCATGTTGCGCGCCTGGTCATTGACGGTGAGGTAGCGGCCAACTTCGGCGTTTGCACGAATGAACGGCTCGGCGTAGCGCATGCGCGCCATCCAGCCATAATGCCCCAGGAGAACCTCTATCTTCCTCCTCGCTTTTTCTTCGGCCGCGCCCTGGGTCTTGTAGATCGCCTCGGCTTGCACGCACTTCTCGAACTGATCGGTGACATCGACGCACAGGTCGATATTCTCCCACCCGCTGCCCACGCCGATGTAGTACAGCGCCGGTGTCTCGTGGGGCCGATGCGCCGCCCCGGGCACGGGCAGCGCGGCGCGCAGTATCGCCTCGTGCACGACCCGTGCCGTGGTGAAGTGGTCATCGGGAAGACGAAACTGATTGCGCACCGTGTGCTGGGGGCGTTGCGTGATCACGATGTCGGGCCGGCGGTCGCGGATCATCTCGACCACCTGCTCGATCATCGCGCCGTCGGGGTGGATGCAGTTGTCCGCGTAAGGCAGGATCGTGACGTCCACGATGCCGAACAACGCGCATGCTTGGCGCATCTCGTCGATCTTGCGGGCGGCGTATTGCGCCTTGGTCTGGCCGAACACGGTGGGGTCGCGCTCGGCCTCGGGCTTGCGCATCTCGTCGTAGAGCTGCTCGTTATGCGTCGTCGCGCCGTCTGTCAGGAAAATGACCGCCACGCGATCACCACGATCGACGTGATGCCCGAGCGTTCCGGCCGTGTAGGTGAAATCATGCGGGTGGGCAAATACGCCCATCAGGGACAACGATTGCCTCGGCGCTTCTGGCGAATCGGCCGATTGCAGATCATTCATGGGTTTCTCCTGTCAGTCCGGATTGCTCGAGAAGGTATTGGCTTGTTTCCTGATTTAGTTGTGATCATAGTGTTTCTGCTTCTTTGCGGTTACATCATTGGTAACACCCACTGACGTGTACGCCGATGTCCATGCCGCGTATCACCGTACAGGGACATGATGTGCCCGCGCCGCGAATGGAAAGCTTCGATCGAGCTGGCGCTGCCGTTGAAGTGGTTTTACGGTGGCTGGGAGCCGTTCGAGAATCCAAAATATTCCCAAAGGCCCCAACGCGCCCGCCGTGCCGTAATGCTCGGGTGCGCAATCAGATACAATCACCATGACGTCGGGTACTGTTTCCGCAGGAGGCACCACATGAAACGCACCCATGGATTTACGCTGATTGAACTGCTGGTCGTGATCTCGATTATCGCCTTGCTGATATCGCTGCTTCTGCCAGCGATCAAACGATCCAAACTGGAAGGCAAGAGGATTCAATGCCAGTCAAATCTGCGGCAGTGGGGTACGGCCCTCTACTACTACACCCAGGACAGTGGCGACATCATGCCGCAGACAGTGGACAAGAATCCGACTAGTTGGGCGGGCGATTGGGCCTCTGAATTGTTGCCTTACATGCCGGAAATGCGAGCGAACTCGACCGCCGGCAGCCAGGCTCTTGGGTGCCCGGCGATCCCTCAGGATCGGCTCAGGGTGTACGGGGGACAAATCACTTACCAGTACCACCCCAACGGCAATATCTGGAGCTTCACGGGTGGTTCCGCCACGTATACATGGGTGAGGTACAGCCTGATCACCAAGCCCGGTCGCACCCCCAGTCTTTTTGACGCTGCCGGTGCGGACTTGGCCAATCCATACGAAAGCTGGTACGGCGGGATAGGCGCTCTCGACTACGGCGCGATCAAGTTTCGTCACCTCAAGACGGTTAACATGGTGATGCTCGATACCCACGTGGACAGTTTCCGCGGCAACTATATCGATGAGAGCAACTTCGTCGGTGCCTCAAAATATGGACCCGGCGGTGATGATGAACCTCAAAACCCGGACAAGTTGCTCGCCGATGGCAACCCGTATTTCTGGCACTATCTCCGCCAGCCTTATACGGTGTATTGATCGGATCGGCCGGTGTCGCCGGTACGCGCGGCGCACATCGAGCATGCCGGTCATCACGACGGGTCCGGGCGGCATTGGCGTGCGAGCCGACTGCCGCACACGGCCGCTTCGCGCACGATGGTGGTTCCCTCGGGGCTGGCTTTACGGACCCAATTCGCATCCTCGGGCCGCTTGACCAGAATGCCGCTGCGAAACGGCTCGGTGGCAGCACGGTCTTGCGGCATGTAAACCGCCTTGTCCGGGTGTTGTTCCTGCAGTTGCAGCATGTGTTGTTTGGCGGCGTCGGAGTATTTGAGCAGGTACCTGATCTCCCACTCATCCGGGTCGCACTGTCGACATGAGTAGATGAAGGCGGACACTCCGCCTGGCTCGCCCTTAAATGATCCCGACGGCGCTTCGATCGGCGCAAGCAGGGTCTTGTCAGCGGTGAACAACTCGTTCGTGCTCAGATCGAAAAAGTACGCATGCATCGGTTGTGGTGCCGTCCCGCTTCCCCCTGATGACAGGACGATCGCCAGCAACGACCCCAACAGGACGGCCACCGCGGCGGCCGTCACCGATTTCTTGTTCATCCATTCACTTAAACCCACCGCACCGGCCCTTGTCACAATCAGGTTTTGCGCCAAGATAGCTACCGAAGACCGCCGGTGTCAATGTAACAATCTGGAATGAGTGTATTTTTTATTCATCTGCAGCCACAGCGAGACAGAAGAACGGGAAGCAGCATCGGGCGCAGGCACTGTTTTTTCGTCGGAGACACGGGCGCCGCCATGCGAACATGCCCCTGAGACCGCTGGCCAGCGACCGGCGCCGCCCCACAACAAGCCACCGCGCCCTTCTTGCCCTCGAATCAAGAGCAACCTCGCACCAGTCCAATGCTTCATCCTCGATGCAGGGATAGGCATGCCATCATCGCGGTGATAAAATGCTGTGCTCGAATCGGGCGACCATTCAATCAACATCGCTGATTACGTGGTGGACCCGAACTGCCGCAGCACGTTTGCATCGGCGCGCCGGCACGGTTTCGGGCATGCGCTAACCATGGGCCGAGGAATAAATTTCCCCGGCCGCTTTTGCGCGCAGATGCGGTACGATGGCGCGGCCGACAAAGAAATCGATGATGCGAGTGACACCCGGCAACAATCGACAGGACGCGCCCATCGCAGGGTCCTGGCAGGCGTATTGGGACAACCACCCGCGCAGGGGCGCCTATGACCGAGGCCTTCCAGCGAAGATATCCTTTTGGCGGGCCTGTCTCGATGCCCTGGCCCGACGGCAAGCCGACACGTCAATTCTCGACCTCGGCACGGGCCGCGCCTGTTTCTGGCCGCAGGTCGCGCGGACCGTATCCGACGCCTTCACCCTGCACGCGGTGGATTGCATTGATCTTTACGATCACGACATCTGCACTTTGCAGGACATTCGATTATCACAGATGGATGTTGAAAGGTTGGCGTTTCCGGACGCGGCGTTTGACGCCGTCATGGCAACGGATCTTCTCGAATACACCGACGATCGCAAGATGCTGGGCGAAGCCTGTCGTGTCCTGAAGCCGAGCGGATGGGCGATCCTGCTGGTCCGGCATCCGGAATGTGAAACGGATCAATCCTTTGCGCTGGAGCAACAGCAGTATGCCCGGTATAAGCACGTCGACCTCTACGACCTGATGGAATCCTATCTTCACGGCGACAAGCGTACACGAGCTGCGCGCAGCCGAATTATCGGCACGATTGAACATGTATCCGGCCTTCGCTTCAACGAGTTGATGTCCTTCAAGGCAGATGAGCAGACCCCCGTGATCACGATTCTTTACAATTTCGGGCGCTGGCTGGACAAATACAGGAACATACGAGACCCGCAGCCGCTGCTCAAGACAATGCGCGCGAATCAGCAGTACCTTGAATCGATTCTCGAGCGGTACTACTTTCGTCCTGATCCGAAATCCTGTTTCTCAAGCCCGCGGTCCCTGGCCGTTACGGCGCAGCGGGCGGGCATTGAGGATCCTGTCGTTCACGTATTGGCGGACAGGGGCAAGCCGATTCGATGGATCCTGGCCTTTGCCAAAGACCCGTCCGGCGTCACCGAACTGAATGACATCGTTCGTGCAGCTGCGGAACCGACCGGATCTTTCGCTGGCACAAGACTGCGCATCTTTTTGCAGCGGCAGGCACGTCTTTATAACCGGAAGATTCGGTTCAATCGCGCCAACGTGTTCGGCGCCGACGCCATCCGGTCCGCCGCCGACCGGCGCCAGCAGCTAAATAAGTTTTATCATCAGCAGATTGGGCGCGCTTCCGAGCGCGCTGCCGCGGGCTTGAGCATGGTCGATCTGGGCGCCGGGTGGCTTGAGCAACACACTCGCGATGCCCTGGCATCCCCCGAATACTCACGCATTATTCTCATGGATATCGATCCGGACGCGCCGTGCGAGGCGCTTTGGGACCATGACCTGGCCCATCTTCTGGGCGACAGGATCGTTGTCGCCTCGGCGGATCTGTCGTTGGTGTCCGACGGGTTTATCCAAAGAGTCGAGCAGGTAATTGACCCGGCACAGGATTTCGACGCCGCCGTCTCTGGTATCGGCGCCCTTTATAATGAATGTCGCGCGGGTGCGTGTCCGGTTGTTGACCCGGTGGTGCCGCCGGAACTTGGACGACTTCTCTGCGGCGACAAGGCCGGATTGGCAATCTCGACCGGGCTGTTCACGCCGCTGTCCGACTATGTGCGCGGCTACATCGCATCCCTGCTTCGCACCAAGCCTGGCGCACCGGCCGGCATCAGTGACGATGAAATGATGTTGAAGACCAGCAGCACGCTGGCCGCATTTAGCCGTTATGTCGTTCAGGAGATTCATAACGGGCACGGGCAATTGCTGCAATCCATTCTCGCACCGCAGGGCATCATCGTGCACTGCCGGGACCTGGTAAGGGTCAACAGGGGTCCGTGCGCAAAGCTCGAGTTCCAAAGTTCGCAGCAAGGCGTTGTCCGCGGGATTGAAGCGTCTGGCCTGGCACGGTCGCTGGGCGAACTGAGTCGGCAATACCTGGGGCGGCTGGACTGCGTTGATGAGGTGGGATCGGTCGCAATAGAAGCATGGCGGCGGTTCATGACCGGACAAGATGGCGGGGCGTTCGAGTGGTTTGTTCCATGGGTGGTCTTGAATGCGGCGGAGCGAGGGCGCGGGCCACGGTTGACGATGGCGGACCAGCAATGGGATCAGTGGTGGAGTTCGTCGTTCGATCTTCTGGATACGCAGGTTGTCGTGTGGCATCTTTTTGATGCGCCGATTATTTTTCAGTCGGTTACCGCGCGATCACGTGGGTGCTTGAACGCATCCGGACGGCCCGGCGACGCCGATCAACCAACGTCGTGAGCATCGTTATCAGGGGTGGCCGGGGGCGGGAGTCTATGCGTTTTTGCGCGTAAGCTTGAGCAGGTAAGAAACCATCACGTCCTGCTGGCCGAACGTCAGATGATAGGCGTCGCTGAGTTGTTCGACGCGGCGGATCTGTTCGAGGTTCGACATGAAAACGGGGGAGAAATTGAAGGTGTCAAAATCAACGCACTCGGCCTGGAAGCCCACCTCTTCGAGCAACTGCTGCGTGCGCACCTGGCTGATGATCGAAAGCTGCATGAGGTACGCGACCCCGTTGTCGGCGAGCAACTCGGGCAACTGGCCGATCAGGTAATCGACGAGGTTGCGGCCCCAGTAATCGACGGGGCGGTGTCCCGCAATCTCGCCGTGCGGATCGACGGGCATCTGGTACAGGCTGGCGACGATCAGGTCGTAACGGCAGCCGGGCATGAAGGTGTAAAGATCTTCAGCGGCACCATCGATCTGTTTCTCGACACCGTTGCGGTACGCGTTGGCCATGGTGTTGGCAACGGCTTCACGTTCGATGTCGATGGCGTGGACGTGCTCGGCGCCGTTAAGCGCGAGCTGGATCGAGAGGATGCCGCAGCCGCAGCCGACGTCGAGGCAGCGATGCCCTTGGCCGACGCCCGTGCGGAACAGGTGTTTCCAGAGCAGGAAGCTTCCTTCGGTCGGCTCGAACACACCGTGCTCAACATGCAGGTTCGGAAAGGTAAGCGGGTAGAGGTCGCGATCCTGCCCGTCGGCCCATGGCGCGGTGGTGGGGAGCGGGTGAGCGGTGATCTTGTCGGGCTGATTGCCAGGCTCGGGCGTGTCAAGCGCGGCGTGGGGTCGGGCCGACTTGGTGTCGGCGAGTTTTTCGCCCGCGGCGGCAATGTGCTCGGGTGTTACGCCGCAGCAGCCTCCGATGATCTGCGCGCCTTGGGCGCGCCACTGCAGGGCGAGATCGGCAAAGTTGTTGGGCGTGGTATCGTCGTCGAACTTCCAGCCGGGGTCGAGATACCTGCCGAGGTTGGGATACACGCCCAGGGGCATGTCGGTAAAGTCGCGCAGCCAAGGTAGCATGCCGGGCACGTGGTCGACCGGCAGGCAATTTATCAGCAGTGCGCCGACGCCCATGTCATCGAATCGCTGTGCCGCTCGGCCGAACAGGTCACCCTCGGGCCCACCCCAGTGTTGCCCGTGTACACCGCAGACGCCGTGTCGGCATCGTCGAAAGCTGAGCCAGACGGGCAGTCCCGTTTGCAGCATCAATTCAATGGCGGGAAAGGTCAGGTTGTCGCGGATAAGCGAGAGCGTTTCCATCAGGATAAAGTCGGGTCGATCGCGATCGAAGACACGCGCGAGCAGTCGCAGCGTGTCCCGGTGCTTGGGCTGATTGATGTCGCCGTTGATGCTGAATGCAACGGCGCAACGGCCGGTGCGTCCAGCGTCGGCGATGGCTTGGCGTGCCAGCTGGATAGCCAGCCGGGCGGCGTCCATCCAGTGCGTGGGCCCGGCCTCGTGGTGACCGGTGCGGGCCTCGTGCGCGGGCGAGCCGAGGATGGCCCAGGTGTTGGTCGAGATGACGTCGCATTGGGCGTCGACAAAGCGGCGGTGCACCTGCAGTACGGTGCGTGGCGCGTGAAAGAGCGCCCAAGTGCCCCACATGCCGCTGTCACTGATGCGATGGTCCTTGAGCCCAACGCGTTGCAGTTCGGTGGCTATGCCACCGTCGAGCACGACGCATTGGT
>Ga0310121_10004515_pt1 | contig 12255 bp, 16 predicted proteins | sample CB27_Tmax_986_MG_FD_203504 | JGI IMG/M metagenome (GOLD analysis project Ga0310121, IMG submission 203504) | Marine microbial communities from Western Arctic Ocean, Canada - CB27_Tmax_986 | ecosystem: Environmental > Aquatic > Marine > Oceanic | place: Canada: Western Arctic Ocean | collected...
CAAAGTACGTTGGCGGATGGAAAGACGACAAGATCCATGGCCAAGGTGTCTACACATGGGCCGATGGAAAAAAGTTCGTCGGGGAATTCAAGGATGGCAAGCGACATGGCCAAGGCACCAACACATATGCCGATGGAGATAAGTTCGTCGGCGAATACAAGAACGACAGGTTCGATGGCCAAGGCACCTACATATGGGTCGATGGGCGCAAGTACCTCGGGGAATTCAAGGACGGCAAAAGGAATGGTAAAGGTACCTTCATATATGCCAATGGAGCCAGGTACGTTGGGGAATTCGAGGACGGCAAAAGGCATGGTGAAGGCGTCCATACTCTTGTCGATCTCAGAACACTCTTGGGTGAATGGCAGTTTGATAAGCCGTGGAATGCCGTTGTATACGATGCCTCTGGAAAGTTCAGTTCCCGTTATAAAGACGGTGTACTCCAGTAGACCAAAAGTCACATCAGGGCGTTGTAACCCTCCGCCAATTTTCCGCTTCTGCTAATTTTGAGGAACTGAGATGAGACAACTATTACTGGTCGTGTTGGTAGTAATGGTAGTGCTGTTGGTATTCTTTGGTATAGCAAATTCTTAGATGCCGGTAGACATCAAGGCGCAGTTAAAGGCAGCAGCATTCTACATTCGTGTCACGCTACCCACGGACGCCATGTTTATAGATGTCTTTGAAGTAAAACAAGTCATCGACTCTTGTGATCTTATTTGGTTTTACTTTCAGGTCAAAGCGCCTACTAGTCCTGATGCAGGGTGTCGTACTGGGTTTATAGAATATGCACCTATTGATAATGAGACGATGATGTTTGTCTCCCTTCCAGCGTCTAAGGCCGTGCCTTTTGTCTATGACGAGCCAGATCACTGGCCGGAGTTTGTAGAAAAACTTAAACCCCTGGGGCCATAGATAAGGTTTCGCACTTAGTGGATCTGGAGTGTTCCATTTTGCAGAAGAAGCCATCCTTAAAGTCGCGCCAGGTCAAAACGATTTGGGAGACGAAGTACAAGAGCTGGACGCAGGCTCACCGAAACCGCGGATACGGATCTGGCGAAGCATGTGCTGATCCATCGGATGTTTCAGTTTATAACTCTGAAATGAAGTTCGGTCGGATCACAGTCGATGCCATTGATGGGGTTCATGTCCTGCGGGCAGGCCGACATTACAACAATCACATCGCACAATGCCTTCAGTTTGACCCGGTCTTGTGGCTTAGAGGCAGTTGGCTCAAAAGTCGTGCTGCCATTTGGGGCGATGGGGATGTTCATCCACAAATTAAATGGGTCAGGGATAGATGGCGCTTGAAGGCCGATGGACATAAGGGCCATGCGCAGGTTATCTGTGCAGTTGTCGTGATATTCCTTGCAGCCAAGAATTTTGTAACGGTTGATATCGCAGCAGGACAAGAGCGTGTCATGTACACCCGGTGAGGTGTCTTCGGTTATCTCGAACATGGGTCGACGGACATTAGAGACGATCTTGTCGCCAACCTTGGGAAACACGCTCGATAATGAGGTCCGGGTGTGGGCCATGGAGAGAAACTCATCCAAGCCAGGCTGGCAGAAGGCCCAGAAATCACAGACCTGGGTGCCATGGGTGTTTTGCACTTCGATGGTCTGGCCTTCTGAAACTTTGACCGCTACACCACAGCGGGCCGGGACGCGATACGGCTGCTCAAGGGCCGGCGCTCCATCTGCTGAGATAGCGCTCTTAAGCGAGTCATTGCTGCCGTCAGGTTGTGATGCTGTAAAACTCATAATGCTTTTCCCTTTTATTGAAAGTACAAAGTTAAATTAACAGTGGCCTTAGGTCGGCCCGTGTTCTGCTGGCCTTCAGTGCGCTTCTACGGCCAGCCCCTCGATAACCTCGGTGTTTGGCGTCAGATTAAAGACTGCCGGTGAGATCTTGATCTTGATGGATCGGCTGCCTCCGCCCAGGATGATGTAGTCACACTGCATCACTTTGCTGTCGACCCACAGCGACAGCGATGCGGGCAGGCCCAGTGCCGTAACCCCGCCGATCTCCATGCCGGTGAGGGTCCTGGTCTCTTGAGCTGAGGCAAAGGAGCACTTTTTGACACCCATCTTTTTGCGCACGCATTTGTTGACATCAAGCCGGGTAGTGGCCAGCAGCACGCAGGCGGCGTACTGTCGGGGATCGGATTTGCCTGCCGCGATGATCACATTGGCCGAGACCTCGGGCGGAATGCCGTAGTGCTCACAAAAGAGTGCGGTATCGGCAAGTTCGGGGTCACAATCCATCACTTGGTGTTCGATGCCAAGGTCTTTTAGTGCAGTCAGCACTTGGGCCGATGCGTCGTCTTGAGAATCACTGTACGGATCTGTCACGGCAGGTTGTTGTCGATTAAGGTTTGAAGTGTTTGATTTTAATCAGCCTACACCATTGCGATGATATCGATCTCAATGTTCATATCCTCGTAGGCGAGGTAGGGCATTGGGATGCCGGTGGTGGCAGTGGGTTTACCTGATGCGGCGTAAATCATCATAAACAACCGTGAAAACACTGTCGTTGTCAGATCGACTCAAGCTTGTGTGCCACAAATCGCCCACCTCCGAGCTCGCCTGATCGATACAGGCCGACAAAAAAGCTGTAGGTGCGGTCCCATTTTTGGAAATGCGCCAGGCCGAAACTTGAAACGGTCTGCTCTTTTAAGCTTCGATACATGGCGAGTCGGCCGATCAGTATCTGTGCCCAGTTGTCACTCAGGTCCTCTACTTCGATCACTTGGCAGTCATTTTCCTCAAGTAGGTGGCAGTATTCCTCCAACGTGCTTAACTCAGAAAATGCCATCTCATTTTCCAGGCGACTGCGAATCTCGCGGGTCATAGGGTTACGTGCAAGGATGTCGGTATAGACCATGCGACCGCCAGGTTTTAGAAGACGGACGCATTCAGTGATTAGTGTCTTTTTGTTGGGAATGTGGCAGAAGGCTTCCTGCGAGACGATAACGTCAAATGCTTCATCAGCTAACCCTGTTTGCAGAGCATCAGCATGGTGAAATAAGACGCGGTCTTGCAGTTTGGTTCTTTCGGTCAGACGAACAGCGCCGGCTAGGCGATCCGTATTCATATCAACCCCGGTAACACGGCAGCCATAGTGATACGCAAGATAACGGGCAGGGCCACCCAGTCCGCAGCACAGATCCAGCACGTGCGTTGATTCGTTGATATGCGCATGGTGAGCAAGCGCATCGGTAGCTGTCAAGCCACCGAAATGGTCCTGATCGTGTTGTTGCAGCAGTTCAACAGTGAGGTTCGATGTGTCGATTCCGTTTTGTGCCAGTTTGTCCAGCACCTGCGATTCGCTGATAGGGTGTGTATCGTAAAAAACGTTGACGAGTTTGCTATGGGTGGCGTTTGTCATCGGCTTGTTATTCCAAGGGTGTAGCCTGGCTAAGCAGGCGCATGATCGATAGGTTGTGCTAAGAGCGGATATCTACCAGTTCCAGTTGAATCTGTTCGTCTCCTTTCGACCAGACAATGCGGTCTCCGATTACCTGACCACTCAACTGTTTTCCAATTGGAGTTGCCCAGCTGATTCTGCCCTGATCTATATCTGTTTCGTCCTCACCAACCAGAGTGAAACTGTACGACTGACCTGTTTCGTCCTCAAGTACAGCAGTGACGCCAAATTGGACCTTTTCAGGTGATGCTGGTGGCGTGACAGGTTGTGCTCTGCGTACTCGCTCCACAAGATAACGCAAATCGCGTTGTGCCCGGGCAATTTGAGATTTTTTCTCCAGCGTATCTGTTTTCGACAGGGCGGCTATATTATTTTCCAGAACCCGGATTCTGTTTTTCAGGTGTAAAAGACCCTCAGGTGTGATGTAGTTTGGGAGATCACTGTGTTGTCGCTCGTATAGTGGTTCGACGACATCATCACCATCAGCTTCTCTGACAAAGGCTCTGTTCATAGGTGGTCTGTGCGCATTGGTTCGATACTCTTGGCCGCCCGTAATACTTCTTTTATGCGGGGCTGGTGGGGCTTGATAGCGTTACCATACCTGTGAACGAGTGTGTTTGGCAGTGTTTTATTGTATTTGTTTTACCCCCCAAAATAGACCATAACCAGGGGTCTTGTTCTATGATGTTTATTTTCGGACTATCTCATCGATAGGAGGGCGTACCGTGCCCATTGCCAAGGTCAATGGCCAGTTAATTTATTACGCCGACTCTGGTGGTAATCATCCGGCCGTGATATTCGCGCATGGGTTCTTCATGGACCATACGATGTTCGACGCACAGGTTGAGATGCTGTTAAAACAATTCAGATGTATCGCCTGGGATCAGCGGGGATTTGGAAAGACACCGGCACCTGGTCCGTTCAGCTATTGGGATTCAGCACACGATGCGCTGGCGCTACTGGATTATCTACAAATAGATCAAGCGGTATTTGTGGGAATGAGTCAAGGCGGTTTTCTGTCACTGCGCGCGGCATTGTCTTGCAAAGAGCGGGTACGGGGTTTGGTTCTGATCGGTAGTGAGGCCGGTATCAATACAGCCCAAGAAAAAGAAGGCTACCGCCAGGTATTCGATCAGTGGCAAAGCAATGGGCCGTCAGGCGAAGTTGGCCAGTTTGTCGGCAACCTTTTGTTCGGCGAGCCTGCTCTGACTCAGAAATGGCTGCCAGTCTGGGAGGCGCGTGAGCGCTCGTCATTAATGCATCCTGCCCAGACGCTGCTGTCACGTGACGATATTACCGCTCGGTTGCCGGATATCACCTGTCCAGTGTTGGTCGTTCACGGGACGGATGATATGGCTATCACCATTGACAAGGCGCAAGCCGTGGCAGCCGCTGTGCCTGATTGTCACGGCCTGGTACGAATCCAAGGCGCAGGCCACGCACCCAACATGACACATGCCGATGAGGTAAACAGTGCGTTAGTTCAATTCCTGGACGAGCTTGCCGTCTAATTGTGCTGAGTCGATGGCCACAAGGCGAAGGTTGCTTGATTCTTTGGAACAAATTAGAAGAGCGAAGACGAAGAACAAAACTAATTGGGCCCCCTTAATCGTTATTTTAAAAATAGGTCGTAGCCATGCGCTTAAGTGGCGCCGATGTGATGCCTTGGGCCAAAAAGCTACATCAGAGCAGGTAGCGCTGCGCGGCGTGGATTCAAATACAATACAAAAGGACAGAGTCAAATAGCTATCAGGGATAACAGCACTGATGTGAAACAGACAACGACAAGGTTTTGGGGGTACTGATGGCGCAAGGTGTGGCATCTGCCAAAAGCAACTACCGATCCCGCCGATATTGCCAATGGGCGGATCGCCTGGACGAGCAGTTTGCCGATGCCGAATATTTGGTCGAACAAGGGCAAGCGTTTTTCGACTCAAAGAATTTAGAGCGAGTAAAAGGTATTCGGTTATCAAAATACAGTGCTCGTCTTGTCCGATCATCGCGATTGAAGCCATCAAGGGCCTGCTGGCCGACTGAAAGTGAGGCAACAACCCCAAGCTTTCGCGAGCTCATGAGATGACAAAGTTGCCACTTTTGCTCACCCGACTGCTCTGCCGGCTGGGATTTCACGATTTTCGTGTGATCAGCAAACAGTTTGGATTCGGTGCCAAAGGCGGTGTTGAAACGGTCGAATGTCGACGATGCGGTGTCACTATGACCCGCCAGGCATGATCGGACTCAAAGAGGTTTGACCCTGCAGCAGTGGTGGCAGCCTTCAAGGAGCTCATTTCGGTTATGATGGTGTTGTTCAATAGCCCTGCTGGCTGCGGCAATTGATATTCACGACCCCCTCGGGACAGCGGTTTCGGTACTGCTGGGCGTTGTAAGCGCTGTCTCATCTATCTACCGCCCCGGTGCCGAGCACCTGATTCGAACTTCCCGCTGGGTTTTGCTTACCGGCGGTCGCTTTTGTTGTTGAACTGGATAACGATCGTGGGCGTTAGCGCTTACGCCAGTTTTTTATTCAAGGTATTTTTAATACGGAGACAAGTAAGAGAAGAATGGTATCAAGTAACGGAGCAGATGAAGTCGCCTTACAAAGATCGTATTCAGTCGCGCCACCAATAGATGCGGCCACAGCCGAGAGGTTGGTGAAGGAAGCAAAACAGATCATGGATCAATTGGGCGTAGCCTTCTTCCTTCGGCAAGGCACATGCCTAGGTGCCATCAGGGATAAGGGGTTCATGCCCTGGGATGACGACGTAGATCTTGGATCGATCATCGGACTTCATGGTCTCACAGAGACGACAATAGAGACGGTTGCCTCGGCCTTTAGGGATAACGGATATTTTGCCAATATCGAACACAACGATCACTGTATAAACGTGGCCATGATGAAGTCCTCAACAAGGATAGACTGGGCCTCCTACAGGATCATTGATGACAGCATAGTCCACTACCCGGGGGTCTGGATCCCCACCAGGCTTTTTACTTCACTCAAGGAAATCGATTTTATTGGCGCGAAATTCCTTGTTCCCAACCCACCTGAAGAATACTTGCGTTTCAAGTATGGGCCAGAGTGGATGACCCCAAAGAAACCAGGCGAGTATGAGAAAGACGTTCTACAGATGACCCTGGATGCCTCCTCCTCTGACAGCAGCAAACGCATATCACAACGTGGTGGCGGCAAACTGAGGGTACTTGATCAAGAAAATGAGCCAGTGTTTGGTGCAGAGGTGAGGATTGCCGGAGTAGGCCGCTTCACGACCGATAAGCTCGGTTACACGAAGCACTATCTGCCTGCTGATGACTGGTACGCGCTCGTTATTAAGTATAACAACCACGAGGAAGTGCTCTACATGGAAAAGATGACTCAAGACCAAACCTACATCTACCGGCCGGATCCCTCGATCGAGTCCGGTCGGTCCTGTGTCTTGTCCACAGAGTAAGCTCAGATGATGTTAATACGAAATACCATTCAGTGGGAAAGCCGGGCAGAAAGGAAAACGCGTCGATGATACGAGTGTACGCAGACATGGTGGCCGATCTGTTTCACTATGGGCATATTGAGTTTCTGAGGCGGGTCAGTGCGCTGGGGGACTACGTCTTGGTAGGAATTAATGCCGATGATGTAGCAGAGGTCCATAAGCGTCGACCCATTCAGACGATGGAAGAGCGTATTGAATCTGTCATTGCCTGTCAGTATGTCGACCAGGTGATTCCCCACGCGCCGTGGGTATTCGACCCCACTTGGATCGAGAAGTACGGCATTGATCTGGTGGTACATGGGGACGACTACTCTGATGAAAAGCAACGGCACATGTACAAGGTCCCCATCGAAAGAGGCATCTTCCGGACGGTTCCTTATACGAAAGGCATCTCAACCACCCAAATTATTGGTCGGTGAAAACCATCGCAGCTCGAATGGAACCCCTGACCCTTGCTGTGTGAAGGCGGTGGGCCCTCACCAATAGTCCAAAAACTCTTTAATAATCAGGCATCAACTCCACGCAAAGTTTCCTGATTAGCCCTGAGTGGTCAGAAAGCAGCACATTTTCAGCACACTAGTTTTCACTGTTGTTGGCTGTAACACAGGCGGGCAGGGGAGAGATAAACCTCTACCAGGCGATATCCCAATCGAAGCAAAACGTGCACCGATCCGACATAAGTGGGAAGGGTAGGGCTACCCATTACCTGGGCTGGTAATCTCGTATAGGAAGACGGTTTTGGCGTGAGTATAGGCAGCATTAACGCCCTTGATTATCGGAGTTACATTTGTGATGTTACTGCGGTAGAGCCTCTTGGCCGTAGTAGTAAGAGCGTAAACGCCCTCATTATCACCGGACACGATCACCCATTTATATTCATCACCGTTGACCTTAGCAAGATCTACTTTGTCTATACTTATCAAACTACTCCAAACCTAATTCCATCCGTGCCCCGGTGTTGAGGTATTTAGCAATCTCCTGAAAATTTACTTCCGCTAAGAACTCCTTTGAAGAACCTATGTAATTCAGACCGATACGCTCATAAAACAAATCATCGGCAATGTCGTGCAACTCGATAGCAGTAATTTCATAGTCTGGATTTTCTTGGAGTGCATCTATTGCTTGATCCAGACATTTGTTAGCGTCAAAGATGTCAATAACAACACGGTAAGTTTCGTAGTTAGTCCAAACACCGTAACCACTCATATCGCGCCTGCGCCCAGTTGATTAAAGATCATCTTATCGAACCGGGGTCTTACAGAGACAATCAATAACGAGAGTAGATACTTACCTGCTGGTTGGTATTGAACTGCAGTACGTCATAGCCTTTTGGCTCAATACTATTCATCCCAGGAGACATCTGAGGCATCCCCGGAGCAGTTATACCGACAATATCAGGGCGCTCCGTCAAAAGCCTTTTGATGTCTGAGGCAGGCACGTGTCCTTCAACAACATAGCCGTCGATTAGAGCAGTATGGCAGGAATACAATGCTGGATTAGTAAGCCCGAGTTCTTGTTTGAATGGAACTACACTCTCGACATCGTGTGCTGTTACAACAAACCCGTTGTCAACTAAGTACTCTACCCAAGCATGGCAACATCCACAGGTAGGTGATTTCCAGACGGTAATTTCTGTTTCAGAGGAAAAAACTACACTAATGCTGGACGCGAACAAAAACATCAACGCGGCCATTTGGCGGATCAAAATAGTCTTCATTTGAACTCCATGACTTATATACCAGGTGTTGAGAAATTATCGCCGAATGTCAAAGTAAATTGTGACATTCAGAAAAGATCTAATTCCTCAGGAAGGGTTGACTAAGGATGCCGATGAGTCTCACCATTTTGCGTGAAATGACTGATTGAATGGGAGAAGCCTTTTTCTCAAACACCCCTAACGGCTTGATTTATGGTGGGCCGTGCAGGATTCGAACCTGCGGCCACCTGATTAAAAGCCAGAAAAGCAGGTGGACTAGTTGCGATTCCTCCTGCATATATAGAAGGCACCCAATTAGGCTCCGCGATTCAATTTTAATTCTACAGCAAGTTTGTCCCAGTTCTCAGGGGTTTTTGACTTTCTGTTAAAGACCAACAGAGTCACATCTGCGATATTGCTGATATCAGCTCTTCTGTCTCCGAGTGACCGCCCGTATTGGTTTCATCCTCAACCTTATCAATGTAGATAAGGTTTAACAAGAAAGCGATCACGGCATCTTGCTCAGGTTTAGCAAGAAAAGTGAATGCTTTAGCATGTTCTTCCGCTTCCCCACCATGAAACTCAATTGCTTCTTTCAAAGTAGTTGCACGGCCGTCATGTAACCAAGGCCCGGTAGACCCGACTCCCCAAAGCTCAGGAGTTAGAAACTCATCCTTTCTTATAAGCGTCGAGAGGGAGTTCTTAGAGGCGTCATCGGCATCATCCGGCAGTTCCGTTACCTTATATAGTCCAGCTGTAAGGGGAAAATATTGTTTTGCATTGTCTGCCAGGTATTCACCCATCTTATGACGTTTGAGATCACTAAACAAATGTAAAACAGTGGAGCCATCTGCGAGTTTCTTTACTCGAGGTTGATCGACCAAATCGCTGCTGAGATCGATTGTTATAGGGGTCAATGGAGAATAGCTTGGGTCGCGTCTCATTAAGTCCTGGTCGACGTAGGCCAGGCTTGCCCTGTTTGAGGGCTCCATGAATAACGTCGAATCCACTGTTATCGCTGGAGCATGACATGACGAACAATGGGCACCGCCCTGCTCAATTGGCAGGCTGAACAGCTTCTCACCTAGATGAATTCGTTTTTTGTCCTCGCTTGAGAGAATCAAACTTCCCTCCTCATCGAGTTCGGTCAGTGTTGTAGGAGTCTCCTGCATAGCCATGTATATCGTAAGCGCGGTAATGTCACCGACTGATAATTCAAGACTCACACCATCTCCGTCTCCATCAAGTAGTGGTCGCTCACCACTTAATCTGGGTGTATGCAATTTCCACGCAAGCTCTTCAGGCTCCATACCCATCTCACCCAACGCAGCATCGGCGCTAAACCCACGCATTGTTGGGAAATTCCCCTTCCATCCTTGAGGGCGAACAATCAAATCTGGTGAGATACCGATAACCTTCTCAAAATTACAGGTCTCATCGACATGGCACTGAATCGAGCCAAAACTGACCACCCCCTCTTTTACATCGAGTGGCACCATAAGCCCTGGATTCTGAATGGCAACATTTTTTAAGTGCTGTAACTCAGTCGTCATCTCTTCGGCAAGAATCTGGATAATTCCACCGCCATTGATAGCAATCGTTTGTCGCGCATTAAACAAGCCGACTGTTCGTGGGTCGGGGTCTTGCATGACATTTGCTATGTTATGACCAGCGCCGTTACCCAAGGGAACATTGTGACAAGCCGCGCAGGATTGCGCGTTAGGACCGGTCATTCGTCCCCCAGTCGGGGTCCGGCTGAACGTGCTGAGCAACCTTTCGCCATCCGGGAGGACGTGGGAGCCAACTCCGTCTGCCCTGGTAAACTGGATTTCAGAAAGTTCGTCTCCAAAATCGAAAAGAAACTGGACATGCTCGTCTTGACTTCCCGATTCCCCCCATTGCTTAACGACCTTCTGGCTTAGGTGACCGTTTCAATTGCAAAGGGCATATCTAAATCACTTAGAATTTCGGCGTAAGCGCTTTCCTGTTGAATTAAAGGATATGAAATCTGGTTTTCTGCATATGCGTTGGAAATAAAAAGGCCAACTAACAGTTGGGCAGAGAACAAGCATAAATAATTGCGCGGAAGTGTAGTCATAGGTTGACACCTTGGTGTTAATTTCTGCAAAAATCATAAGTCTCATCGACTTACCACAAGCTAACCATTGGGTTACTGTTTAGTAATGGTGCAAACTCTGTTGGAGTTGGCGTCAAGTGAACAGACGCTGCAGCCCGCATCCAGAAAATCTGGAAAAGGATTTCCAGAGTGTTCAAACCTACCACCTCTATTGGTTCGCTAATTAGTACAGTTGAGGGTACCTAGATCAAGAATCGGCTCTCTATTGAGGACGATGAGCGGCAAATCAAAGTGCCTCTCCCATAATAAGGCGCTTCGAAACACTGATGATATTAGTGATAGCCGTCCTTGATGGTGGTCAGCAAGACTATCCAGCACGACCCGACACGGGGGACGGAGAGGGCTATGGGCATCAACGCCACTTAGGTGAATGTAATCATCATCAAAAAGTCAGCAAATGCACCCTTGAGGAATCCAGACGTCCGCGCGGTGTAACTAGGTTTTCGCTAAGGACAATCAGTCGGCAACGATGTTGTTCGAAGTAATCAATAACTACAGCAGCGATTCTGTAGTACTGCATATGCAGCCTCGCCTGGTCGTACCAGATTCCACAGCGTCTTCGAGAGATTTAGACGCGACTGTTTAAGCTAGCGTAACGTACTTCAGTATTTCGACTACCTGAGCTGGTGTCTTGGCCCACGCCATTGCCGCAGCGTCGACCTCTTTGAGTGCGTGAATGATGTTCTCATCATGAAGCGTTATGTATGGCTTGCCCTTTGCTGCACAAAACCCAGCATCAAAAGCGGCATTCCACTGTTTGAATTTGTCCCCAAAACGAATTATCGCGATATCGCAATCTTGCAGGTGGGTCCTCGTGCGTATCGCGTTCACTTTTGACGATTTGTGGTCGCGCCAGAACGCATCTTGCTCAGCACCGAGTAAGTCACCCGCGCCGTCGCTGGCCTCGTGATCAGTGACTGCTGAGGTGAATGTTATCGGCAAATTGTGTGCTGATACTCCGTCGAGGAGTTGCTGCCGCCAATCCGAGTGTATCTCGCCCGACAAATATACTTTCCAGGTCATGTCTATATCCTTTGCGACTGACTATCTACTGTATATCGATGATAAAGCAATTCTCCAGGGCGCAGCGCCTGCTGCTTGTCCTCGTACCTATACGATTACCAAGGAAAATACCCATGACGTGTGAAATGAGTTAGAGACGCGCCGCGGAACGACCTGACCGGCGCGGGCAGAGATGTGGGCGTGATGGAAACACCCCAAGGCCGAAATTAAGAGCAACGGCTTTGGCCCGCTCAAAGGGTTCATCACCACGTACGGTATCCCATCGCCTACTCAGATGGTGAACTACAAAACACAAATTCATCTACACTCTGCTGCAACAAGTCGGGGTATGCAATGAAGTCAAATTGGTTTGCAACTGGAGCAATAGCTGCGGCGATCGGTGTAACGCTTGGTGCTTTCGGTGCACATGCACTGAAGTCTCGGGTGGCCGAAGACCTCCTGTCCATTTTTGAAGTCGGCGTTCGTTATCATATGTACCATGC
>Ga0310121_10004516_pt1 | contig 12254 bp, 13 predicted proteins | sample CB27_Tmax_986_MG_FD_203504 | JGI IMG/M metagenome (GOLD analysis project Ga0310121, IMG submission 203504) | Marine microbial communities from Western Arctic Ocean, Canada - CB27_Tmax_986 | ecosystem: Environmental > Aquatic > Marine > Oceanic | place: Canada: Western Arctic Ocean | collected...
AGTCGGGGTGACAGTCCGGCAGGTCCGTACCAACGGGCAGATCAAGTGGAAGGGCGACAGGATCTACCTCAGCGAGGCCCCCAGAGGCAAGCCTGTTGGGCTGGTTCCACAGGACGACCGCTCCTGGACCATCTGGTTTGGTCCGCTGAGTATCGGGCTGCTGGATGATCACAATCGTTCCGTCTTGCATACACCTACGAAAGTGTTCCCCATGTCCCTGGTTGCACAAAGGGGGAGAGTACTAGCTCTTTTCCACCTCGTGAAACACTGCACCCGGCCAGCCATTGACTGACACCTCGCAAGCTCGACGGGCACTCGCCTTCGCCTCGGCGAACCACGTCTGGAGCGACCTCTTCTTCATCGTCTTCGTTCCTCTCCTACCTCTCATCAAAAGCGACCCGGACTTTGACCTATCGTTCACCGAGATCGCGCTCCTCAAGGCCACCTGGTCAGGGACGTCCGCCGTGCTCCAGGTACCCGCAGGATTCGCAGCCGAACGGGTCAGCGAGTTCTGGCTCCTCATCGGAGGCAACCTTTGGGTCGCCGTTGCGCTCGTGATCATGGCTCTGGCGCCCGGCTACCGATTCCTGCTGACCGTGGCGGCAGTCGGAGGGCTGGGCGGCGGCACTCAGCACCCCCTGGCGACGAGCATGGTCTCTCGGGCCTACGAGGAAGGTGGCCGCGCAACAGCCGTCGGGACGGTCAATTTTGCAGGCGACCTCGGCAAGATGGCCGGTCCTGCGGCAGCATTCATCTTGCCGGCCAGCTTCGGCTGGCGCAGCACCATGCGCGTCCTCGGCCTGGCGGGCATCGCCTTCGTGATCTCAACCGCCGTCTTCCGGCGCAAAGTGGACGTACGAAAGCCGGCGAAAGACTCTCACCCGGAGACCGATGGCGACGGCGTGGATTCGAGGGGATACACGGTACTGACCGGCGTCGGCTTCCTGGACTCAGGACTGCGCGGCGCGGCCCTGGCCTTCCTGCCTTTCCTCCTTCAAGACAAAGGGTTCGGACAAGACGGAATCTATCTGATGATAGCCCTGCTCCTCGCAGGCGGCGCGGCGGGTAAATTCGTCTGCGGCTGGCTGAGCGACCGCATCGGGTTCATCAACGTGGTCTGGAGCACCAAAGGACTCACCGCGCTACTACTGGTAGCAGTATTGCCGACCCCGACATTCGCCTTGATACCGCTGTTTGTAATACTGGGGATCGGACTTCAGGGAACCTCGTCGGCCCTCTACGCCGCCGTCTCCACCTTCGTGCCGCCCGGACGCCGCGCACGAATGTACGGGTACTTCTACACCACCAACGAAGTGGGCGCTTTCCTGATGCCGCTTCTAGTAGGCCGAATAGCCGACCTCAGAAGCCTTCGCGCGGCGATGGTCGCCATGGGCGCCATCGCCGCCCTGATCCTGCCGGCCAGCCTACCCCTCCGCCGTCGACTCGATGCTCCGCCGGCGACTGTCGTGCAGCACGACCCATGATCGTCCGTCGCCATCACCAACGCGGCGCTTCTGCTGGTTTGCATCGCGCTGCTGGCGTCCCTCGCCTGCTCGCAGCAGGCCGCGAGCGAGTCCACCACCGGACCGTCCGCCGCAACCGCCGGCGGCGCCCAGTTCGTCGTGCGGTACACCGACGACGGCTTCGTCCCAAAGCGTATCGAGATCGACGTTGACGACCGGGTCCGATTCCTGAACGAGTCATCCGGCAATATCAGGCCTGCTTTCAACATCCACCCAACGCACCAGATCTACCCCGAGTTCGACGCGAACCAGCCCGTCCGACCCGGCGACTCGTGGGTCTTCACCTTCGACAACGCCGGCTTCTGGCGGTACCACAACCACATCGAGCCTCGCCACGGCGGACTCGTCGTGGTCCAGGGAGCCATTTCAGCTACTCCCGTGCCCCTGGTCATCGAGGCCGTCGACGTCGACTTCGATGAGCCGGACGACGTCTCTGCCATGGACATGATCGAGCTGTTGAGGGACGACAGTCTGCTGAAGCAGTTCGTCGAAAGGTACGGACCGGCCGCTACCGTCACGCTGCTGTCCGAAGGCGTAAGCCACGGCGCGACGGAGGCGCTGTTCAGGGACCGTGGCACCTCCAACCTACAGGCTGACGTGACGGCCCTGTGCAGCAGCTCGCCCAACCGTTTCTTCCGGCACCAGTGCGTACACGGCGCCGGGCATGGCCTCATGGCCTGGACGAGCTACGAGCTGATGGACGCTTTGCCGATGTGCGACGAGTTGGAGGCCAAGTCAGACCGGGATTCCTGCTACTCCGGGCTCTTCATGGAGAACGTCGTGGGCGGTCTCTCGGGGACGATGGGCCATTACACTGAGTACCTCTCCGACGACCCACACTTCCCGTGCAACATCCTCGATACGCAGTACGTCACACCCTGCTACTTCTACCAGACCTCGCGCTGTTCGACGCGGACTACGCCAGAGTCGCCCAGGCATGCAGCGAAGCGCCCAGCGAGGCCCATCTCGAATGCTTCCTGAGCCTCGGCAGAGACATCGGCAACGTGACCAGAGGCGACCCCGCCGGGGCCATCAAGTTGTGCGGACATGTGGATGACGCTGGCAATCGGATCGCCTGCCTGAGCGGCGCGGTCCAGGACAGGTTCTGGGACACCGAAAGCGCCGATGAGGCGGTGCTCTTCTGCCAGCTGCTGGACGACGTCGACGAAAAGAGCCAGTGCTACGCGACGGTCCTCGACCGGGCCGGTGACCTCTTCACGGTTCCGTCCGACCTGGACGCCTTCTGCCTGAAGCTCGAACCCGCCTACCACCACTGGTGCCGGTAGGGCCTTGGGGTATCTCTAAAGTCGGGCTTCCGGCAAAACTCGCATCGACCAGGGTCGCACAAACGTTGAGCGCGCGGTGGACTGTCGCTACCCCGTCGTTGAACGAGTGCTTGTTCAGGCCCCCTCCCCGAGTCCGATGACGGTTACCTCTTCGCCGGTATTGCCGTATGCCCTTGTCGCCAGTGCCATTGATATGCCCTCCCTTTGGCGGCTTGTCACTCAGTACCCCTTCTCTTTATCGATTACGCCGAGAAGCGGCCTGTCTGCCAGAAAGCGTCGTAGGTTTTCGCAGAAGAGATCGACGAGCCGGTCCCCGCGATTGGGCGATCCGCCGGCCGTATGGGGAGTTATGATCACGTTCTCCATTCTCCAAAGCGGATGGTCTTCCGGAAGAGGCTCCTGCGGTGTCACGTCCAGGCCTGCTCCACCGATCTTGCCGTGCTCCAGGGCGTCCATCAGCGCCGTCTCGTCGACGATCTTGCCCCTGGACACGTTGATGAGAAGGGCGTGGCCTTGCATCCGCGCGAAGGCCTGCTCGTCGAACATGCCCTCCGTCTCATCTGTAAGTGGCGCGCAGATAGCCACCACGTCTGACTGCTCCAGCAGGTTGTGGAACCGGTCCATCTTCCAACACGCGTCGACGCTCTCGGGCACCTCTACTTGCTCCGGGTCCACCGCAACGATTCGCATTCCGAATCCGTGGGCGCGGTCGGCGAGGTCGCGTCCCGTGCCACCCAACCCAATGATGCCCATGGTCGCTCCCACAAGCTCCCAGGCCACGTTCCGTATCGGCATGCGCTGGTCCCAACTCGGCTTTCGTATCGCCGTCGCGATTCCACGCGTCAGCCCCAACAGAAGGGCCATCGAGTGCTCGGCCAGATGGACCCCCACAGTGCCCTTGGCGCTGGTAAGAATCACGTCGCTTGACACGAATTCGTGGAACAACATTGAGTCCACACCGGCGCTGGCTACTTGGACCCAGCGCAGATTCGTCCCACGCGCGAACATCTCGTCATTGAGCCCTCCAAACACCACGTGGACCTCGGGCATGGCTTCCAGAATCTCTCCCTCGGACCGGAGTTGCAGGATCTCCACATCCTTGGATACGGAACTGATCTGGTGGACCTGTCGACCGTCGAGCTTTAGGTTGAGCAACACGCTCATGGCAGTTTCCCTGGTCGCTAACGTCAGTTGGAAGTCCGCTCAGCCTGCAACATCAAAGACACCATGAATGACGAACTCGCAACCCGTGACTACGAGTCTCACAGTCGCGCCTCCTTAATACCGTAATACCGTTCTTTCTGCGGACTTCTCGGTACAACGCTCGGCGAGTCAATCGCAAGATTGTCGATTCATGGGAGTCCAGGGAGCCTGCGCTGAGCGAAGCCGAAGGGGGCCTCCCCTTTTGGTCGGGGGCGTGGGCCCATCCTGAGCCTTGCCGAAGGGGTGAGACCCCGTTCAACAAGGACGGGAGGGTGGGAATCAAAGAACTCCCGGTGGAGTCAGACCGACACCCAGCGCCTCCTCGCACCACCGCGCCGCGCTCAGCAGCGTCGTTTCGGCGAAAGGCGCCGACGCGAGCTGCAACCCTAACGGCAGCCCCGACTCAGAGAGTCCGGTCGGGAGCGTAAGCGCGGGTAGACCGCACGTCGTCCAGGGCGTCTGGAACACCGGGTCGCCCGTCGAGCTCAGATCCCTCGGCGCCGGAGCTGGGGTGGACGGCGTTGCCAGCACATCGTACCTGTCGGTAGTCGCCTCTACCGCAACGCGGAAACGGTGCCGCACCCTCTGGGCCTTGACGTAGGCCACGGCGGGCGTGATCATGCCGGCTTCGATAAGGCCCCGTACCTTTGGGCCGTAATCGTCCGCCCGCGTCGCGAAATCGGACTCGTGGACCGACGCAGCCTCCACCGACATCACTATTCGATGGGCCGCGAGCAAGGCCTCGAAATCTGCGTCGAGCTCGGCGTTCTCGACCTCGGCCCCTGCCCGCGAGAGCCGCTCTATGACGGCGTCGAAATGCCCCCGCGTTTCGGCGTCGGCCCTCTCGTGAAACAGCCCACCGACGACGCCTACACGGGGGGACGTCGCGTGCCGGGCCGCGCTCCCGTAGTTAGCCACGTCTGTATCTGACGACGCCGGGTCCCGAGAATCATGCCCTGCGAGAACGTCAAGGAGAATGCCGGCATCCTCGACAGTACGCGAGAAGAATCCCATCGTATCCAGCGACCACGCCACCGGCATGACACCATACCGGCTGATCCGCCCGAAGGTCGGCTTCATCCCGACGACGCCGTTGTACGAGGCCGGCCTGAGCACAGACCCGGCGGTCTGCGACCCCATCGCAGCCGGGAAGATGCGGGCGGAGACCCCCGCGGCAGAGCCGCTGCTCGAGCCGCCGGGGGTATGCTCGACGTTCCAGGGGTTTCGAGTGGGCGACGGGTCCATACACGCGAATTCCGTCGTGACCGTCTTGCCCATGATTATCGCGCCGGCCTGCCGGAGTCGGGCCACCGTCGCAGCATCGAAGTCGGGCACGGAATCGGCGAAGATCGGCGAGCACGCCGTCGTCTTCATGCCGGCCGTGTAGTAGATATCCTTGACCCCGACCGGCACGCCGTGCATCGGGCCCGTCGGCCCGGCGGCTGCCAGGGCTTCGTCGCTGGCCCGGGCGTCCGCGAGAGCTCTCTCTTCGTCCAGCGTCACCCAGACCTGCAGCTTCGGCTCCAGCCGCTCGGCGCGAGAGAGCAACGACTCCATAAGCTCGACGGCGGACAGCCCGCCTCCCCTTATCGCGGAAGCAGCAGCCGCGACGTCGAGCGCAAATGGCTCGGTGTTCGGTCCCGGGACGTTAACGACCATCGGCGCACATTATAGGGTCCCCCGCCCGGCACATCCACTAGTTAGGTCGGCATCATGGCGCACAGGCTCATCCCTTCCCCCACCGGAGGAAGGTTAGGAAGGGGGCCAGCACCACTCATGAGTCGTGAATGCCCTCTAAAGCAGCAGCCGCCCGCCGAAGCAGCTCCGCGAGCTCCATGTCGGCAAGCGTTTCGAGCCGCAGGTCCGCATGATCGATCGGCAGATCGCGCGTCATTGGATTCGGCACAACGACGCAGAACATGCCGGCGCGCTTCGCCGCCGTTACGCCATTGGCCGAGTCTTCAATGGCAACTGCTCTTTCCGGTTTCGACGAGAGCCGGGCCACCGCCGTCAAGAATAGCTCGGGGTCCGGTTTGACGTTAGCAACGTCGTCCCGGGTCGTGACCGCGTCCACGTAGCCAAGCAAGTCGCGGCGTCTCAAGTGCCCTTCGACCCAATCGTTGTTGGAACTCGAAGCGACACCGACCTTCAGCCCCAACTGCTCCGCCTGGGTCAGATAATCGAGCACGCCGGGAAGCAGCGGACTCGCCTCCACCATCTCTAGGTATCTCTGCCGCCTACGACGCCCAATCGAGGCGACGTCAACACCTCCGCCCGTCAGCGTATCAAGGTGCCCGTAGACGTCGAACCCGTCCGGCGACCCACCAATGATCTGTGACCACATGGCGCGATCCAGCTCGACTCCGTGGGCGCGAAACTCCTCCGACCACAACTCGTAGTCAGGCGTCTCCGTATCGATGATGACCCCGTCGAAGTCGAACACCAGCGCATCGATCACGACGTTTGAGTTCGCGTTCGGCGCTTTTCGTCCACGACCGCGCGGATGAACTCGCCGATCTCGCGAGTCGTCGTCCCCGGGCCGAAAGTGCCCGCCACCCCTATCTCCTCTAACGCCGGCTTGTCGTTCTCAGGAATGATCCCCCCCGCGACAACGATGACGTTCTCCATGCCCCGCGTCTTCAGGCAGCGAAAGACCTCAGGGAAGAGCTCCATATGGGCGCCCGAGAGGATGCTCAGCCCGATAACGTCCACGTCCTCCTGCATGGCCGCCTCCGCGATCATTTCAGGCGTCTGGCGAATCCCCGTATAGATGACCTCCATGCCCGCATCGCGCAGCGCCCTGGCGATTACCTTAGCGCCGCGGTCGTGGCCGTCCAGACCCGGCTTGGCGACCAGCACACGTATGATGTCCGATGGCACGCCCGTCACCCCCTGTTTTCGCTGCGCTCTACGAGCTCGACGAGGACACCTCTCGTCGAGCTCGGATGAACGAACGCGATCATCCCCGCCAGGCCCTTTCGCGGCGTCTTGTCGATCAGTTCCATCCCCGCGGAGTCCAACCGCTCCAGCGTCGCCTCGAGGTCATCGACGTCAAAGCAGATGTGGTGCAGTCCCTCCCCACGGCGTTCGATGAATTTGGCGACCCCGCTATCGGCGTCCATAGGCTGGATGAACTCAAGCTGTGAGCTACCAACGGTGACCATGGCCGCGATAACTGCCTGGTCAGTAACCCTCTCGATCTCCGCCGGGCCCACGCCGAATGCGACCTCGTAGAACCGCATCGTCTCCTCGATGTCGCGCACCGCGATGCAAACATGGTTGATGTCCCGCGCTACGCAGGCCGGTGTATCTCGCTGCAAATCTACCCCCATCTAGTGGGACACCCCAAAGGCGCCGCCGGTCCCTACGTTCCCGAACCGCGAGCTGCCGACAGCTCCGCCACGGCTCCTCTGATCGCATCCCGCACCTCTATCTCGTTGTCGTACTTCTGCCTCGGCCAGAAGAACCCCCGCAGGCCGTCTTTTCGCCTGCGAGGCACCGCGTGAACGTGGTGCTGAGGCACGCTCTGGTTCACCCGGTTGTTGATCGCGACAAACGACCCGTGCGCGCCCAGACCCCGCTCCATCGCGGCCGCCAGCAGCCTCCCGTTGGAGAAAAGCGGCCCCAGGAGGCCGTCTGGCAGATCGACAAGCGTCTCGACATGCTCCTTCGGCACCAGCAGCGCGTATCCCGGAAACACAGGCCGCCGGTCCAGGAACGCGACCGTCACCTCGTCCTCAAACACGACGTGACTCGGCACTTCACCCGCAACAATCCCACAAAACATGCAGCCTGCGGCCCTAACCCATAACCCCTGACCCCGCCTCTCGCTGCTCGCCGAAAACGCCGCGAAACACATCCGCGATCTCGCCCACCGTCGCGTACGCCTCGACGCACTCGAGGATCGCAGGCACGGTATTGTCACTGCCCCGCGCTACCTCATCGAGGCCCGCCAACGCAGCGCTCGCCACGACCCCGTCCCGCTCTTCGCGAATCTGCTTCACCCGGGCGATCTGCTTGCGCGTCTCCTCCGGGTCGATGCCCTGAAGCTCGCCGACCGGCGGGGCCGGGCCCTGGTACCGGTTCACGCCCACGACGATCCGTTCCTCCTCCTCGATCTCCCGCTGGAGCTTGTAAGCGCTCTCGTGGATCTCCGAGGCCTGGTAGCCCGTCTCCAACGCGGCGACGGCGCCGCCCATTCGGTCGATCTCGTCGATATACTTCCACGCCGCCTGTTCGACCCTATCCGTCAGGCTCTCGATGTAGTACGACCCCCCCAGCGGGTCGACCGTCTCGGTTACGCCGCTCTCATGTGCCAGTATCTGCTGTGTCCGCAACGAAAGCTGGACCGCCTCCGCCGTCGGCAGCGCCAGCGCCTCGTCGCGGGAGTTCACGTGAAGCGATTGTGTGCCGCCGAGGACGGCGGCCAGTGCTTGGACCGTCGTCCGTACCGTATTATTGTCCGGCTGCTGGGCCGTCAACGTCACACCTGCCGTCTGCGTATGGAATCGCAGCATCCACGACCGCGGGTTCTCGGCGCCGAACCGCTCTCGCGCGATCTTGGCCCACATGCGGCGGGCCGCGCGGTACTTCGCTACCTCTTCGAACAGATTGCTCTGCGCCACGAAGAAGAACGACAACCTGGGCGCGAAGTCGTCTATGCCAAGGCCAGACTCCAACGCCGCGTCGACGTACGCGATTGCGTTTGTGAACGTGAACGCCAGCTCCTGCACCGCCGTCGCCCCTGCCTCGCGCATGTGGTAGCCGCTGACGCTGATCGTATTCCAACGGGGTACGTTCTCGGTGCAATACCGAAAGACGTCCGTGACAAGCCTCATCGACCCTTCAGGCGGATAGATATAGGTGCCCCGGGCAATGTACTCCTTGAGGATGTCGTTCTGAATCGTGCCGTCGAGTCGGGCCGGCTCGACGCCCTGTTTCTTGGCCACGGCGATATACAGCGCAAGCAAGATCGACGCCGTGGCGTTGATCGTCATCGACGTGCTCACCTTGTCCAACGGGATGCCTTCGAGCAGTATCTCCATGTCCGCGAGACTGCTGATCGGCACGCCCGCCCGGCCCACTTCGCCGACGGCCAACGGATGGTCCGAGTCGTAGCCCATCTGCGTGGGTAGATCGAAGGCGACGCTGAGCCCCGTCTGCCCCTGGTCGAGCAGGTAGCGGTAGCGCCGGTTCGACTCCTCCGGCGACGCGAACCCCGAGTACTGCCGCATCGTCCAGACACGTCCCCTGTACATGTTGGGCTGCACGCCGCGGGCGTACGGGTACTCGCCCGGATAACCCAGGTCCCGTTCGTAGTCGAGGTCGCTTACGTCCTCTGGCGCATAGACCGCATCGACCTCCAGCCCCGAGTCCGTCTCGAAACTGTCGCGTAGCTCTCCGAACCGCTTCTTGACCGGCCCGAGAGTTTCGTCTCGCCATTCGCCTTTGGACTTACTTGCCATCCTGTGATGTCCGATGAGACGATGATCGTCTCGCCGCCTCTGTCTCCTGATCCGAGGTACCGGATTTACCCACTCGTTATCGTGACCTCGACGCCCAGCTTCGTCCCAAGCGCCGTCAGGTACTCGTCGATAGTCGCCGATTGGCCCGTGATGAAACGAGAGACGAACCGGAAAACGGGGTTGTCGATCTCGCCGTTCTCCGTGATAGTCAACGACGTCACCTCTCCGTACTCCCCGATCTCCATCGTCCAGCTTCCCCCAAAATCCAGGTCTTCGTCGGCGATCCGCCGCACGAGCCGACGTGGAGTCAGCGACTGCACCGTTTCCATCGTCAGCGTTTGACCGCGCCTGTCGGTCTCCTCCCACGCCGGACGCCCGTTTCGGTCGGGCACGCGATCGACGCGTTGCAGGTCCGTCCGCCACGAGGCCTGGTTGCCTATGTCCGCGATGACCTCCCATATCTCCAACGGCTGCCGGTTGAACACCGCCTTCCGAGACACGACATGCTCCTTCGGCAGGCGGGCTCCGATCGCCACGATAAGGGCCGACCCTCCAATCACCACCGCGATAGCCACTACAACCCAGACCATCTCACAACCTCCGTCAATTCACCACCGAGCCCCCAGCCAGCGTTCCGCTCATCCTGAGCCCGTCGAAGGATGCGACCTCCGCAGTAATTCCTACTCGATGCCCCAGACGCTCGACACCCGCTTTGGGAACAGGCTATTCAGCAGCCCCCGCGCGCCGTCCGAGCTAGCCCGGCAGTCCGGGAAAGCGTACTCCAGGTCCTCCACCGACCGGAATCCGAACAGCAGCTGCAGGAACGTCAGGTCGGGAAACAACGCGTCACGCACTCGGGCCGTAAGGCGGCTGTCGAGCTGCGTCGGCATCCATCGTTCGGCGGCCGTTAGCCGGCCGTCCTCGAAGGCCATGCGGAGTCCGTCGCCCACGAAGCTGATCTTCAGGTCGCAGGAGTACCCCGCCGCCCGCGAGCTCGACAGGTTGTCCTCCAGCACCGGCGCGATTCGCGACACGAAAGCCGGCACGTCAGTCACCCGGAGGTACCAGGCGTAGGGACGCTCCGCGTGAGGCATCAGGCCCGACACCTCGTACGCCGGATGCTCGCTACTCAGCCCCCAGAGAACCGCGTCAAAGCCGCCTCCGTTCCGCGCGGCATACTCCCTGCCCGTCTCCGACAGGTACCGGACCACGCTAGGCGTCACCGCCTCCCACGACACATCGGGCTCCAGTTCGAACAGCGTGGCCGCGAGCTTCGTCCCCCACAGCGCCCCCGCGTGCAGCAGGCACCCCACCAGCCTGCCGGCACGGTCTTCGATCATACACATCTCGCGACGATGGGTCCCGTCCTCGCTGCGGCCGTCCAGGTCGTACCGCCACATCTCGTCGCCCCGAACGCACGAGACCAGGTGGCGTTCGGCGCCGCGCTCGTACAGACGCGAGGCGAACGGCAGGTCCTCGAGCGTAGCGGGCCGCAGCGTGAACTGCTCGACCTGTCCTGCTCGATCCGGCACGTCGTTTAATGCTTCCCCCGAACGCCCTCCGGCATGCTCCAACGCCATTTCATACCCGAACTGCCGGTAGTACCACGGAATCCCGGTGATGGCCTGTACCATCTCGCCCCGGGCGGCGCTCCACTCGTGGACCACTTCCATCTGGGCGCGGACCAGGCCCCGGCGGCGATAGTTGGGGTGGGTGGCCACCAGCTCGATACGCCCGACGCCAAATTCGACTCCGCCGTAGGTCCACGTCTGGGAGATGAGGTTCAACGACGAGGCGATCACGCCCGTCGCTGAGTCCTCGACAATGGTGAAATCGCTCGGGTCGAAGCCGGGCATACCACCGCTCGCCATGTCCCGCGTCCAGTGCCGGATTCCCTCGTCGGGCTCCTCAGTACTGCTGTTCGTGATCGCCTGGAAGTCGGCCAGCGCGTCCGCGTCCTCGACCGTGCCTCGACGCATCACGAGCCCGTCGCCAAGCTCCTTCAGCAACGTGTCCAATTGTGCGCCTGTCCGAGACAACGCCATCTAGCGGTAGCTCCTCATGAGAGCGCCAATTATAGCAGCCACGCGACCGGGTTTAGCAGTCGGGAACTCCTGCGTTACCGTATTCGAGGGACTGTTAGCCGTCACCTATCAGGTCAGACTCCAGGCCATCGTCCAGCTCGACACCCAACGCACTTATCACTTGGCTCAGCATCGAATAGTAGCCCACCAGAACGATAAGATCGATCGTTTGGTGCGGACCGAGAAGGTGCTCGACGGCCTGAAACGTTCGATCGCTGAGGGTCCTTTCTCGGACAAGCTCCTTGGCCGCCTGGGCGAATACCCCCTCCTTGGCCGGTAACCCCATCGGTGCTCGACCGCTACGAATAGCATCGATAACCTGCTCTCTTACCCCTACCTCTCGCGCCACAGGCAGGTGTTGAGCCCACTCGTAGTCGTTGTTGTACTCTCTGGCCGTGCTCAGGATTGCAGTCTCCCGAATTGCCGGGTCCAGAAGGGATCCATATCGGACGTACTCGCCGACTTTGGCCACGACCTCCGTGGCGTCCGGGTTGTTGAGTAGTGCTTGAAAGACATGGGCCACTCCGCCCCTCTTTCCCGCAATCTCGTCGTAAATCGGCTGCTTATCTGGTGGCAAATCACCTCTGGATACATACGGGACCCTTGCCATGGACTGCCTCCTCTCTTATAGCACTCCGTCACGTTGCCGGACTCAAATGTACACGGCGGGTCTCAGACACTCAACAGGCGCCA
>Ga0310121_10004517_pt1 | contig 12253 bp, 20 predicted proteins | sample CB27_Tmax_986_MG_FD_203504 | JGI IMG/M metagenome (GOLD analysis project Ga0310121, IMG submission 203504) | Marine microbial communities from Western Arctic Ocean, Canada - CB27_Tmax_986 | ecosystem: Environmental > Aquatic > Marine > Oceanic | place: Canada: Western Arctic Ocean | collected...
CGGTCACCGCAGCATGCACGCATGAGTAGGCGGTTTCTCCGTGCGACCCGCCGCCTCCAGCGACTGGAATCCTCCGCGATCTCCGCGCACCACACCGCCGAGCACGATCTCCAACGCCGACAGGACGAGTGGTACAGACGGTTCTTACACACGCTGACCGTGGTGGACCTTGAACGACTTGACCACTGGCACGACGGCCACCTTTGCGACGAGGAAGGGAGAGGTCGCCAACTGGCACGAGGCCATCGTGCAGACCTACATCGACCGGACTGGGGACTCACCACCGAACTCAACGGTGGGTGAAAGCTTCTGACTTTTGCATCGCGACGCAAAAGTAGCGGGTCAATGCGGGGGGGTCCGGCTCACGCGGGTGCGCGGCGCTGGGGGTCCACCCCGCCACCTGAAGAGAGATAATCAATGCTCATGAACGCGCTCCGCCTCCTGATGTTCTCGCTTCTGCTGATCGCATTCCTGCCGTTGGTTCTGCTGGGGACGCTTGGTTTCATGATCAGGCTAAAGATTAAGAACCGGGGTATCTCCGGCACGGCCTACGAACCCTTGTTCAATCGGATGCTTTTTCACCATGCAGGCACTCGAGACGATGCCGCCGCCGTGAAGTTGGCGCCTCATCTGCCTGCGCTGTCGCCGACTGTGGCATGGCTGCTGATCGGGACAATGGGACTGGCGGCCAGATTGAGCGGCTATCAGGGATCAATTCTCTCGTATCCGGGCGCGAGACCGTCGTCGATGATATCGATGATGGTGCATCGCACGGCATTCTTCGATGAGGCGCTCGCGAGCGCCGTCCACTCGACGGGACCACACCCGGCACAGCAGGTCGTCTTCCTCGGCGCTGGATGGGACACCCGCGCCTATGGTGCGCTGAGAGACTGTCCGGTGCGGGTGTTCGAAGTTGACACCCCGGCGACGCAACACGCTAAGAGACAGGCGCTGGATCGCGCCGACATCGACGCGAGTCACGTCACGTTCGTCGAGACCGACTTCGGTCAGACCTCCTGGTTCGATGTGCTGCTGGGGCGGGGTTTCGACCCCGATCTCCCAACGTTCATTCTCTGGGAGGGGGTCACGATGTGCCTCGATGAGAAAACCGTCCAGACGACGCTTCGGACGGTCTCCGGCCTTGCGGTGGGTAGCCGGATTGCTTTCGATACATTGAGTCTCGAATTCTTTTCCGGGTTCTTAGGCCAATACCTGCACCTCATGATCAAGGGGTTCTACGGTGAGTCTTTGCAGTTCTTCATGTCCACCCGAGCACCTGCACGAAAGCAGGCCAGCGATTTCATTGCCTCACAAGGACTGGCACTTGCGGCGTATGAACCCATGGGCGAGGAGCGCGGAAAGACGGTTCCCGTAGGTGGGTTCACGCTGGCGGAGCGTTCTGGCTGACGCTGAGTCGTGTGGACCGATCAGGAACGGTGACGTATCTATCGTGCCGCTGGCTGGCAGGCGGTTCAATGCGAGAGCTTACGGCTCACGCGGGTGCGCGGCGTCAGTACCGCCCCCGACTGGCGACGACGGGGGGGATCTAGACGGGAGGCTGGGGGTGCCCACCCACACACTTGGGCAGGCGAGATGACGTGGTGACGGTACAGCGTCCGGAATCACGCGTGACCGTAGCCTCCCGAACGGGCCTTCTCGACCCGACGGGTTCGGTCGGGGCGGTGATCCGCCTGTGACGGGGGAGTCAGTCCGCCTGAGCACGTCGGGCCAAGCGTGCTCGCTCTTGGCCTCTCCACCAGCACCGTTGTGGTGGTCATCACCGATACGAGCCTTGGGTGGGGGGTGCATCTGGTCTCCGACATCTGCCCCATAGGTCTCAGTCGGGACACGTCCCCCATACCGGGCGAGCCAGAACCCACGAGTCCGCCCCCTCATCGAACTCACTGGGCTCGCTAGCGATGTTTGTGACACACCAGCCACTCAAATCCTGGTTGAACGACGCGGCATCGATGAACATGCCAGCCATGGTCGTGACGCTGCTGACGTCCCACGAACTGATGTCTCCGTTGAACAACTCGGCACCGTTGAACATGGAGCGCATGTCCGTGACGCTGCTGACGTCCCACGAACTGATGTCTCCGTTGAATGAAGACTGACCGGAGAATGCGTCCGCCATATCGGTAACAGCAGACACATCCCAGTTACTGATATGTCCATAGGTTGAAGTCGCCGTACCTTCATCAGAAAACCATAAGGCCACAGCCGTAAAGAAATTCTCATCCGTGAGAGCCCCCCCCCCGGCATTGGCACGGGTTCGGGTCGCCTCGATGCTGTCGTCTTGAGCAGGTTCTGGCGTCTCAGCGCACGCAGCGGCCCCCAGCAGGAACGCGACCATCCCCGCGAGTGCCAACCGGTGGAGTGATGAAGGAGTCATCCGGTCAGTCTACGGCTCCCGCGACGTGGTGGGTAGGTGTTACCCCTCCCGCTCGCAGACGGACGGTGCAGTGTGGGGCTGGCGACTGACTTTCGTAACCCGGTACAAAACTAGCGGTTCAACGGGGACGGGGGTTAGGCGAGCTGTGTCGGATGCTATCGCGTCTCAGGCGTGGTTGTGATGTGGGAATAAATGTGGTGTTGAGTGCAGGTAGATATATTGAAGATCTTGGTGCGCAACAACTTGCAGCCGTTCAATCGCGGACTGTCCCTCCGCCATTTCGTACCGGTCCATTCCCGAGGTAGAGGTAACTGTCGGTTGGAGGCGTGCGCTATGACGCGGTGCTGACGACTGTATCGAGTTGGCGTATCAGCGTCGCGTTGGATTTTTGATCTAAGCCGATGATGACGTTCAGAAAGAAATTGCCGTGGTTCGACGTGAGGCGCGTTTCCGCGATGATGTCCCCGGGGCGGGGCGCGGTAGCCTCGCTTTCTTCCGTCAACAACGTGAAAACCGGCGGGGAGTATGTCGCCTGCTTGGCCAACCGATTCATCAGCTTGCCGATAATCGCGTTCAAGAGCACATTTCCAACTTCGGCAAGTGCCTCGCGTCCGTCATCTGTAATGATGCCGCTGTCCTGCACCGTGTCCTCGGTGAGGACCGCAGCGAGTTTGCTGGCGTTTTGTAGCGCGACATCCTCAGAAATGAACGCCCACTCAAGTGCCCGCTGTATTCCAGTCCTACGACCACACCATCACTGACCTTTGCCCGGACGTCGGCGAGCTCCCCCAAGCCGACCGCCTCCAAGGAAGGGACCTGCAGATAGAAATACTGCTCAGTCATCTCCGTGAGCTGAACCGCTGCCAAGCGAGCCCCTTCGTTGATGAGCTCCTTGAGGAAAGAGTTCTGCTCTTCGGTTAGGAGCATCGTGGCGAGTCCGGCGCTATGCGTAGTCATCGGCGATGGTCCGGTTTATCGCCTTGAGGAGAGCGTCGAATGAACCCAACTCCAAGCACAACAACACGTCTCCGTGCAGCTGCAATTCTTCAATCACAAAGCCAGTCTCGGCGACGAGAATAGACGCCTCGAGTGTCGCATTTGTCGACAGCAGATTTATGAGCGTTTCTTCGAGATAGGTGGGCACCGAGTACTCCAACCGCTCTTCGAGGACATTGGCCATCGACCCCATGACCTCGTTCAAGACGATGTTGCCCACCTCGGTCAGGGTGCCCGCCCGCACCGAGTCGAGGTCAGTGGGGTCATCGACGTCTCCGGTCAGAACACTGACCAGCTTGGACGCGCTGTCCGTGGGAGATACCAGCGCGGCCGTTCCCGAAAACGTGCCCCGGAATCCTAAATTCACCGCAGCCAGCGATTTATCCTCGACCCCGATTTCCTTCTGAAGCTCGGCGGGCGCCACAATCTTGATCGCCGGAACCTGAAGATTGATCGTCGACTCCACCATTTCATTCAGGACGCCCGCGGCCCTCCCCACACCTATGTTCATGACTTCTCGAAGGGCGTCGAGCTGGTCTTCGGTGAGTGTTACGCCGATTCTCCTTTGTCGTCATTCACCCCGACTGCTTCCATTACGGTCGCAAGCAGCGCAGCTTTCTTTGGCGGCTTATTGATCAACGCATAGGCCCCGAGGTTGCTACACTGCTGATGAATGCTCTCTTGAATGTCGGCGGTCAGGACAATGACCGGAGTCTTGCACTCTTGTTTCTGCAAGGCTTCGAGGACTTCGAGACCACTCATTTGAGGCATCAGCAGATCGAGGAGGACGCAGTCGGGCGACGACGTCAAAAGGGCCTCGAGGCCTTCCTTGCCGTCACCGGCTTCACTCACATCGTAGGCCGGCCTCGGTAAGGAGCGCAGTTCTTGAGGTAAGCCTGCGCCGTGAAGTGATTCAGTCCGTGATGGGTTGGCGTAGATTTCTGTTCAAGCAAAGCGGCCATTTTCCCGCTGACATCCCAGTTTCCCTTGTCCACGCTGCGACTGAGCCTCGGCATTACTTGTCTCCTTAGTAGACCTTCGGCTAGCTACCAATGTTGAGCGTCTTCTCAACATCCAAGACCAATAGAAGTTCTTTCTCGAGCTTGTACGCGCCGTCGATTAAGTCAACCGCAGCGCTTCGCAACGTCTCTGAAGGCGACTCGAAATCGCCTGCCGGCACCGCGACGATCTCCCCAATTTCGTCGACAAGCAGGCTACTGGCTCCCTGATCGCTTTGGACCACCACGAGAGTCGGATCCGCCGCTTTGAGGGACCGCTCCGGCAGCCCCAAGCGGCAACGCAGGTCAATGACCATCACGATGTGGTCGCGTAGGTTGATGAGTCCTTCGACGACCTTCGGTGCCAACGGCACCCGCGTGCCGCGTCTCCACAACACGATCTCCCGAACATCGGCAATGGGCACACCGCAGAGGAGCTCCCCCACCGCGAATGTCCACAGTGGCCTTCCGAGCCCAGTGGCAACAACGGCCGACGCCCCCCCGCGTCGATTTGATGGGGCTTCTTGGACGCCGACCCGCATCATCGTTCCCCCGCTGCGCTCGCCTGCCCGGACACGATCGGGTCGGCAACCTTCATGACCGTATCCACATCGAGGAGCTCCGTCACGCGCTCCTCGATCACAACCGAGCGCAGGATCCCGTCGCGGGCATCGGTGCTGGCGGCGCCCATACTTTGGTCGACGATGACCAGAATGTTGCCGACAACGGATCCAACGTATTTGCCCCACGAGAGCACACAATGACCTCAACGCAGCCTTCGTCCGAACCGCCTCCGGTCTCCGCTTGGGACACGTATCTCCGTGTGTCGCGACGCCCCGGAATGACGTCTTCGATGTGGACCAAAGGGAGAATTTGACCGCGATACTGAATGACACGTTGGCCACGCACCACTTCCACTTTGGATGCCTCGAATTTCTCCAGACGGGCCACCGTGGAGAAATAGATCGCCATTCGCCCGCCGCCGTCCATCGAGAAGAGCAGCAACGCTCGGCGGGCTTCAGCGTCCTGGCCCCGCTGCGGGTGCTCAGACCCTGTCGGAGACAGCGCGTCTCGCTCGGCTGCCTCCGCGAAAAGGAATGCAATGGAGTTGGCGGGTTGCCGCAGAGGACGGCTTCCATCAGAATCGGCGCATCGAATTCGAAGGAGCAGACACCGTGATGAAACGACCCGCGGCGTGGGCCGCAGTATGTTCGACCGCTGGAGTGTTGGCATCGCTCTGGATTGTGAGTGACATTTTTCGACCGGCCCAACTCTTTGCCCAGGAGGTCCCGCGGTTCGAGGTGGATCCGCGGTGGCCGACGCTGCCTTTGGGCGACGGGTGGATCACGGGCGGACTCGGCGGAATGTGTATCGATGGCCGGGACCACGTATTCGTCCTCAATCGGCAGAATGTGGTCCCGGCGGACCTGAATGCCGCCGGACTGGCCCCGCAGGTTATCGAGTTTGACCCGGACGGAAGCGTCGTCCGGGGCTGGGGAGACACGGCGGGGTTTGGTGACCGTCTTCACGACTGCGCGGTCGACGGTGACGGCGACCTGTGGGTGGTAGCAGCCGGCACCGGCCAGATACAGAAGTTCTCGCACGATGGCAGCCAGTTGTTGCTGCGAGTTGGGGAGTCTGGCGTGTACGACTCGTCGGATGGGACGCGGGAGGGCAGTCCATTGAACTCCGACCGCGCGCAGTTCTTCTTACCGGCCAGTGTGGACGTGGATCCCGAGACCGGCGATGTCTATGTGGCGGACGGAGAGCTATCGGGGGGCAACCAACGGATCGCGGTGGTCGACCGTGAAGGGAACTTCCTTCGCCAGTGGAAGCTCCATCGCGCGGCCGGCGAAGAGAACGTGACGCCGTTGCCGCACTGTATCCGAGTGGCGAACGACGGTTTGGTGTATGTCTGCGACCGCCAGGCGGATCGAATTCAAGTCTTTGATCGGATGGGAAGATTTATCAAGAACATCGACGTGCCGTGGCCGTCCACCAGTCTGCCAGAGGCCGAGCGGGGCGTAACACGGGGAACCGCAGTGGTGCTGGCGTTTTCTGCCGACGCCGAGCAGCGCCTCTTGTTTGTGGTCAATCAGAACAGCGTAGCGGTCGACATCTTGGATCGCCAAACCGGAGAGCTGTTATCAAGCTTTGGCGGTGGCCCCGGACGCTATCCGGGACAGTTCACGCTCCCGCACGGTATCGCGGTCGATTCGGCCGGTGCCGTATATGTTGCCGAACAGGAAGGTCGACGCGTTCAAAAGTTCCGGGTCGTCCGCCCGTAGCGAAGAGTGCCGTGTTTCGTCCGTTCGGGAGAGTGCTCTACGAAAGAGGCCCGAAGGTGCTCGCTTCGTCCGGCGGCGACGAGATGTCGATCGAGACAGAGACGGTCGTTACCCAGACAATGGTAACGACGAGGCACGCGACGAGTGCCGCCGTCGTGCAGATCACGACCGCCCGTCCGCGGCTGGGCATACGAGTGAGCGTCGCGTGGTCACTTTTGTTGGTCGTGAAAGTAGATTCTCTAAACGCAATAAACAGTCCAACTCATGAGAACTGCTAGTAAGATGCACATTGACTGACGTTTTTGTTCTTTCGGTGTTGCCCTGGCGACTGACCCTCTCACCGACCGCCCGAAACTCGGATCCTGTCCTCTGTATCGGCAGTTTCTGCGTTTAGGTCGTTGGGCGCGACCGCCGGGTGTTCTGCGTCACGTTGGTTGTCGTCGTCTTACCACTCCCGACAAAGAGCACTGGCACCTGGACAGCACAGTGCGAGAGAATCTCCGAGCGATAGACACGGAATGTCGGATGGTGCACGGCAGGGTGACGTGGTTCGTCAGCCGCGGAGGCCGGCTGGTCGTGCACGCGATTCTTCTGAGGGTGGCGATCTCCGTGGTTTTGGCAGGCTGGACGGTCGCGTCGTTGAGTGCGAGTGGCAAAGCCGTGCAAGGCACCCAGACGGCGGTGCTCGAGGGGCAGGTCACGGACGCGCAGGGTGGAGCGCTCGTCAGCGCGACGGTGACGGCCGCGGCGACAAGCTCCGAAAGGGCCGGACCGGTCGTGGCACTGACGGACACGACGGGTAGGTATCAGTTCGGTGCATTGGCTCCCGACACATACGAGGTCGTCGTGGTCTTGTCTGGGTTCCGGACCGAACGTCGCAGCGGGGTCGTGCTTGCCCCCGGGGTGAGCCACACCCTAGACATCGAGCTCGCGCTGGCGCCGTTTGGGCAGAGCGTCGACGTGGTCGGGGTGGCGCCGCTGCTGGGGGGGGGGGTGACCCGGTCGCAGGTGCCCGCGGCCGTCGCGTCTCTCACCGGTGACGAACTCGCGGAGCGACAGACCGCGTCACTGGCGGACGCGCTCAACGAACGCTTTGGCGCGGTCACGCTCGAGGGAGCAACGACGAACCTGTTTCAACCGACACTGCGGTTTCGCGGTTTTACCGCGTCGCCCGTCCTCGGGTTGCCGCAAGGGGTCGCGGTATATCAGAACGGTGTGCGCATCAATGAGCCGTTTGGCGATACGGTCCAATTTGATTTGATCCCGCAGTTTGCTGTTGACCAGGTCCAACTGACCCCGGGCGCCGAGCCGACCTACGGATTGAATGCGTTGGGAGGGGCCCTGGCGCTGCGTCTCAAGAACGGTTTCGACAATTCAGGGTTTCGCGGCGAGGTCTCGGGCGGCTCTTTTGGCCGGCTGTCGACAACCGCGGACTGGGGCGGGAACCGGGGACCCTGGGCGGTCTATGTGGGGACCACCCGGTTTGACGAGGACGGTTGGCGCGTTGCGTCGCCGTCGACGGTCACCCAGGCTGTGGCCGATCTGGCGTATCGGGAAGGGCGTGTCGACGCGGGGTTGAGTTTCACCTACGCAGATTCTGATCTGAACGGAAACGCTGCCGCACCCATCGAGCTCCTCGCCGTGGACCGGTCGGCCGTCTTTACGTTTCCTGACAACACGGCCAACCGCTTGGCATTCATGCAAGGACGGATCAATGTGACGGTCTCGCCGACATGGTCTGTGCAGGCGACTGGATACTACCGGGACCTCGACCGTCAAACGCTCAATGGGGACGAGGCTAATTTTCGGGTGTGCGATGACGACTCGCTCCCGGTTGGTGCGCCCGCAAATACGCTCTGCATCGGAGTCGGGGCCCGTGATGAAGATGACGATGGCGACGCTCCGGACACGATGGAGACCTCGCTGACCGCGGAGGGATCTGATTCCGACGACGAGATGCCGACGACGGCAGGAGAGTTTCCCCTGGTTGACGCGCGCGACCCCGGGCGATTTATTACCGAGGACGATACGGAGGGGAACGCGGCATTTAACCGCACCACCACGCGCGCCCAAGGCTATGGCGCAACCGTGCAAGCGACGGCGGCGTCGTCGCCGTACGGCCACAGTCACGTTCTCACCCTCGGCGCGTCGGCGGATTTGGCCGATGTGGACTTTGCGTCCGACAGCGAGGTGGGGACGCTCACCTACGACCGGACTGTTGTCGGGTCGTCGCTCTTTGCCGGGGTCTTTGGTCGAGCGCCAGACGACCAGTTCAATACCGCCCTCACCACCGCGAACCGCGCTGTAGGGTTCTACTTTAGTGACACCCTTTCACTCACCGAAAAGGTCCACACGACGGTGTCGGGTCGGGTCAACTTGGCACGGATCGAGATCGCCGACCGTCTTGGCACATCTCTCAACGGTCAGCACGACTTTTCACGATTCAACGTCGGGGTTGGGGCCGTCTACGAACTGACCGACGCTATGTCCGTGTTCGGCCGATACGCTGAGTCGAATAGGGCTCCCACCGCCGCCGAGTTGAGTTGTGCAGACCCCGCTGAACCATGCCGAGTTCCAAATGCGTTTGTCTCGGACCCGCCACTCGAACAACCGGTGGCCCGCTCGGTGGAGGGCGGGTTCCGGGGCAGGGTGCAGATGGCCGACAGAGGGCGCATCGACTGGTCGATCGCGGCGTATCGGACCGGGATCACCGATGACATCCTCTTTGTCGCGTCACCGACGCTCATTGGCACCGGTTTCTTTCAGAACGCGGGCGATACCCTTCGGGTAGGTGTGGACGCCGAGCTCAGTGGTGAGATTGACCGGGTCGGTTGGTATGTGAGTTATGGACTAATCCAGGGGACGTTCGAATCAGGACTAGAGTTGCCGGGCAATGCCGAGGTCAATAGTGCTACCACTGACAGCGGCGCGGTCGTGGTCGAGCCGGGAGATCGGTTGCCCGGTCTTCCACGACACAGTTTCAAGGCCGGTGCGAGCCTGGTGGTCCGGACGGGTTGGGACGTGACGTTTGAGAACGTCGCCGCCTCGAGCCGGGTGTTTGTCGGCGACGAAGGCAATGATTTGGCTCCGGTGCCAGGCTATAGCATCGCGAACGTTCGGTCGACGTTTCGCCTTACCGACAAGGTCGATGTCTTTGCCAGGCTAGAGAACCTCTTCAACTCCGAGTTTGAAACATTTGGCGTCTTGGCCGAGCTTGAAGTGTTCCTCTCGGAGGCCCCAAATGCCGACGACCCTCGTTTTCTCTCGCCCGGGAACCCCCGGAGTGGATTTGTCGGTCTGAGAGTGCGTTTCTAGCGGCTACGCTCTTGTCCTCTCTTCTGGACGGCGTCGTCACCGTCTTCCACCTAGGGTCCTATGTCAAAGGGACTTCCGGCCTGCTCGTGCTGGCACGAATCGTGATGTCTAGTCACCCGTGATGGCCAGTGAAGTGGAGGGAAAGACGATGAGACAAAACATCTGGCTCTTCCGGCTTTTGGGTGGCTTTTTGACACCCGATGAGGTTAGACGTGACTCACGGTAGCGTTCCACCATGCAAGACCGTGACCTGTACACCAAGCTTCTCGGCGTCGAACACCCGTGGGACGTCATCGATGTGGACATCTCGATGGAAGACCATTCGGTACAGGTCTTTGTGGCACTCCGGCCGTCGCGGCCATGCTGGGGTCAAGCGCGGCCGCCCACTCGCCGCCCATCGAGCGGGTCCGGGTCAGCGCAACGTAGTTCTCGCCGTGGATGCTGACGGCCCCCGGCCCGTTGGGACCTGCCCGATCGCGTTGAGCGCGACCGTGTGCTGGGGAGGCAGTGTCCTCGCATGCACGACGCCTCCCACCACGAACGCGATTTCGCTGTCGGTCAGTTCTTTCAGCCTCCTTGCGAGCGCGTTGTCAATGTTGAACCCACCGCTCAGTGTCCCCAGAAGCTCGGGCCGTGATTCATTGATCCACATAGGAACGGTGACAACTTGGGCGCCGTCGCCGGGCCCCGGCCAGAACGAAATGGTCGCGTGACCCGCGAGAGCGCTCTTGACGGGCGACAGGATGCCGAGAGATTCGCCCACCGCGTGTTCGGTGCCCGTCCGGGCCAGGATGGAACCCGTCTCGTTCGTGACAACAAAAAGGTCGGCGCCAATCTGGCGCTGGTAGTCTTCGGCGATAGGGGCCAGAGTCGGGGCGTGGTTGACCCCAACCGCCGCTTTGAGTTTTGGTAGGTCGGCGATGAGTCGAGCTTGGAGGGCGAGTTGCTCGACAAGAAGGTCTCGATTTCACTCCACCTGTGCCGCGGCAGATTCAAGTCCCCGGGCCAGTTCCTCTTCGGCTTGGCGAGTCACCGCCACGTTGACCACGAGGATCGCGAGCCCGATAGAGAGGATGGTCATCGCCGCGGTTGCTAAGAAAATCCGATTGGACAGTGAGCGGAATATTCGCATCGGGATTACTCGAACCCGAAGTTGAGGTGGATGTCGCTCTCCGAGCGAGATATCTCGACCGTGTGCGACTGAGGCTCGAACAGCTCATGCCAGGCGATCACTGTATAGGTGCCAAGGGGGAGATTGTCGAGTCGATATCGCCCATCGTCATCCGTCACGGCAAAGAACCGGTGAGTGAAGATAAGGACATAAGCGCTCATGTGCGAATGGATGTCGCAGAACACGCGCACGATCCCGGGGCGATCGAACTGCACCGACCGCGTGGTAACTTGAGCAAAATCTACGCCAAGGTCACGGGTGGCCGCGGTCACCCCAGAAAGGGATGCCGTTGATTGATCCTCCAGGTTCGGAGGGACTCGCCTTACGTGAAGCGTAAACATTTACGTGAAACGTAATTGACACCCCGCCACAGATGCCCTGCCGCTGCTGGGTGGCAGGACGTCGTCGCTCAGTTTCCCGGCTAAGAAGATAGGAACGGGCCCACCACCCGAGTTCGCCGGAAGTGGCATCCCGTGTGCAGCGAACGCTGGATTGTGCCAGGCTATCAGCCGACTTTGTAAAGGATAACGCCGGCCAGGGGGAGTGTGCATTCATGAGAAATCTCTTCATCGTTGCTGCGGCTGCGTTGATCACCGTCGGCTGCAGCGATTCGCCCACGGCTCCGGACCCGACCCCAATGCCGACCCCGACTCCAGCTGCCACGTTTTCAGACGTCCAGTCGCAAGTTTTCGATGCCTCGTGTGTCATCCACCACGGGAGTCCGGCCACGGGTGGTCTCGATCTCCGGTCGCCGCAGAGCTTTGCCAACCTCGTCAACGTAGGTAGCCCTGTAAGTGGTATTAGCTTCGTTATTCCGAACGATGCTGACGGCAGCTATCTTGTGCAGAAACTCGAAGGAAGTGCTGGCATCCAAGGAGAGCAGATGCTTTTCGGTGGCACCCCAATCAGCGCCACGCTGATGCAGCTGGTCCGGGACTGGATAAACGGCGGGGCACTCAACAACTAGTGTCTTGAGTCCTAAATGCATGAAGTAAATGTTTAAGCATTCGCAAGCTGCTTCGTGTTGTCAGTGAAACGCGCAATCTTGGCCAGAATCTCATCGGCGGTCTTGACCCACACGAAGGGCTTG
>Ga0310121_10004518_pt1 | contig 12249 bp, 12 predicted proteins | sample CB27_Tmax_986_MG_FD_203504 | JGI IMG/M metagenome (GOLD analysis project Ga0310121, IMG submission 203504) | Marine microbial communities from Western Arctic Ocean, Canada - CB27_Tmax_986 | ecosystem: Environmental > Aquatic > Marine > Oceanic | place: Canada: Western Arctic Ocean | collected...
ACTTCCTGGGCAAGTGGACGCACCTCGGCTATGCCTGGGGGCTGGTAGTGTCGCGCGACGGCCAGTACGCCTACATCGCCGAGCACGACCAGGAGCAGGTGCTGCAGGTCTCGACCGCCACCGGGGAAGTGCTCGCCCGGTGGGGCCGCCAGGGGCACGGCCCGACCCAGTTCGACTGGGCCCACGGCATCGCGGTGGATTCCTCTGGCGCGGTCTACGTGGCCGACACCTACGGCCAGCGCCTGCAGAAGTTCGTGCCGGATACCGCATCGACGTCGGCCAGGCGCTAGCGCAGTGCCGGCCAAGCTGAAAGCTGTGATCAGGAGGAACGCAGCGTGAGAATGCACACGTGCGGACTACTCGTGGGGCTGATCGCGGTGGGCGTGGCGGCGGTCGCGGCCCAGGCCGCGCAACCGATGCCGCTCATGATGGTGGTCGGCTGCGTGGCCAAGAAAGCCGACGAGTGGTGGATAGTCAGGGCCACCGCGCCGGTCGAGATCACCGAGGAGGTGCCGCCCGAGCCGGAGGTCGGCACCCCGTTAGGTGAGGGCCGGCTGCGCCTCATCGGCACCCTGGACGAATTCGGCGTACGCAATCATGCTGGCCACAAGGTCCGGGTCAAGGGACTGCTGATCGAGGACGACGACGAGTCGCGCCTCAATCTCACCTCGATCCGCCACCTGTCTCCGGCCTGCGAATAGCGTCCCCGTTCGCGTCGTTGTTCGTTCCTCCCAGATTTCCGACCCAGCCAGGCGCATCACCGGTCTCGGTGCGTTGCTGGACTTTGACCACGGGCTGCTAGAATGACCTCGTGACGCGACTGAGCGTGAACTTGAACAAGGTGGCGCTGCTGCGGAATACGCGCGACGTCGGCACGCCCGACGTTCTTCGCGCGGCGCGCATCGCCGTCGACGCGGGCGCCTCCGGCATTACGGTGCACCCCCGCCCAAACGAGCGGCACACGCGGCCGTCCGATGTTGCCAACCTGTCGGTGTTCACGCAGGAGGCCGGCGTCGAGTTCAACGTCGAAGGCAACCCGACGCCCGCGTTTCTCGAACTGGTCCATCAGGTCGTCCCGGCGCAGTGCACGCTGGTGCCGGACACGCCGGAGCAGCGTACCTCCGATCACGGCTGGGACCTCCAGGCGGACGGACCGCGGCTGCGGTCGATCATCGCTGACCTCAAGAACCGGGGCATCCGCGTGTCGCTCTTCATGGATCCCGACCCCGCGCTCATGCCGCGCGCCGGCGAGGTCGGCGCCGACCGGATTGAGATCTACACCGAGGCCTACGCGCACGCCTTCGGGACTGACGGCCAGGCGGATGCGCTCGACGCGTGCGCCGAGTGCGCGGGCGCGGCTGAGCGCGCCGGCCTCGGGGTCAACGCGGGCCACGACCTCAACCTGCACAACTTACCGACGCTCTGCCAGCACGTGCCTAGTATCCTGGAAGTGTCGATCGGCCACGCGCTCATCGCCGACGCGTTGGAATTCGGCTTGCGCGAAACCGTGCTGGCGTATCTGCGAGCGTTATCGGCGGCCGGATGACGGGTACGCCAGGCGCGTGGTAAAGCGTCCCCGGCGAGTCGCCGATAGACAAGATGGCACGAGGCCTCCATGAGCATCACACGACGCGCGTTCCTCGGGAGCTCGGTTGGTGCGGTCGAGCTGGGCGCCGCTCGGGCGGTGGGCGCCGGCCAGCGCCATCGGCCGATTCCGATGCCTGACGTGATGGAACTGAAGGACCTCGCGACGCCGGCGCTGGTCGTGGACGTCGGCCTGATGGAGGGGAACCTCCGCGCCATGCAGGCGTTCTACGCCGATACCGCGGCCTCGCTGCGGCCGCACGCCAAGACCCACAAGTGTCCCGTCATCGCCCGGCGGCAGATCGAGTTAGGCGCGGTCGGCATCGCCGTTGCCAAGATCAGTGAGGCAGAGGTGATGGTGGAGGGCGGGATCGACGAGGTACTCATCACGTCGCCGATTGCCACGCGCGGCAAGCTGGCGAGGCTGCTGGCGCTGGCGGGACAGAATCCGAACCTGCAAATGGTCACGGACCGCCTGCCGCACGTGCGGGACCTGAACGACGGCGCCGCGGCTGTCGGTATCACGCTGAAAGTGGTCGTGGACCTCAATGCGGGCGACGACCGGACCGGCATCGTACTGGGCGACGCGGCCGTCACGCTGGCCCGGGCCGTCGCGGGCAGCCCGTCGCTCGAATTGGCCGGCGTCCAGGCCTACGCCGGGCGACTGCAGCACGTCGTCGGATGGGAGAACCGCCGGCGGCAGTACGTGGAGACGATGGAGCAGGTCATGCAGACCGTTGCCCAGATGCGGCAGATCGGCCTCGACGTGCCGGTGGTGACCGGCGGCGGCACCGGCACCTACGATATCGACAGCGAGATTGAGGGGATGACCGACACGCAGGTCGGGTCTTACATCTTCATGGACGACAACTACCGGGGCGTCGGCGGACGATCGGGGCCGGTCTTCGACGACTTCGCGCCGTCGCTCTTCGTGCTGGCGACGGCTATCAGCCAACCGGTGGGCGGCAAGATCACGATTGACGCCGGCTACAAGGCGTTCGCCACCGACAAGGCGCCGCCAGAGCTGCGGGACATCCAGGGCGTCACGTACCGGTGGGGCGGCGACGAGCACGGCATCCTGGAGTTGACCGATCCATCCGAACCGATCGTGGTGGGCGACAAGGTGCGGCTGTCGATTCCGCACTGCGACCCGACCGTGAATTTGTACGATTTCCTGCACGCCGTGCGTGACGGCGAGGTGACGGAAGTCTGGCCGATCGCCGGCCGCGGGCGGTCGCAGTAGCGAGGCTCGGCCCGGTGTACCGGAATCGAGGACTGAGATGTCAGAAGACGCGTCAGAACGATCAGCAGAAGCGGCCTACGCCCTGGAGTATCCCGTCATCTATCCGCACTGCGGGGAGGAACTGGAGGAGGTCGCCGTGGTCCGCCTGCTCCGCTTGCGCGTGAACTTTACCTCCACGCTGCCGCGCCGCGGCCGGGTGATCGCCTGTCCGACCTGCCGCAAGGTCCTCACCGCGGAGCTGGCCGGCTTCGCCTAGCTGCTAGCTGATAGCCTAAGCCTGGTTGACGGCTTCCCCCCGGCATCGGCCGTAGGCTATAATCGTCCAGCATGTGGACGAAGATGATGCCGGGCCCCCGGAAGAAGGCGCCGAAGAAGATCGCGGTGATCGACCCCGATCTTTGCTTTGGCGCGGTCGCCTGTTCGATCTGCCAGGCGGCCTGCCCGGTCGACGACTGCATCATCGAAGAGCCGGACAAGGACGGGCGCATGGTCTGCGCCGTCCGCATCGACGCCTGCATCGGCTGCGGGCTGTGCGTGGCCCTCGGGAACCCCACGGCGCCGCAGCCGCGCGCCTTCGGCTGCCCGGTCGACTACGACGCCATCGACATGGTCGTCTACGATGACGTCGTGAAGTCGCTCGAGTTGGCCGGGGCTGAAGGGACCGAAGCCAAAACCGGTGCCCCGGTCGGCGCCTGACCGAGCCTGTCGAGCCCTTCCTACCAACCGCAGCAATCGGTCTTGTACCGGCACTTGGGGCAGCGCCAGACGGCGTGCATCCGGAACATGTCGGCGCCGCAACGTTCGCAGATGACGGCGTCGTTGTCGCGCTGACGCGGCGTCGTGCGCGTCGGTGGGACGGTCGGCAGAGACGGGCGTTTGGAGGGGGGGGGCTCCAGCATGCAGCCATCATATCAGCGCGGGCGGTCCGCGTCGTGACCGCGCCGGTGCACGGCGCGGGCCTCGACGCACAGGCCGATCGGCGTGCGGCGATGGTCAGCGTGCAGATTGCCGCGCGCGGGATCCACGACCCGCGCCTGCTGCGCGCGATGCGCGACCTGCCCCGTCACGAGTTCCTGCCTGAGCACGCGCGGGCCCAGGCCTACGACGACCGTCCCCTTCCGATCGGCGAGGGACAGACCATTTCCCAGCCCTACATGGTGGCGGCGATGACCGAGGCCGCGTCAATCGGGAGTGCTGGCAGGGCTCGGACGCAGCGTCGTCTCGATCGAGCGGCGACCGGCGCTGGCGGCGCAGGCCAGGGCGACCGCGCGGCGCCTCAGCATCGTCAACCTCGTCGTCCTCGACGGCGATGGCAGCGAGGGCGTCCCGGTGTTCGCGCCGTACGACGCCATCCTGGTCGCTGCCGGTGCGCCCGCCGTGCCGGCGAGCCTGGTGTCGCAGCTGGCCGACGGCGGGCGGCTGGTGATTCCGATCGGCTCGGCCGAGCTGCAGCATGTGACGGTCGTCCGGCGCGACGGCGATCGGCTCACCGAGGAGCGTCGGGAAGGCTGTGTGTTCGTGCCGCTGGTCGGGCGCCAGGGGTGGGGCGAGTCAGAGAAATGACGTAAGCTTTGGGGGGAGCACGAGTCATGCGTATTGCGTATCAGGGTGCGCCGGGCGCCTACAGTGAAGCAGCCGGGCTGCGCTTCAAGCCGTCAGCCGAGCCGATGCCGTGCGCTAGTTTCGAAGAGGTGTTTGCCGCGGTCGAGGGCCACAAGGCGACGCACGGGATTGTGCCGATCGAGAACACAGTTGCCGGCACCATTCGTCGCAACTACGACCTGCTGCTCAAGCACGAGTTGCCGATCGTGGCGGAGGTCCACCTGCCCGTGGCGCACAACCTGGTGGCCCATGCCGGCACGCGTGTCGAGGACCTCACGCGAGTCTACTCGCATCCCCAGGCCCTCGCACAGTGCGAGCGGTTCCTGCGCGAGCTCGAGGGGGTCGAGATTGTCGCCAGCTACGACACGGCGGGTAGCGTCAAGATGATTCAGGAGAGCGAGCTCAAGGATGCTGCCGCGGTCGCGTCGGTGCGCGCCGCGGAGGTGTTCGGCCTGTCGATCATCAAGGCCGGTATTCAGGATTTCAGCGACAACGTCACCCGCTTCCTCGTCATCGCGCGGGAGAACCTCACGGAGGGCAAAGCCGACAAGACGACGATTGTCTTCACGGTGTCGAACTCGCCCGGCTCACTGTTTAAGGCGCTCAGCGTGTTCGCCCTGCGCGATATCGCCCTGAGCAAGCTCGAGTCGCGTCCCATTCCTGGGCGGCCCTGGGAGTATCTCTTTTTCGCCGATCTCCAGGCGGACCGGGAGGACTTCCGGTGCGCCCGCGCCCTCATGCATCTGGCCGAGTTCGCGCCGGTGGTGCGGACGCTTGGCTCATATCCGAGCTGGAAGGAGCCGGAAGCGGGCGGCGCCGGTGCCCACGCGAAGCGCGAGACGGCCGACCTCGTCTAGCAGTCGTGGTGGTCGCCGCGCGGCTCACAGCGTGGGCGAGGGCAGGGCAGGCAGACATCAAGCGATGCCTCCCTGCAACCACACGAGGTGGGTCAGGTAGCAGAAGGTGCCTTCGCGGAACGCGGAGGCGGCAGGCAACGACTGTGCGAACGATTCATACAGGGGATCGCAACTTCGGTGCCAGACTCGGACGCCACGGACCCACTGCTTTTTAGCCAATTATGCCGCCGGCCGGTCCTCCATCCGGCCATGGGTAAAAACAAGCGATACCCGTTTTCGGAAAATAGTGCCCAACCGCCTGGCCTCCGAGCCTAGTCCGTATCTGCAGCAGCACGCGGCCAACCCGGTAGATTGGTACCCCTGGGGCGACGAGGCGTTTGCGCGGGCGCGGCGCGAGGACAAGCCGATTTTCCTCTCGGTCGGCTACTCGACCTGCCACTGGTGCCACGTGATGGAGCGCGAGTCATTCGAGAACGACGCGATCGCGTCGGCACTCAACGACAGCTTCGTCTCGGTGAAGGTCGACCGCGAAGAGCGGCCCGATGTGGACCGGGTGTACATGCGCTTCGTGCAGAGGACGACGGGCGCCGGCGGATGGCCGATGAGTGTCTGGCTCACGTCGGATCTTAAGCCGTTCTACGGCGGCACCTACTTTCCGCCGTTCGCCCGTTGGGGCCGTCCGGGGTTCTCGGACATCCTGCGCGATGTGGCGCGTGCCTGGAGCGCCGAGCGCAGCCGGGTGACGCAGTCGGCCGAGTCGATCATGGATCGTCTGTCGGCGGTCGACACGGGATTCCGTCCAGCGTCTGCGTCGGCCGAAGCGGCGCTGGCCGCCGGCGTCGAACAGTTTCAGGAGGCGTTCGACGCGCGCGGGGGCGGGTTTGGTGACGCCCCAAAATTTCCCAGACCCTCGGAGTTGTTGTTTCTGCTGCGCGAGCACGTGCGGACCGGCGCCGGTTTACCGATGGTCGAGGCGAGCCTGCACGCGATGGCCGCCGGCGGTATGCGGGACCACGTTGGCGGCGGATTTCACCGCTACTCGGTCGACGCCGCCTGGCGCGTGCCGCACTTCGAGAAGATGCTGTACGACCAGGCCCAGCTTGTCCTAGCTTATCTCGAAGGCTATCAGGCGACGGGCGACGGCGAGTTCAAGTCGGTGGCGCTCGACACGCTGGCGTACGTCCAGGGTGAGATGACCGCGGAGGAGGGCGGTTTCCTGTCGGCCGAGGATGCCGATAGCCTGCCGCCTGGAGGCGAATCTCTGGAGAAGCGGGAAGGCGCGTTCTATGTCTGGACGCTCGCCGAGCTCGAGCGCTTGTTCGGCGACGATGCCGACGTCGTCCGGCTGCGCTTCGGCGCCGAGGCCGAGGGAAACGCGCCGGAGGATCCGCACGGCGAGTTCGCGCGGCAGAACATTCTCTACGCCGCGCGATCGATCGACGACGTGGCGCGGCTGAGCGGCCGCCCGGCCGACGAGGTCGAGGTGGTCCTGGCCCTGGCGCGGCAGACTTTGCACGAGGCCCGCGCGTCCCGCCCGCGGCCCTGCGTGGACGACAAAGTGCTGTCCGGGTGGAACGGCCTCATGGTGGCGGCGTTCGCGCGGGCCGCCCGGGTGCTGCGGTCCGACGACGTGGCCGGGTCGCTCCTGGCGACGGCGCAGGCCGCCGCGCGGTTTGTGCGCGGCGTCATGTGGGACGCCGGCCGCGGCCGGTTGCTCCGGCGCTACCGCGCGGGGCAGGCGGCGATCGATGCCTACAGTGAGGACTACGCCTTCCTCGTGTGGGGACTGCTGGAGCTCTTCCAGGCCGATTCTGACCCCGACTGGCTCGCGTGGGCGCGGACTCTGCAGGCGACGCAGGACGATCTGTTCTGGGATGTCCAGGGCGGCGGCTGGTTCGCCACGTCCGGTGATGACCCGTCGGTCCTGCTCAGGCTGAAGGAGGGCTACGATGGCGCCGAGCCGGCCGCCAGCTCCGTCTCGGTGCTGAATCTCCTGACGCTCTCGCAGCTCACCGGCGACGCGTCGGCGGCCGATCGGATTAACGCGACGCTCGAGCGACTGGGCGGGTTACCGGCGCGCGCCGCGCCGATGATGATGGCTGCGCTGTCAGCTTCCCTGCTGCCGCGCCCGCAGGCGGTCGTCGTCGGCCGCCGCGACGCGGCCGACACGCAGGTGATGCTGGCGGCGCTCGCGCGGCCCTACGCGCCGGGTCTGGTGTTGCTGTGCGTGGAGCCGGGGGCGCACCAGGCGCGGGTGGCCGAGCTGTTGCCGTGGGTCGCGGACATGCGCATGCTCGACGATCGGGCGACGGCCTACGTGTGCTGGGCGTTCGTCTGTCAGGCACCGACGACGGACCTCGATGTTGCCTTGCAGGCTCTGACCGGCGCGGCGTGACATCGGGCTGCTAACAGGAAACGGGGAGACCCAAGCGGATGGGTGAGCAGGTCAGTCTCGCGATCGAGCCGGCGGGGCTGCGCGCGCGGCTCGTCATCGACAATCCGAAGGGGAACGTCCTGACGGCGGGCGTCGTCGGCATGGTCCGCGCGAAGCTCGCCACGCTGGCGGAGCTCCACTCGCTGCGGTTCCTGACCGTCGAGGCGGCCGGTTCGGACTTCAGCTTCGGCGCGAGCATCCAGGAGCACGCCCCGGGGCAGGTCGAGCGGATGCTGCCCGACATGCACCGGATGATTCACGACCTGCTGGCGGTGCCGACGCCGACTGCGGCGGTCGTCCAGGGTCGGTGCCTCGGCGGCTGGTTCGAGCTGGCCCTGGCCTGCGATTTCATCTTCGCCGCGGACGACTAAGGGCATTCTGACCGGCGAGGCGGGGCCGGAGGAGGAGTGGCGGGACGCGGGCTTGATCGTCCTGGTGGCGTCGGTGGCCAAGCTCGCGGGCGCCGTCGACAGGTGGTTCGAGCAGCACCTGGCCGGCCGCTCGGCGTCCGGGCTCCGCCATGCCGTGTTGGCCGCGCGCCTCGGCCTGCGCAAGCATGTGGCCCAGGCATTACCCTATCTCGAGCGGCTGTATCTGAACGAGCTCATGCGGACCGCCGATGTCGCCGAGGCGGTCTCCGCCTTTCTGGCCAAACCGCCGCCCACCTGGACCGACTGACTCAATACGATCGGGAAAGGGGTCAGACCCCCTTTCCCTTACGGCGTCGTGAACACTTCATCTGCCATCGTATTCGTGGCGACGATCTCTTCCATCCTGATCGTGGCGCCTGCTGCGTTCTCGCGCAGGGCGGACAGCAGCAGCGGACCGTGGCGCTCCCAGTTCCTCCACCAGAACTCGCCCTCGGCGCCCTGCGCGAGCCGGTACCGGAACTTGTCCATGACGTGCGTCTCTTGGTTCACGTAGGCCCAGAACTGGTCGGCGCGCATGTCCGGGCCGTCGAAGCTCACGCGGACGACGTCGTAGGTCGCGCCATCCGCGGTCTCCTCGCCTTCGTAGCGCAGCACGACGCCAGGGTCGCGCAGCTTGAACGGCATCAGGAACCAGTAGGTTTCCCCCTTCCAGATCCTGGCGGCCTGCCACACCAGCGCGTCGTTCTCTTCACCCGCCAGGGCGCGCCCGTCCACGTACGCGGTACCTTCGCGCGTCTCGATGTTCATCAGGACGACGTAGGGCTCCCCGTCTTCGGTCGTCGCGTCGAGTCGGTAGCGGCCGGTCCACTTGTCCCAGGTCAGCGTGGCGTCGAACTCGCCTCGGATGAACCTGAACTTGATGAACTGCGTGCCGTCCCAGTTCGCGCGTCCGCCCATAGCGTCCATCAACTGCTCCGCCACCTCCAGCGCCTTCGGGTCGCCCGTGCCCTCCTGGCTGGCCTCGGCTCGCGGAGCCGAAGAGAGCGCGAGGATCGCGCACGCGGCGACAACATAATGTTGAAATCCTGTCTGCATGAAGCCCCTCTCTCCGTATGTCATCCTCCGCGTTCCGGACGGATTTGCTACCGGACGTAGCCCAGGCTCCGCAGCCGTCTGATCGTCTCGTTCCGCTGCGGTCGCTCGAAGGTGGACGGCAGCGGGGCGGCGGACGCCGCCCACGACTCCAGCGCCTGTCGGAGCTCGTCGGCCAGCGCCCGTGCCTGGGCGGTCGGGTCCCTCAGAAGATCGTTGCGCTCACCCGGATCGGCCGCCAGATGATACAGCGCCTCGATGTTCCGGTGTGGGACCTGGATGAACTTGAAGGGGCCCTGCCGGACGAATCGCGCCTTGCGCATGTTCGCCCAGCGCTGGCCGGCCTCCACCTCGCCCGCCGGCTTCGTCGCCTGTCCGAACTGACGACGCCGGCTCAGGGCGTCAGGCGCGCCGAGGTCGATCGACGCGCCGTCCACGCCTTCGGGTATCGTCAGCCCCAGCCACTGCAGCGTCGTCGGCAGCAGGTCGATGTTGGACGCCGGCTGGTCGACCCGCGTGCCGCCCAGCTGGGCATCGGGGAGGCGAATCAATCCCACCGCGTGGATCGTGGTTTGGTACACCTCGGCGCCGTGATCGAACTGCTCACGATGTTCCAGGAACGTCTCGCCGTGGTCGCTTGTCACGATGAGTAGCGCGTTGTTCAGGATGTCGCGCTCGCGCAACCCGTCGAACAGCCGACCCAGCTCTGCATCCATGTAGGAGATCTCCGCCGCGTACCGGCGGATGTGGCGCTCGGCATGCCGGGCCTTCTCGTCGGGCGGGTAGCGGCCCCGCTGCTTCAGATCCTCGATCGCTGGAAGATCCCAGACCGGCTCCGGGTCGTACCGCTCGACGAACTGCGGCGGCGCGTCGTACGGCCGGTGCGGGTCGAAGTAATGTGCGAAGAGGAACAGCCGGTCCGGCACGCCGCTCTGGTCGAGGTAGGCAAGCACCGCGTCGGTCACATGGGTCGCCGACCGTTGATTCTGATCGACGCCTGCCTGGTCGGTCAGGAGGTCGAACTCCTGATCGTAGTGGTCGAACCCCTGCGCGAAGTCGAACCGGCGATCCAGGGCGAACGATCCGGCGAACCCGGCCGTGTGAAACCCTTCGGCCTGCAGGATCTCCGGCAGCATCTCGTTCTCCGGATTCACCATGAAGCCGTTCCGCGGGGTGCCGTGGTGATGCGGATACGTGCCGGTGAAGAGTGAGGTGTGCGACGCGAGCGTCGTGGGCGCCACCGTCATGAAATCGGTAAAGACGATCGATTCCTCGGCCAGCGCGTCCATCTGCGGCGTGGCGATCTGCGTATTGCCCAGGAAGCCGAAGTGGGTGGCCCGCGTCGTGTCGAGCGAGATCACGACGACGTGCCGCGCGGGCGGCGGGTCGGCGCCCCCCGCACAGCCTGCTGTCAGCAGCAAGGCGATGGAGGCGACCGCGCGACCGGCCGAGCGAACCGGGAAATCCATGGGTTACTGGACACGAATGTTGGCCAGATCGCCGGAGTGTAGCATTCGTCTCCGACGCGCTTCAACAGGGGGGAGCGTCAGCAACTTGAACGAAGAGGGCATCCTCGACGCCGAGCCGCGGCGTTAAGCGATACGATACTGACAGCGAGCGACTTGCCTGCTTCAAAGGCTGAAACGCCTGCCGCAGGACTCGGGCGGGTTCGTACGCCGAGGTGGCGGAACTGGCAGACGCACAGGACTTAAAATCCTGTGGGCCTCACGGCCCGTGTGGGTTCGATCCCCACCCTCGGCACCACTTAACTGACTGACGACACTACGCTTCGTCTCTCAAGTCCCGATAATGGGGACGCGCTGGCGATGACGTTTGCGACCGCGGCTGTCTCGAAGAAAAAGATCCCGTTCATGGATCGTGCCGGCGAAGGGTTCCGCCCTCGCCGGCCAGGCAGCGGCTGGAATTGGGCGTAGATAAGAGCCCGATCGAGATGAAGACCACCACGGCCAGAAGAAATCGTCCACGAAACTTTCTGCGGTACCTAGCCAGAGTGTAGGGTTCTTGATCATCAGGAACCGCTGCCCGTCCGGGGCGATGGCGCGTGTGTCGGCCGCGAAGGAGATTCTCAACCTGGCCGTCGGGAGTTGCAGGGGAGCTCCGGTGCCATTGCGTGGTAGGATTTTCGCCGGCAGCAACCGCCGATTGCCTCGATGGGCGTGCAACCAGAATCCAGAGAAACTGACAGCGTCAAGGGGCGTCCGGGTGGTCCGGACCCAGCCGTCGCGTTACGACCCTTCCTGAAGTGGGCCGGTGGCAAACGGCAACTCCTGCCACGCCTCCGTCAGTTCTATCCGCGTGGTTTTCGACACTACTTCGAGCCGTTTCTGGGGAGCGGGGCGGTGTTCTTCGATCTGGTCAATCAGGGATTGCTCGAGAAACGAAGAGCCACGCTGACCGATAACAATGCGGATCTGATCGGGTGCTACCTGCGGTTACGGGATACGCCGGAGGACGTGATCCGTGAGTTGAAGCGCCTCGCTAGTGGCTACAAGAAAGACCCCGAGGCACACTTCTACAAGATCAGGAACGATCGCTTCAATCCGAAGAGGGTCGCCCTACGGAATGGCTGGGCTCTGAACAGCAGGGATTACACGGCGTCGCTCGCGGCGATGCTCATCTACCTGAATCGCACGGGCTTCAACGGCCTTTTCCGTATGAACTCGAAGGGGTTGTTCAACGTGCCGCTGGGGCGGTACAAGAACCCGATGATCTGTGATTCGGGCAATCTTCAACAGGTGGCGGCGACCATTTCTCGGCGGTCGATTGTTCTTAAGCAGACGACGTATGATCGGGCCTTGAGAGCGGCGAAACCTGGCGATTTTGTCTACCTTGATCCGCCGTACGCGCCGTTGAGTTCCACAGCGCTCTTCACGTCGTATACCGCCGAGGGGTTTTCCAGCGACGATCAGCGGCAGCTTCAGCGGACCGTTGTGGACTTGGCAACGCGGGGCATCTGGGTGCTGCTCAGTAACTCGACGGCTCCCGAGGTGGCCACCCTGTACGACGGAAATCTGGAAGCGGAGCGTGCTGGTCTGCGTGCCCACA
>Ga0310121_10004519_pt1 | contig 12246 bp, 9 predicted proteins | sample CB27_Tmax_986_MG_FD_203504 | JGI IMG/M metagenome (GOLD analysis project Ga0310121, IMG submission 203504) | Marine microbial communities from Western Arctic Ocean, Canada - CB27_Tmax_986 | ecosystem: Environmental > Aquatic > Marine > Oceanic | place: Canada: Western Arctic Ocean | collected...
CGCAACTTCTCAATAATCTGATCGGTCGTGTGCCGTGTCTTCTTCATCTTCAAAGAATCCTTTCCGGGCTTCGCCCGGATGCGAGTCTCTCATGAAGACTGGATCAGTTTGAAGGGGGAAGGCCAATCAGCCAGGTCGTCGATCCGCAGAAGTTCCGTTGGGCCGATAGCTTCGAAGACTACCCGGTGGGGCCGCTGCCAGGCAACGGCGGGTGGCTCCAGCGCAATACGCTGCCTGGCTCGGTGCTTTCCGAGGTCTGGGTGGCGTCGTCGATTCAAGTCGCCGGGGAACATGCCGAGCTTGACGGACCGCGAAAGCTCACCAGCGGCCCGGGAGCGGTAGGCTTGAATTACCACGGCGCGGAGATTCGCTTCCACGAGAGCGGAGGGTTCGGCGACGTCGGCCAACTGCGCTGCGGTTTTACCGTTCGGCTGGGGACGAAAGAGTATGAGGATATCGGGTTCAGCCTCTGGAACTCGCAGGACGCCAACGGGGAAAGGGGGAATTTCACGGCCCGGGTCGAAGAGACCACGCTGCACCGGACCATCGGTCGCGGAGTCCAGGTCCTCAATCGCTCATCGCACCAGGTCGCGTCGAGGCAGGGCGACTCCGGCAAAGGCGTCGTCATCGAGTACCTGCTTGACTTCGATGTCGGCACGATCACCTGGGAATGGCGGGATCTGAACTCGGGCGAAGTCGGTGGGCCGCACATGCTGCGCTATCGCGGCAGGTTCAAGGGACTGGATTCCCTGGGCCTGTTTATGGTCGGCAAGGACGCCCAGATCGACAAGTTGTGGATCCAGAACTTCTAGCCTCGGTCCGCCCCCAGTAGTTGGGCAGCGCCACTTTGAGGCGAATGGTAACCCGAAGCGTAAGCGAGGAGGGGAGTCGCGCGAAACCCCTCGCTTGCGCTTCGGTGCTACCGGACGGCTTGCGCCGTGCAGCTACATTTGTATTTGCAGCGGCACGGCACAAGCCATCCGGTCCTGGATGCAGGACTGTGTTTGTAGCCGAAGTCGTGAGACTTTGGGGCCTTGGCGTGCTAACCGTCCAAAGTCTCACGACTTCGGCTACCGTTTTCCAGCTGACCCATCGGCCTGGTTGCAAACCCTGTCCTACGCCCTCCGGTCCTGTAACGCAAACAACTGGGTGGTATGCTTTGAACGCCGATTTCCGCGAAGCTTAATCAACTGACAATCTGATCACACTTACTGCGAAAATCGCGGACTATTTGCATTTTTTCCAGGAACATTGTCATCCGTTTTTCGGCAAAAAACGCAAGATTTGGCAATCCAAATAAGCGACGCTAATATGGCAATATTTGAAAATCCTCGACAAAACCGCCTTTTTCCGGGCGCACTTCAATATTCGGAATTCGTACTTTTTCCTCGTTGATCCATGAATTAGCTGGCAAAGATCGCATGAAACCCCGAGAAAACAGCTATCGACCGTAGAAAACTGTCAGCCAATTAACGTCCGCGGAAATTGGCGTTAAAATGAACGTGTGCTGCGTCAAGGCGACGATTGTTCCGGAAGGAGAGGGTTCATTGCAAACGATCACGAGGCGCTCGATCCTACTCGTGGCGGTGACCGGAGTCCTGCTCGCTCCGACCGTGCGGTCACTTCGCGCGGACCGGGAGCCGGACGAGGCGGTGGACTTTCGCCGCCAGATTCGGCCGATCCTCTTGAGCAAGTGCTTCACGTGCCATGGACCCGACGAGAAGCGACGCAAGGCCGACTTGCGGCTCGACCTTGCCTCATCCGCGCACGGGAGAGCCATCGTTCCTGGCAACCCGAGCGAGAGTGCCATGATCCAGCGGATCACGAGCACTAATCCGGATGAGCGGATGCCTCCACCCGATTCGACGCTCGAGCCCTCGACCGAGGAAGTCTCTCTCCTGACACAGTGGGTGTCCGCGGGAGGAATCTACGACTTGCATTGGGCCTTCGTGCCCCCCGAAAGGCCGACGGTCGAAGCCCCGGACGATGACGAGTGGGGTCACAACGAGATTGACGTATTCGTTCTCGATCGATTGAAGAAAGAGAGTCTCGAGCCCTCACCACCTGCCGACAGGATCACCCTGATCCGCCGGCTGTCCCTCGATCTGACCGGGCTACCGCCAACTGGACATGCAGTCGACCGATTCCTCCGCGACGACAGCCCGCGGGCCTACGAACGGATGGTCGCCCGGCTGTTCGCATCCGAGCATTACGGAGAGCGCATGGCACAGGACTGGCTCGACCTCGCCCGCTACGGCGACACCAACGGCTACGAGAACGATAGCGAACGGTACCTGTGGCTCTATCGCGAGTGGGTCATCGACGCGCTGAACGACAACATGCCCTTCGATCAATTCACTATGGAACAGATCGCCGGCGACCTGCTGCCCAATGCTGACGACTCACAGAAGATCGCCAGCGGCTTCAACCGCAACACGACGTACAACGAGGAAGGCGGAGCTGATGACGAGGAGTTCGCAGTCGCCTATGCGGTGGAGCGGGCCAGCACGACGGGAACGGTGTTCCTGGGATTGACCCTTGGCTGTGCCCAGTGTCATGATCACAAATACGACCCGATCTCCCAGAAGGAGTTCTATCAGTTCTACGCCTTCTTCAACAGCGTCGACGGAGAGAAGGGCGCCCGCGGACACGACATCCCGCTGCCACCGCTCCTTTACTTGCCCTCAAAAGAGCAGGCCGAGACCCGCCGCCGGACGAACGAAGAGATCGAGAAGATCAAGGCCCACATCACCGAGGAAGTTGCGAAGGTCAGCGTTACCGCGTCAGTGGCGACCGACGCGGATGCGACCACCACGACGGCCAGCCAAGAGGTCCGCGGGGGAGAGGACGCGAAAAAAACCGACGAGCGGCTCTACTTCGCCACGCAAGCCGCCTGGGAGGCGCACGAGCGAGAGCTCATCAAGCGAGGGCAGAGCAAGCTGCCGAAGGAGATTCGCACTCTCCTGAAGATCGAGTTAAGCGAGCGCGGCGATGCGCAGCTGAAGCAAGTGCGCGACCGCTTCGCCGAGTTCTCCTACGCGGGTGCGCGCCACATCTTCGCAGCCCTGCACAATCAGCTTGAGGAGCTCGAGAAGAAGAGCGAGGAAATCGAGAATGCCATCCCCAAGACGATGGTGATGAAGGAGATGGCGGAGCGGAAGCCCGCTCACGTCCTCCTTCGCGGTGATTTCGAGCAAAAGGCGGAGCAGGTAAAGCCGGGCGTCCCGGCGATCCTTCCCCCGCTGCCATCTGGACTCCCACAGAATCGACTCGCGCTGGCGCACTGGCTCATCGACCCCGAGAACCCGCTCGTGGCCCGGGTCGCGGTGAATCGATTCTGGAAGCAGTTCTTCGGCACCGGATTAGTGACGACGATGGAGGACTTCGGCGTGCGCGGCGAGCTCCCGACACATCCCGAGCTCCTCGACTGGCTCGCCTCCGAATTCATCCGCAGCCGGTGGAACGTCAAGGCTCTCCAGAAGAGGATTGTCATGTCGGCGGCGTATCGTCAATCGTCCCGAATCCGTCCCGACGCTATCAAGACCGATCCGTACAACCGCCTCATCGCGCGCCAGAACCGCTTCCGGATCACCGCAGAGGAGATCCGCGATACCGCCCTCGCGGTCAGTGGCCTCCTTAACGACCAGATCGGCGGACCGAGCGTCTATCCCTACCAGCCCGAAGGCTACTACAACCTGAAGGGCATGTGGAAATGGCCCCAGAGCAAGGGCAGGGACCTCTATCGCCGTGGCCTCTACACTTTCTGGCGCCGCACGACGACGTACCCCACTTTCCAGATCTTCGACGCCCCAAGTCGCGAGACTTGCACGGTCAATCGGCCGCGCACGAACACACCTCTGCAGGCGCTCGTGACCCTGAACGATCCGACTTTCGTCGACGCCGCGCGAGCGTTGGGAGAGCGCATCATGCGAGAGGGAGCCTCGTCGATCGACGAAAGGCTAACTTTCGCGTTCAGGGCCGTCCTAGTTCGCGAACCGGACGACGGCGAGCTGGACATCCTTCGGAGTATCTACGACGAGCGGCGAGCCGACTACGACAGGGACGCGGAGTTGGCGGCAGCGCTCGTCGAACGTGGCGGGGAACCGGCGCCGGTGGACCTCGAGACCATCGACCTCGCCACGTGGACGTGTGTGGCCAACGTACTCCTTAATCTTGACGAGATGATCACGCGGGAATGACGGTGAGAAGAGAATGATGCCAGACATGTTGCCCGACACTATTGATTACCGACTCACCCGGCGCCACTTCCTCACGCGCACGTCGTGTGGACTGGGTGCAGCGTCGCTCGCCGGCCTCATGAACCCCGAGCTGTTCGGCAGTGCCGGCCCCTCCGGCATTCTCCCCGCCACGCACTTTCCCGCTAGGGCCAAGCACATCATCTATCTCTTCATGATGGGCGGGCCGTCCCACATGGACGTCTTCGACCCCAAACCACTCCTTCGGGAGCAGCACGGCCAGGAGATCCCCTCCTTGGTCCGTGGCAAGCAGCGGACGACGCTGATGACGCGAAACCAGAAACAGATGCTCGTGGCGGCTTCCAGGATCAAGTTCCACCGGTACGGAAAGTCAGGGCAGGTGATGAACGAGTACCTGCCACACCTCGGCGAAGTCGCCGACAACCTGGCGATCATTCGCTCGATGCACAGCGAGCCGATCAACCACGATCCGGCCGTGAACATGATGCAGACAGGAGGTTCCTTGCCGGGACGACCCTGCATGGGCTCCTGGGCCTCCTGGGGACTGGGCAGCCTGAACAGGGACCTGCCCGACTTCGTCGTGCTCCTGGCCGGAACCGAGGGCAAGCCCGTTCTATCACGTTTCTACCACAGCGGGTTCCTCCCCAGCCGTCACCAAGGCGTGCAGCTCCAGTCGAAGGGTGATCCGGTGCTCTTCCTGTCCAACCCGATGGGCATTGATTCGAAAGGACGTCGCGAGATCATCGAGGGCATCAACGCCCTGAACCGGCGACGCTTCGACGTGGTGGGAGATCCGGAGATCGAGACGCGTATCGACTCCTTTGAGCTCGCGTATCGGATGCAGGCGAGCGTTCCCGAGCTGATGGACATCTCCCGAGAGTCGGAGTACACCCACGAGGCCTACGGCACCAATCCCGGCGAGAATTCCTTCGCCAATAACTGCCTGCTGGCCCGCCGACTGGTCGAACGCGGCGTACGCTTCGTCCAGCTGTATCTCCGCGGCTGGGACATGCACGACAAGATCAACACCCACATGCCAAAGATGTGCAAGATCATCGACCGCCCGGTCGCGGCGCTCATCAGGGATCTGAAGGAGCGCGGCCTGTTGGACGAGACGCTGATCGTGTGGGGCGGCGAGTTTGGCCGCACCGCATTCTGCCAGGGCAAGCTGACGCCGAGCTTCGGCCGCGATCACCACCCGCGCTGCTTCAGCATGTGGGTCGCTGGAGGCGGCATCAAGGGCGGCGTCACTCACGGCCGGACCGACGATTATGCCTTCAACATCGTCGAGAACCCGGTGCACGTCCACGATCTCCAGGCAACGGTCCTTCATTGCCTCGGCATCGACCACGAGAAGCTGGTGTATCGGTTCCAAGGCCGAGATCAGCGGCTGACCGATATCGGCGGCAAGGTGGTGACGGAACTGTTGGTCTGAAGAAACAGTACGATTTCGAAAAAATCCGCCGCCCGATCCAGATCAGCCCTCTTCTTTCTGCTCTTGCCAGAGATCGGCCGTCCGTGCCCCCAGATCCGGCAGCAGCGGCAGCGGGGCGCTGGGCAGTGGCTCGTACCAGAAAGTTGCGGTCGACCAGTCGTCCTCGGTCTCGGCATATCCCCCGCGCCACGTGATCTGCTGGATCGTGATCCGGCACTCTTTGCGCCAGGCGATCGGATCGGGCAAGTGCCAGCGATACATCGCATGAAAACGCCCCTGGCTCAGGATGCCGCCGTGATAGGCGTAGCGGTTCTCATACGAGCCGTGCGAAAGCCCGGCCCAGTCTTCGCTGCCCGTCCCGCAGATGGTGGGAAAATCCGTGTCGCCGTCCATATACACCTTGAACTCGCCTTCGCCCCACCAATGCTTGCCCAATTGACGCACCCCGATGACCGAACCGATGTAGCGCCCTTTCCCCTGGCGTTGGGGCAACAGCTCGAAGTCCTGCATCCTGATCGTCGGATTCTGGCGAGCGAAAAGCACGTGCATGCGCCCCACGTCTCGGGGATGCCGATCGCCGACGGTGTAATCGATCGAATAATACACCGAGATCGACTCATCCGTTTCGTTGGTCAGGGTGATGCGAGCCCGATTTGGAAACGGCATGGGCAGCCATAGGTTCATTCCCGCGCGCATGGCCACGGAGTGCACGGCGGATTGGTAGTGCACGACCTTCCCGTGCGCGAATCCGAAGAAATCACCCAGCGGGCACTCGATGCTTGGATGCTCCTGACCGTCCCAATAGGCGCGAAGCACGAAGCTGCGCAAGGTTGCCGGCTCGCGGTTGGACAAGGTCATCCACATGTGGCGAATCGTGCCGGGCCCTTCGATGTCCGCCAGCACCATCGTCTGGCCGGGCGCCGCGTCCTGCCAGGCCGATCCTTTGCGCCCCACCCCCAACCGACTGGCCGCCTTGCCGCCCTCGCCCGGGGCGCCACTGCGGTTCTCGAATGAAATCGATCGCGAGCCGAGTCCCGTGTCCAGCAGATACGGTTGGCGGATCAGATCGACGGCCGGTTGCTGCCCGCAGCCGGACAACCCCAGGCAGCCGATCCACGCCGACAACCCCATGAAGATCACGCGCGTCTGCATTAACCGATTTTCCTTGCCAATTTTTCCTTAGCAAATTTAAGACGAACTGGGGTGCTTGGGCAGGCACCGTTATCTTACTAGGTCCGACATTTAGCGGACAAGCCGCTGTTGAAGCCGTCCCATTTGACTTCCGCCCGACTCCGCCGTCGAGCCATTCGCGCACCAGAATAACGGCACTTCCTCGGCAAATCCAAGCGGTCTGTCATCTATCACTCGACCGCAATTCACCGATCCCGCGCGAAGTCGAACCACCAGATGATGGTGACGTGATCGGCATCCCTCAGGTAGGAGGCTTGCATCATCGTTACACACGAGTTGCGTGAAACGTGACGCCGATGGTTCGTCCATGTCAAATTCGTCGTGCGCGACCTCCGCTTGCACGACAGCCATGGTGCCATACGTGTTCCTACCCATGCCTTCTCACCCTCTGCCGATCAGCCTCCAGCACCCACGATCACCGATTGTGATCCGGCAGCGTCACGCGGATGGAGATTTTGCTAGGGACAAGGCCCCCAAGTCCGCCATGGCGGACCTGGAGGCCTGCTTTCCCTGTTTTCCTGTAGTTTCCCTGTAAACTCCTAGCAAAAACCAAATTGCCTATCAGTTGGCGCGTCCTTTCTTTTACCTAATCCTCAGAGATTGTGTTTCGGGAAGTGCCACCGGTCGAGGGAAGGACACCGCCTTCGCGCGGAAACCCCGGAGACCAATTGCCGACGCCGGTGGATGTGTTAAACTCGACCATTCGAGATTCTCTTGGTAAATGACCCGTTCGGAGATGTTGATGAAAACGTTGGGTAATGGAAGCGATCGAATCAGAACTGCGCTTTTGCTCGCAGCCGGAACCGGCACCCGTCTCCGACCACTCACAGATGATTCGCCAAAATGCTTAACAGAGGTCAACGAAATAACGATACTCGAACGTCTGATTCGCAGCCTGCGCGCGTGGGAATTCGAACGTCTGGTGGTTGTCGTGGGACATCTAGACGGACGCGTGCGTGACTTTCTGGACAGTTCGGCGGGCGGGTTGACGATCCAGTATGTCCGCAGCACGAAATACCGCACCACGAACAACATCTACTCCTTGTGGGCAGCCCGCCGCGCAATTCAGGAGCCTTTTTTGCTTCTTGAGTGCGATCTAGTCTTCGACGACGTCCTACTGGGCAAGATGCTGGAACCCGACCGGATCGCCATCTCGCGCATCCTGCCTTGGATGAATGGAACCACGGTTTCGCTTGATCATGCGCACCGGGTGACACGTTTTCACATGGGCAAAGATGAGCCACCAGAGAAACTCACCCACAAGACGGTTAACATGTACAGTTTTTCGAGGCCGTCGTGGCAGCGCGTAACACGACGGTTGGAACGTCACATTTCGGCTGGCCTCGTAAACGGGTATTACGAGACGGTTTTCGCGGAAATGGTCGAAGATGGTGACCTGTCCTTCGAGGCGGTTTTCTTTGACAATCGACGTTGGTACGAAATCGACACGCTCGAAGATCTCCGCGGCGCGGAACGACTCTTTCCGAGGAATAACGAGCCGCGGACTTCCTATGCGGTCAGGCCATGACAACCCTTGATTATGAAATCGTCAGCCGTTATTGGAGCACGGCTGCTCCATCGATATTGGGCCCGTACATGATGGATGGATTTGGTTTTCCCGCCGGCGCGGGCCGCTTCCGCTTCCGTGCCGAATGCAGGATTGTCAATCACCTGATTCACGGAGTAAATCGGGGCGGCTGCGTACTGGATCTGGGGAGTGGGATAGGTTTCTGGACCGAGTACTTTGCCCGGCGATTCTCGCGAGTCGTCGCCGTCGAGGCAAGCAGGCCGCTGTATGAAGTGCTGGAAGAGCGGTGTGCGCCATACCTGAACGTCAAAATGATCCACGGTGACGTGATGCTCTTTCATCCCGAGGATCAGTACGACGTGGTTTTCCTCGGTGGCATGCTGATGTACCTCAACGAAGAGGACGTCATCTCGTTGCTGGGGAAATTGAATTCGTTTCTTCGATCGGGAGGTATCATCCTGTGTCGCGAGACCACAGTCCGGCAAGGCACGACCACACGTCAAGGTGACTATCAGGCTGTGTACCGAAGCGTTGCCGACTACGAGCGGATCTTTGCCGCGTGCGAGCTTTCCATCCTGAAGGTCCAACTGAACGTGCCCTACGTTCTGATGCAGATGGGTTGCGAAATGGTCAAGAAGTGGAAGACAGTTGTGCCAACGCGGCTCCAGTGCATTCCCGTTGTGGGGCATTTAGTCTATTGGGGATTGAGAGTTGGCTATCCCTGGATTACTCGCCTTCCCACGACTCTGGGCCACGCATACCCAGAGTTGATCAATCACTTCTTTGTACTTCAGAGTGACTCTCAACCAACATTCAGCAGTGCCGCACGCGACCACACCGAGTAGAAAGGTGCTTTGGAGGCCCACGTCGAGATTGTCGATGCAAGAACGGTGGAGAAATCTTGTTCTTAGGAACTTGGCAAACATTGTTTCGGTTCTTGGCGTGCTCCCGATCTGCATTCTCTTTGGGGAACATGGATACCGGTACTTGTTTCCCTTGATCATCTACAACAACGTCATGGACGATTTGGACGGCGTGTTGGCGGCCAAGTTAAACATCAGGAGCAACTTCGGAGCCCTCTTGGACAACGTTTGCGACGGGATTGCGCACACGGTCTTCGTGATGGTTGTGGGGATGAATTTCGCTCAGGAAGTTATGCATTCATACCTGGTCGCGAGCAGTTTGCTGGCCACTGTTGCGATCATTGTACGCGTTGTTGCCCGAATCAATCCGACGTCTGCTACTGGAATCGGTTCGCCTACGAACGAACTGATCCGCCACATTTTCTTCGTGTTACTCGTGGCGCAGATCTTTGGATTCGATCCGACGCCGTATTTGAGTGCCACATGTATTCTGCATGCCGTGTCGATGCTCGTCCCCTTCAAGATGTCCTATTTGATTCGAAGTCTGACAAAGTCAGCCTTCGCGATTGGCATGGTAAATGTTGCGTTGCTGGTGGCTTGGCTGTTGCCCTATGCGGCCCCGGTCGTCGCAGCGTCGTTTGTTGTCACCTATCTGGCGTCATTCGCGGCAGGAGGGATTCGTTGGCTACGGAAACCGGATACGTCGCACTAGCGCGATTTGAAGACGACTGTCTTAGCTACAGGAATTAAGATGAACATCACACCGTGTCGCAACTTCAACCATCAAGAAACAAATCCGCCTGTGCGCTTTTGTCCTAGCTGTGGCAAGGTTGTCAACGTTAGGATCCCCGCAAAGCAGTGCAGCGAGCAATCACATTCCAGAGCGCGAATGGACAGAAAAAAGTTCTGCGTCGATTGCGGCGAACAGCTCATCAAATAGACGACCACGTGCGAGTCGTGCAGCACTGTCAGAACGCCACGCGATACATCGAGAATACCACGTGTTGCACTTGCACGACATTGCCGGACGGGTAGAGTTGCTCTGTTTCGGTAGAGGAACCGCGTTCAAATGGAAGGTTGGAAATTACTGGTCGTAGGGCCTGCACTTGTGCTGACCGTTAACAAAATGGGTTGCTATTGCTATCAATGGTTTTCTTGGTAGGACGCCCAACTGCGTCTCAAAAACAAGATCCACGCTGAAATCGTATTCTTGGCAAGAACTCTTACCGGAGCAAATAAGATCAAATGAGCGGTGAGCGGTCGCTGCCGAAGAAATACCACGTAAAGCTCAGTCATGTCGAAGTCGTGGTTGAGTGCCGTTCGAGAGACGAAGCCATACGCCTCGCTCGAACAAAGTTGAGCGAAGATATGCCACGACTTTACGATGTCATCCATGACGCCGAAGACCCGGAATTCCAAATTGACGAGGTAGAAAACGATTCATCTCTGTGACGCAGCGGCCGGATCAAGCTTTTTCGCGGGACGGAGGGGAAACAGAATAGGGCAAGTACGCAAGAAAGCCGCTGCTGGAACTCCTGCCATGCAAGTTCAGAACCACTAGTTCGTTACTGTCCGAACTGCGGCGAACTCGTCAACGAGAAGATTCCACTCAAACAGTGCAGCGAGCAGTCGCACGCGAGAAAGCGAATGGACGTGGGTCGGTTCTGCAGAGACTGTGGTCAGAAGCTGTAGGGCAATACGGAAGTAGCAAGGTGTTTCACTAGGGACGACTACCAAGGCGGAACTTGGGAAGAGTTCGAGGAGTGGATTCGAACTACAATTGCCGGTGACTTTCGTTGGAAGATCCGCCCCCAGGACAGTGCCTCAAACCGGGAAATGGTCGCCAGCTTGGTCCAAGCTGCGATCGAACGCAACGACGGCAAGTTCCCCGAGAAGAATTGGTTTATCGAACGTGTGGGGCAGTGAAGTGAACAAGCAGGATGGCTCGATTGCGCGTTTAGAGTCGTTTGCCGTAAGACGGAATACAGTCAACGAGGTCCGCGACATCGCCGGGAAGATGTTCGAATGCGATTTCTCCTGGTTCGATCATTGTGACCCACTCGTTGTCGAAGGTGCGTTTCCAGAGGTGCGCGTGTTCTACGTTTGTACAAAGACATCTAGTTCCGATCAGCGCACCTTTGTCGACTGTCGATTCCATTTCGATTCCCGTCAAATGTGGATTGGCTCCATCCAAGTCGCAGCGTGCCACCGCCTACAGGGAGTTGGCCGGCAGTTGGTGAGCGTTGTGGAGGCAACCGCCAACACCCTGGGAATGGAAGAAGTAAGAATCCTGCCGATGCCGTCCTCGGTCGACTTCTGGTTGACATTGAACTACGCCCCAGACCCCTGTTCGGCGAGGGTCTTGTGGAAGAATCCTGCCGATGTCGCAGAGAATCAGACGCGTCGCAGCGCGAATTAGTTCTGCACGAATAGTTCCAGCGCGCAAACGGTCTAAATCGCAACATCGCCCCCAGGCTAACCTTGGCGGTGAAATCCACCGCCGCGCGAAAACGCCCATTCGTTGCGCGCTTAGGTCGCCCCCCTCCGCGCCGAAGTGCAACTCATTATCTTGCGGCGGTGAACAAGCCCAACGGTAGAAACGGCGACTGGCGAAAGTGCGGAGGTGTAACTGACTGCCGCCAGAAACCGCATATTGCCAACTGCGGTCGGTGTGACACACCGCCTGCATTTAGCGATTCCTCAAACTGGCAGCAATTGCATCGACCGCTTCGGCGAACGGTTTCGGCTAAGTCGCAGCGGTGGTTTCACCTCCGCAGGTTCGAATTCTTGCTTTCCGACCGAGGTTTGTCCAACTTCTAGCACGCAGAAAACCCCGAACTGCGGTCGGTCTGACCTTACCCCGCTTTTAGTACCAGCCTAAGTGTGAGAATCGGGGTTAAGTAACTCGGCTGTGTTCTGGAGGCTGAGGCGTAGCCGAAGCTGGAAGAACACAGCCAACCGCATACGTGGCGGGGGTCTGGTAATCCAATGAACTATGGGGTCTGCGGTGGT
>Ga0310121_10004524_pt1 | contig 12240 bp, 5 predicted proteins | sample CB27_Tmax_986_MG_FD_203504 | JGI IMG/M metagenome (GOLD analysis project Ga0310121, IMG submission 203504) | Marine microbial communities from Western Arctic Ocean, Canada - CB27_Tmax_986 | ecosystem: Environmental > Aquatic > Marine > Oceanic | place: Canada: Western Arctic Ocean | collected...
ACGGCATTTTTGTTCTGAACGAAGCCCTCCAACCCTTGGAATCACGGGGGTTTGGTCAGAACGAAAATGCGTAAAACGTTGATTTACAGCCATGGGGCGATATTCGATAACAAATTGAATCCGCCAAACGTTGATTTACAGCCATGGGGCGATATTCGATAACAAATTGAATCCGCCGTTGCTGAATTCCGACGTACAAAACGAAAGCCAAAAATCAGAGAGCACAGCTGACCAAATTCTGCTCACGAGGCCGGCAAGCCCAGTGGTGAATCTCTGCTGGCGCTACATGGAGCTTGCCACTATGGTTTGGGTTCCCTTCCTTTCCCCATGCGCAATATTTCCCCCCGCCGGTGGGCGCGGAGGATGCGGTCCGCCGGGCTGCTGACCGCCATCTCCGGCCTGTTGACGAACCTCCACGCCCTCGATGCGGTGGTGAGCTTCAACGAGCTCATGTATCACCCGCGCGACGGCGGAGTGGAGTGGGTGGAGTTGCACAACATGATGTCGGTGGATGTCGATCTTTCGGAGTGGAGTCTTTCAGGCGGGATTGATTATCAGGTTCCGAGCGGCACCGTGATTCCGGGGGGCGGACACATTGTGATCGAAGGGGAAGGTGGCGGAGCAGGCGCGGCGCTCGGTCCCTTCGCGGGGCGTCTCGACAACAACGGCGAGCGGGTGCGCCTGCGCAACAACAGCGGGCGCGAGATGGACGAGATCGACTACGGGGACAGCGGGCGCTGGCCGGTGGCGGCGGACGGCTCGGGAGCGACGCTGGCAAAGAAGAGTCCGAGGCTGGCGAGCGGTGAGCCGGAGAGTTGGACCTCGGGCTTGGTGGCGGGCGGAACTCCCGGGACGGCGAATTTTCCGGGCTCGTCTTCCAACCCAACCGAGACCACCACGACGCTTCTGGGCCTTACTTCGTCGTGGCGGTTCAACGAGGGCGGGATCGACCCGGGCGCGAGCTGGGCCGGGAGCGCACACCCGGCCGGGGCCGGGGGCTGGGAGGAGGGGCCGGGGGTGCTGGCCTTCGAGAACCGGCTCGACGATCCGATCGGGACCACCCTGGTGGATCCGCAGGCCAACAGTCCCTTCGTGATCACCTACTATTTCGAAACGGAGTTCACTCTCAGCGCGGGGCAGGCCGCGACGTTGCAGCGGCTTGAGCTGCGTCACCTCATCGACGACGGGGCGGTGTTCTACCTCAATGGAGCGGAGGTTTGGCGTTACAACCTGCCGGGCGGGCAAGTCGGGGCGGCGACGTGGGCGGAGAACGGGCTGGAAGCCGCATGGTCGCAAACCATCACGCTGCCGCACGGCGCCGCGGTGGAAGGGAGCAATCGCTTTTCGGTGGAGGTGCACCAGGCTACGGTCGGGAGCAGCGACGTGGTTTTCGGTCTCGAACTCGAGGTGGTGACCAACCCGGTGCCCACCGAAAGCCTGTCGGCGCTCCAGATCAACGAGGTGAGCGCTGCCGACGCGGTTCTCTTCTCGGTGGAGCTCATCAACGCGGGGAGCGCCCCGCTGGAGACCAGCGGTCTCATTCTCGAGAACCCGGCCGTGCCCGGTGGAGGAAGCCACACCCTCGCGGGCGGGATCCTGCAGCCCGGCGCCTTCCTGGAACTCGATGAAAACACGCTCGGATTTCGCGTCGCGGATGAAGGGCGTCTCTTTCTCATCACGGCGGGAGGCGCGCAGGTGCTCGATGCGGTGCGGGTGAAGAACCGGCCGCTGGGACGCCTGCCGGGAGCGGGCGTGGCGGACCGCTTCTTCACGCCCGACGCCCTCACGCCCGGCGCGCCCAACACCTTCGCGTTCCACGACGAGATCGTGATCAACGAGATCATGTACCACCACCGGCCCCAGCCGTCGCGGGAGGCCTCGCCGGGGGAAATCGAGACGCTGGAACTGGCAGGTTTCGACGCGGAGTGGCGCTTCAACCAGTCCGGCGCCGACCTCGGGGCGTTGTGGGCGCAGGTCGCACACCCGATCGGCGGGAGCTGGCAGAGCGGACCGGGATTGATCGGGTTCGAGTTCGGAGCGCTTCCGGAGCCGATCGTCACCACCCTGGTCGCGCCGACTCTCAACAATCCGTTCGTGGTGACCTACTACTTCGAGAAGGACCTCACCCTGACCGCTACGGAACACACTCGCCTGCAGGACGTGGAGATTCGCCACATCCTCGACGACGGCGCGGTCATCTACGTCAACGGGGTGGAAGTGGCGCGCCCCTGCATGCCGGCCGGCGCGGTCACGGCCGCGACGCTCTCGAACTGCCTGGTCCGCAACGCGACGGTCTCCGATCCGCTCACCATTCCGGCCGCTCGGTTCGTGGCCGGCGCGAACCGGATCTCGGTCGAGCTTCACCAGTCCGCGCTGGGAAGCACCGACATCGTTTTCGGATGTTCGATTGCAGCCCGCCTGGCCCCCGAAGGCACCCAGTCGCAACCCTACGCCGTGATCGACGAGGAATGGGTGGAGCTTTTCAATCGCAGCGGCAACCCGGTCGACCTCACGGGCTGGTCGCTGGACGGCGCGATCGGGTACCGGTTTCCCGACAGCACCATCATGGCGCCGGGCGATTACCTGGTGGTGGGGCGCGATGGCGCCGCCCTGGCGGCCAAGCATCCGCAGGCGACGATCCTAGGCGATTTTTCGGGGCGGCTGGGCAACCGGGGCGATTATGTGAAGCTGGAGGACGCCTCGGAAAACCCGGCCGATGAAGTCCGCTACTACGACGGCGGGCGTTGGCCGGCGGCGGCGGACGGGGGAGGATCGAGCCTGGAACTGCGTGACCCGGAGGCCGACAACGCCACGGCGGAAGCGTGGGCTGCCAGCGACGAGCGCGGTCGCAGCGCCTGGCAAACCTTCACCTACCAGGCGCGGGGGACGTCCTTTCCGGGCACCAGCGATCCGACCGCCTACAACGAGTTCATCATGGGACTGCTCGATTCCGGAGAGGTCCTTCTCGATGACATCAGCGTGCTGGAAGATCCCAACGGGAGCCCGCGCGAGCTGATCCAGAACGGAGGCTTGGATACCAGCACGCTCGGCAACCCCCCGGCGCGGTGGCGGATGGTGGGAACCCACGGGCTGCACGGGCGCACCGCGGTGATCGAGAATCCGGACGGGGGAGGGAGGGTCCTGCACCTGGTGGCGACCGGTCCGATGTGGCACCAGCAGAACCAGTGCGAGACCACCCTCAAGGCCGGCGGCCAATTCGTGACGATCAGTTCCTCGGAAGTCTACGAGATCTCCTTCCGCGCCAAGTGGCTCAGCGGATCGCCCCTGCTCAACACGCGTCTGTATTTCGACCGGGCTGCCAGGACCCACGTCCTCGCGCAACCCGCCCAGAGCGGAACTCCGGGAGCTCCGAACTCGACCCTGGTGGCAAACCTGGGTCCCACCATCGAGGGGTTTCACCACCGGCCGGTCCGGCCCGCCGCCAACGGAGGGGCGCGAGTCGAGGCGGTGGTGAGCGACCCGGACGGGGTGGCCGCCGTGACGCTGAACTGGTCGAGAAATGGAGGAGGGTTCAACCAAGTCGCCATGACGGTGACGGGAGGGCGCCATATCGCCACCATTCCCGGCCAGGCGGCCAACACCAAGGTGCAGTTTTACCTCTCGGCGCAGGACAACCTCGGGGCGGTGGCGACCTTCCCGGCGGCGGGAGAGGAATCGCGCGCCATGTACCGCGTCGGCAGTAACTCGGGCGGGAGCAACCCCGCGCAGCACCTCGAAATCGTCATGCAGAGTTCCGACGAGTCGGTGCTGGGCACGGACGTCAACCAGATGAGCAACCACCGTCTCGGCGGGACGTTGATCTACGAGGACGAGGCATTTTACGATGTGGGGATTCGCCTCAAGGGAAGCCAGCGCGGGCGGCCCGACCTCAACCGGCGCGGTTTCAGCATCGCCTTCAATTCCGACCAGCAGTTCCGGGGAGTGCTCAAGTCGATCGGGCTGGACCGCTCCGGCGGCTGGCGCTTTGGACGCACCTTCGGGCAGGACGAAATTCTCATCTGGCACTTCATGAACCGGGCCGGCGGGATCCCGGCCTTGCACAACGACGTGGCGTTCCTCGACGCCCCGGGGGTCTCGGACGGCTCCGCGCAGCTGCAGTTGGCACGGTTCACAAACCAGTTTCTCGGGGGGCAGTACGTCAACGGCGACGAGGGGTCGATCCACAACTTCGAGCTGATCTACTGGCCGACCACCACCACGGGCGGGCCGGAGGGATTGAAGCGGCCCAATCCGGACAGCGTCAACGGCGTGCCGGTGCGGAGCCTCGGCGACAACAAGGAGGCCTATCGCTACTACTTCCAGCTCCGCAACAACCAGGCCCACGACGATTACGGTGGGGTCATGGCCCTCGGTGAACTCTTCTCCCGGAGCACTCCCGACATGCTCGCCGCCGCGCCGGACGTGATCGACGTCGACGAGTGGTTGCGCACCAACGCGGCGGTGGCCCTCGCGGCGGTCAGTGACAGCTACTTCAACAGCTCCAACAGCCACAACGCCCGCTTCTACCAACGCCCATCCGACGGGCGCGTGCTGTTGTTCCCGTGGGACATGGACTTCGCCTTCATCACCGGTGCGACCTCCAGCCTGACGCCCAACTCGGACCTGACCCGCCTCCTTGGCGATCCCGTGAACAAGCGGCTCTACTGGGGACACGTCCACGACATCTTGAACCGCGCCTATCGATCCGCCTACATGGGAAACTGGGTCGAGCACTACGAAATTTTTCTGACCGGGCAGGACCTCACTCCTCTCACGAGCTTCATCCAGCAGCGCGCCGCCTACGCCCTCGGGCTGGTCAACGGCGCTGTCTCCCGCGTCAACTTCAGCATCACCACCAACGGCGGAAACGGCTTTGACTCCAACGTGACGCCCGTGACGCTGGCGGGTGACGGCTGGTTGAAAGTCCGCGAAATCCGTCTGGCCGGCTCGGGCACTGCCCTCCCCCTGACCTGGACCGACGACAATTCGTGGCGGGTGGATGTGCCGCTGGGAGCCGGTGCCAATGCTCTCACCCTCGAAGCGATCGATTTCGAGGGCGACGTCATCTCTACCGACACCATCACGGTCACCAACACCAGCCCTGTGATTGCGGCCGCGGCGGACAACTTCGTCCTCACCGAATTGATGTACAACCCGGCGGAACCGACCGCCGCGGAATTATCTGCGGGCTTTCTCGACAAAGACGAATTCGAATTCGCGGAGTTCCAGAACGTCGGCACCGCCACGATCGATGCCGGGGGGGTGTCCTTCGATTCCGGGATCGATTTTACGATCCCGGCGGGCACCCAGCTCGCCCCCGGCCAACACGTCGTGATCGTGCGCAACACCGCCGCCTTCGCGGCGCGCTATGCGTCCACCTTCCCCTCCGTCACGGTGGCGGATGAGTATCGTGCCTCGGGCACCTCCTTCCGCAACAGCGGTGAACGCGTTCACGTCCTGGCCGCCAACGGCAGCACCCTCGCCGACTTCACCTACGACGACAACGCGCCCTGGCCGACCAGCGCCGACGGAGATGGTTACAGCCTCGTGCCGGTGGCTCCCGCCCACGCCAACTTCGACCCCGCCGATCCGATCCACTGGCGCAGCAGCCGCGCCCTCGGCGGCGACCCGGGAGAGACGGACGCGTACACCTTCGCGGAATGGAGCGGCGCCAACGGCAACGTGGCGGTCCTCGACGACCCCGAGAACGACCAGGTCGTGGCGCTCCTGGAGTACGCAACGGGCCGCTTCCCGCAAATCAATGAAGGCCCTCCCGCCCCCACGATCGACCCCGCCGATCTCCACACCTTTTCGATGGTGCTCGCCCTGGGGGCCGACGAGGTCGTCTTCGCGGGCGAGATCGCCGACGACCTGTTGACCTGGGAGACCGCCGGGGTGGTCTACGCCGGCTCGGTCAACAACGGAGACGGGACACGCACGGTGTTCTTTACGCAGAACGGGATAGCCGCCACCCAGTTCGCGCGGGTGGGGGTTTCGTTGCGGTAGGGAATTGACAGGGCGTGTGGTTCTGTTCAAATGAACAGATAGCCATGAAGCAGCTCCTTGATCTCAATTCGTTGCGCTGGATCGCCCAGCTTTCTCCCGAGAACTGTCCCGGCGGCCTCCCGACCGACGATGCGGCCTGGCGAGCCCTGGTAAACCGCATCGTGAGGGATGTGCGCCGGGTCCTCTCCGACCGGTCCGACAAGTCCGACCCGTCCGACCCGTCCGACAAGTCCGACCCGTCCGACCCGTCCGACCCGTCCGACCGGTCCGACCGACTGATCCCGAAGCACGGTGGCTATCGCCGGCTGCGGAGTTTCCAGGTGGCGTCTCTGGTCTACGACGCCACCGTGATCTTCTGTGATTGATTTATTTCGAAGCGCTCCCGCACCCACGATCAGATGGTGCAGGCGGCGCGGAGCGGGCGCCAGAATATCGCGGAGGGGAGCGTGGCATCTGCCACCTCCCGCAAGATGGAGTGGAAACTCACCAGGCGATTTACCTGCTCAAACGGCAGATCGAATCGCAGGAGAAAACCTTCCTCGAGGAAGGAGGCTTCACCGAGAGGATGTACCACAAACGCCGATCCGGGCGGAAACGGCAATAGCGGAAGTCCTGGATTCCTTATCTACCCAATCGTTCCGGCCGGGTCATCATGACATCGCATCACGCTTTGCCTGGCATGGTCGCCGGCACTTTCTCCTCGCGGGGTGAACTCGGAAGTTTGATTCGGAATCGAAGGCGCTGGGCGTGAGCTTCACCGGGAATATCAAGCCGATGGGCGCCCCTCCGGCAAGATTGATTTGACAAGCCTGCCGGAACCGGTGTCGGTACCTGAAGTCTGAGGTCCGGGCCCCACCACATGGCTATTTTCACCCAGAAACGACCCCCGCTTCTTTACCCGCTTTTTATTCTGTTGGCGCTGCTCGCCGCGGGAGCGCAAGCTCTGGAGCCCGCCTCGACTCCCCTTGCGCCGCGATCCAAGCCCCCGGGAGGGAAGACGCTTTTCACGGAGCTCCCCGCAGCACGGAGTGGAATCCGCTTCGTCAATCCGATCGACACCAACCATGCCCTGAAGCGTCTTTATACCAGCGCCTTCGGCGGCGGGGGGGGTGGCGGCCGGGGACCTTGACGGAGACGGCCGCTGCGACCTTTACTTCGTATCCGGACCGCGCACGAACCACCTCTACCGGAACCTGGGCGAGGGACGCTTTGCGGATATCACCGCCGCGGCGGGGGTGGGCGGAGGCGAGGCGTGGGGCGCCGGGGCCGCGGTGGTCGATATCGACAGCGACGGCGACCTCGACCTCTACGTCTGCAACTACGAGTCGCCCCACCAGTTGTTCCTGAACGACGGGGCCGGGAAGTTCACGGAGTCGGCCCGCGTCTTCGGCCTCGACCTGGCGGGCGCCTACCTGATGGCGGCCTTTGCCGATTACGATCTGGACGGCGACCTCGACGTCTACCTCCTCGGGCACCGCCACTACCGCTCCGGCGGCCGCCCGACCGACGGCGCCGTGACGGTCATGAAAAACGGAAAGGTGCAGGTCCTGCCCGAATTCGAGGATTACTACCGGATCGACTGGCGGGGCGGGAAGAATTTCGAGATCAACAACGTCGGCGCCCGCGACCTGTTGCTGCGCAACGAGGCCGGACCCAACGGGCGGCCATTCTTCGTCGATGTCACCGCCACGGCGGGGATCTCCCTGGAGCGAAACCAGGGCAACTCGGTGACGTGGTGGGACTTTAACCACGACGGGCAACCGGATCTCTACGTGGGGAACGACTTCGAAGATCCCGACCGGCTCTACCGGAACAACGGCAACGGGACCTTCACGGATGTGGCGCGCCAACAGCTTCCCCACACGGCGTGGTTCACGATGGGAGCGGACTGCGGCGACATCAACAACGACGGGCTGATGGACATCCTGGTGGCCGACATGGCCGGCACCACGCACTACAAGTCGAAGACCACGATGGGGATCATGGGCTCCAGCAAGTGGATCATGCAAACCGCCGATCCGTCGCAGTACATGCGGAACTGCCTCTACGTAAATACGGGCACGGGCCGCTTCCTGGAGGCTGCCTTCATGGCGGGGCTGGCATCCTCGGACTGGACGTGGGCGGTGAAATTCGGGGACCTCGACTGCGACGGGCTCCTCGACGTCTTCATCTCGAACGGGATGACGCGCAACTTCAACGACTCCGATCACCCCCTCAAGCTCGAGAAGCTCCACGGCAACACGGAGTGGGATCTCTACGAGAAGACCCCGGCGCGGCCGGAGAAGAATCTCGTCTTCAAGAACCTCGGCGACCTCGCCTTCGCCAATGCCAGCGAACCGTGGGGACTCGCGAAACTGGGAATGAGTTACGCCGCGGCGTGGTTCGACCTGGAGGGCGACGGCGACCTCGACCTCGCAGTCACCAACCTCGACCAGCCGCCGAGCATCCACCGCAACGACTCGCAATCCGGGTCGCGAGTGGTGGTCCGTCTCGCGGGCGAGGGCGCCAACCGTTTCGGGATCGGCGCCAGCGTGAAGGTGCGGACCGCGGCCGGGGAACAGATCCGCCAGTTCAACCCGATGCGCGGGTTTTCCTCCTGCGACGAGCCGGCCGTGCATTTCGGCCTGGGGGAGGCCGACAAGATCGAGCGCCTGACGGTGACGTGGCCGGGCGGGAAGGTGACCACCCACGAAGGGCTGCCTGCCAACCGCCGTTACACCATCCGGCAGGAGGCGGCCCAGGAGGCTCCCAGCCGGGCCGCGGCGTCACCCGCGATGTTCGCCCGGACCCCGGCCTTCCCCGGGGCGCGCCACTGGGAGATGCCGTTCAACGACTTCGGCCTCCAGCCTCTTCTCCCGAACAGCCTCTCGCAATGGGGCCCCGGACTGGCTTGCGGCGACATCGACCGCGATGGCGATGAGGACTTCTTCCTCGGCGGCTGCGCCGGCTATGTCGGCACCCTGCTGGTGAACGACGGGGCCGGAAAGTTTTCCCGCAACCCATTCACCGCCGCCGCGAATCACAAGCGCAGCGAGGACCTCGGCGCCCTGTTTTTCGATGCGGACGGTGACCTCGACCTCGATCTCTACGTGGTGAGCGGCAACGTGGAGGCCCCGCCCGACCACGAGTCGCTCACCGACCGCCTCTATCTCAACGATGGCACCGGCGCCTTCCGCCCCGCCCCCTTGGGAGCGGTTCCGCTGATCCCGGAAAGCGGCAGCGCGGTGGCGGCCGCCGACTACGACCGGGATGGCGATCTCGATCTCTTCGTGGGCGGGCGCGTGATCCCGGGGCAATACCCGCTGGCCCCGCGCAGCCGCCTGCTCGAAAACCGCGAGGGCAGTTTCACGGACGTGACCTTCAAGTCGCCTTCTCTCCTCGTGGCCGGGCTCGCGACCGGGGCGCTGTGGTCCGATGCCGACGGCGACGGGTGGATCGATCTCCTTGTGAGCCACGAGTGGGGACCGGTGAAATTTTTCCGCAACGAGAAAGGGCGGTTGGTGGACCACACCGAGGCGGCCGGTCTCGCGGACCATCTCGGCTGGTGGACGGGAATCAACGGAGGGGATTTCGACAACGACGTCGACATGGATTACGTCGCGACCAACTTCGGGCTCAATACGAAGTATCACGCCACGAGAGAATCCCCGGAACTTCTCTATTACGGGGACCTGGAGGGAACCGGGCGCAGGCGCATTATCGAAGCCGGCTTTGAAGACGGCGCGTGCTACCCGCACCGGGGCCTCAGCTGTTCCCGCAAGGCGATGCCCTTCGTGGGCACCAAGCTGAAGACGTTCCACGATTTCGCGAAGGCGACCCTGCCCGAGATCTATACCTCCGATCGACTCAAGGGCGCGCTGCGCCTGGAGGTCAACACGCTCGAGAGCGGGATCTTCCTCAACGACGGCAAGGCCGGGTTCACCTTCCGTCCCCTCCCCCACCTCGCGCAGATTTCCCCGGCATTCGGGTCGGCGGTGATCGATCCGAACGGAGATGGAAATCCCGATCTCTTCCTGGCGCAGAACTTTTATGGCCCGCAGCTCGAGACCCGCCCCATGAACGACGGCCTGGGAATTCTGTTAGAAGGCGATGGGAAGGGCGGTTTCACCCCGGTGTGGCCGCTGCGCAGTGGCCTGGTGGTGCCGGAGGACGCCAAGAGCGTGGTGTCGGCCGATCTCAACCGCGACGGCCGGCCCGACCTGGTGATCGGCGTCAATGACGGCCCGGTGCTGGCCTTCGAGAACCGCATGAAGACCACCCCGCTGGCGGTGCGCCTGGCGGGGCCGGGCGGAAATCCGAGCGGGGTCGGGGCGCGCGTGACGGTCGACTTCGGCGTCGGCGGCACCCGCGTTGCGGAGGTCACGGCGGGCAGCGGCTATCTCTCGCAGGCGCCGCCGGTGCTTTACTTCGCCTCGCCCGGCAAGAGCCCGGCCCGGAAGGTGTCGGTGCGCTGGCCCGATGGGGCGGAGTCGAGAGCGTGCTCGTCAAGCGGAAGTGACGCGCGATGATTGGCCGTTGTAGGGCAGGCGCTGCGCTTGCCTCGGGTTGAGGTGGTATCGGGAACGGATGGTGTTCGAGGAAAACTCGACCCTCCAATTTCCAAATAGATTTCAGGACCCAAATTTCAGGCACCCAGTAGGAGCGCCCGCCGATGGCGACCTGCGGCCAGGGAACCGCTGAGTTCACCGATCGCGCTGCTTGTCCCTGATTGCAGTGATATCAGCGCATTACCTGGCGTTCCGAATGCAATACAACCGGGCCGCGGTCCGGATCAGGAGCCGATCTCCCGCCATGGCGGGGCAGGCCATCGCCATCTCGTCCTCCGCGAGCTTGTTGCTGTGCACGAGCTTGAACTCCCGGCCGGCCTCGAGCACATGGGTTTCGCCGTCCTCGTTGAGGCAAAACACCTTCCCGTTGTAGGCCCACGGCGACACGGTGTAGCCCGCTCCGGCAGGAAGCCGCTTCTTCCGGTAGATCTCCTCTCCGGTCTTCGGATCGAGGGCCGAGATCCATCCGCGATCCAGCAGGACGTAGAGCTGCTTGTCATAAAGCAGGGTGGTCGGATTGTAGGGTGAGGCCTTCCAGTTGCACCATGCGATGAACTCGCCGGAGGTGTCCGCCAGCGGCTTGATCGAGATGTCGCCCGTCGCCCCCGGCCGGATCGCATAGATCGGCTTCTTGCGGTCGCCGACGTATCCGGAACTGATGTAGAGCAAGCCGTCCGAGGCGTAGGGAGTCGCGATCGTGATGCTCGACATTCCCTTGAAGGACCACAGCTCCACGCCGTCCAGGCCGTACGAGCGGGTCCGGCCCGTGCCGGGTGTGATGATCTCGGTGCGCAGCTTGTTTTCCCAGATGAAGGGATTGGACCAGTTGCTCTTCTCGTCGCGCACGGTGCGCCAGGCTTGCTCGCCGGTCTTCTTGTCGAGAGCCAGCAGCCACGACTCCACCACGTTGTCGTTCACGATATAGAGGCGGTCCTTGTGCAGGACCGGAGAAGCGGCCGTTCCCCAGCTGTGCCGTGTCTTGTGGGGCGTGAACCGCTTTGACCATTTCTGGTTGCCATCGAGGTCGAAGGCAAAGACGCCGACGTTGCCGAAGTAGCAATAGACCATCTCGCCATCCGTGACGGGAGTTTCTGAAGCGTAGCTGTTCTTGATGTGGATGGCGGACTGGGGTTTCCCCTCGTGGACCTGCTTTTCCCAGAGGATTTTCCCGCTCTTCAGGTCGAGGCAGAAGACCTTCCACTGATGCACGGTCTCGGGAAACTTCGGGCGCTCGCCACCGAAGTAGAGACCCTTCTTGGGTTTCTCTGATTGGCCCAGGTTGACGACGGTGGTGAGAAAGACGCGATTGCCCCACACCACCGGACACGACCACCCCCGCCCCGGCAGGTCCGTCTTCCATTCCACGTTCTCGGTGGCCGACCACTTCTCGGGCAGGTCCGGGTTCGTCCCCACTCCCAGCGAATCCGCCCCGCGAAATTGCGGCCAGTTCGTCTGCGCATCTGCGGTGGCGCGTGTGAGAAGCAGGAAAGCGACAAGGGCCACGACGAGGGAGGGAAGGCAGGGGAAGCTCATGGTGAACACCGAACATGCGGAGTCCCGCCTCAACCGGCAACCGCTAATCCCGCTCCCGCCCTCCGGTCCGGGGATGCGCGGTGGCCACCCCGCGGATGGGAAAACTCTCACGGCGCACTCACCCTGACAGCGTCAGTGCACCACCCGGCGAAGG